>Ga0308171_1001008_pt1 | contig 44262 bp, 43 predicted proteins | sample PhyGR1_FD_202135 | JGI IMG/M metagenome (GOLD analysis project Ga0308171, IMG submission 202135) | Phyllosphere microbial communities from UC Gill Tract Community Farm, Albany, California, United States - DLSLSG.R1 | ecosystem: Host-associated > Plants > Phyllosphere > Unclassified | place: USA... | reverse complement strand
TGACCGTGCTGGCCGACACCGCGATCCGCGCGCAGGACATCGACGAAGCCTCGGTCCGCAAGGCCAAGGAAGAAGCCGAACGCATCCTGGCCAACCGCGGCGAAGCGATGGAAGTGGCCGAAGCCCAGCAGAAGCTGGCAGAGGCCGTTGTCCAGCTGCAGGCGCTGGAGCGCCTGCGCAAGACCCTCAAGCACTGAGGTCCAGCACCATCAAGCAGGAACGCCGGCCCAGTGCCGGCGTTTTTGCATGTGTGGGGGACTCTGTAGTGCCGGCCGCTGGCCGCCAACCACGGCGGGATTCAGCGGTACACCACCCACCGCATCAACACGAACGACAGCGCTGCCAACCCGCCTTCCACCAGCGGCTTTGCCAGCCAGGCATGCTGCAGGCCCAGCGCATGGTCGGCGGCGGCCACCAGCAGCGTGCTGGCCGCGGTCATCAGCAGCCACAGCGGCAGGAAGCGTGCGAAGCGGCGCCAGCCCAGGCGTTGCCCGTTGGCGTCGGCGAAGGTGATGCGTCCATTGAGCCAGAAGCCCAGCAGCATGCCGGCCACGCGCCCGCAGATGTTGCCGGGTGCTGCGGGCATGCCGGCCGCCGTCGCCAGCACGAACACCGCCCAGTCCAGCAGCAGCTGCAGCAGGCCGACGATGAGATAGGAACGGCCTTGGCGAAGCAGGCTCATGGCGCCGGGGTCATGGTGGGGGCTCCATGTTAACGGCCCCCGTTCTAGAATCACCGCCATCGAATCGTGGACTGCCCGCATGACCCAACCCCTGCACGTGATCATCCTCGCCGCCGGCGCCGGCAAGCGCATGAAGTCGGTGCTGCCCAAGGTACTGCAGCCGATTGCCGGGCAGCCGATGCTGGCCCATGTGATCGCCACGGCGCGCGAACTGCAGCCGGCCGCCATCCACGTGGTGTACGGCCACGGCGGGGATCAGGTGCGGAGCTGTTTCGCTGACCAGCCGGACCTGTTGTGGGCTGAGCAAGCGCAGCAGCTGGGTACCGGTCACGCCGTTGCGCAGGCCATGCCGGAGGTGCCCGACGCCGCACAGGTGCTGGTGTTGTACGGCGATGTGCCGTTGATCCGTGCGCAGACCCTGCGCGACCTGCTGGCCCAGCCGGGCCGGCTGGCGGTGCTGGTTGCCGATGTCGACGATCCCACCGGCTATGGGCGTGTGCTGCGCGATGCCGAAGGCAAGGTGGGGGCGATCGTCGAGCAGAAGGACGCCGATGACGAACAGCGCCGGGTGCGCATCATCAACACCGGCATCATCACTGCCGAATCGACCGCGCTGCGCCGCTGGCTGTCGCAGCTGTCCAACAGCAATGCGCAGGGCGAGTACTACCTGACCGATGTGTTCGCCTTCGCCGCCCGTGAGTTCACACCGGCGGAGATGGCCCTGGTGGCCGATGCGCAGGACGCCGAAGGCGCGAATGATCCATGGCAGCTGGCGCAGCTGGAACGGGCCTGGCAGCGGCGCGCGGTGCGCGCGCTGTGCATCCAGGGCGCGCGCGTGCGCGATCCGGCCCGTGTGGATATCCGGGGTGAGGTGGTCGTCGGCAGCGATGTGATGATCGATGTCGATGTGATTCTTGAAGGCAAGGTGGTGCTCGGCGATGGCGTGACCATCGGCCCGTTCACCCGGCTGAAGGACGTCACCCTCGGCGCTGGCACCGAAGTGCGTGCGCACTGCGATGTGGAAGGCGTGATCAGCGAGGGTGCGGCCCAGATCGGCCCGTTCGCGCGTCTGCGCCCGGGCACCGTGCTGGCTGATGGCGTGCACGTGGGCAACTTCGTGGAAACCAAGAAGGTCACCCTGGGCGTGGGCAGCAAGGCCAACCATCTGACCTACCTGGGTGACGCGGTGATCGGCAGCAAGGTCAACATCGGTGCGGGCACCATCACCTGCAACTACGACGGCGTGAACAAGTCGACCACCACCATCGGCGACAACGCTTTCATCGGCTCCAACAGTTCGCTGGTGGCGCCGGTGCTGATCGGTGAAGGGGCGACGATCGCTGCCGGTTCTGTCATCACCCGCACTGCGCCGGACGGCAAGCTGACCGTGGCCCGTGCGCGCCAGGAAACCATCGATGGCTGGCAGCGCCCCATCAGGAAAAGCTGAGCCGAGGCCACCGCGCGTCGACGAACTCGACGCGCTGCCCCGCATCGAACAGCGTGCGGCAGCACTGCTGCGCGGGCACGAGGCGTACCCGGTGTTCGCCGGCCATGGACTGGACCTTCCCACGCTGCAGGCCGGGCTGCAGCGTGGCCTGTTGTGGGTCATCGATGGCGCCGATGGCAGCATCGCCGGCTACCTGCTGGGTGGGGCGCTCGACGGCGATTTCCATGTGCTGCAGATGGATGTTGATCCCAATCATGCTCGCCGGGGCTACGGACGGGCGTTGCTGCAGCACGCACTCGCCGAGGCCAGGGCGCTTGGCTATCCGGCGGCGGTGCTGACCACGTTGTCCGATGTACCGTGGAATGCGGCGTTCTACGCCAGCGAAGGATTCACCCTGCTGCCGGAGCCAGAGTGGAACGCGGGCCTGCGAGGGGTGATGGCCGAGGAGGCCGCATTGGGATTTCCGATGCATCTGCGGGTGGCGATGCGACGGGTGCTTTAGTTCTGCTTCTTCTGTTGATTGCTGAAGGCAATCAACAGAGGAAGGAAGAACAAACCTACCCCACCGGCAACAGGATCGACACGCACAGCCCGCCCTCGGTGCGGTTCTGCAGTGACACGCGGCCGCCGTGCGCCTCGACGATCTCGCGGGTGAGGGCCAGCCCCAGCCCGGTGCCGTTGCGCTTGGTCGAATAGAACGGCATCAGCGCATTCTGCAGCACCTGCTCGTTCATGCCCTTGCCGCGGTCCAGCACATCCAGCCGCAGCCACTGCGGCAGCCGGGTCAGCTGCACCTGTACGTCGTCGTTGGGCGGATCGGCTTCGGCGCAGGCCTCGTGTGCATTCTTCAGCAGGTTGAGCAGGGCCTGGCCGAACTGGGCGATGTCGATCCGGCTGCTCAGTTCCTCGTCGGGTGCACGCTCCATCGTGAACGGAATCTGCTGGCACAGGCTGGACAGGAACGGCGCCCAGTGCACGGTCTGCAGCTGCGGCTGCGGCAGCTTGGCGAAACGCGCGTAGCCGCGGATGAAGCCTTCGAGGTGGCGGGCCCGGTCTTCGATGGTGGTGAAGATCTCCGGCAGCCGGTCGAAGCGTTCGCGCTTGACCAACTCGCCACCGGAGTGCGCCAGCGAGGCGATCGGCGCCAGCGAGTTGTTGAGTTCGTGGCTGATCACCCGGATCACCTTCTTCCAGGTCTGTACTTCCTGCCGGCGCAGTTCGGCGGTGAGCTGGCGCACCAGCAACAGATCGTGCGGGCGGCCGTTGAGCTGGAACGCGCGCCGCGACAGGTGATAGACCTGTTCGTCGTCCTCGTCGCCTTCCACGCCCTCTTCGCTTTCCGACTTGACCGCAAACAGGCTGTCGCCGCCGCGGCCGATGGCATCGCGCAGTTCCACCGGCAGCTGCTCGAGCACGTCTTCCATGCGCTGGCCTTCCAGCTTCCAGCCGCTGTGCAGCAGCTTGCGCGCGGCCAGGTTGGAGAACACCACGCGGGAAATGCCATCGCCACCGGCAGCGATCAGCAGCATCGCCACCGGGGTGTTCTGCACCATGGTGTCCAGCAGCAGTTCGCGCTGCACCAGGCCCTGGCGCTGTGCACGCAGCACTTCGCCCAGTTCGCGGTGCGCCTGCACCAGGTCACCCAGTTCGTCATTGCCGGGCCAGTAGATGCCGAAATTGTACTCACCGTCGCGGTAGCTGCTGGTGGTCCCGGACAGCGCCCGCATCAACGAGCGCACCGGTGCGGTGGCGCGGCGCAGCGTCCACCACATCAATGACAGCAGGACGATCGTGGAGACCGTGGTCACCACCCAGCCATGGTCCATCCAGTAGGCCAGCAGCCACGGCAGCGCGGCAGCCAGCGCCAGCACCGGCAGCAGGCGCAGGAACAGGCGGAAGGTGAAGGAGCGTCGCTTCATTCGCGTGGGATGCCGTGACGGTCCATGCGCCGGTACAGCGCCTGCCGGCTCAGTCCAAGCTCGTTGGCCGCCTGTGCGATGACGCCGTGGTTGCGCGCCAGCACTTCTTCGATGCGTGCGCGGTCGGGATCATTGCCGGCGCTTGGGGCAGGGCGTGGCGCAGCCGGCGCACGCGGCAGGTTGAGGTCGGCCGCTTCGATGCGGTTGCCGGTGGCCAGCAGTTCGGCACGCTGGATCACGTTGCGCAGCTCGCGCACGTTGCCCGGCCACAGATGCCGTTGCAGCGTACTGGCCGCCGTGCTGGACAGCGGCTTGCCGATGTTGAGGAAATGCTCGGCCAGCGGCACGATGTCGCCGGGGCGGTCGGCCAACGGCGGTAGCGTCAGTTCCACCGTGTTGAGCCGGTAGTAGAGGTCTTCGCGGAACGCGCCCTCGCGGATCATCGCCGGCAGATCGGCATTGGTCGCGCTGACCACGCGCACCTTGACCTGGCGTTCGCGATTGGAACCCAAGCGCTCGAAACGCCCGGTCTCCAGCACGCGCAGCAGCTTCATCTGCCCACCCAGCGACAGGTTGCCGATCTCATCCAGGAACAGCGTGCCGCCGTCGGCTGCCTCGAACTTGCCTTCGCGCGCTTTGTTGGCGCCGGTATAGGCGCCGGCCTCGGCACCGAACAGTTCGGCCTCGATCAGTTCGGAGGGCAGCGCGCCGCAGTTCACCGCCACGAACGGGCCCTTGGCCACCAGCGAGTTGGCCTGGATGATCTGCGCGATCTTCTCCTTGCCGGCGCCATTGGGGCCGGTGATCAGCACCGGCAGCTCCGAGCGCGCGACCTGGCAGGCCAGGGCGATCACCCGCTCGCTGGCGGGATCGGCGAACACCGCGCCGCACAGGTCGTACTTCTCTTCCAGTGCGTGCCGCTGGCGTTGTTCACGCTGGCGTCGCTGGTCCAGTTCGCGCCGCGCTTCGGACAGCTCCAGCAGGTTGTTGACCGTGGTCAGCAGCTTGCGGTCATCCCACGGCTTGGCAAGGTAGTCGGCGGCACCGGCCTTGACCAGGTCCACCGCGCTGCTCAGGTGGGTCCAGGCGGTCAGCAGGATCACCGGCAGATCGGGGTGGCGTTCGCGGATCTGTGCGAACAGCGCCTCGCCTTCCTCGCCGGAGGTGGTGTCCTCGCTGAAATTCATGTCCTGGATCACCAGGTCCACCGGCTGCGATTCCAGCAGCGCCAGCCCTTCGGCCGGGCTCTGTGCCTGCAGGGTGTCGATGTCATGCAGGGAGAACAGCACATCCAGCGCGGTACCCACGCTGGCATTGTCGTCGATGATCAGGATCGCAGGCATGGGTCGCAAAGAGGGTAGCGCCGGGCCATGCCCGGCGGGGCGGGTGCAGTTGCAGCGGCTGGAACCGCCGGGCATGGCCCGGCGCTACCGGGCCGCTCTGCAATATAGCGAAACCAGCGGTAGCGCAGGGGCGTCCCGACTCAGCGCCGTGGTGGCGGCGGTGGCGGTGGCGGGTTCAGCGCCGCCCGCCACGCCGACACCGCCACCGGCACGGTGAGCATCCGGCCATCGCGGCGCAGCAGCAGGTGGACGGTGGGCGTCGATGCCGCCCGTACGGCGTCGGCGAGCTGTTCGATCTGCCGTACCGGCGAGTCGTCCACGCGCAGGATGCGGTCGCCATGGCGCACGCCGAAGCGCGCCTCCGGGCTGGCCGCATCCACCCTCACCACGCCTTCGGTCGAGCGCAGCGCCAGCCGCGCATCGTCCTGGCGCCACTCCAGCGTCTGCGCGCTGCTGCTGCCGGCGAGCACCGGCAGCGGCAGGGCCAGCAACAGCACCAGCAGGCTGGCGCGCATCTCACGCCCCCCGCGTGGCGACGGCCGGGGGCACCGCCGCAGCGCGGCGGGCCGGGCCGAACACGGCGATCTGCCCCAGCATCCACAGCAGCGCTGCGCCCAGCGGCAGGTACAGCAGCGGCATGCGCGGCAGCTCGTACATGTTCATCAGGGCCAGGTTGATGGCGTACGCCGCCAGCATGCCCAGCACGATGCCCAGCGTGGCCAGCAGGAAGTTCTCGGTCTGGAAGTAGCGCAGGATCTGCCCGCGGGTGGCGCCCAATGCGCGGCGGATGCCGATCTGCTTGCTGCGCTGCTGCACCCAGAAGCTGGCCAGGCCGACGATGCCCAGGGCGGTGACCACCAGCAGCGCCACGCAGACCGTCACCAGCAGGCCGACCATGGAGCGGTCGTTCTTGAAGTAGTCGGCACGCTGTTCCTCGTAGGTCAGCTTCTCGCGCACCAGGCGGTTGGGGTCGTTGTGCTCCAGCGCGGCCAGCGCACCCTTCAGCACTTCATCGCGGCGTTCCGGCGAAGTGCGCAGCAGGTACGGGCCGCGGGTGAAGTCGGTACGTACCGGCAGGATCATCGACAGGGTGCTGTTGTCGTTGTAGTCGGTGGGGGTGGCCAGATGGGCGACCACGCCGACCACGTGCAGGGCCTGGTTGCCCATGTAGAACGTCTTGCCCAGCGCACTCTGGTCCGGGTACATCTTGGCCGCGACCTGCTGGTTGATGATCACCGGCGCGGCGCGGTCCGGTTTCGGATTCTTCTGTGCTTCTTCCAGGTCGATGTACTCGCTGGGCTGGAAGTCGCGCCCGGCGACCAGCTGCAGGCCCAGCGTGGACAACGCGTTCTCGCCAACCATGTACTGCGACACGAACGCGGTCGGGCGCTCCTGGTCACGTTCGCGCGAGATGCTGGTGTTGCTCGAATTGCGGCGGAATGGCAGCTGGTTGACCTTGGCTACGCTGGTCACGCCGGGAATCGCGCGCAGCGATGCCAGGTCTTCGCTGGTGCGGGCCATGGCGTTGGTCTGTTTGCCGATGCCGCTGACCCGGACCATGACCAGTTCGTTCTCGGCCAGGCCGCTGGGCTGGCTGATCTTTTCCACGCGCTGGGTGACCAGGAACAGGGCATTGCAGACGATGGCGCAGGTCAGGGCGATTTCCAGCACGATCAATGCGGCTGCGGTCTTGTGCCGGCGCAGGGTGCTGAGGATGGGGCGGATGTCCATGGGAAGTCCTCGTTCTGGTGCTTACTGCGACTTGAGCTGGATGGCCGGGGTGACCTGCATCGCGCGCCAGGCGGGCAGGAAGCCGGCAGCAATGCTGGCCAGCAGGGTCAGGCCGAGGGCGAGCAGCAGCATGCTGCCGTCGAGGTGGGCAAGCTTGGCGTAGTCCACCGGCTGCTGGCGCACCGCGTACAGGCCCAGCAGTGCCAGGCCGATGCCGAGCACGCCACCGACCACGCCCACCGCGCCTGCCTCAACCAGGCACTGCAGGAAGATCTGCCCGCGGCTGGCACCCAGTGCGCGGCGCACGCCGATCTCGCCGCTGCGGCGCAGGAACTTGGCCAGCAGCAGGCCGACCGTGTTGACCAGGCACACACCGAGGAAACCCAGGGCCAGCCACATCTGCAGGCGCACGTCGCTGGGTACCGCGTTGTTGAAGGTCAGCCACTCCATCACGGTGCGCAGGCGCACGTTGGCCGGGCGCTCGAAACGGCCGGCAGCCCGCTGCTGGTCCGAGTAGTTCACCAGGTAGCGGCGGTAGTCCTCGGCCTTGGACGGGTCAAGCTCCACCCAGTACTGGATCCAGGTGCATGGCGCGTTGATCGAATTGCTGTCGTCATCGGGTGCGCCGTCGCGGAAGCAGTTCATGTTGCCGTTGCTGCCGAGCTTGAGATCCATCGCGGTGGACAGCGGCATCATCAGGTCCTCTTCGCGGCCGTAGTTGCCGACGGTCAGGTCGAAGAAGTGCGGTTCCGGATTCCAGGTGTCCATTACGCCGATCACCCGCAGCGAATGGCCATCGGCACGGATCTCACGGCCAACACTGTCCGCTCCCTGGAACAGCTTGTCGTTGATCACCCTGGACAGCACCACCACGCGAGCGCGACCGTCATCGTCGCTGGCCGTCCAGGCGCGGCCGTACAGCATCGGCACGTTGAACATCGGGAAGAAGTCGGCCGAGGTCCAGCGGGTATCGATGTTGAACGGCTTCAACGCGCTGCCTTCCGGCTCGATGGTCGCGTCACCGGCACTCATCATCGCCTGGCGCTCGCCACGCTTCTCGCGCAGCAGCGTCTCGGCATCGAAGCGGGTCATCTGGCTCTCCGGCTCTTCGCCGGTCAGGTAACCCGCGCGCGGACGCGGATCGACCTGCACGTAGAACAGGCGGTCGCTCTTGTCAGGTATCGGGTCGCCGGACAGCACGTGGAACACGGTCAGGGTGGTCATCGAAGCACCGATGCCCAGCGCGATGGCGACCACCATCAGCGCGGTCAGTACCTTGTTGCGGCGGAAGCTGCGCACCGCCAGTCGGGCGTAGTAGGCGAACATGGTCGTGCCCTCACTCGTTGACGGCGACGATGCGACGCGGGGTGGCCAGCACCGGCTCGCGCACCAGGTCGGTGACCTGGCCGTCGACGATGTGCACATTGCGCTGCGCGCGTGCGGCCAGTTCCGGGTCGTGGGTGACCATCACGATGGTGGTGCCGGCGGCGTTGATCTCCTCCAGCAGTTCCATCACCCCGCGCGCCATCTGCGTGTCCAGGTTGCCGGTCGGTTCGTCGGCCAGCAGCAGGCGCGGGCTGCCGGCCAGGGCACGGGCGATCGCCGCTCGCTGCTGCTGGCCGCCGGAAAGTTCATTGGGGTAGTGCTTCATGCGCGAGCCCAGGCCGACCTGGCTCAGCGCCTTTTCGATGCGCTCGCGGCGCTCGCCGGCGCCCATTTTGCGGTAGCGCAGCGGCACGTCCACGTTGTCGAACAGGTTGAGATCCGGAATCAGGTTGAAGCCCTGGAAGATGAAGCCGATCTTCTGGTTGCGCAGGCGGCTGCGGGCATCGTCGCCAAGCTTGCTGACGTCCTGGCCATCGAGCATGTAGGTGCCGCTGGTGAAGGTTTCCAGCAGGCCGGCGATATTGAGGAAGGTGGTCTTGCCGGAGCCGGACGGACCGGTGACGGCGACGAACTCGCCTTCCTTGACCTGCAGTTCCAGTGAACGCAGCGCGTGGGTTTCCACCTGTTCGGTGCGGAAGACCTTGGCGACCGAACGCATTTCGAGCATGTACATGGGGTGTCCTCTCTCCAGGATGTATGAGTTGTCAGTTGACGGAGACGCGTTCGGCGTCCTTGAACAGGTCGCTGCCCGAGACCACGATGCGGTCCCCCGGCTGCACACCCGACTTGATTTCCACTTCGCCCAGGCTGCTGACGCCCAGTTCGATCGGACGGCGCACCGCGGTGCGGCCCTCCATCACGTACGCCACGCCGTTGCCCTGTTCCACGAACGGGCCGCGCTCGACCTTCATGACATTCCTGCGGGTATCGAGCAGCACCCGCACCGACATCCGCTGGCTCTGGCGCAGGCCTTCAGGCTGGGCCGCAGCGAAGCGGACGCGGGCGTTGACTTCGCCATTGACCACTTCCGGCGACACCGCACTGATCTCGCCCGGGAACGGCTGGCCGTTGCCACCGGTCAACTGCGCCGGCATGCCGATCGCCAGATCGCGCGCGAAGCTCTCCGGCACCTTGATTTCGACTTCGAACTTGGACAGGTCGACCACGCCCAGCACCGGCGCGTTGGCGGCAAGGTTGGTGGCCTGGGTGGCCTGCACCTGGCCGACCTGGCCATCGAACGGTGCGCGCAGGGTGAGTGCGTCCACCTGGCGCCGCACTTCGGCCACCACGGCCTTCTGGCGGTCGGCCAGCAAGCGCTTGTTGCGTGCGTCCAGGTCCGCGCCCTGGCTCTGCAGGCGTGCATCGGTGGTGGCATTGACCAGGCTGATGTCGGCCTTCTTCAGGGTGTCCTGGGCCTTGGCCAGATCGATCTGCGGCACCGCACCGCCATCGAAGCCGCGCTGGTAGCGCTGCAGGTCGCGGTCGGCGGCCTGTCGCTCGATGCTGGCCTGGTCGGTTTCCTTGCGTGACTTGGCGCGGGCCAGGGTGGCATCCAGGTTGGCGCGGCTGGCCTCGGCTTCCAGGCCGGCCAGGGTGGCCTCCTCCTGGGCGAGCTTGCTGCGCAGTTCGGGGCTGTCGATGACCGCCAGCTCCTGGCCCTTCTTGACCACGTCACCGGCCACCACCTTCAGGTCCACCGTGCCGGCGGAGATGGCGTACAGCACCGGGCTGTTGGCGGCGATCACGCGGCCGTCGGCGGCGATGTCGCGCACCAGGTCGCCGCGCTGCACTTCGGCGATGCGCACCCGGCTGCTGTCGAACGAGCTGCTGGCGTTGGACCACGCATGCACGGCCCAGCCGATGCCGGCCAGCAGCGCGATACCTGCCAGGGCCGGCCAGCGGTAACGGTGCCATGCGGCCTTGGGGGCATTGGCTGAAGCGGAGGAAACGATCTGGTCCTGGGCGGAGGTGTCGCGGATCATCGGGTTCGTGCCTGTCGGTGGTGCCAGAGTGGTGCCAAGGACAAAGCACACAGCGTGCCAACTTTATTTCCTTTTCCATCAATGAGTTGAACAACTGTCGCCAGTGTCCGGGTGTCCGCGGACACCTTTCCGGACACTTTCATTAAGCGGACAGGAGGGGGCTGGCGGACACGCAGGCTAGAATGCGCCGACCGTCTTCAAGGAACTGCGTGACATGTGTGGAATCGTAGGTGCGATCGCCGGGCGCGACGTGGTGCCGCTGCTGATCGAGGGACTGAAGCGACTGGAATACCGCGGCTACGATTCCTCCGGCATCGCCGTGATCGATCAGGCCGAACGGCCCGAGGTGCGCCGCGTACGTCGCACCGGTCGTGTCTCGGAGATGGCCACTGCTGCCGAGGCTGAAGGCTTCAACGCCAGCCTGGGTATCGGCCACACCCGCTGGGCCACCCATGGTGGTGTCACCGAGGCGAACGCGCATCCGCACATCAGCCATGGCGTGGCGCTGGTGCACAACGGCATCATCGAGAACCATGAGGAGCAGCGCGAGAAGCTGCGCGCGCTGGGCTATACCTTCGAGTCGCAGACCGACACCGAAGTGATCGCCCACCTGATGCACCATCATCTGAAGGGCGGCGACGACCTGCTGGTGGCGCTGCAGCACACGGTGAAGGAATTGACTGGTGCCTACGCGCTGGCCGTGGTCAGCCGTGCCGAGCCGGAACGTTTCGTCTGTGCGCGCATGGGCTGTCCGCTGCTGGTCGGCCTGGGCGAGGGCGAGAACTTCGTGGCGTCCGATGTGTCGGCCGTGCTGTCGGCCACGCGCAAGGTGATCTTCCTGGAAGAGGGCGACACCGCCGAGATCCGCCGTGATGGCGTGCGCATCTTCGATGGCAACGATCAGCCGATCGAGCGCGATGTGCATCTCTCCGATGTCTCGCTGGCCTCGCTGGAGCTGGGCCCGTACCGCCACTTCATGCAGAAGGAGATCCACGAGCAGCCGCGTGCGCTGGGCGACACCATCGAAGCGGCGATCGACGCTGGTGGCTTCCCGGCCGAACTGTTCGGCAAGAATGCCGAAGCGGTGCTGTCGGGAATCGAGGGCGTGCAGATCCTGGCCTGTGGTACCAGTTACTACTCGGGCCTGACCGCGCGCTACTGGATCGAGGCCATTGCCGGCCTGCCGTGCAGCGTGGAGATCGCCAGCGAGTACCGCTACCGCGCGGCCTACGCCAATCCGAAGCATCTGATCGTGACCATCTCCCAGTCCGGCGAAACGCTGGATACGATGGAAGCGCTGAAGTACGCCAAGTCGCTTGGCCACACGCACACGCTATCGATCTGCAACGTGCCGGAAAGCGCGATTCCGCGCGCCAGCGAACTGGTCTGCTACACCCGTGCCGGCGCCGAGATCGGCGTGGCCTCGACCAAGGCGTTCACCACCCAGCTGGCCGCGCTGTTCCAGCTGACCGTGGTGCTGGGCAAGCTGCATGGCCGCGTTGATGCCGCACAGGAAGCGGACTACCTGGAGCAGCTGCGCTTCCTGCCGGGCAGCGTGCAGCATGCCTTGAACATGGAACCGCAGATCGCCGCATGGGCCGAGCGCTTCGCACGCAAGAGCAGTGCGCTGTTCCTCGGCCGTGGCCTGCACTATCCGATCGCCCTGGAAGGCGCGCTCAAGCTGAAGGAAATCTCGTACATCCACGCCGAGGCCTACCCGGCCGGCGAGCTCAAGCACGGGCCGCTGGCGCTGGTGGACGAAGACATGCCGGTGGTGGTGATCGCACCCAACGACAGCCTGCTGGAGAAGGTCAAATCCAACATGCAGGAAGTGCGTGCGCGTGGCGGCGAGCTGTTCGTGTTCGCCGACCAGGACAGCAACTTCAACGAGTCCGAAGGCGTGCATGTGATCCGCACCCCGCGCCATGCCGGCGTGCTCAGCCCGGTGGTGCACACCATCCCGGTGCAGCTTCTGGCGTACCACACCGCGCTGGCGCGCGGCACCGACGTGGACAAGCCGCGCAACCTGGCCAAGAGCGTTACGGTGGAGTAAGGACGGACGTAGCTGGTAGATAGCGAAACAAGGGGCGGTCCCGGAGGACCGCCCTTTTTCGTCCCCGCGTGGCACCATGCGTCCACGAGGCCTGCCGCATCACGGAGGATGCATGCGCCGTCTTCAGCAGTTCGATGTGCTCGCCAACCTGCGCAACGGTCGCAGCGTTGAACAGTTGCTGTCAGCCGGTCAGGATGCCGACGGGCGGATCATCCGCTTTCTGGTCATCCATCGCGAACGGGAAAGGCAGTGGACAGTGACCTTGCACGAGGTTGCCGACGTGGGTACTGCGGAGTATCTGGACATCTACAGCTTTCCCAGCCTCGCGCCCGATCCGGACGACGCACAGAGCGCATCATTCGCCAGCATCGAGGCCGCACTGGAGTACGCTCGGCGGGCATTGGGTGCGGATATGCGGCGCTTCGTCAATTCGGGTGTGACCGAATCCGAGTACAGGGATACCTATCATCAGCAGTGGTGAAGACTGCCGGGCAGTGGCGGGGCCGCGTGAGGCTGTGCGCGCCTCGCTTTGCACGTTCCATGGAAGATTCAATCCGCGCGCATCGACGCGCATATCAGGGGGGCGGTAAATGAAGAAGTGGCAGGTGGTTGTGCTGGCGACGTCAGTTGCGATGTTGTCTGCATGTGCGAGTGTCCCGACAGCGGACAAGGGGCAGATGGAACTGGCCAAGACCTTCCCCGTGCCGGAGGAAGGCAAGGCAGGCGTCTACGTGTACCGGAACAGCTTTGTCGGCCAGGCGCTCAAGAAGGATCTCTGGATCGATGGCGAATGCTTGGGGGAGACCGCGAACAAGGTGTTCTTCTACACGCTGTTGGCCGGCAACCGGGAACATTCGATCTCGACGGAGTCGGAGTTCTCGCCCAATGACATCAAGCTGCTTGTCGAGGCGGGACGCAACTACTTCGTCGAGCAGACCATCAAGATGGGGGTGTTCGTTGGTGGCGCCAAGCTCACTGTCGTTCCAGAGGCCGAGGGGCGGCGTCAGGTGGCGCAGTTGAAGCTGGCCCAGAAGGGGCAATGCTCCCGATAGGATCTGGCCGGATGCGCCGGTCGTTAACCGGCGCATCCGTACATACCCATACCGCAGCGCATGCTTCGCACCGGTGCTGTCACTGCTGTCGGTACTTTGGAACAGCGCGAGGCTGCCACTGCTGACGGCCACGAGCTTTGTGCAGGGCGCCGCCGAACCACGGCCGGTTGGCTGTTGGGCTGATGGGCCCATGCAGGTGCCATCGGCGCTGATGTTGGATCCCGCAAGCCATCCGGTCTGGCCATTCTGACTTTGCAGGGTCGGGCGATTGCACCAGCCTCGGCCAATCCCGTGCGAACTTGAGGGCAGGGAGCACGCTGCATTCAGCGCCGGTTTCAGGCCGGGTGCGATTCTCGGAAGCGTCGAAGGTTCCTACGACGAACTGTCCCATCGATGCCGCTAGTGACCGATGGTCGCAGTCGTAGAATCAAGTTGACCGAGATCCGGGTTGAGCCGTTGAACCCGCCTCGTTCGCGTTGCAGCACCCAGCCCGCCTGTTGGCGAAATGCCAGATCCGGCAAGGTGCGCCAGACGTGCACTGAAAGGTCTGTTCCCGGGGAGGGGGCGAATCGGCAGAGCACACTTTTTTGACTTCAGTGACCTGCACCAGGAAACAAGAATGAACGTCCGCGAGCTCCTGCAATCCAAGAAAGAAGCTGTCATCACCATCGATACGGAAGACACGATCGGTGCCGCCGCGCACAAGATGAGCGCGAATAAAATCGCCGCACTGGTAGTGATGAAGGATGATGCCCCGGTCGGCATCATTTCCGAAAAGGACATCGTCCGCAGCCTGGCCGATGACGGCCCGCAGGCCGGTCGCCGGGTGATTTCCAGCCTGCCGTCCACCGGCCTGGAAGGCATTGCGCCGGACGCTACGTTGAAACAGGCCATGTCCCTGATGACCTACTCGCGTCGTCGCCACCTGATGGTCACCGACGGCAGCAAGCTGGTCGGCATCCTCAGCCTGGGTGACATCGTGAAGAACCTGCTGGGCGAACTGGAGCTGGAAAAGGCCGTGCTGCAGGACATCTACATGGCGGCCCATTGAGGGCCTGCGCTGTGTGACGAAACGAAGCCGGGCATTGCCCGGCTTCTTCGTTGGTAGTGCCGGGCCATGCCCGGCGAGCGCGTAGCGCAGGAATCAGAAACTGACCTTCACCGAATCGGCGCTGTAGTTCGCCGGGCCGTGGTAGACGACCTCGATGTTGTTGCCATCCGGATCGAGCACGAAGGCGCCGTAGTAGCCGGGATGGTACGGGCGCTCGCCGGGCGCGCCGTTGTCCTTGCCGCCAGCCGCCAGCGCAGCCCTGTGGAAGGCATCGACGGTGGCGGTATCGCGGGCCTGGAACGCCAGATGGTGGCGACCGGTCAACTGGCCGGCAGCGGCCTCGCTGCTGGCGCTGGAAATGAACAGCTCGTCGGCCCAGAAGTAGTCATCGCCTTCGCCGGCCACCGGGATGCCGATCGTGTCGAACACCGCCTGGTAGAAGCGGCGGCTGGCGGCCAGATCGCGTACGACCAGCTGGATGTGGTCGATCAATCGCCCACGGTGCAGTTCCATCGTTTCCATGCCAACCTCGCAAAAAAGGGGACGGAGGGGATTAAGTCGCTCGCGGCCCCATCGTGCCATGAATGTCGGCGCCAGGCCGCCGGGCATGGCCCGGCGCTACCGGAACGGGCCCTTTCTGCCGGTCAGGCGTTGGCGATGATCTCGACCCAGTAGCCGTCCGGGTCCTTGATGAAGGCCAGGTTCTTCATGCGGCCGTCGGTCAGGCGCTTCTGGAAGGTCACGCCCAGGTCCTCAAAGCGCTGGCAGGCGGCTTCGATATCCGGCACCGACACGCAGATGTGGCCGAAGCCGCGCGGGTCGCTGTTGCCGTCGTGGTAGACCGCGCCTTCCTGGGCCTCGGTGCCATGGTTGTGGGTCAGTTCCAGCACGCCCGGCAGGCCGGCCATCCACAGGCGGCGGGCGTCGTCATCCTCGGGTACCACGGCGCCGGCCGGCACGTAGGCCAGGAAGTACAGGCTGAACTGGGCCTCGGCAAAGTCGCGCTTGTCGATCAGCTGGTAACCCAGCACGCGGGTGTAGAAATCCAGCGAGGCGGTGGCGTCCTTGACCCGCAGCATGGTGTGGTTGAAGACGAAGCCGGTGGTCTCGGCCGGGGCCTGGGCGGCGACGCCGGGGACATCGCGCAGGGCGGGAATGGTCATGGGGGAGGTCCTTCAGACAGGGCCGTTGCCGGCCGGATGGTTGCCATTCTACGGGCCGGCAGCTGACGGCACCGCGACGTACAATGGCCGGATCGCACCGTTCCGTCCTGATGACCATTGCCCGCCATGTCGCAGCGTGAATGGGTGGCCGCCGCCATCCGCAAGATCGAAGCCGATTTCAACCGTTCCGCCGATACCCACCTGATCCCGCTGGCGCTGCGGGTTCGAGGGCATCGAGGTGTACCTGAAGGATGAATCGAGCCATCCCACCGGCAGCCTCAAGCACCGGCTGGCGCGTTCGCTGTTCCTGTATGCGCTGGCCAACGGCTGGCTGCGTGAAGGGCGACCGGTGATCGAGGCCTCCAGCGGCTCCACCGCCGTTTCCGAGGCCTACTTCGCGCGCCTGCTCGGCCTGCCGTTCATCGCAGTGATGCCGGCCACGACGTCGCCGGAAAAGATAGCGGCGATCGAGTTCCACGGTGGCCGCTGCCATCTGGTCGAGCGCGCCTGCGACCTCAACTGCGATTCGGAAAAGCTGGCCCGCGAAACCGGCGGCCACTTCATGGACCAGTTCACCTATGCCGAGCGCGCCACCGACTGGCGTGCCAACAACAACATCGCCGAATCGATCTTCAAGCAGATGGCCGAGGAGCCCAGCCCGATTCCGGACTGGATCGTGTGCAGCCCCGGCACCGGCGGTACCGCAGCAACGCTCGGGCGCTACGTCAGCTATCGTCGGCATGACACCCGCATCCTGTGTGCGGACCCGGAAGTGTCGGTGTTCTACGATGGATACCAGGCGGCCCTGGCCGGCGGCAACGACTGGCGTGGCATGACGTGCAACGGCGGCTCGCGCGTGGAAGGCATCGGCCGGCCACGGGTCGAGTCCAGCTTCATCCCGACCAGTGTCGACGCCATGGTGAAGGTGCCCGACGCCTTGAGCCTGGCCGCGATGCGCCACGTCAGCCGCCAGCTGGGGCGCCGCGTCGGTGGCTCCACCGGCACCAATTTCATCGGCGTGCTGCAGGCCGCGCAGTGGATGCGCGAGGCCGGTCGCCAGGGCAGCATCGTCAGCATCCTGTGCGACAGCGGTGATCGCTATGCGCACAGCTATTACGACCCGGCCTGGTATGTGCGGCAGGGAATCGATGTGGACGCTGCCGACGCGCAGGTAGCGGCGGCGGTGGCCGGGCAGGGCCTGCCTGGATTGCCGTGGTGCAGCCTGGAAGCGCTGTAAGCCGGCCGGTATTTCCGCCGGGCGTGGCCCGGCGCTACCGATGGTGCTGGGAGGGCAGCGCCGGGCCATGCCCGGCGAGCGCAGCGGCGCATTGGATCGCGCTCAATACCCTGCGGCCATGAAGGCCTCCAGCACCGCATCGCGCAGGGCATCGGGCAGGGCCTCGATCTCCACGGCGCGGTCGTCCAGGTGCAGTCGCGGGTCCAGGCTGCTGGCCCGGCCTTGGGCCAGGGCCTGCAGCCACAGCAGCACGCAGATGACGAACTCGCGCTCGTGGCCCAGCCGCACCTGGCTGGCACCGCGCTCGATCACTTCGAACGGATACCATTCCTGCTCGTCGCTGAACCTGCCGCCTTGGCGCTGCAGTGCCTGCAACTGCTGCAGGTGGCGCGGCGCATCGTCGCCCGCATCGCACAGCGCGGCGATCCAGGCCAGTTCAGTCGGGCTGGCCGACAGCGCCAGCGAGGATGAACGTACTGCGGATGGAGCTGGAGCCAGACCTTCCATGTGGGGCCTCCTCGATACGTTCCGCTGCGGTCTCCCCCGCGCCGCAAGCTTCAGACGACGGCCGTAAGGCCGACGTGAACAACGGCCCACCGCCCCTTGTCTGCCGGCCCGGCCAGCGCCATATCGATCTGGCTGCCCGCGCTGCCGGGCCCGTACCCTGGAGACCTGCCGTGACCGTTGCCAACCCCCTGCTCGATTTTTCCGGCCTGCCGCGCTTCGAGGCGATCCGCCCCGAGCATGTGGCGCCGGCGCTGGACGTGCTGCTGGCGCAGGCCGAAGCGGCGGTCGGCGCTGCCGAGCAGGTGCAGCCGGTAACCTGGCAGACCTTCGTCACCCCGCTGGACGATGCCACCGAACGCCTGTGGCGCGCCTGGGGCCTGGTGGGCCACCTGCAGGGCGTGGTCAACACGCCGGAGCTGCGTGAGGCCTACAACAGCAACCTGCCGCGGGTGACCCGTTTTGCCAGTGCGCTGGGCCAGAACCTGGCGCTGTATCGCCAGTACCAGGCGCTGGCGGCCAGCACCGAATCGGCCGGTTTTGATGAGGCGCGCCGCAAGGTGCTGGACAACACCCTGCGTGATTTCCGCTTGGGTGGTGCCGAACTGGATGCGGACGCGCAGCAGCGTTTTTCCGCCATCAAGGAGGAACTGTCGGCGCTGTCGGCCAAGTTCTCGCAGAACGTGCTCGACGCCACCGATGCGTGGTCGCTGATCGTCGAAGACCCGGCGCGCTTGGCTGGCGTGCCGGACGACGTGAAGGCTGCTGCACGCGCTGCTGCGGAAAAGGACGGCAAGGCGGGCTGGAAACTGACCCTGCAGATGCCGTGCTACCTGCCGGTGCAGACCTGGGGCGAGGACCGCGACCTGCGCGAGATCCTGTACCGCGCCAGCGCGCAACGCGCTTCCGAGTTCGGCGACGATGCACTGGACAACGGCGGCAACATCGATCGCATTCTTGCACTGCGTGCCGAGTTGGCCGCGCTGCTGGGCTTTGATTCCTACGCCGACTATTCGGTGGCCACCAAGATGGCCAGCGACCCCGCTGAAGTGCTGGGCTTCCTGCGCGACCTGGCCGCGCGCGCCAAGCCGTTCGCCGCCAAGGACCGCGCCGAGCTGGAGCAGTTCGCCCGCGAGCACCTCGGTATCGACAGCCTGCAGGCCTGGGATCTGGCGTTCGCCGCCGACCGCCTGAAGCAGGCGCGTTACAGCTACTCCGAGCAGGAAGTGAAGCAGTATTTCACCGAACCGAAGGTACTCGGCGGCCTGTTCTCGGTGATCGAGCAGCTGTACGGCCTGCGCGTGCAGGAAGACAGCGCGCCGGTCTGGCATGAGGACGTGCGCTTCTTCCGCCTGGTGGATGCGCAGGGCGCCCTGGTGGGCCAGTTCTACCTGGACCTGTACGCCCGCGAGGGCAAGCGCGGCGGTGCGTGGATGGATGACTGCCGCAACCGCCGCGAGCGCGCTGATGGCAGCGTACAGACGCCGCTGGTGTACCTGGTGTGCAACTTCGGCCGTGGTGCCGATGGCAAGCCGGCAACCTTCAGCCACAATGAAGTGACCACGCTGTTCCATGAAATGGGCCATGGCCTGCATCAGCTGCTGACCCGCATCGGCGAACTGGGCGTGGCCGGCATCAACGGCGTGGAGTGGGATGCGGTGGAGCTGCCCAGCCAGTTCATGGAGAACTTCTGCTGGGAATGGGACCACCTGCAGGGCATGACCGCGCACGTGGAAACCGGCGAGCCGCTGCCGCGCGCGCTGTACGAGCGCATGCTGGCAGCACGCAATTTCCACAGCGGCATGGCCACGGTGCGCCAGCTCGAGTTCGGCCTGTTCGACATGCTGCTGCACAGCCAGTTCGAAGCGGCGCAGGACAGTGTGCTGTCACTGCTTGATCGCGTGCGTGCGGAAGTGGCGGTGAACCATCCGCCGAGCTGGAATCGCTTCCCGCACCAGTTCAGCCATATCTTCGCCGGTGGCTATGCCGCCGGTTACTACAGCTACAAGTGGGCTGAAGTGCTGAGTGCCGATGCCTACGCCGCGTTCGAGGAAGCGCCGCAGGCGCTGACCGCAACCGGCGCGCGTTTCCGCGACGAGGTGCTGTCGCGCGGCGGCAGTCGCCCGGCCGCCGAGAACTTCAAGGCCTTCCGCGGCCGGGCGCCGCAGATCGACGCGCTGCTGCGCCATTCGGGCATGGCGTAAGCACGCTGCTACCGACATCCAGGTATGGCGTGGATCTACCGCAATGCTCCGGCATGGCGCAAACGCATAAAAGGGCAGCGCTCCGGTAGCGCCGGGCCATGCCCGGCGAGCACGTAGCGCGGCGCAGCAAAGCCGCCGGGCATGGCCCGGCGCTACCGGGGCGTCCCGCATTCAATCGGCGTAGATCATCTTCCGGGTCATGCCGCCGTCGACGATGAAATCCTGGCCGGTGCTGAAGCCGGACAACGCGGACAAGAGATACACCGCCAGTGCGCCGATGTCCTCGGGTTCGCCCACGCGGCCGACCGGGTGCTGGCCGTGGTCGGTGGCCGAATAATCCGGGTCGTGCCGACGCGAAGGCGCCTGCCAGGCATCGGTGCTGATCCAGCCGGGGCTGATGCTGTTCACCCGCACCGCCGGCCCGCTGCTGATCGCCAGTGCGTGGGTGAAGGCGACCAGTCCACCCTTGGCTGCGGCATAGGCTTCGCTGTGCGACTCGGACTGCCAAGCGCGGGTCGAGGCGATGTTGATGATCGCGCCGGCAGCATTCGCCGACAGTGCCGGCAGCGCATGCTTGCTGCACAGGAACGCGCCATGCAGCGATGACAGGCGGCGCTGCCATTCTTCCCAGTCCATGTCCTGCAGCAACGTGCCGTGCGGGCCGGCGATGCCCGCGTTGTTCACCAGCCCGTCGATACGGCCGAAGCGCTGCAGGGCCACGGCGATGAAAGCGCGCACGCTGGCTTCATCGGTGATGTCCAGCCGCTGGAATGCGGCATCATCGCCGCGCTCCCATTCGGCCAGGCAGGCCTGGCCCGCCTCCACATCCAGATCGCCGATCAGCACACGGCCGCCGGCCCCGAGCACCGCTTGGGCGATGCCGCGGCCGATGCCGTTGGCACCGCCGGTGACCAGCACCACCCTGCCGTGCAGCGGCGCAGTCGGCCAGGTGGCAATCGGCGGCACCGTGCTCATGACAGGTCGTCGCCGCGCAGGCGACGGTGCCAGCCCTCGACACCGATCCGGTCCAGGGTCTGGATGTTGCGCTCGACGATCACGTCCGGATCCGGGTAGACATCCACCGCGCGTGCCACGCTGTCTTCGCGCAGCAGGTGCAGGGTGGGGTAGGGCGCGCGGTTGGTGTAGTTGCTGGCGTCATCGGCTGCGACGCCATCGAACTGGTAGTCCGGATGGAAGCTGGCTACCTGCAGGATGCCCTGCAGGTCCAGCGCCTCGATCGCCGCATCGGCGTTGTCGAGGAAGTCGTTGTAGTCGAGGAAGTCGGTCAGTACCTGCGGGTGCACGATCAGGGTGGTGTCGATCTGCTCGGCTGGCGTGTCGCGCAGCAGCACCAGTTCTTCGGCAAGTTCTTCCACCAGGGCTTCGGGTGTGGTGGCGTCGCTCAGCACGATGCGGACCTGGTCCTTCACGTACACCGCCTTGGCGAACGGGCACAGGTTCAGGCCGATGACGATGCGCTCCAGCCACAGGCGGGTGGCGGCGATCGGGTCATCGGTGGGCAGGGGGGTGTCGGTCATGGCGGGCGCATCGGCTGGCGGGGGTGGCCATTGTAGGCGGGCCGATGCGGGGGCGCCGTTCACTGTGCAGGAACTGGACAACGGCGATGCTGGAAATTCCCGTCGATTCAATCCTTTGCCGATATCACGCCAATGGCCGATTGCCGACGCTGCGGGCCAGGCGTGCAATGGCGGCACGACACAGGAGGACTTCACATGACTGCATCTTCCCCATGGCTGCCGGACGCACTCTGGTCAGGCGCCTTCTTCGACGGTCAATGGAGCGCCGCTGCACAGCGCCAGCCGGTGATCGAGCCCGCCACTGGACACTCGCTCGGCGAAATCGGCCTGGCCGATGCGGCGCAGGTCGCACGTTCGGCGGCCGCTGCGGCGCAGGCGCAACAGGCATGGGCGGCAGCGCCGTACGAACAGCGCGCCGAGGTGCTGCGCAAGGCCGCGCGCCTGGCCGAAGACAACGTCGACACTCTGGTGGACTGGCTGGTGCGCGAAAGCGGCTCGACCCGCCTCAAGGCCGGCTTCGAGGCCAAGGTGACCATCAAGGCGCTGCACGAAGCCGCCGCGCTGCCCTCGCGCAGCACCGGCGAAATCCTGCCCTCCGAACCGGGCCGGCTCAACCTGGCCCGGCGCCGTCCGCTGGGCGTGGTGGGGGTGATCTCGCCGTTCAATTTCCCGCTGTACCTGGCCATGCGTGCGGTGGCGCCGGCCATCGCGCTCGGCAATGGCGTGGTGCTCAAGCCCGACCCGCGCACCGCGGTGTGCGGTGGCGCGGTGATCGCACGCCTGTTCGAGCAGGCCGGGCTGCCGGCCGGCGTGCTGCACATGCTGCCGGGTGACGGCGCCGCCGGTGCCGCGCTTACCAGCGACCCGCACGTGGCGATGATCCAGTTCACCGGTTCCACCGCGGCAGGCCGCAAGGTCGGCGAAGCGGCCGGCAAGCACCTGAAGAAGGTCTCGCTGGAACTGGGTGGCAAGAACTCGCTGATCATCCTCGACGATGCCGACCTCGACCTGGCCGTCGCCAACACTGCCTGGGGCGTGTACCTGCACCAGGGCCAGATATGCATGGCCACCGGCCGTGTGCTGGTACAGCGCAGCATCCACCAGGCCTTCCTGCAGAAGCTGGTAGCCAAGGCGAAGTCGCTGAAGGTGGGTGACCCGGCACGCGAGGATGTTGCGCTGGGCCCACTCATCAACGCCGCGCAACGCGACCATGCCGCGCGCGTGGTCGACGACGCGGTGAAGGCGGGCGCGACTCTCGAGACCGGCGGCACCCACCAGGGCCTGTTCTTCGCGCCCACCGTGCTCGGCAACGTCAGCACCGACAATCCGGCGTTCAACGAAGAGATCTTCGCGCCAGTAGCGGTGGTGGTGCCGTTCGATGACGACGACGAAGCCGTGCGCCTGGCCAATGACAGCGAGTATGGCCTGTCGATGGCGATCGTCTCCCGCAATGTCGGTCGCGCGCTGAAGCTGGGCGAGCGCCTGCGTACCGGTCTGCTGCACATCAACGACCAGACCGTGAACGACGAGGTCATCAATCCCTTCGGCGGGGTAGGGGCGTCCGGCAACGGCACCAGCATCGGCGGCCCGTCCAACGTGGAGGAATTCACCCAGTGGCAATGGATGACGGTCAAGGGCGAAGCCCCGGCCTATCCCATCTGATCGAGGAGAACGCAACGATGAACAGCAACAGTGGATCGCGTGACATCACTGCAGCAGTGGTGCGCGGCAAGGAACAGCCCTTTGTCATCGAGCAGGCGCGCCTGCGCGGCCCGCAGGACGACGAAGTGCTGGTGAAGATTGTAGCCACCGGCCTCTGCCACACCGACCTGATCGTGCGCGACCAGTACTACCCGGTGCCATTGCCGGCGGTGCTGGGCCATGAGGGCGCGGGCATCGTCGAGGCGGTCGGCCCCAACGTGCGCGACCTGAAGGCCGGCGACCACGTCGTGCTGACCTACGGCCAATGCGGCCACTGCAATCCCTGCCGTGGTGGCCACGGTGCATACTGCCGCGATTTCTTCGCGCTGAATTTCGGTGGCGACGACGGCCACGGCCATACCGCCATCACCGATGCGCAGGGCCAGCCGCTGCACGATCACTTCTTCGCGCAGTCGTCGTTCGCCACGTTTGCGCTGGCGCGCGAGATCAATGCGATCAAGGTGCCCGACGATGCGCCGCTGGAACTGCTGGGCCCGCTGGGCTGCGGCATCCAGACCGGTGCCGGCGCGGTGCTCAACTCGCTGCAGGTGCGATCGGGCAGCAGTTTCGCCAGCTATGGCGCCGGTGCGGTCGGCCTGAGCGCGGTGATGGCGGCCAAGGTGGCCGGTGCCACCACCATCATCGCCATCGACGTGGTGCCCTCGCGGTTGCAGCTGGCCATGGAGCTGGGCGCCACCCACGTGGTCAACAGCCGCGAGACCGATGTGATCGAGGCGGTGCGCTCGATCACCGACGGTGGTGCGGACTTCGCGCTGGAATCGACCGGTCGCCCGGAAGTGCTGTCGGCCGGCATCGAGGCGCTGGGCGGGCTGGGCATGATGGGCGTGGTGGGTGCGCCGAAGCTGGGCACCACTGCCAGTTTCGATGTGAACAACCTGCTGCTGGGTGGGCGCAGCATCCGTGGCATTGTCGAGGGCGACAGCGTGCCGCAGGTGTTCATTCCGCAGCTGGTGACGCTGTACCAGCAGGGGCGCTTCCCGTTCGACAGGCTGGTGAAGTTCTATCCGCTGGAGCAGATCAACCAGGCGGCCGAGGACAGTACGCGGGGGATTACGCTGAAGCCGATTCTGCGGATTGCCGCGTGAGGTGAGGCTGGGTTTGCATGGCTGCGCCCTGCACCTGCCGAATCAACGTCAACGTCAACGTCAACGTCAAAAGCGGGCATTCCTTGGGATGGCGGGGTGGGTCCGGTTGCGGGGGACGCTGCAAGTACGTCCATGTAAGCTCGGTCGCCGCATCCATGCGGCTCACGCCCCCGCAACCGGACCCACCCCGCCTTCGACGGGTTCCCGCAATCTGTTGGGACGGCGTCCTGTGCTGCTGTTGGTGGGTGTCGACCTTGGTCGGCGCGTGGATCCACGCCATGCGTGGATGAACGCCGGACGAAAACGGAAACGCTCCGTTGTTGGCACGTAACGCGGGCATGGCGTGTGTGGGTGTACGCTGCATGCATGATGGCCACGACAGTCGGGCAACAGCAGTTGGTGGCGGCTCGGGCCGCCTTCGCCGAGGGCGACGTGCGGTCGCTGGCGATGCTGCCCCTGCCGTTGCAGCAGTCCTGGCAGCGCTCGCATGCGGCGGGTGTGCGCCCCGGGCAGGAGCCGTATTACCCGCCGTTGCAGGGCAATGGACACCGCTTGGAGTCCCGCGATGACCGCCGCCTGGCGCGTTGCGTGCAGCCGGAACTGGAGCAGTTGTGGGCCGCGTTCGGTGCGCGTGGGTGGACGATGTTCTGCGCCAACCGCGAGGGTATGGTGATCGTGCATCGTGCCCATGGCCTGGAAGATGCGCCGCTGCTGCGGCCGATCCAGGTGGGGCGGCGGTTGGGCGAGGCCGAGATCGGCACCACCGCGCCCGCGGTCAGCCTGGCCGACGACCTGCCTGCGTTGGTACGCGGCAATGAACACTATCTGCAGCGGTTCGCCCCCGTGTTCTGCCTGAGTGAGCCGCTGCATGACCTGCAGGGGCAGGTCTGCGGTGCGATCGATATCACCGGCTTGGGGGAACGTGACCCGGCATTGCTGCAGGGCTATTTCCGGCAGGCGGCGCTGGCCATCGAGAACCGCTTGATCCACACGCTCAGTGATGTGCACCTGCTGGCGGTGCAGCATGATCCGCGCTGGCTGGCATCTCCGCTGCAGGGCCTGTTGGCGGTGCAGGAAGACGGCCAGCTACTTGCTGCCAATCGCGTCGCCCGGCGCCTGCTCGGCCTGCCGCGGCGCGGGTCGCTGCCGCTGCTTTCCCTGGACACACTGTTTGCCGGCGCCAGCGCTGCACAGCGACGGCGCCTGCTGCAGCCAGGGCCTGCGCATCGGGTGCGGCTGGGTGAGGGCAGTGCGGTCCATCTGCAACACCTGCAGGCCCCGCGTGCAGTACGCGCGCGCGTGCCGGCCACAGTGGCTGCAGCACCCGCGCAGGCCGCACCGCTGCGTGACCAGCAGCGCGATGCAGCGCGACGTGCCGCACGTGCCGCCGAGGGCAACCTCAGCCTCGCTGCACGGCAACTCGGCATCTCGCGGACAACACTGTACAAACTGCTGCGCGAGTGAGGCCGGCCACCGAGGCCGGCGCTGCATCGCGGTGTCGATCAATCGCGGAAGTTGTTGAACTGCAGCGGCAGGTCGAACTTGCCGGCCTTCAGCGCGGCGATGGCGTCCTGCAGGTCGTCGCGCTTCTTGCCCATCACCCGCAGCTTGTCGCCATTGATCTGGGTTTCTACCTTCAGCTTGGCGTCCTTCAGCGTCGCCGCGATCTTCTTGGCGATCTTCTGCTCGATGCCCTGCTTGACGGTGATCTTCTGCCGGGCCTGGGCCAGGTTGGTTTCCACGTCGCCGAATTCCAGGCTGAGCACGTCGATGCCGCGGGCGGCCAGGCGAGCGCGCAGGATGTCGTTCATCTGCTTGAGCTGGAACTCGGTCGGTGCGGACTGGGTGATCACTTCACCCTCGCGCTCGAACTTGGCGTCCACGCCCTTGAAGTCGAAACGGGTGGCAAGCTCGCGGTTGGCCTGGTCGAGCGCATTGGTCAGTTCGTGGGTGTCGACTTCGGACACGACGTCGAAGGAAGGCATGGGCGTTACTCCGCAGAAATCAGTGGCGGCCATTCTATCGCGCCGGTCGCGGCGGTAACGCCCGTGGTCGGCGATAATGGGCCATGAACGTGCAACGCTCTCCTTCGCGCGCCGTGGCCTGGATGGTCGCCGCTGTCGCTTGTTTTTCGCTGATGGACGCCGGCATGAAGCAGCTCTCGGCCGGCTATCCCTCGCTGCAGGTCACCTTCCTGCGTGGCGCGGCGTCGCTGCCGTTCGTGCTGGTCTGGGTGCTGGCCAGTGCTGGGCCCCGCTCGCTGATCCCGCGCCGCTGGGGGCTGCACCTGCTGCGCGGCGGGCTGGGCATGGCGATGATCGGCTGCTTCGTGTTCGCCCTGCGCGACCTGCCGCTGTCCACCGCCTATACCATTTATTTCGTCGCGCCGCTGCTGATTGCTGCCCTGTCGGTGCCGCTGCTGGGCGAGCGGGTCGGGCCGCGGCGCTGGGTTGCCATCGGCATCGGCCTGGTCGGCGTGCTGGTGGTGCTGCGGCCGGGCGTGGGCGGTTTCATCTCGGTACCGGGCCTGATGGTGCTGGCCGCCGCCACCGCCTATGCCATCGCCGCGATTACCGTCAGCCTGCTGACCCGCACCGATACCTCGCAGTCGATGGTGGTCTGGTTCCTGGTCATCATGGCCATCGGCGCCGGGCTGCTGGCGATTCCGGGCTGGGTGCCGCTGCAGCTGGCACATGCGCCGTTGATTGCCGGCATGGGCCTGGCCGGGGCGCTGGGCCAGATCGCGCTGACCAAGGCCTTCCAGCTGGGTGAGGCCTCGATGATCGCACCGCTCGAATACAGCGGCCTGGTCTGGGTGATCGGCTGGGACCTGGCCTTCTGGGGGCAGCTGCCCGATGGCTACACCTGGGCAGGCGCGGCAATCATCGTCGCCTCGGGCCTGTACCTGCTGCACCGCGAACGGGTGAACCGGCAGGAGCCGCCGAAACCGTTGGACCATCCCTGAACCGGATTGGCCGGGGAAGGGGTCAGCGCCCCTGCGTGGATCCAACCCCGGGGTCAGATCCCCGCAAGGGCGCTGACCCCGGTCAGTGTGCCGATGCGGGCGCCTTAGAACCAAAAGGAATAACATTCTGGCCCATGGCGCAGGCGCGCGAGCGCCGGCGCTGGTAGGCTGCACGCCCCTTCCATCGCCCTCCCGGTGAGCTGATCCCGTGATCGAGTTCCAGCGCCTGCACAAATCCTATGCCGTTGCCGGCCGCGCGGTCAGCGCGCTGCAGCCGCTGGACCTGACCATCGAGGCCGGCGAGGTATTCGGCATCATCGGTCATTCCGGTGCGGGCAAATCGACGCTGATCCGCATGATCAACCGCTTGGAGGAGCCCAGTGGTGGCCGCCTGCTGATCGCCGGCGAAGACGTCACCGCGCTGGATCCGGAAGGCCTGCGCGCACTGCGTCGGCGCATCGGCATGATCTTCCAGCATTTCAACCTGCTGTCGTCGCGCACGGTGGCCGGCAACGTCGCCTTCCCGCTGGAACTGGCCGGTACGCCGAAGGCCGAGATCGATGCCCGCGTCGCCGAACTGCTGCAGACCGTCGGCCTGCAGGCGCATGCCGACAAGTACCCAGCGCAGCTGTCCGGCGGCCAGAAGCAGCGCGTGGGCATCGCACGCGCGCTGGCCACCCGTCCGCAGATCCTGCTGTGCGATGAGGCCACCAGCGCGCTGGACCCGCAGACGACCGCTTCGGTGCTGGCACTGCTGTCGAAGATCAACCGCGAGCTGGGCCTGACCATCGTGCTGATCACCCACGAGATGGACGTGATCCGTCGCGTCTGCGACCGCGTGGCCGTGCTCGATGCCGGCCAGCTGGTGGAGACCGGGCCGGTGACGAAGGTGTTCCTGCATCCGCAGCACCCGACCACCCGTCGTTTCGTCAGCGAATCGGAGCAGGTGGACGAGGGGACGCTGCACCGCGATTTCGACGCGGTCGGTGGCCGTGTCGTGCGCCTGACCTTCCTCGGCGCCGACACCTACGAACCCCTGCTCGGCAGCGTCGCGCGGCAGACCGGGGTCGACTACAACATCCTGTCCGGGCGTATCGACCGGATCAAGGACACCCCGTATGGCCAGCTGATCGTCGCCCTGGTGGGCGGTGACCAGTCCGCCGCGCAGGCCGCGTTCGTGGCCGCCGGCGTGCACGTTGAGGAACTGCGTCGATGATCATCGCCACCACTGGCGGCTTTTTCCGTCACCTGGATGCAGGCAAATGGGCCGACATCGGCCAGGCCACCATCGACACCCTGCTGATGCTGGCCGGATCGCTGCCGCTGACCCTGGCCATCGGCCTGCCGCTGGGCGTGCTGCTGTACCTGTTCGGTGCGCCACAGCTGAAACGCCGGCCGGTTGCCTACGGCGTGCTTGCGCTGGTGGTGAACCTGCTGCGCTCGGTGCCCTTCATCATCCTGATGATCGTGCTGATCCCGGTGACCCTGTTCATGATGGGCACCTCGCTGGGCGTGCGTGGCGCGATCGTGCCGTTGGTCATCGGCGCTGCGCCGTTCTACGCGCGGCTGGTGGAAACCGCGCTGCGTGAAGTGGACCGTGGCGTGATCGAGGCGACCCAGGCCATGGGCGCCACCACTTGGCAGCTGGTCACCCGCGTGCTGCTGCCCGAAGCGCGGCCTGGCCTGATTGCCGGCGCCACGGTGACCACCGTGGCCCTGATCGGCTTCACCGCGATGGGCGGTGCGATCGGTTCCGGTGGCCTGGGCGACCTGGCTTTCCGCGACGGCTACCAGCGCTCGCACACCGACGTGGCGCTGGTCACCGTGGTCCTGCTGCTGGTGCTGGTGCAGCTGCTGCAGATGCTCGGCGACCGTCTGGTCGCGCATTACAGCCGCAGATAACAGGATGCCGGGCGTCGCCCGGCACCGGTCAGGGTAGTGCCGGCCGCTGGCCGGCAACCTCATGAACGCGGGAAGCGCCGTGCAGTTGCCGGCCAGCGGCCGGCACTACCACCGTGCGCGGTCAACGCACGTTCGGTACTTCGTAGCCCAGCTTGCCCACCTGCTCGGGGTGCTGCGGCACGCGCTTGAGCTTGTCGGTGTTTACCCCGTACTCGTCGCGCAGGCGTTCGGCCAGGTCCTTGTACAGCGCCTTGTCCATGTCGGGCGTGCGGGCGAAGATCCAGGCCATCTCGCGGCCCGGGTAGCCGATCAGCGCCCAGGAGTAGTCCGGCGCTACTTCCAGTACCCGCGAATGGGTCGGTACGACCCGGTAGAACCAGGTGCGCCAGCTGTGGTTGCCACTGTCGGGATCGACGCTGGCGCGGGCACGGATTTCCTGGATTGGTTCACCGAAACCATCGCGGTAGCGATAGGTGATGGCGACCTTGTGGTCCTCGCGCAGCTCGTACCGGTTGACGCTGGCGACGTGGCCGCGCTCGATGAAGTTCGGCACGCGGCCGATCACATACCAGGTCCCCATGAAGCGCTGCAGGTCGATCGCCCCATCAGCCGAGGCTTCTGCGGCGCTGTTGCGGGACGACGGTGGGGAATCGGCAGCCACTGCCGGACCGCCCAGGGACAGGGCCAGCAACACAGCGCAGAGCGGGCGGATCGAAGTCATGCGGGAGCGGGCTCCAGTGGGCTTGCCCGCGCATGGTCACTGTGTGCACGCCATCCGTCAATGGTGTCGCAGCCCGTGAGAAGCCCCGCAGCCAAGCTGGCCGGCATCGACCACCGGAGAATCCGCATGCGCACACGTCCTCGCCACCGCCCGCCAACTGAACGCGTCAGCGAACGCGCCGATCCGCGCCTGTTGCGGGTGGTGCCGCAGCTGGCCCTCGCTGGCCTGGCCGTGGTGCTGGTGTGGCCGGCCGCGCGCGGCAGCAGTGCCTGGCTGGGCTGGTTGCCGCTGTGGCTGGTCGGCATGCCGTTGGCGGCCTGGTGGGCCCTGCTGCGCTGCCCGTTGCCAACGCTGGCCGCGTTCCGCTCGCTGCGACGCGACCATGGGCAGGCCCGGCGGCGCTCCCCGCCACGTGCGCGCAAGGCGCACACCGCCGCTGCCTGACCTTCGACACGGGGGCGGCCCCGGTGATCCATGCTAGCGTTCCACGGCTAATGACTGCCTGGAACTGCAATGTCACGATTCGCCTCCGCCTGCCTGCTGGCCGGCATGATGACCGCTGCCTCGGTGGGTACCGCCGTGGCTGCTGAAGACACCGACCGCTACGCCTGGCTGGAGGACGTCACCGGCGACAAGCCGTTGTCCTGGGTCAAGGAACAGAACGCCAAGTCCGAGGCGCGCCTGGCGCAGACCCCGGCCTTCAAGCAGATGGAGAGCAGCATCCGCGAGGTGCTCGACTCGGACGCCAAGATTCCCGGCGTGCAGAAGATCGGCGATTACTACTACAACTTCTGGAAGGACAAGCAGCACGAGCGCGGCGTGTGGCGTCGCACCACCCTGGCCGAGTACCGCAAGGCCTCGCCGACCTGGGAGACCGTGCTCGACCTGGATGCGTTGAACAAGGCCGAGAACGAGAACTGGGTCTGGCACGGTGCCGACTGCCTGCGTCCGGACTACAGCCGCTGCCTGATCGCGCTGTCGCGCGGTGGTGCCGACGCCGATGTCACCCGCGAGTTCGACCTGACCAGCAAGAGCTGGATCAAGGACGGCTTCTTCCGTCCCGAATCGAAGGGCGGCCTGAGCTGGATCGACCGCGACACCGTGTTCGTCTACACCGATTTCGGCAGCGGCTCGATGACCACCTCCGGTTACCCGCGCGTGGCCAAGCTGTGGAAGCGTGGTACGCCGATGTCCGCCGCCAGCCTGGTCTATGAAGGCAAGCCGGAAGACATGTACATCGCGGCGATGCACGATGACACTCCGGGCTTCGAGCGCAACCTGGTCAGCCGTACGCTGGCCTTCTACAACAACGAGATCTACCTGCGCGGCGACGATGGCAAGCTGACCAGGATCGATGCGCCGAACTCGGCCGAGAAGGGCCTGCACAAGCAGTGGCTGACCCTGGAACTGCGCGACCCGTGGACCGTGGGTGGCAAGACCTACGCCTCCGGCGCGCTGCTGGTGACCAAGCTGGATGATTTCCTGGCCGGCAAGCGTGACTTCGAGGTGCTGTTCACCCCGACCGCGACCACCTCGCTGGCCAGTGCCTCGTGGACGAAGAACCACCTGGTGCTGAATGTGCTTGACGACGTCAAGAACCGCCTGTCGGTGCTGACCCCGACCGCCAAGGGCTGGCAGAAGAGCGATTTCGTCGGCGCGCCGGCCTTCGGCACCCTGGGCGTCAGTGCGGTCGACAGCAATGACAGCGATGCGGTGTGGCTGACCGCGACCGATTACCTGACTCCGACCACCCTGGCCATCGCCGACATCGGCAAGGCACCGGAAGTACTCAAGACCATGCCGGCGTTCTTCGATGCCGACGGCAAGGTGATCGAGCAGCACTTCGCCACCAGCAAGGACGGTACCCGCGTGCCGTACTTCGTGGTGCACGACAAGGCGATGAAGCTCGACGGTTCCAACCCGACCCTGCTGTACGGCTACGGTGGTTTCGAGATTTCGCTGACCCCGTCGTACTCGGGCGGCATGGGCCGCGCCTGGCTGGAAAAGGGCGGCGTGTACGTGGTTGCCAACATCCGTGGTGGTGGCGAGTACGGCCCGCGCTGGCACCAGGCGGCACTGAAGCAGAACCGTCACAAGGCCTATGAAGACATGGCCGCGGTTGCCCAGGACCTGGTTACCCGCAAGATCACGTCGGCCAAGCACCTGGGTGTGCAGGGCGGCAGCAACGGTGGCCTGCTCACCGGCAACATGCTGACCCAGTACCCCGAGCTGTTCGGTGCGGTGGTGGTGCAGGTTCCGCTGCTGGACATGAAGCGTTACAGCCACCTGCTGGCCGGCGCGTCGTGGATGGCCGAGTACGGCAACCCGGACACCAGCGACTGGGAGTTCATCAAGACCTTCTCGCCGTACCACCTGTTCGACGCGAAGAAGCGTTACCCGCCGGTGCTGTTCACCACTTCCACCCGCGATGACCGCGTGCATCCGGGTCACGCCCGCAAGATGGCCGCGAAGATGATCGATGCCGGCAAGGACGTGACCTACTACGAGAACATCGAAGGCGGTCATGGCGGTGCAGCCAACAACGCGCAGGCCGCGCACATGTCCGCACTGGCCTACAGCTTCCTGTGGGAGCGGTTGGGCGGCAAGTAAGCAGAACGGAAAACGCCGCCCCAAGGCGGCGTTTTTCTTTGCTGGGTAGCGCCGGGCCATGCCTGGCGAGCGCGTCGCGCGGCAAAATTCCGCCGGGCATGGTCCGGCGCTACCGGAATCGTTTCAACCCGCGCGCGATACGCTCCACCGCTTCCTGCAGCCGCGGCACTTCCTGGGTATAGGCCAGGCGCACGTGCTGGTTTGATCGATGGAAGCCGAAATCCAGGCCCGGGGTGAACGCCACGTGCTCGGTTTCCAGAAAGTGTGCGCAGAACGCCTGCGCGTCATCGGTGAACGCGCTGACGTCGGCGTACAGGTAGAACGCCCCCTGCGGCTCCACTTCGATGCGGAAGCCAAGCTCGCGCAGGGCCGGCAGCAGGAAGTCGCGGCGCTGCTGGAAGGCCTGGCGGCGCTGCTCGAAGATCGCCATCGCCTCATCGCTGAAACAGGCCAGGGCCGCATGCTGGGCAATGCTCGAGGCGCTGATGTACAGGTTCTGCGCCAGCTTCTCCAGATCAGGTACCGCCGCCGGCGGTGCCACCAGCCAGCCCAGTCGCCAGCCGGTCATGCCGAAGTACTTGGAGAAGCTGTTCAGCACGAAGGCACTGTCATCGACCTGCAGCACGCTGGCGGCATCCAGGCCGTAGGTCAGGCCGTGATAGATCTCGTCGACCACCAGGTGGCCGCCGCGCGCATGCAGCGAAGCCGAGAGGGCCGCCAGGTCATCGGCAGACAGCACGGTGCCGGTGGGATTGGCCGGCGACGCCACCAGCGCGCCGACGCTGTCTGCGTTCCAGTGCTGCCGCACCAGCGAAGGAGTCAGCTGATAGGCCGTTTCCGGGCCCACCGGGACCAGCTGCGCGCCGCCTTCCACCAGCCGCAGGAAGTGGCGGTTGCACGGATACCCGGGATCGGCCAGCAGCCAGTGGCGGCCGGGGTCGACCAGCAGGCTGCTGGCCAGCAGCAGCGCGCCGGAGCCGCCAGGCGTGACCAGGATGCGTTCGGGGTCGATATCCAGGCCGTAATGACTGCGATAGAAACCGCTGATCGCCTGGCGCAGGGCGGGCAGGCCGCGTGCGGCGGTGTAGCGGGTGTGGCCAGCGGCCAGCGCCGCCTGGCCGGCACGCACGACGGGCTCGGCGGTGGTGAAGTCCGGTTCGCCGATCTCCAGATGGATCACATCGTGACCGGCCTGTTCCAGCGCCTGCGCGCGGGCCAGCAGGGACATCACATGGAAGGGAGCGATTTCGTGGCTGCGCCGGCTGTAGCCCGGCGTGTGGGGCAGGGTACTCATGCCCCACATGGTACGCCGGGTGCCGGGGTCGGATCCCTTTTGCATGCAAAAGGGCTCTGACCCCTACAGGAACCGCACCCATGACGATCCGCAGGGTTGCCGCTTCGCCGCGATTGGGGTCAGATCCCTTTTCGGGAAAAGGGACCTGACCCCGTCGAAGACCATTGCATTGAAGCGCCTGGAGCCTTATTTCATGAAATCCACTCTCTGCCTGTTGCTTGCGAGCCTGATGACCAGCACCGCTACCGCCGCCACCCCGCCCGTTCCGCCGGATGTTGAGAAGCGTCCGCACGTGGTCAAGGCGCCGTTCGGCGCCACCCGCAACGATGACTATTACTGGCTGCGCGACGACAAGCGTGAGGACAAGGCCATGCTGGCCTATCTGCAGGCCGAGAACGCCTACGCCGACCAGTTGCTGGCACCGCTGAAGCCGCTGGAGGATGCGCTGTACGGCGAGATCGTCGGCCGCATCAAGCAGGACGACGCCAGCGTGCCGGCGCGCGAGCGCGGCTACTGGTACTACAGCCGCTACGAGACCGGCCAGGACTATCCCATCCACGCGCGCCGCAAGGCCAGCATGGACGCGCCGGAAGAGGTCCTGCTCAACGTCAACACGATGGCTGCCGGCAAGGGCTATTTCAGCGTGGGCTCGATGGAGGTCAGCCAGGACAACCAGCTGCTGGCCTGGGCCGACGATGACGTGGGTCGCCGCCAGTACGTCATCCGTTTCAAGGACCTGCGTACTGGCGCGGTGCTGCCGGACACGATCACCGGCACTTCGGGCGACCTGGTCTGGGCCGACGACAACCGCACCGTGCTGTATGTGGAGAACGATCCGGAAACCCTGCTGACCGTGCGGGTGAAGAAGCACGTGCTGGGCACCCCGGCCAGCGCCGACACCGTCGTCTACGAAGAAAAGGACGACAGCTTCTACATGGGCATCGGCCGCACCCGCGACGATCGCTTCATCACCATCGGCGTGCACAGCACCGTGTCCTCCGAAGAGCGCTATGCGCCGGCCAGCGATCCGACCACCTTCACCGTGCTCGCCCCGCGCCAGCGCGACGTGGAGTACGACGCCGACCACTATGACGGCCGCTGGGTGATCCGCACCAACGATGGCGCGAAGAACTTCAAGCTGGTGACCGCACCGACCGACGCCACCTCGCGTGCGCAGTGGCAGGACTGGATCGCCCACGACGATGCGGTGTTCATCGAAGGCTTTGAACTGTTCGATACCTACACCGCCATCGCCGAGCGTTCCGAAGGCCTGGAGCGCATCCGGCTGCTGTTCAAGGACGGCCGCAACGACTATGTAAAGGCCGACGAACCGGCCTATTCGATGGGCCTGGGCGACAACACCGAGGCTGACACCACATGGTTGCGCTACGTCTACACCTCGATGACCACGCCGACCACGGTGTATGAACTGAACACCGCCACCGGCGAGCGTCGCCAGCTGAAGCAGCAGCCGGTGATCGGCTATGACGCCTCGAAGTACGAGACCGACCGGGTGTGGATCACCGCGCGCGACGGGGTGAAGGTGCCGGTGTCGCTGGTCTATCGCAAGGGCTACAGGAAGGATGGCACCGGCGCGCTGTTCCAGTACGCCTACGGCAGCTACGGCATGTCGATGGACCCCTACTTCAACCAGACGGCGGTGAGCCTGCTCGACCGTGGCGTGGTGTACGCCATCGCCCACATCCGCGGTGGCCAGGAAATGGGCCGCGACTGGTACGAGAACGGCAAGCTGCTGCACAAGCAGAACACCTTCAACGACTTCATCGACGTCACCCGTGGCCTGGTGGCACAGGGCTGGGCGGCGAAGGATCGTGTCGCCGCTTCCGGTGGCAGCGCCGGTGGCCTGTTGATGGGCGCCATTGCCAACCAGGCGCCGCAGGACTACCGCGTGCTGGTGGCGCAGGTGCCGTTCGTGGACGTGGTCACCACCATGCTCGACCCGACCATTCCGCTGACCACCAACGAGTATGACGAGTGGGGCAACCCCGAGCAGAAGCCGTACTACGAGTACATGCTGTCCTACTCGCCCTATGACAACGTGAAGAAGCAGGCCTACCCAGCACTGTTCGTGGGCACCGGCCTGTGGGATTCGCAGGTGCAGTACTGGGAGCCGGCCAAGTGGGTGGCCAAGCTGCGTGATGACAACACCAGCTCCTTCCCGATCCTGTTCCGCACCAACATGGAAGCTGGCCACGGCGGCAAGTCCGGGCGCTTCCAGCGTTACCGCGAACTGTCCGAGTCGTATGCATTCGTGCTGCAGCAGCTGGGCATCGAAACGCCTGCGGCCGGTGCTGCGACGGAATGACGCATCGTGGCGGCGGTGATATCGCCGCCGCCACCCGCTCGGTATCCTTGCGCGATGCGCCCGCCCGAACCGCCTGTCACCAAGGACCTGCCAGCGCCTGCCCGGCCGGTGCGGTTCCGTTGGGCGTGGTGGCTGCTGGCCTACGCCAGCCTGGGCACCGGCATTGTCGGCATCTTCGTGCCGGGGCTGCCCACCACCGTATTCATCCTGATCTCGGCCTGGGCCGCCTCGCGCGGCTCCGAGCGCCTGCACACGTGGCTGCTGCAGCACCCGCGCTTCGGCCCGGCCATCGCCAACTGGCAGGCCCACGGTGCGGTCAGCCGCTACGGCAAATGGATGGCCACGATCACCATGGCGGTATGCGCCGGCATCATGCTGTGGTGCGTACCGGTGGCCTGGGTGAAGTGGTTCTCGATCGGCAGCATGACCGTGGTGGCGATCTGGCTGTGGACCCGGCCGCTGCCGCCGGAAGCGTGAGGGTTCGCCGGGCATGGCCCGGCGCTACCTGTGGCGTCCGATAACGGTAGCGCCGGGCCATGCCCGGCGGACGTGGGGGGGCGTGGCAGCGGTAGCGCCGGGCCATGCCCGGCGGATGCGTGGCGCGGCACCCTGCACCAACCGCTCAGCCGCCAATGGCTATACTCGGGGCATGAACATCCCCCATCGCAATGTCATCCTGATTCCGCTGGCAGCGGCCTCGCTGCTGTTCCTCGCCGCATGCGGCAACAAGGGCCCGCTGGTGCTGCCGCAGAAGCCGGTGCCGGTGGAAGAAACCGTCGAACCGGCCACCGATACCGACACCACGCCCGCTGCCACCCAGGACCCCCGCGACGGTAGTCCGTCGGTGACCCCGGACCCGGTCAAGAAGGTGGACGACGGGAATGAGTAAGGCGGTTTCCAACGGCCTGCGCTTCAGCAAAATGCACGGCGCGGGCAACGATTTCGTAGTGATCGACCTGCGCGACGGCACCCCGCCGCCCACCCCGGAACTGGCCGCGCGACTGGCCGACCGCCATACCGGCGTCGGCTGCGACCAGATCCTGACCATCGAGTCGCCGCGTGCCGAGGGCTCGGTCGCTTCGTACCGGATCTGGAACGCCGACGGCTCCAACTCCGAGCAGTGCGGCAACGGCGCGCGCTGCATCGCGGCCTGGCTGGTGCGCGAAGGCAGTGCGCAGGGCGAGCGCTTCGTCATCGACAGCCCGCTGGCCAGCCACGCCGTGGACGTCCTGGGCAATGGCCAGTATGCGGTGGCAATGGGCGTGCCGGTGTTCGATCCGGCGCAGGTGCCGCTGATCGGCTTCGCCCACCCGCGCGAGGAATACCTGCTGCCACTGCAGGGTGAGACCGTGCGTTTCGCGGCGGTGTCGATGGGCAATCCGCACGCGGTGATCGAAGTGGGCCTGGTCGACGCTGCACCGGTTGAGCGCGTGGGCGGACTGCTGCAGCAGCATGCTTCGTTCCCGAAGTCGGTGAACGTGGGCTTTGCCCAGGTGATGGGCCCGGAACATGCGCGCCTGCGCGTGTTCGAGCGCGGCGTGGGGGAAACCCTGGCCTGCGGCAGTGGCGCCTGCGCTGCCGCGGTGACCCTGATGCAGCGCGGCCGACTGCAGCGCGATGCACGCATCAGCCTGCCCGGTGGCGACCTGCGCATCCAGTGGCCCGGCGATGGCCAGCCGGTGGTGATGGCGGGCCCGACCGCATTCGTCTTCGAAGGGGAGTGGATCGCATGACTGAGACCGTCGACAAGCTCGGTGCCCATGACGTCGCGGCCTGGTTGCGGCGCCATCCGGGCTTCCTCAAGCAGTTCCCGGACCTGGCACTGACCCTGGTGGTGCCACGCGATGACGGCCCGACCGCATCGCTGGCCAGCTATCAGCTGGAAGTGCTGCGCGAGAAGAACCGCGAGCTGGCGCGACGGTTGGCCGACCTGGGCGCGACCGCGCAGGTCAACGAGCGGCTGGCGGTGCGCACGCATCAGCTCACTCTGGCCCTGATGAAGCAGGACAACGCCGCCGATACGCTGCGTGCGATGGCCGCATCGCTGCAGGAGGACTTCGCCGGCGATCTGGTGCGGCTGGTCGTGCATGCGCCGGTGGCCGGGCTGGAGCAGGCCGAGTGGCTGCAGGTGCTGGCTGCCGATGATGCGCAGCTGGGCCCGTTCCGCGATTGCCTGAAGGATGGCGAGCCGATCTGCGGCCGCCTGCAGAGTGACAAGAACGCGGTGCTGTATGGCGCGCGCAGCGAAGAAGTACAGACCACCGCATTGCTGCCGCTGCCGGGCGTCGGCCTGATCGCGGTGGGCAGCCATGATCCGAACCGCTTCTATCCCGGCATGGGCACGCTGTTCCTGCGGATGATGGGCGAAGCCCTGGTGACCGGGCTCAAGCGCTTCGCGGATTGAGCGGGAAACGACGACGATGAGCGCGGTGCAGGCGTTCCTGCAGCACCTGCAGGTGGAGCGGCGGATGTCGGCGCATACGCTCGACGCCTACCGCCGCGACCTGGACGCGTTGTCGGTGTGGGCCGGGCCCCGCGGGGTTGCCGTGGAGGCACTGGATGCCGACGCGCTGCGCCAGTTCGTTGCCGATGAACACCGCCGTGGCCTGTCGGCCAAGAGCCTGCAGCGCCGGCTGTCGGCCTGCCGCAGCTTCTATGCCTGGCTGCTCAAGCATGGCCGCATCGAGGCCAGCCCGGCAGCGACGCTGAAGGCGCCGCGCGCGCCACGACGGCTGCCGCAGGTACTCGACGCCGATGAAGCCGTGCAATTGGTTGAACTGGAACCGGAAGGCGAGCTGGGCCGTCGTGACCGCGCGCTGCTGGAACTGTTCTATTCCTCCGGCCTGCGCTTGAGCGAAGTGTGTGCGCTGACCTGGCGCGATCTGGATTTCGCCAGCGGCCTGGTCAACGTGATGGGCAAGGGCAACCGGCAACGTCGCGTCCCCTTCGGAAAGCCGGCACGCGAAGCGCTGCTCGCCTGGCGCAGTGAAAGCGGCGGTGGTGCCGCCACACCGGTGTTCCCCGGCCGCAACGGGCCGATCAGCCAGCGCGCGGTGCAGATCCGCATCCGCCAGCTGGCGCAGCGCCAGGGCCTGTTCAAGCACGTGCACCCGCACATGCTGCGGCACAGTTTTGCCAGCCACATCCTGGAATCCTCCGGTGACCTGCGCGGCGTGCAGGAGCTGCTCGGCCATGCCGACATCGCCACCACGCAGATCTACACCCACCTGGATTTCCAGCATCTGGCCAAGGTCTACGATGCTGCGCATCCGCGCGCAAAGCGTCGCAAAGACCCGCCCGGCAAGGGAGAGTAGCGCCGGGCCATGCCCGGCGGCTGTGCGATCCATGTGGCGTGCATGCGACGCAGCCCGCGCTGTGCGCTCGCCGGGCATGGCACCGGGTGCTACCGGAACGGCCGCCGCTTGATCTGGATCAGGGCGAGGCCGTGGGCACCGGTGCATCGTGGCCGCAGGCCACGAAGAGATGCCGACCATGGCAAAGCCCATTCCGCTGCGTCCCAAGCACCCCGAGCGCATCTGCTGGGGCTGCGACCGTTACTGCGCCGCCGACGCACTGGCCTGTGGCAACGGCTCGGGTCGTACCCTGCACCCCATCGAAACCCAGGGCGAAGACTGGTACGTGGCATGGGGCATTGAGCCGAATCCGGATCAGCCGTCGCACGCCAAACGCTGAACGGCAAGCGTTCCACGTTCGGAGCGCTGAACGGCAGCTATCGGCGCGGGCTTGATCGCTCCGGCGGCTGTCCCCATGTCCCGTGAACAGCTATCGGAGGCCGCATGGACCCCAGTCAGAATCCCACCGTTTTCCACGCCACTACCATCGTCTGCGTTCGTCGCGGCGAGCATGTGGCCATTGCCGGCGACGGCCAGGTCACCCTCGGCCACACGGTGATGAAGGGCAACGCGCGCAAGGTCCGCCGCCTTGGCCGCGATGGCCAGGTGCTGGCCGGCTTTGCCGGTGCCGCCGCCGATGCCTTCACCCTGTTCGAGTTGTTCGAGGCGAAGCTGGAAAAGCATGGCCAGCTGCAGCGTGCTGCGGTGGAACTGGCCAAGGATTGGCGCACCGAGCGTCGCCTCGGCAAGCTTGAGGCCCTGCTGGCAGTGGCTGACAAGGAAACCTCGCTGATCATCAGCGGCACCGGCGACGTGATCGAGCCGGAGGACGGCATCATCGCCATCGGCTCCGGTGGTTCGTATGCGCTGTCCGCTGCACGCGCGCTGATGGCGCACACCGAACTGGACGCACGCACCATCGCCAGCGAAGCGATCAACATCGCCGGCGACATCTGCATCTACACCAACCGCAACGTGGTGGTCGAGGAGTTGTGACGGGGAACCGTCACACGCATTCCTGATCCGCCGGGCATGGCCCGGCGCTACCGACAACGCATTCGTGAGCACACCCATGCCGCACAAGATCGAAGTTTCCTCCGCCACCATGACCCCTCGCGAGATCGTGCAGGAGCTGGACCGGCACATCGTCGGCCAGCACGACGCCAAGCGCGCGGTCGCCATCGCCCTGCGCAACCGCTGGCGCCGCATGCAGCTGCAGCCTGAGCTGCGCAACGAGGTCATGCCCAAGAACATCCTGATGATCGGGCCAACCGGCGTCGGCAAGACCGAGATCGCGCGCCGCCTGGCCACGCTGGCCAACGCGCCGTTCGTCAAGGTCGAAGCGACCCGTTTCACCGAAGTCGGCTACGTCGGCAAGGATGTCGAGCAGATCATCCGTGACCTGGCCGATACCGCCGTCAAGCTGTACCGCGAGCAGGCCAAGGTGCGCGTGCGTACCCAGGCCGAAGAGCGCGCTGAAGACCGCATCCTCGATGCGCTGCTGCCGCGCCGCAGTGGTGGCATCGGCTTCGACCCGGAAGCGGCACGCAACGAGCCGTCGGCGCAGGACAACGAGACCCGCATCAAGTTCCGCAAGATGCTGCGCAACGGCGAGCTGGACGATCGCGAGATCGAGCTCGACCTGACTGCCAACGTCAGCCTGGACATCATGACCCCGCCGGGCATGGAGGAGATGGGCCAGCAGCTGAAGTCAATGTTCGCCAACCTCGGCGGGGGTGCCAAGGCGCACAAGCGCACGCTGACCATCAAGGCCGCGCGCCCGCTGCTGCAGGAAGAAGAGGCCGGCAAGCTGGTCAACGAGGACGACATCCGCACCGCCGCGATCGAGGCCTGTGAACAGCACGGCATCGTGTTCATCGACGAAATCGACAAGGTCGCCAAGCGGGGTGACAACGTGGGCGGTGGCGATGTCTCGCGCGAAGGCGTGCAGCGCGATCTGCTACCGCTGGTGGAAGGTTCCAACGTCTCCACCAAGTACGGCACGATCAAGACCGACCACATCCTGTTCATCGCCTCGGGTGCGTTCCACTTGGCCAAGCCCAGTGATCTGATCCCGGAACTGCAGGGCCGCTTCCCGATCCGGGTGGAGCTGGGTGCGTTGAGCAAGGCCGATTTCGTACGCATCCTGACCGAACCCAAGGCCGCGCTGACCAAGCAGTACGAAGCGCTGCTGGCCACCGAAGGCGTCAAGGTCAGCTTCACCACCGACGCCATCGACCGCCTGGCCGAGATTGCCTTCCAGGTGAACGAGCGCCAGGAGAACATCGGTGCGCGCCGCCTGCACACCGTGCTGGAGCGCCTGCTGGATTCGCTCAGCTACGAAGCGCCGGACCGCGATGGTGAAACCCTGGCCATCGACAGTGCCTATGTCGACGCGCACCTGGGTGAGCTGGTGCAGGACCCGGACCTGAGCCGCTACATCCTGTAACGCAGAAGGCCGCCGCAAGGCGGCCTTTTCGTTGGGCGCTAGCGCTGCGTTCGGTACGCGCGCAGCACCTGATCGATCACCGCGTTGGTGCGGGCCGCGCTCACGCCATTGGACGGTGAGCATCCGTGGCCACGCAGCTCATCCACCAGCGTGGCGATCAACGGCTGCTGGATGGAGGGTGGGTGGGTGACCTCGAACACCTGCACGCCCTCGGCGGTTTCCAGCTCCACCGGTGTTTCATCGAAGGTGGAAAAGCGCAGCTGCCCACGGTCGCCGGTGATCTCCACTTCATCACGCCGGCGGAAGGCGCAGAAGTTCCACTGTGCGATGCCCTGCACCCCATCGGCGGTACGGAAGCACATCGACACGCTGTCCTCGGCGGCATACGCGCCCGCCTGCGAATCGGCCAAGCCGCTCACATCGGTCAACGGACCCAGCAGATGGTCGAGCAGGTCCAGGGTGTGCGAGCCCAGGTCGACAAACAGGCCGCCGCCAGCAATGGCCGGGTCGGTCCGCCAGAATCCGGGGACGGACGAATCTGCAGTGTGTGGGCGGTGCAGCATGCTGCGTACCGTGCGCGGTGTACCGATCGCACCGCCATCCAGCAGCTGCTTGACCTGCACGAAGTGGGGCAGGGCACGGCGGTAGTAGGCAACGAATACCGGCACACCGCTGCGCGCGCTGGCCGCGATGATGCGCTGGCATTCGTCGTGGTCCATGGCCATCGGCTTTTCGATGTAGACCGGCTTGCCCGCGGCAATCGCCTGCAATGCATAGTGCATGTGCGTGGAGGGCGGCGTTGCAACGTACACCGCGTTCACCTCCGGATCGGCGATGAGTGCACCGGCATCGGCATACCAGCGCGGAATGCCATGGCGCCGCGCGTAGTCCTCGGCCAGCGCGGCATCGCGCCGCATCACTGCGGCCACGCGCGAGCCTGGCGTGCTGGCCAGGGCAGGGCCGCTCTTCTTCTCGGTGACGCTGCCGCAGCCGATGAAGCCCCACACCACGTTGTCCAGGATCATCGATCTGTCCTCACATGGGTGCCGTGCCGGCAGCAACGCCGCTCACGCTTCCGGCAGCGGGTCCGGCACCGAACCCGGTACGAACACGCCGTCCTTCACGTAGGCGGCCAGGGTCATGTCCAGTGCCAGCATGCCGTCGCGCTTGAGGTCCATCAGGTCCGGTTCGACCATCGCCCCGTGCAGCACGCCGAGCACGGTGGCGTGCAGCATGCGCGCGGCGATCTTCGGGTCGGCGCCGTCACGCAGCTGGCCCAGGTCCTGGGCACGGCGCAGGGCGCGTTCCATGCGCTCCAGGGCATCGCGGAAGCCGCTCTGCTGCAGTTCGGTCAGCACCCTGGTGTCGGCAGAAGCATCGCTGCGCAGCATGATCTCCATGGTCTTGCGCAGGCGCTCGTCCTCGGACAGCTCGATGAACGAGTGGATCATCACCGCGCGCAGGTCATGCACCGGCGTATCGCGCTGGTCGGTGGAGGTGCGCTCCAGTTCCTGCATGAAGGGCAGGTGCACGCGCTCGACGATCGCAGTCAGCACCTCGCCCTTGTTCTTGAAATGCCAGTACACGGCACCGCGGGTGTAGCCGGCGCGGGCACCGATCATCTCCAGCGTGGTCCGGGCCACACCGTGTTCGTGGAAACAGGCTTCGGCGGCATCCAGGATGCCTTCCCGGGTTGCCTGGGTGTCCTCTTTGGTCTTGCGGGCCATGAGCGGGTACGAGTGCAGGTGAAACGTGGCTGAATTGTACCGGTTTACAAACAAACACGCATGTATGTATATTTCCCTCCCATCATTCCCGTCGTGTGCGTGGCAGGCCCGTCCTGGCTCCCACTCCACCCGGGTGGGCGCTGTTCGTGCGGCCTTGCCTCCAGCCAGGAGAAGGGGACGCCGTATCAGGTCCAGCTGAGACCCCTCCCTTCAAGAGCCATTCCCATCATGTTGCTGAGCCGAATCCGACCCTTCGCGTTGTCGCTGGCGATCGCTGCCACCGTCGCTGCCTGCGGCGGCCAACCCCAGGCGCCCGAACAGGGACCGGGCCAGGTCAGCGTGGTCACGCTGAAGTCCGAAACCGTCGGGCTGACCCGTGAGCTGCCGGGCCGCACCAACGCCTTCCTGGTGGCCGAAGTGCGCCCGCAGGTCAACGGCATCGTCGCCAAGCGCCTGTTCACCGAGGGGGGAATGGTCAAGGCCGGCGAGCCGCTGTACCAGATCGAGGACGCCAGCTACCGCGCCCAGGCCAACAGTGCACGTGCACAGCTGGCCCGCGCCGAAGCCACCGCCAATGCGGCGCGGCTGAGCGCCAAGCGCATCACCGAACTGGCCAAGGTGGATGCGGTCAGCCAGCAGGATCTGGAAAACGCTGTGGCCGCGCAGAAGCAGGCCGAAGCAGACGTCGGTGCCGCCAAGGCAGCGCTGGATGCGGCCAACGTAACCCTCGGCTACGCGCGCATCACCGCACCGATCAGTGGCCGCATCGGCAAGTCCAGCGTCACCCAGGGTGCGCTGGTCAGTTTGTCTGAAATC
>Ga0308171_1001005_pt1 | contig 44364 bp, 44 predicted proteins | sample PhyGR1_FD_202135 | JGI IMG/M metagenome (GOLD analysis project Ga0308171, IMG submission 202135) | Phyllosphere microbial communities from UC Gill Tract Community Farm, Albany, California, United States - DLSLSG.R1 | ecosystem: Host-associated > Plants > Phyllosphere > Unclassified | place: USA... | reverse complement strand
GGTTGGCGCGGTCGAGCAGCACCGAGAAGTAGAACTCCTTGGCGATGCGGGCGCCGGCGGCGACCATGACGCGCTTGACGACGTGACCCTTGATGTCGAGGCCGAGGATGGCCTGGGCCGCCTCGAACGCCTCGTCGGGGGTCTTCGCGACCTTCACGCCGCCGGCCTTGCCGCGGCCTCCGGTCTTGACCTGAGCCTTGACGACGACGACACCGCCGAGCTTCTCCGCGGCCGCCTTCGCCTCCTCAGGGGTGTCGGCGATGATGCCGGCGAGTACCGGCACCTCGTACTTTTCGAACAGATCACGTGCCTGGTACTCGTAGAGATCCACGGACAATCCTTCGCTGGGCGATCGGTGGTGGGAGGAGGCGAACTCTCTCGATATCAAGAGATCTTCGCCAGTCGACAACCCTACTAGACGGGGCTGGAGACCCCCGACCCATGCCCCCTCGATGGGAGGGGGTGCCGAGCGCAGCGGACGGCCGAGGACCTCGCCGCAGAGAACGACACCGGTCGCACCGGCCCGGTGTGGATGAACGGCGAGCAGGTCACGGGGCCTCGAACCGGTCGCCAGAACACCCGCTCCACGCGCCGCTGAACCATCTGTGCCAGGTTGGGGGGCATGCCCCTTCGCCCGGACCTGCGCACGACGCTCGTCGTGCTGGCATCCTGCGCTGCTCTCGGCCTCGCCGGCTGCACCGCGACGATCCCGGATGCCGCTCCCTCACCGACCGCGACGCAGGCGGTGCCCGCGGCGATCGACACCGTGGAGATCACCTTCGTCGCGGACGGCGAGAGGCGCACGGTATCGGCGGGCGTCGGCGACGGACTGCGCGCGTGCGATGACGCGCGTACGCGGGTGACGGCTGATTCGCCGAGCCCGAATGCCGGCGTGATGGTGCCTCAGCTCGAGGATGCCGAGGAGGCGACCGCCGTCTCGGCCTGGGCGATCGACGGATACGCCGTGCAGTTCCTGGGCGAGGGAGAGGTCACGGTCACGGATGACGCCTTCCGCGGCACCGAGATCCACGGCACGGCGAACGCCCTCCCCGTCGAATCCGACGCCGCGCTGAAGATCGGCGACGTGGATCTGCGAAAGGCTCCCCCCGTCGACGCGACACTGACGTTCGCCGTCGACTGCGGCCCGACCCGCTGACCGCATCCGTCGTGAAAGGACCCGAGATGCCCTCCGCCGTCACCCTCATCCGCGCGACCGCACTGTCCGACGCGGCGGAGTACGCGTACGCCGCCACCGCTCCGGCGAACGCGCGGCTGATCTTCCTCGCGGGATCGTGTCCCCTGAACGACGACGGCTCGACCGCCGGCATCGGCGACTATGCGGCGCAGGCGGCGAAGTGCATCGGGACGATGACCGGCGCCCTGCGAGCGGCGGGCGCGGAGATCACCGACGTGATCAGCACGCGCGTGCTCGTGGCATCCACCCGTCAGGATGATCTCGTCACGGCCTGGGAGGTCGTGCGCGACGCCTTCGGCGACCACGACGTACCGAGCACGCTGGTGGGTGTCACCGTCCTCGGCTACGACGACCAGCTGGTCGAGATCGAGGCGGTCGCTGCGGTCGTCGGCTGATCCAGCTTCGGCATGCGCGCTCGTCGGACGCCGACTCGTCGGTCCCGCGCCGGCACCGGCCCCGCGCGGCATGTCAGCCGCCGCCCAACGCAGGGCACACGATTTCACGGGACGAAGCGCATCTGCCACGCCACCGCCTCGCCGGCGACATCTGCGCGCGCGAACATCGCGACGGTGATGCCGGTCGACTCTCGCCGCACCAGAATCTCCGGGAAGCGACCCGACAGAGGATCGATCTCGATCACTCCGTTGCTCGTGCGCACGCGAAGCCGAGACGTCCACGCTCTCCACCGACACCCTGCTGTCTCATCCGGCAGCCACCCCTCGGAAGGATCCCAGAGTTCTGCCTGGACGGCCGTAATCGTGAGATATGCCACCACCTCGTTCGCTGCGAGCCGCGCCCCGCGAGCATTCGCGCGAAGAATGAGGCGAGAGTCCGGCAACGGCTCGACCGACCAGCCGTCGACTCCGCGGCGGTACATCAGACGCGCGTCGGGAGATGCCGAGACAGCTCCGACATCCGGATCGAATCGGTCGGGCTGCAATGCGAACCAGATGGCGACACGCCGGACGCCGATCGACGCCACGCCCCCGTGCGAAGCCGCGGACGTGATGACATCCACGTCTCCGACCCGCCAGCTCACGATCCCCTCGCGTGGGTCGACGTCGACGGAGTACCGATCGGTCGCTCCGAGGACAACACGCGATCCGTCTGAGATGGGCTCGTCTTCGATCTGGTTCATCGACTCGTATGGGCGTGGAATCCCGCCCCCGGTGCGGGTGCCGAGGTCGGCTGATCGACGGTTGCAAGGAACGTATCGATAGTGCAGCGAACCGTCGGCGGAAATCCGCGCAAGGTGAGGACCCTCGATCCGCCACTGCCCGGGCGACGAGACCGCGACGCTCAACTCGAGCCCCGTCGTGAGGTCGGCCCAGACCGCCTGCGCGCTTTCCGCCTCGATCGTGTCGTCCGCGGCCGCCTCGAAGTCCGCGTGATCGCGTGGCCAGACACCGCGGATGTATCGTCCCGATCTGCCGAGTTCTGCCGACGCCGACGAAACGGTCAAGCTCGCCGCCCGAAAGCCCGACCAGGGAAAGATCGTGACGCCATCTCCGACGCCGTTCACCACCCTGACGCTCACTGACCCCCGGCCGAACTCGACCGTTCTCGTGATCTCTCCGTCCGTGGAAACCCACCGCGTATCCGTGATGGAGGTGGTCACCGCCCTCACCGCAGGGCGACGCACACCGGCCGGGGTTTCCCCCCTCACCGGAAACGGATCCACGGCCAGCGGGCCGAGATGGATCGGATGCTCGATGCGAATCGAGCCGTCCCCCGTCTGGACGGCGATGAGGAACCCGTCTGCCAATGGGCGGACCACCTCGGAGCGGACGTCGCGAACTCGCTCCCCCATGGCATCCGCTCGCCGATCGATGTCGGCGCCGTCGACTGTTGCGGAGAGAATCTCGCCGGTGTCGGCGTGGGCTACCGCCCGGACCGGTACTCCATCGATCTCGAGATCGTACGAGATCGTCGGCGTCCCCGTTCGGTCGCGCCCGACGCCCGTCGTCATGGTCTGCCTGCGCGCTTCCCTGATCGTCCGGGCGTCATAGGGGAGTCCGCCCGCGACCGACGACCGCTCCCCGTGGAGCGCGGCCGCGACGCCCGGCAGGTGGCTGACGAGTTCGAGATATCCCTCTTCATCGGGGCGCCCGTCCCCCACCAGGCGGAACCCGATGCGGACGTACAGGGGAAGAGCCCGACGATTCGTGGGATCGACTTCCACACGGAGCGACCGCGCGCCCAGGGTGGTGAAACGCTCGAAGGAGTCGCTGAACAACCGGCCGACGAGAAAGCCCGCACGCAAAGAGGGGGCGACGAGGAACATCACCGCGAAAAGTTGTCCGTCGGGAGCGACACGGCGCCCGGACATCCTCGCGTAACCCAGCGTCCCAACGATTCTGCCGCGCTGCTCCGCTACGACGAAGAGCTTCACCGCGCGTTCCGCAAGAACGTCGAGGATGATTCTCGCGGTCGCCGCGCGACCGGAGGCGATGGGACCGTAGCCCTCTTCGTTGTAGAAGTCAGCGACGCGCTGCGCGTCACGCGCCGGGTCGAACAGCCGGATGTCGACCACGGCGGCTACCGGATCGTCCGAGACAAGCGCCAGGCGCCGAGCCCGACGAAGAGAACCGTGACGACCACGAGGGTGCTGACCGCGACGCCGGCTGTGACGGCGAAGTCGCCGACCGACCCCGACATCCCATAGAACGCGCGGACGGCTCGTGCGGCGTCATCTTGCCCGCCGACGAGCGCGGCGAGTGCCTGCTCGGTGTAGGGCTCTCTGATGAGCATGGCCGCTTGCGCGAACGGCAAGACGTTGATGCCGTCCACCACGGATGAGGGAAGAGTGCCCGCGGGAACGTAGGCGCCGGAGAAGAACCCGATCAACGACCCGACGACGGTCGACAAGGCGGTGAATGCTCCCGTGGACCTCAGGAACGTCACGGCGAACGTGGACAGCGCTGAGAAAGCGGCACTCGACAGGATCACCGATCCCCCCGTCTCCGCTAGATTCGCCGGGCTCAACGGGGTGTCGCCCTGGGTCAGGAGGTACAGCTGGCCGATCGCGATGATGATCGCGGTCATCACTAGAGAGACGGTGAAGCCCGCGATCATGTAACCGAGGACGAGGTGGCTCCGACGAATCGGCGAGACGGTGAAGTCGCGAAAGCGACCCGAGACATTGTCGTCCACGAACACGCCGAGCGCAGCTATCGACGTGGTCAGGGTGGTGATCATCGTGATGCCCGCGAACACCCACGAGTCGACGAACCACCGCACGTCCGCATCGGACGCCGTCGGAAACCACGTCTGCAGGCTGTCGACCTGGATGCCGCCGAGGAACAATGCGTACAACGCGATAAGGATCAGAGCCGACAGCAAGGAGAAGAACACTCCAGAGCGGTCTCGGAAGAAGACGCGGAGGTTCCGGCTCGTCAGGAGTGCGATGCTCCTCATGCGGTCTCTCCTCTGACGAGCGCGAGAAACACGTCGTCCATCGTTCCGTGGCGAAACTCGAAGTCATCGATCGGCAGGACCGAGAGGAGCTCCGTGGCAGCCCGCGATGACGCCAGGGGGATGACGATGTCACTACCGACCACACGGGCATCGATTCCCCGAGCCCGGCACCCGGCCACCACCCCGGTCTGATCGTCGGACCGCACGGTGAGGATGCTGGAGCTGTACTGAGAGCGAAGCTGCGCGGGCGTGCCTTCCGCGATGATCCGGCCCTTGTCGATGATGGACACCCGGTCGGCGTTCTCGGTCTCCTCCATGTAGTGCGTCGTGAGGAAGATCGTCGTCCCGCGAGAGGCACGCAGTTCGTGAATCGCCGCCCAGATCTTCTCTCGGGACTGCGGGTCCAAGCCGGCCGTGGGCTCGTCGAGAAAGAGCACGCGAGGCTCGTGCACGAGCGCACGAGCGATGTCCGCCCGCCGCTTCTGTCCGCCGGACAGCGGCCCGTATCGCCGCTCGAGGAAGGCACCGAGGCCGACGAGGTCGGACAGCGTCTCGATGCGCCGACGCGCCTCCCGAGGGTCGAGTCCGTAGAAGCCCGCGCGAACCGCGAGGTTCTCACGAACCGAGAGGAGAGGGTCGAGAAGGGAGGACTGGAAGACGGCACCGATGCTCGCGCGAACGTTATGCGGTTCGTGCTCCACGTCGTAACCGTTGACCGTTATCGAGCCCGACGTCGGTGTGAGAGTCGTCGTGATGCAGCCGATCGTCGTGGACTTGCCCGCGCCGTTCTCTCCGAGAAATGCGAAGACCGAGCCCGCGGGCACGGAGAGGGAGAGGTCGTGGACGGCGCGCCGAGCTCCGTAGTCCCTGCAGAGATCGACGACTTCTATCGACATGAGTACTCCTTCGTCTCGTGGGCCTCAGATGTGTCCTGCGTGGGGATCCAACTGCCATGCAGACCCAGTGGTACACGCGAGGGCAGATGAACCCGCGCGAGTTCGTCACCCTCGAAGTCCTCCGCGGCCAAGATCACCAAATCGCTGGCTCCCCTCTCAGGCGCGTGCACGTAACTGAGCAGGTACCCGTCGTCCTCTGCGTCTGTGCCGCCGCGTCGGGGCACGAAGATCGCCTCTCCCACGGCCGCGTCACGAGCGAAGCACCGTCGCTGGGTCCGACCGCCCGCGAGGTCGTGCTTGTAGAGGACGTTGTCGAACTCGCCGTCCGCCATCGTGCCGAGCTCTCGCGGACGCCAGGTGTCGACGAAAGCGGCAGCACTCGCCGTGTACGCGAAGCGGTGGACGCGACCGAGCACGCGATCATCGACACGCGGGAACTCCTGCGGCCGATCGTCGAGAACACGTCGCGAAACGCGGCCCGTGCGGGCGTCGATCGTAAAGCGTTCGAGCGACGGGATCCCCTGACCACTGATATCGCTTGCGCGCCCTCGGAACATGGACGGGTGCGTCACGACGTCGACGACGGCTCCGCTCGACGTGTCGTGCGCATTGACGGTGTGGTAGATCCACACGGGTTCGATCTCGAACCACCTCGGCTGCTCGTGGGCGCCGACGCGTCGCAGGAGTCCCAGCCGCGCGACCGCCCCCGGGTCCCAGCGGAAAGGGAACGGGTCGCCCGCGACGGCCGCCAGGACGTCGAAGGTGACCGGCAGATCCATCAGCACCAGATAGCGGGGGGTCAGCGCGAAATCGTGCATCATCGGTGCGTGCGGGAGGTCGATGCGCTCACTGCGAATCAGCCTCCCCGCGGCCGAGACCACGGTGTAGTCCACCATCGGCGACCCCGCGAAGTATCCGATGCTGTGGAGGTCACCGGTCATCGGGTCGATCTTGGGATGAGCAGACATCGCTCCGCGGAGCCCGCCGCCGAAGTCGCACGGTCCGATCGTGTCCAGTTCGCCGCTGAGTTCGAACGGGAGAGTCCCACCCTCCGCCAGCGACAGGATCTTCCCCGCGTGCCCGATCACGTTGATGTTCGATGCGGCATCCATACCTCCGAGGACTCCGTAGGAGCGCCGGGGCTCCCTCAGTGCGCGCAAGACCGGGGCCTGCCGAACCCAGCGATTGCGATACCACTCGGCGCGGCCTCCGGCGAGGCGGACTCCGTGGATCATCCCGGCGCCCAGGTAGTAATGGAAACGCGGATGCTCGATACCAAGCGGGTTGGGACCGTTACGCAAGTACCGTCCGTCGAGATCCTCGGGAATCGCGCCGGTGACGGGGAGGTCGAAGGCGGTCACCTCCTCCCGAACGGGAGCGAAATGGCCACGACGGTAGGGAGACGGGCGAGCCATGGACGTCTTCTCTCGGTTCACAGGCGACAGGTCAGGCGGCGCGCATCATCGCGACCGGCGACAGGCGCAACATCTTGCGGGTGGAGAGCAGATTCCCGACAAGGAGGGCGATCAGCATGACGGCGGCGGTGAGGATGACATCCCCGATACCGAGCCACGGGCGCAAGGTGCTCTCCCCGAAGAGTTGCACCCCGCCGCCGATCGGGATCCCGACTGTCGCGCAGATCACGACGCTCACGAGCGAGGCGATCGTGCCGACGGCGATCATGAGCGCTGCGACGATCACGGTGTGCGTCGCGTGCACCGCGCGCACCGCGTTCGCGCCGAAGCCCATCGCCCGCAGGGTGGCGATCTGTCCCCGCTGACGTCGCAACGCGAACGCGACGACGTGTCCTACGAGCACCGCGCAGATCAATGCCAGGACGACCACGAGGACCCACATGACCGCCCGCTGGGCCGTTTGAATCGCGAAGATGAGCCCCGCGGTGTCCTGGGCGGTGGAGAAGGTCACCCCGGCGAACCGGGTCGACAGGGCGGCAGACTCCGCCGCTGCGTCGGCGCCCGGCCTCAGGGTGAGGAGCACCTGCGTCAGCGCGTGGGGACGGCCCAGGAGTTCCTGCACTCCCGCGACGTCCATCACGATGAAGCTCGAGCGGAAGAGACCGAACCGGCTGCTGTCGTACACGCACGCCAGCGTCACCGTGGTCGTCGCCGTAGCGGCGGGAGCGCCCGCGAGAGACAGCGTCACGGTGTCGCCGACCGACACGCCGAGGTCGTCGCGTTGCCCCTGATTGACACAGATCTCACCAGCTCCGCTGGGGGGAGAGCCCGCGAGGATGATGTAGTCCTCGGCCGCGACGTCCGATCCGATCACGACGACACCGGCATCCGTACCGCTTGTCGAGAGCTGCGCGCCGGCCGTGATCCTCGTCCGAACCGCGGAGACGCCCGGCGACTCCTCCAGCTTCGAGACCAGCTGCCCGCCGTCGTCGTCGAGGTAGGAGACCACGTCGGTCTGCGGATTGAGCATCGAGTACTCGTAGCCCTGGGCGAAACCGGACACATCACCGCTGACGATGTCTTTCGCGGACTGCGTCATCATCGTGCCCATGCCGTTGATAGCGGCAAACGAGAGCAGAAGACCCCACGTGGCGACGGCCACGCTCGAGAACGTGCGGACTGTTCGCCTGTCGGTGCGGATCATCGCCAACGCCATGAAGACGATGTAGCGCGGCGTCAACCCGTCCCGGCGCTCCCCCACATCGGCGGATCCACGACGCGGGGCCGCGTCACTGGTGCGTGCCATGAGCGGTCGTCCCCCGTCGTTCAGCCTCAGCGAAGTAGGTGGCGTCGCTGCGGAAAAGCCGCCGCGCGAACTCCGGGTTGTCGCGCAGCTGCTGCCGCACGTCGATGCCGAAGCTCTCGTCGGGAAGGTGCCGGCGCGGATCGGCCACCGCATCGATGAAGTCGTCGACGTGACGGCGCATCATCCGGCCGTGCTCCGAGTCGCCATAGTCGAAGACGATCATCGGGCTCCCGACGTTGCACGCGTCGACCACGCTCGCACCGTAGCTGCCGAGCACCCGTCGGAGGTAGTCGGCGGCATGGGTGGACTCGAACGGACTCGCCGATGTCGACAGCGCCAGCGCCCCCTTGCCCGTCAGAAGTCGGCGGTGACTCAGGCGTGTCGTCCTCTCGACGAAGGTCATCATGGTGGAGTTCACGTTCGCGCAGTAGTTCGGACTCGCCAGGATCACCCCGTCTGCGTCGAGCATCTGCTCGATGATCTGTTCTGCGTCGTCGTCGAAGACGCAGCCGTCCGTGCGGAAGCAGCGGCCGTTGCCATCACACACCGAGACCCTTCGCCCCCAGAGGGCGATGGCCTCGAATTCCCAGTCGGGTCGACGACTGTGCAAGTAATCCCGAACGGCCGAGAGCAGCACTCGCGTGTGACTCAGGTTGTTCGGCCGCGGACTCGAGTGGACGGCGACGATCTTCACGCGCTCCCTCCCCCGGCAGCTTCCGAGTCGGAGACGATCGCGCCGTCCGCGAGGTGGATGACGCGTCGCGCCGCCTCGATGACCCGGTCGTCGTGAGACGAGACGAGGATCGTCACGCCGCCCTCTTCGTTCAGCCGACGCATGAGCTGGAGAATCCCGTCGGCATTCGTCGAGTCGAGACTCGCCGTCGGCTCATCTGCCACGACGAGAGTGGTCTCGCTGGTGACCGCTCGGACGATCGCGGCGCGCTGCTGCTGGCCACCCGACAGCTGCGCGGGGAGCGCCCCGAGCTTGCTTCCGAGTCCGACCTCGTCCAGGAGCGCGCGGGTGCGATCACGCGCCGCCCGGGTCAACCTCTTCTGCAGTCGTAGCTGCAGCACCGCGTTCTCGTAGACCGACAGGGAGGCGACGAGATTCGACCTTTGGAACACGTACCCGACGCGGTCGCGGCGAAACTCGGCGAGCGCACGGGGCGCGAGGGCGGTCAGTTCGACGTCGTCGACGAGGACTGACCCTGACGACGCGGAGTCGAGACCGCCGATGACGTTCAGGAGCGTGGTCTTGCCCGATCCCGATGGTCCCGCGAGGACGACGAACTCTCCCGTGGAGACCTGAAACGAGACGTCGCGATTCGCGTGCAGAAGATCCGGCCCGTCGCCGTACGTGCGGTAGAGATGTTCGACGGCGATCATGCGGACCCTCCCTCGACGAAGCTGTAGCTGATATCGGCGCTGGCGACGGCGCGTTCGTCCACAGTGGCCGTCGCGCGCACTTTGCCCATCGACGCCAGTTGACCGAGGGACTCAGCGGTCAACGTAAGCCGGTCTCCTGGACGGACGACTCCCCGGAACCGCACCATGTCGATCCGCGCGAGCACGCAGAGACGATCTCCGATGTCGAAGAGCAGGCCACCCGCCTGTGCGAGCGCTTCGAGGATCATGACGCCGGGCATGACCGGGTCGCCCGGGAAGTGTCCGGTGAAGTACGGCTCGTTGACGGTCACGTTCTTGATGGCGACGATGAAAGAGCCGGGGACCAGTTCGTCGACACGGTCGACCATGAGAAACGGATACCGGTGCGGGAGCCGGCTCATGATGCCGGCGGCGGTCATGGGCGCGACCGGCGCGACGATCGATCCGCTCATGCGGTCAGCCCTCCGTCCACGACGAGACAATGACCGGTGATGTACGACGCCCCGGGACTCGCGAGAAAGTGCACGGCGTTCGCGATGTCTTCCGCACGCCCAAAGCGCCGGCCGGGAATGAGCGCCGAGTAGTCCTCCCTCATCGCCGCTGGCAACCCGTCGAGCATCTCCGTCTCGATGAATCCGGGAGCGACCGCGTTGACGCGGATGTTCATGCGCGCGAGTTCTTTCGCGAGCGTCTTTGAGAAGGCGAGCACCCCGGCTTTGGCCGCCGCATAGTTCGCCTGGCCTGCGGGACTCGTGATGGCGCTCACCGAGGAGATGTTCACGATGGCGCCCGACTTCTGCGCAGCCATGAGCCATGCGGCCTGCTTGCTGCAAGCGAACGTGCCCGAGAGATCCGTGTCGATCACCGACCGCCAGGCATCCTCGCTCATCATGAGCGCGTACGAGTCGTCTGCGTAACCGGCATTGTTCACCTGGACGTCGAGGCCGCCCCACGCGGCTTTGATCTCCTGGAACATGCGCTTCACGTCGTCGAACGATGAGATGTCGGCCCTCACGGGAAGTACCCGGCCAGGATGCTCACGCTCGAGACGGTGGAGAACGGCGAGGGTCCCCCGGCGATCGCTGCGGTAGTTCACGGCAACGGAAGCTCCGTCCACGAGGAATCGCTCGGCAATGGCGAGACCGATCCCCCTCGTCGCCCCCGTCACGCACACGCGTCGTGTGTCCATCACCGTCACGCCTTTCTCACGACGGCGGAGGTGACGCCGCCGTTCACCGTCGATACCGTCACCAGCAGGGTCTGACCGGGTTCGGCTGCAGACAGGGCGAGCACATGGGCCAGTGCCTCGTTCCCGCCGTAGCACTCGCCGGTCGCCAGTCGGGGCAATGCGAGCGGACCTCGGTATCCGATCCCACGGATCGCGGCGAACTCGTTCCGCGTGATCGCACCGAGTCCGTTCGCGGTACCGACGACGATGTCCACATCGCCGACGGCGACGCCCGCGTCGTCGAGAGCGGCTCGCATCGCGTAGGCGATCGTGTCGTCTTCCTCCGCCCAATCGAGGTAGCTGACGCCGGCGCCGGTCGCCGAGGCGAGGGAGAGGCCCAGCACATGCGCGATGGGCTCGGCACCGCGCTGCCCGGCTGATCCCGCGGATTCGAGGACGACGACGGCGGCGGCTTCACCCGTCGCGAACGGGAGCTCGCGGTCGAGCTCCGGCGCGGCGGCGTCGAAGTAGTCCGTCATGATCTCGTTGGTCTCATCGAGCGACATCGCGAAGATCGCATCGGCCTTGCCCGTCTCGATCAGCTGCACGCCGTAGGCGACCGCGGAGCCGCCGACCAGGGTGGAGTTGGCCCCCTTCAGCCCGAGCGCGAGGCTGGCCTGGCCGTTGGCCACGTTGTAGACGGTCTGCGTGAACAATCCGGGGCTCGCGTTCACGAGTCCGCCGCCGACGAGGCCATCGAGATAAGCGCTCACGACGCGCTGCGGTCCGTACTCGGTGTTCGCCACGATCCCGATCCGCTCGAGGTCGGCGGGACGCTCCGCGAGCTGGGCCGCAGCGAAGGCGTCCACTGCCGCCGCCGTCGCGAGGTGACTGAATCGTTGCTTGCGCCGCAGCCCCACCGACGTCACATAGTCCTGGATCCTGAACCCCGCGGACACTTCGCGAAGCGAATGCCCGATGGGTCCGGGCGAGGTCGCCTCCGCAGTCTCCACATTCGGGAAGACCCATCCTTCGTCGGCGTTCGTGTGGTCTGTCGCCGACAGACCCAGCGTCGAAACAGCGCCGACGCCGGTGATGAGCAGGGGCTCGTTCATGCTCTCTCTCGCTTTCTCAGCAGCTGTTCCGCGAGGGACACGGACCGGTCGGCGGAAGCGATCAGCTGTGGGAGACCAGACCCGTATTCACCCCATTGGCCCGTGATGAAGATGTTCTCGAGGCTCGTCCTCTGACTGATTCGCCGCACCATGTAGTTGTCGACGTCGTGGGCCCAGCCGGTTGCCGATCCGCCCGTGTGCCCGAAACGATCGGAGTAGTCGATCGGTGTGACGGTGCGCCGGTAGACGCTGCTCGTTCGCAGCTCGGGCAGGAAGCTCTCGGAGACCATCGCCTCGACACGGACGGCGTAATCCGCGTAGAAGGCGGCATCGTGGACATCGGGGTCGTGGTACATGTCGACCTCGATTCGCACCAGGTCACGGCCGGGGGCAGCGATACTCGCATCGATATTGGTCATGAGGTGCACCTTGATGACGGGGTGTTCGGGCAACGCGCCCGTCTCGAGAACCCGGTAGGTCTCGAAGACGTCCGTCGACCGGGTCAGGTAGTGGCGGGCGGCCCGACCGAAACGCGTCAGATCGGCTCCGACCAGGGTGTGGAACAGGCTCAGCGACGAGTGCCCCCGCCGGCGCCCGCCGGCGTCGATACCGCCGAGGCCGTGGCGTTCGAGCATTGCGTCGAGAGCTGGGGCGTCTCCGTTGAAGAAGACCACGTCTGCCCGTCGAACCGCGCCGTCCGCGAGAACGACTCCGCTCGCGCGTCCGCCTTCGACGACCACGTCGCTCATCAACGCCCCGTACACGAACTCGCAGCCCGCGGAGCGGAGGCGGTCCACGATCGTCCCGACGAGACGCCGCACCCCACCCCGCGGGTAGACCATTCCCTTGCCGTAACACTCGGTGAGGAAGCCGGCCATGATCAGCAGCGACGAGTGGTCGCACTGGATCCTCATCGCCAATGCTGTTCGCAACTCGGGATCGGAAATCGTCTCCCGACAGAACTCCTCGAAGCCGCGACGGTGATGGCGCATCATGAAGCGCCCACGATCCCGCGGATCGGCTGAGCCGTCACCGAGAAAGGAACGCAGGAAGCCGAAGAAGCGAGCCAGGTCGTCGACGGACGCCGGAAACTCCCGCCCGAGTCTCTCTTCGAGACGGTTCAGTCCCGTCGGCATCTCAATACGTCGATCGCCGATCGTCAGCACGTCTGCGATCTCCGCCGGCTCCCACTCCACGGTCGCGCTCAGGTCGAGCGAGGCGAGCAGGCGTGCGAGAGACTCGCCTTCACCACCACCGAGAAGGTGCGACACAGCCAGGTCGAACCGATCCCCCGCCTCGTTCTCGAAACCTCCGAAGTACCCACCCGCCTGATCGGTGCGTTCCAACACGACGACCCGATGACCGCGTTCGAGCATCCGCGCCGCCGCGACGAGGCCCGCCATCCCGGCACCGACGACCACGACGTCAGAGCTTCTCATCGAAACCTCTGCCGTCGGTCACCACGACGGGGTTCTCCGAGAAGAACGTCCTCATCTTCTCTGCGACCTCCTCAGGCCAGCGGAAGAGAAACCTCCCGCCCTCTGCGAGAGTGACGTGTTCGGTCATCCCGAGGGCCACGGCGGCTCCGTCGACCGCTTTCGTCAGGCGGTAGTAGAAGGCGAGCTTCGTGGTCTCCTGCGGTTTGATGAAGGTCTCGAGCCGCAGCTCGTCTCCGAACCTCCCGAAGCCGGTGAACGAGACACGAGTCCTCGTGACGGGGGCGAAGATGGGTGCGCCCGCGACCTCGATCATCGGCTGCCCGCCGATCATTCGCTCGATGAGGGCGAATCGGCCGGCCTCGAACCACACGAAGGTGTTGCTGTGGTGGTACACGCCAGCCATGTCCGTTTCGGCGAAGCGGACCGAGAATCTGATCTCGTTCGGCGGCGAAATCGGTGTTGTCGTCATCGAATCTCCAGAAGGTCGAGCACGGGCTGTGCGCACAGCGAACGGATGGGAAACCACAGCACGGCGACGGTCACGACGAAACCGATTCCGAGCGGACCGAGAAACACCCACCACGTCGGCGCCAAGACGAGCGTCGTGCTCCCGACCGCGAACGTGAACGCCTGGTCGGTCGAGGTGAGCCCGACGGCATTCACACCAGCCATCAGAGCCCCTGCCAGGATTGCGCCGACGACATAGCCGACCAGATACTGCGCAACGACCTCCATCACGTACATCCGCCGTAGTGAGCCCGGCGGCGCTCCCGATGTCTTCAGCACAGCGATGTCTGCGACCCGGGCGAGCATCGCTGAGTACACGAGCGAGCTCAGACCGATGCAGATGATCAGGAAGGTGAAGGTCGAGGCCGCGACAAGGACGATCCCCCAGATCGTCGGCCCGAGCATGAGCGATGACCAACTCGTTTCCGACCAGAGGAAGATCGTGGTCGAGCACGGAAGGCGTGAGGTCGCGGCGGCTAGTTCGGTGCGCAGGGCGCTGGTCTGTGGCGCATCGATCAGCAAGGCGTTGGTCCTGTCCGCATCGCCGTAGAGTTTTCGGGCCAACGCCTGTCGATCGACGATCACCCAGCTTTCGAGGATGAAGTTGGGCGTGGATGCCGTGACCACCGCGTCGACGATGTAGTCGAGTCGCGACGCGCCGATCGAGACGACCACAGCGTCGCCCGTCGTGACATCGAGTTGCCGGGCGACCTTGTCGGCCAGCACGATGCGATCTCCGCCGAGCCGTTCCGGGGGGAGTCCGAGGTTCTCGCCGAGCGCGTGTTCGGCAGCCAGATCCGCTCCGACGAGGGTCACGGACCCGCTCGCAGGCCGGTCGGCGGATGCCGATGGATTCTCCACGTTGGCGCTCAGGTTGAGGCGCGAGCGGATAAAGTCCGACCCGACAGCATCCGACATCTCGGACAACTTCGAAGCGTCGACCGTGAGAACGTCCTTGCTGGTCGTCGGTTGTACGAGCCAGGGTGCGCCGACGGTGCCGAAGAGCAGACGATCCGCGTTCTGCCCGATCGCGGCGACGAACGAGAGCGCGACGATGAAGAGCGCGAGGCCCACGGCCACCTGCGCAACGACACCGACGGCTTCTCTCCGGTAATGGGCCACGTCTCGCAGAGCGATTCCGATCATCGCGACCTCTCCGATCGATCGATGGCGGCGCCCGCTTCGAGCTGCTGCGGACTCAGCGACCGCCGGCTCACGACGAGGTCCTCCCCCGCCTGGTGGCACGCGGTGCATATCGCCCCGTCGATGAACACGCGGGTGAACTCGACTCCCGGATCCTCGGCGACGACGCTGGCCTCGTCGAAGCTGCCGAACCCGAGCGATAGGCCGAGGCCGCGATACTTCGCCCACGCCTCTTTGGCGGTGAACACGGGAAGCAGCCGAGAGGGATCGCGAGCGATCATCTTCTGCTCCTCCGCGGTGAAGAAGCCGGTCGGCACAGCGCCCGCCAGGCGGCCCTCGCGTGGTTCGTTCTTCTGCTCGACGTCGATCGCCACATTGCTGGTCGCCACGGCGCACACCGTGAGGTCGCCGGTATGCGACATCGAGAACCAGATGCCGGGAGTCTCGACCTCGGGCCGACGGCCGGGGCGGCGCAGGACCCGCAGGCTGGCGACCCCCAGGGCGGCAGCCGTTTCGGAGAGCAATGCCCGACCCGCCGCGCGGCGCAGCTGCCATCCGCCCCTGCCGCGGTCAGCGCGATCAATCCAGTGCACGACGATCACGTAGTCGCCCCCAGCGCGACGGCACTGACACGCAGCAACTCGGTGGCGGCGGCGACCTCACGGCGGCGGACCTCGCGAACGGCGGTGACCAGACCCGCCCAGCCGTCTCGCGGATCTCGCTGCGCAGCGTGTGCGCGCAAATCGCGTGCCAGGGCGCGCCATCGTCCGCCGAGGGCCGCGTACTCCGACGCCAGGACGCTCAGAGAAACGTCGTCAAGATGCGTCGAGGCGGCGCGGAGCCCGCGCGCGAAAAGGTGCCGCCCGGCACCACCCCCTGAGCCGATCTTCTCGAGCATCGTCGACATCGACATCAGCTCGACGCGCGTCACCTCGGGATCCACCACATCGGGCATCGAGGCAAGTTCCCGTTCGAAAGTTTTCAAAGCCCGCTCCCCCTGTGTGTTGTTCACGGGGTGGAGGAAGAGCTCCGCGCTCTCGACGAGTGACAGGGCGAGGACCTCGCGAATATCGGGCACGTGCTCGGGCGGGATGATCCGACCGACCGCGAAGCGACGTGCGGGGCAGGCCATCGAGATCGCGCCGTCGCTCGGCATAGCCGTCGCCGTCGCGACCTCCTCGGCGCTCACCTCTATCGGGCGCGCCCACAGGTAGTCGTTCACGACCACCGAACCGTCCGCCGAAACGGAGCGCACCGGCAGGGCGTGCTCGCCGAACGGGTGAACCTCATCCCAGGGGAGCATGCCGCGGAACGATGACAGCTCGCGGGCCTCGCAGTAGAGGTAGGGAAGGTGACCCGCGTCCGCCCATTCACGCGTACGGGCGAGCATTGCATCGGCCGTCGTGTGCGAGACGAAGTCGATGCGCGAACCCGTGCGCCGAGCGAAGAAGTGCTCGAGGTCGTGAATACGACTATTGACGTAATAGGTATCGCCGTCGCGGTAGAAGAGGAACCCGAGCCCACCCCCGATGACGTACGACGCTTCTTCGTCGAGGTCGAACCCCGTCTCGGCGAACGCGTTCCTGATCATGGTGGAGAAACAGTGCGATCCCCGGAGGTACCTGCCCGGCCATTGCCGGCGTGGCGTGAGCCTCATGAGGTGGCCCCTCTCGCACCGTAGGGAATGCGCGCGTCGAGTGCGGCGCGCTCGACGCGCGCGATCTCATCGAGCGCTGTGTCCGCACCCGCGAGGAATTCGACATGCAGAGCGCCTGAGCGAGCGAAGCCAGCGCGTGTCTCGTCGGGTATCGTCTCGGCACCGTACTTGTCGATCGCCGTCACGAGCACGGAGCGGTGAAAGGTGTCGTCGCGAGCGCTCAACGCCGCCATGCCACGCCGGTACGTGTGAAGGCTCTCGCGCGAAGGACGACTCGAGACGAACGACTCGAGTCGTGGTAGGCCGTCCCGCGCCGTCGCCAACCGCATGAACAGAAGTCGCAGGGAACGGCGCGCCCGCGCAGCGAAGTCGTAACGTGTCGGTGCCAGGATCGCTTGGAGAGAGGGGACGGGCGCTGCGTATCCCCATGGCGACGGGTCAACGCACATCAGATCTTTGTGGGACACGGTCCGGTCGGCGAAAGTCGACGTGATCCGCACCGAGCTGTCACCGAACTCGCTCAGTGCGACAGGCCGCACAGTCGTCACCCCCGTTACCGGGTCACGCTCCGGGTGGAGCGAGTAGAAGGGCGTCGCTTTCCACCGCCGCTCGGCAAGGGCGTGTTCGCGACGAGCGGCATCGAGAAACGGCCCGGCTTCAGCGCTCCGGAACTGCTCGCAGTTGAATCCGGCTGCCTCGAAAAGGTCGAACGCTGCGTCGAACCCACCGAAGTCGTCGAATCCGTTCGGATCGGCGTACCGGACCCCGGATGCCATCACGACGACCGCGCTCGGCTCGACGGTGATGCCCAGGACGTCGAAGATCATTCCGGCGGGCGCGAGAACGGGGTGGGACTGTGGCCCGAACGGCGTCGACGCGTCCATCATTCACCCCGCCCGACACGCCGGAGTGCGATGCAGGTGTTGTTTCCGCCGAACCCGAAAGAATTCGAGATGGCGACGGTCATCCCCGCGGCCTCGAAGGACGCGATCGGAAGATTGAGTCCCGGAAACTCGTGCATCGGCTCCGTGGTGCCGGCGTTGCCGGGAACGAAGCCGCCCCCGAGTGCGGCCAGGCAGACCAGCATCTCCAAACTGCCTGCGCAGCTGAGGGTGTGGCCATGCAGCGGTTTCGTCGAACTGATGGGGATACGGGTCAGATCGGGACCGAAGACGCGGCTGAGCGCGGTCAGCTCCATGGCGTCGTTGTAGCGCGTCCCCGTCCCGTGCGCGTTGATGTAGTCCACGTCCTCGGGTCGGAGACCGGCATCGGCGAGACACTGCGTGATCGCGAGGACGGCCCCGGCGCCACTCGGGTCGGGGGCCGTCGCATGATAGGCGTCATCCGAGAGGCCGTACCCGCACACTTCGCCGTAGACCGTTGCGCCGCGCGCGATCGCGGACTCCGCGCTCTCCAGCACGAACATGCACGCCGCTTCGCCCAGCCCCGTTCCGTCGCGACCCTCGTCGAACGGCCGAACGGTGGTGCGAGTCAGCGATTTGAGCAGGGTGAACCCCGAATAGGAAAGCATCGAGAACGGCTCCGCACCGCCCGCGATGGCGACATCGGCGCGCCCGGCTCTGATGAAGTCATAGGCCATACCGACGGAGTTGCTGCCGGCTGCGCAGGCGGTCGACACCGCAGCTTGGGGCCCCGCACACCCAACGTTCGGCGAATCGCCGCGGTCACGGTTGCCGGCGTACGAACAACGGTCGATCCCCGGGTGGCCTGACCGCTCAGCTTCTTCTCCGCGTGCGCGTGATTCGTTTCGACACCCGCGTTCGACGACGCCACGACAACGGCCGTCCGGAACGGGTCGAGCGCGTCGACGGACATCCCGGCATCTGCGAGGGCGACCGACGCACAATGCACGCCGTAGTGTTCGGCGGTTTCCCACTCCGGATGATCCGCAGCAAGTGTCAGGAAGTCGGCGGGGAACTCGGGGATGATCGCCCCCTGCTGGAACGGGAACGCCGCGGTGTCGAAGTACGGGATCGTGCGGAATCCGTTCGATCCCGCGCGGAGCGACTCGCTGAACTCCTCCCAGGTGTTACCGATCGGAGTGAGCAGTCCGATCCCGGTGACGTACACACGCGTGCTCATGCTGTCGACGACAACTCTCTGCGATGCCCTGCTGGCACCGATCAAGCGGCGTCGGCGCGGTGCGCGCGCACGTAATCCGCGATGGTGCGAACGGAGGTGAAGACCTCGGGTTGGTCGTCGGGCAGTTCGACGTCGAAGGCCGCGTTGAGCGCGAGCACGACCTCCAGAATGTCTATGGAGTCGAGATTGAGTGACGACTGCTCGTGTTCTGTTCCCTCCGCCAGGGAAGCGAAGATGGGCGCGTCCGCGTCGACGTCGGTGGGCTCGATTTCCAGCCCGAGTCGCTCGACGATGGCTGCGGCGATCTCTTGCTCGATGGACTGTTCGGTCATGCCATTTCCTTTGTCTCTTGCTGTGGGTGATACGTGGTGTCTGGGGTGTTGAGCGTCATCTCACCGCAGGCTCGCGGGAGCGGATCGGCTGCGAATGCACCGCGCGTCGGGCCGAGACCGGAGAGGGTTACGCCGCTCATGCATCGAGCGGAGCGCCCATGACGCACGGGGTCGAAGGCCTTCGACGCTCATCCCGGGAACATCTGGGCGATCGTGTCGCCCCGCTTCGCTCCCTCTGCCAGGAACTCGCGAACCGGCAGGTCGCGTTCCGGACACGTCCGATGATCGGTGTGAGGACGCTGCTTCGGGTTCTCCCCGGCACCGTTATCTCCGCATGTGCGAGTGCTCATGTTTGAACGCTAGCGGGTCATGTTAGACCCGTTCAAGCTTTTTCACCCGCTCAGTTTGCGGTTCACCTCTTCTACGCTGAGGACATGGCCCGGCAGAAGAAGACGCCCCACCCGTTCGACAAGCACTTGGGTTCGGCGATCTGGGCCGCGCGTCGGCGGCGGGATGTCACCCGAGAGGTACTCTCCATGAGGACGGGCATACCTCTGTCGAACTTGAAGCGACGCGAAGACGGGGTGAACGAGACCACGGTCTCGGAGCTCGAGCGCATCGCGGCCGTCCTGCGCATGCCGGCGCGCGAGATCGTCGACATGGCCCTCACCGACTACAGCGCCGAGACCAGCGGGGCGAGCGGCTCCGCACAGGACGGCCTGGTGAAGCTGCTCGCCTCGATGTCGGAGGCCCCCCGTACCGTCGACGATGCGGACAACGTCACCTACCTCGGCCACATCGCGCCCGCAACGCGCGATGCCGCGAACACCGATGAGCGCAAGCCGGCATCAGACTGAAGGGAGAATCGTGAAGGAGCTGCTTTCTCTGGCGGCACGCCTCGATGTCACCGTTCACGTCGCACACCTTCCAGAGCCGTTCAGAGGCTTCTACGACCACGAAGGCCGACGAGTGGTCTTTGACATCTCTCTCACCCCCATCGAACGGGTGTGCGTGCTGGCGCACGAACTTGGGCACGCGTTCTACGGCCACCAAGGGCGTGACGACCCCGATGCCGAAGCCGCGGCCGACGCGTTCGCCGCCGCTGCTCTCGTCGACCCGGTCCGCTACGCGCACCTCGAGTCCATCGGGCTCGATGCCGAAGCCATTGCCGAAGAGCTCGGCGTGACGGTGAAACTGCTCCGTGCGTTCGTGGCGAACCATCTCACCCGCGTGACGGGCATCACCTATACGCGTCCACGTCTGGGACGAGGTCACTACCAGCACGCCTCACAGTGGGCATCGTGACGCTCGAGCCAGACCCTCGTCGATCGCCCCAAAAGACGACCGCGACGGCAAGGTCAGCTCGTCGATCCGCCCGGGCGTCCGAGGCCGGCTCTCCGTCGGCTGACCGCCCGCGTCAATCCACCACTGCGAACCGCTCCAACACCACCCGCGTGTCGTCGTCGACGGCGAATCCAGCGCCCAGCTCCTCGCGCATGGCGTCAGAGGTCCAGAATCGCACGTGGCCCGCGCGCCACTGCGCGACCGAGGCGTAGCCCTCCCCCTCGGCGAGCGCGTGGGCGAGGGGAACATCCCGCAGTGCCACGACCTCGATCGCGGTCGTCTCGATGACGCACACCGGCTCACCTCGCGAATCGATCACCATGCCCCGCTCGCCGACGGCGGGCAGAGGGTCACCGGCGACGGTGTACTCCTGTTCCAGCGAGCTCGTCGCCGTCTTCTCCCGCGCGCGGATTGCCGCGACGATCCGGTCGCGACCGGGCCCGGGGAACATGAACTCGATCGGCTCCAGCTGCTCCGCCATCAGATCCACCCCCGCTCGCGCGCATGAATCGTCGCCTGCTGCCGACTCGCGAGCCCGAGCTTGCCCAGCACCGACGACACGTGGTTGCGCACCGTCCCGGCCGACAGGTGCAACGTCGCCGCGATCTCGGCCACCGTCTGCCCTCTCGCCCCCGCGCGCAGCACGTCGAGCTCGCGGTCGGTGAGGGGACTCCGCTCGTCGCTCAGCGCGTCGGCCGCGACCTCGGGGTCGACGTACCGTCGCCCAGCCGCGACTTCGCGGATCACGGCCGCCACGTCATCCGCGGGCCGCGACTTGGGGAGGAACCCGCTGACCCCGGCGCCGAGCGCGCGCCGCAGGACTCCGGGTCGTGCGTGCCGCGTGACGATCACGCAGCGCGAGGGCACGCTCCGCAGGATCTTCGCCGCGGTGTCGACGCCGTCGAGCCCGGGCATCTCGAGGTCGAGCAGGCACACGTCGGGCTTCAGCCGCTGCGCCTCGGTCACCGCGCTCTCGCCGTCGCGGCATTCGGCGACGACCTCGAGGTCGTCCTCCAGTCGCAGCAGCGCGGCGAGCGCGGTGCGGATCATGTCCTCGTCGTCGGCGATGAGCACGCGGATCATGCGAAAACCTCCTCGGGCACGCGAACCGTCACGCGGAAGCGGTCGCCGAGGTGGGTGGCATCCACCGTTCCTCCCACCGAGCCCACGCGTTCGGCGATGCCCGACAGTCCCGCCCCGTCACCGACGGGAGACGCGGCACCCCGCGAGTCGTTCTCGACGGTCAGCACCCAGGCTCCGTTATGGCGGGCGAGGGAGAGGGATGCCGACACCCCACCCCCGTGTTTCAACACATTCGTCGTGGACTCGCGGACGACGGGTCCGAGCACGTCGGCGGGCGCGCGTTCGGCTTCGGTATCCACGAGCAGATCGACGGTCAGCCCCGCCGCGCGCAACAGGTCGGCGGCGTTGGCGAGTTCGTCGGGAAGGGGCACTCCGCGGAACCGTGCGGCGAGGTCGCGCGTGCCGCGACGGGCTTCTTCGACGCTCGCGCGAGCCGCGCGCACCTGTTCGACGGCGGCATCCGGGTCCCTCCCCATCATCTTCTCGGCGAGCTCGAGCTGCAGCGCGATCACCTGCAGGTGGTGGCCCTGCAGGTCGTGCAGGTCGCCGGCGAGGCGCAGGCGCTCTTGTGCGGCGGCGAGACGTCCCTCGGCGCGGCGGGCGCGGTCGAGTTCGCGCACGATGTCCCACCACCACAGCGAGGTGGCGGTGAGCGGGGCGAGCATGGTGGCGAACAGCGGCAGGGCGAACGTCAGCGAGATGTAGCCGTCGGGGCTGAGCCGCGTCGCCTCGATCACCCACACCGCGATGACGATGACGAGCATCAGCGCGACGAGCCGCACCCGGATGCCGCCCCGCCACCGCACCGTGCACAGCGCCTGCGCCGCGAGGGCTGCGGCGAGAAGCACCGACCCGGCGCCGATGCCGAGCACGACGGCCGAGGCGACCCCGAGCAGCACGAGGGGCCACACCGGCCTGCGCGCGGAGTCGTCACCGTCGTCGAGGGGTTCGCGCCGGTAGTGGATGAGGAGGAGGACTCCGGATGCCACCGACCCGGCCGCCCCGACAAGCACGAGGACGATGTCGAGCGTCGTCCCCCGCAGCACGACCACCAGCGCCCACATGAAGACCGCGAAGACGTGGAGGAACAGGATCGACGACGCCGTGTACCACCAGGTGACGCGGACGTCACGGGCGTACGTCGCCGCGGGCGTGCGGACGGGTGCGGGTGCGGGGGCGCTCACACCCGCCACTGTACGGGCGTGACATTCGTCACGGGTGGCGCGGCGAATCGTCCCGCGGAGCGGCGAGCGCGGCGGTCAGCGGTAGCTGTCGGGGAGCTCCGGCGGTACCCGATCGTGGTCCTGCGCGGTCTCGACCGACGTGGGCTCCGCCCTCAGCTGCAGCGAGGTCGACGGCGTCCAGCCGTAGAAGGCCGACTCGACGGCGCCCGCGTCGATGACGGGGCGAATCGCTTGTCGCACGGCGTCCTTCCGGCGGCCCGCGCGGCGGCGTCCGAGCACCATCCCGAGACGCACGAGCACCCCGACCGCGATGGCCGCCCAGAAGAGGTATTCGATCCACACGAGGAAGCTCGGCATCGTTGCTCCTTCGGATCGGCCGCGGTCTCTTGCGGGGGTTGCGACGATACGCCACGCGCGCGGCGCCCGAAAGGGCGACCCTGACATTCGTCACGGGTGCGCCCTCGCATCCTCCCGCTCGCTCGTGACACCACGACACTGCCGCCGCGAGCCGCTCGCCGGTGGGATGGAATCACCGCGGAACACGCCGCGAACTCATCCCCCAGGAGTCCTCATGTCGAACCCCGTATCCGACCTCATCCTCGGCTTCCAGGGCCTCGTCGCCGACGTGCCCGACCTCGTCCAGCCGCTCATCGTCGCCCTCGCCGGGGCCGTGCCGTTCATCGAGGGCGAGGGTGCGGCGGCGATCGGCATCCTGGGCGGCATCCCTCCCGTCGTCGCCGCTCTCGCCGGCGCGATCGGAAACCTCCTCTGCGTGGCCGTGGTCGTCTTCGCGTCGTCGCGCGTGCGCACCGCCGTCACCACCCGCCGCGGAGTCGCCGAGAAGCCGACGTCGGCCCGCCGAGAGAAGTTCGAGAAGGCGTACCACCGCTACGGGACCCCGGGCGTGAGCCTGCTCGGCCCGCTGCTGCTGCCGACGCAGTTCACCGCCGCGGCCCTCACGTCCACCGGCGTTCCGCCGATGCGCGTCATCGCCTGGCAGGCCGCCGCGATCGTGCTGTGGACGACGGTGATCACGCTGATCATCACGGGCGTGATCCGCGCCGTGGCGTGACGAGAGCAGAAGAAGGGATGCCATGTCCGGCGTCTCGAGGACGGACGGATCGTCGAGCACGGGGACGTCATCCAAGAGGTCCCGGAGCAGGCCTCCAACGACAACACGATGTTCTCCGGCGCCGCTCCGCCGCCGCCTCGGGTGCCGGCATCCCTCCGCTGTTGCTTCCGGAGGGATTGCTAGCGTGGAGAAGAAAAGGAGGCCGGATGCCAGCGGAGCGAAAGGTCGTCGGTCCGTGCACCGCGTGGCCCGACGACAGCGCCTTCATACGCGAGGTGCTCGATCGTATCGGCGACAAGTGGACGGTGCTGGTCATCACCACCCTCGGCGACCGGGCGCTGCGTTACTCGGATCTGATGGCGAGCATTCCGGGCATCTCTCAGCGCATGCTGACGGTCACGCTCAAGGCACTGGAGCGCGACGGGCTCGCCGTCCGCCGGGCGTACGCCGAGATGCCGCCGCGCGTCGAATACGAGGTCACCGACCTGGGTCGATCGCTGCAGCGCGCGGTGATGGGGCTGGCGCAGTGGGCGGCCGAGCATCACGACGCGGTCGCCGAGAATCGGGAGCTGCACGCCCGGATCGGAGTCGGCCGAGCGGGGTCCGCGAACACGGACGCCCGCCCGGTCTCGTAAGCGCCAGCGCTCAGCTGGTCACGACGATCTCGTGCTCGGCGCGGTCGGCGTGCAGGTTCCAGTACAGCGGCGCGATGTCCGACGGCGAGCGGCTTGGAATGCGGCTGTCGGCGGGAGCCTCGTCGGTCATCCACACACCGATCGCCACGTGCGCCAGGTGGACGCCGGTCTCATCGGAGGCCAGAGCCGTTCCACGGTTCAGCGCCCAGTTGCGCAGGGCCGCACCGCCGGCGGCGACATTGCCGTACATCGGCACGGGGCGCACCGAACCCGCTCCCGTGGTGACGATGATCGTGCCGTGGCCTGCGGCCTGCATCGACGGCAGGACGGCGTCGACCGCCGCCATCGCTCCATAGAGGTAGTACTCGATCTGCGGCTGCACGTTCTCGGGGGTCGCGTCGCGGACGTCGACCGGGGCGAGGACTCCGCCCGCGGTGTCGGAGGGCGAGTACTCCAGCACGTCGATCGCGCCGAAGCGCTCCGCGGCGGCGTTCAGGGCGGCGACCAGGCTCGGGCGATCGAGCACGTCGGCGGCGAAACCGGCCGCGGTGATCCCCTCCGCACCGAGGTCGGCGGCGAGTCGATCGAGCTTGTCCTGCGTGCGGGCGATGAGGGCGACCGAGAAGCCCTCACGACCGAAGGTGCGGGCGATGGCGAGTCCGAGGCCGGGACCGGCTCCGACGATGGCGATGGTGGGCATGGGTTACTCCTGTTCGGGCGCCGTCGTGACACGCGGCGCGGGGGTCGTGGGTTTACCGCACTGGCAGTGCGTCACACCATGGTGCGACGCGAAGAATGCGCCTACAAAAGGCACTTTCAGGTGCCTGACGGGCATTTCCGGATGGATGCCACCAACCCCGGGCGACCGACTCAGCGAGGTCATAGCGAAGACCTGGCTTCGCGCAACCGGGGCCCGAGGCTCGTATGCCTGGATGGAAGGAACCCCGCCCGGATTCGAGAGGACCCTTACCCCGATGCCGCAGCAGACCGTGACCCTGACTCTCGGAGAGCCGATCTACGCACAGGCCCTCTATTACACGGCGATGTTCTCGCAGAAGCCGTTCCGCGAGGCGCTGCTCGTCTACCGCCGGGGCGGGACGTACACGATCCTCTCCCCCGGTGAGGATCACCACGGGTGCTGGGTATCGGCCACGGCCCCTCTCGATCCCCCGCGGCACGTCTCGTTCATGTCGTGGCCGTCCGCCGACTGGGACCACGACATCGCCGCCCACACCCTCACGTTCGCGCCCGACACCGGCGCGTTCACGCAGGAGCTGCGCCTGCCCGGCGAGCCCGTTCCGCGCGCGCAGCACGGCTACGCCGTCGCCGTGCCGTCGCCCGACGAGATCGATCCGAGCCTCGGGTGGGAGGCTCTGCGGGAGCGGTACGCGGCGACCTTCGCTGCGCTTCACGACCTCGTCGGGGTGCGGGGGGCGGGCGGCTGAACGCAGGTCAGGCGCCGCGACAGATAATCGCGCACCGCGCTTGATAACCGGATGCAAACATTCTCTTCCGGAATGGAACTGCCGGGCCGAAATGCGAAAGAAGTGTTCACCGATCGACGCGTTGCAGGGAGCCCGCATGTCACGATCGGTGAAGCATTCTTCAGCATGGGGGACCGATGGAATTTCAAGACCGCCTCGCCGCGCTCGCGACCAAGGTAAGCAATCAGGCATCAGCGATCGGCACGGAGGAGGCGACGAAGAACGCCTTCGTCATGCCCTTCATCTCGAGCATCCTGGGTTACGACGTGTTCGACCCGCTCGAGGTCGTTCCCGAGTTCACCGCCGACGTGGGAATCAAGAAGGGCGAGAAGGTCGATTACGCGATCATGCGTGACGCCGAGGTCCAGATCCTCATTGAATGCAAGGCATCCACCGGCGCCCCCAAAATCGAACATGCCTCGCAGCTCTTCCGGTACTTCGCCACGACGAACGCCCGAATCGCCGCTCTCACCAATGGCGTGATCTGGCAGTTCTTCACCGATCTCGATGCCCCGAACAAGATGGACGCCAAGCCGTTCCTCGTTCTGGACCTGCTCGACATCGACGACACTCTCATTCCCGAGGTCCAGAAGCTCAGCAAAGACAACTTCGACCTGGACTCGATCATCAGCGCGGCTGAGGAGCTGAAGTACGTCGGTGCGCTCAAACGCGAGATCGCGGGGCAGTTCCGCGAGCCGAGTGACGAATGGATCAAGTTCTTCACGCAGCGTGTCTACGAAGGTGCGTACACCGCGAAGGTCCGCGAGCAGTTCACTTCGCTCGTCACCAAGGCGTCGCGCCAGTTCCTCACCGAAAGCGTCAACGACCGTCTGAAGACGGCGCTGGGAGCCGGCGCTGGGGTCGCCGTCCCGCTGTCAAGCGACGCGCCCGCCGCCGTTTCGAGCGAGCCCGCGGCGCAGGCGGACCTCGAGCGCGACACCGAGATCGAGACGACTCTCGAAGAGCTCGAGGGCTATCAGATCGTCAAGGCCATCGCATGCGGCGAGACCAAGCCGCACCGCGTCACGCACCGCGATGCGAAGAGCTACTTCGCTGTGCTGCTCGACGACAACAACCGAAAGCCGATCGCCCGCCTGCACTTCAATGGGCGACAGAAGTATCTCGGCCTCCTGGACGAGCAGAAGGTCGAGACTCGTCACGCCATCGACGAGCTCGATCAGATCTACGAGCACGCTGACGCTATCCGCGAGGCTGTCGTCCGTTACCGGTGATGACCGTTACCGTTTTCGTTCTCGAGTCCCGCCCAGGGCGCGAAGCCCGAGTGGAGGAGCAGAAGTGCCCTACGACCTAGAAAACATGCTCGTGATCGGTGTCGCTTCGAGCGCTCTATTCGATCTCGCGGAATCACATGCAGTTTTTGTGGAGCGGGGCGAAGACGGCTATCGCGAATACCAAGAGGAGCATCTGGACGACACCCTAAAGCCGGGTGTCGCCTTCCCCTTCGTTCAGCGGCTGCTATCCCTCAATGACTTGGACGCGGAGAGGAGGCTTGTCGAGGTGATCGTGTTGTCGAGGAACGACCCCGAGACCGGACTCCGCGTCATGAAGTCGATCGAGTCGCACCATCTCTCGATCACTCGGGCGATTTTCATGCAGGGGCGCTCTCCTCATAGGTTCATGGAGGCACTCGACATGTCGCTGTTTCTGTCCGCCAACGAACGCGACGTTCGGGAAGCACTAGAGATGGGATTCGCTGCAGGTCAAGTCATTGGAACTCCAGCTTCGGGTGGCGCTGACACCTCATCGGGTACCGGTGATCTTCGCATCGCATTCGACTTTGACGGCGTGCTCGCGGACGACTCGTCTGAGCAAGTCATGCAGACATCAGGGTTAGATGCCTTCCACACGCACGAGGTTGACAATGTGGAAGTGCCCATAGCCGAAGGCCGTCTTGCCAAACTTCTTCGAGACATCAACCGCATCCAGGACATAGAGGAGAAGCTCGCCGCCGTCGACCACGACTACAACAGACGGGTACACGTTGCCATCGTCACCGCACGAAACGCGCCGTCGCACGAGCGAGTCATCCGCACACTGCGCGCGCGTGGTCTTCGCGTGAATGACGCGTTCTTCCTTGGAGGCATCGAAAAAGCCAAGGTTCTTCGCGTCCTCCGCCCGCACATCTTCTTCGAAGATCAGCGCACGCACCTCGTCGGGGCGCAAAACGATGTGCCCAGCGTTCACGTGCCATTCGGACTACTCAACAACCCCGGCGATGATTGAAGGCGGGCCGCCTGGCGGCCGTCTTTAGTCAGCTGGTCACGCGAAGGACGGCTCCTCCAGTGCATTTAGGGCGAGCGGATACCAGCTGGAGGATGTCCGTCATCCGCCCAATGTTCTGCGCGCATAAGCTCGACCCATGACCTGCTCCGTTCGCCCCACCTTCACCGAGATCCACGAGTGGGTGACCGAGTACGAGAAGCACGACAGTGTCGCCCACGCCACAGTTCACGTTCTCCGCCAGGACGACCCCGAGCACCTCGAGTCCGGCATGGTGGCGATTCACCTCAATCACGGCCCCGCATCGATCTCGTTGAACGTCGACTGCGAGCGCACCTGGACGGCCGCTCTCTCGGAGCGCTCCGGCGAGTTCCCCCTGTCGGGCGGAAACCTCGTCGCCCTCGGCGAGGAGCTGTACACGACGGGCAAGCTCTGCGAGTACCTGCAGGCGCGCACCGACGAAGCGACCGCGGCACCGCAGAAGTGACGCACGACATCGAACCGGGCATCTACGAGCACTTTAAAGGCCAGCGCTACGAGGTGTTCGGCATTGTGAGGCATTCCGAGACCGAGGAAGTTTTCGTCTCGTACCGCAAGCTCTACGACGACCATTCGTCTTGGGTGCGCCCGATCGCGATGTTCACCGAGCATGTCGAACGCGACGGGTACTCAGGCCCGCGGTTCCGCCGCGTCGGGTGAGTCCCGATCACAAACCGTCCCGCATTCCGCGCCGATACAGCGAGCTTTTCAGAGGCGCATTTGCGACGGCCCGCAGCCGTCCGCTAAAACATCACCCAAGGACCCATACCCCCGGGAGATGTCCATGTCGTCGCGCCTTCTTCGCCGTCTTTCGCTTCCCCTCGGCTTGGCGGCGATAGCCACTCTCGCGGCGGGCTGCGTCCCCCTTCCTTCCTTCGCACCCGGGGGTGCCCCCGCACATGTCGAAGAGGGAGACGACAGCGACCCGTCTGTGGTTCTCCCCTCCGACGCGGCCCAGCCCTCGCCCGACACCGCTGAGCGTTACCCGAGCTGCGACGAGGTGAAGACAGCGCTCGGTCCCGAGGCCGCGGAACTGGTCATCGCGCCGGATGCAGAGAATGGCGAGACCACCGGCTCGAACGGCCTCGAGCTGAGGTGCACATGGATGACGCCACAGACGATGAGTCAGTCTTTCGACGTGCAGAACTACGGAGGCATCAGCCTCGGTATCGAGCACGACCCGAGCTACACCGAAGACGCCTACGCCCCGCTCGGGTGGAACATCGACGACTCCCGGCTGAGCGCCGACGATGCGTGGGGGATCACCGCAGGAGGCAACTACCAGCCCACTGAACCGGTGGGCGCGGAGAGCGTGCAGGTGGTCCGGAACGGCACCGTGGTGACCATCGCGGCAGGCGGGGTCCTGCTCAACAAGGTGCCGGAGCTTGCGGACCTCACGCAGAGCTGGGCTGTCGGCGCCGGCCTCGCTGTCCTCGATCTCACGCGCTGAGCAACCCGCTGAGAGCCCTGTCGCACCTGCGCCTCTCGCGCGTAGCATCGCCGGTACGCCGGAGTCCCTCCGCGGCATCCGGTCCCTCCGAACCGACGAGAACACGGGAGATCCAGATGGACACGATGGCGATGATGAAGTCGATGGACATGGGCGAGATGACCATGGACATGGATGCCATGCAGGAATGCATGCAGTCTCTGAACGCGTGCGCGATGGCCGCGGCCATGTGCGCTGGCAGCGACATGATGCACGGTGCCGAGATGGCCACGTGCTGCGCCATGTGCTCGAACATGGTCGAGATGGCGCAGGCGACGATGCACATGATGATGCGTCCGGCCGGTATGAACATGGACGTGATGAGCGCCATGATGATCGCCTGCATGACCATGGGCAAGGCGTGCGCTGCCGAGTGCCGCGCGCACGGCGACATGGACGAGATGTGCCGCTACTGCGCCATGGCCTGCGACGACATGGTCATGAAGTGCGAGGCCATGATGGCCTCGATGAGCGCCTGAGTTCTCTTCTTCGCGCGGCCGCTGACGTTTCGTCGGCGGCCGCTCGGCTATGCGGCGCGCGCGGTCGTGATGATCGCGGACGCGCTGAGCAGCTCGGCAACCGGGTGGTACGCCACCGGCTCCCCCACCGCGATGTCGACGGCAGGGCCGACGATCCGCAGCTGAACCGTGCGGCCGTTCAGCAGGGCAATCGCCGCGGTCGAGCCGTCGGCGTCGATGACGAGGCCGTCCCACCACGCAGACGGGTTCGAGGCTGCCATGCAGCGCTGGATCGGGTGGACTGTCGACGAGATCGTGCGGGACATGGCTTCACCTGCCTTCGAAGGGGTTGGTGAGATGAAGCTACGGGATGCCGCGGGGGTGTGCGATCTGGGGCGTAGTGGGGCGTAATCAGGCAGGCTTGCCGGCCATCTGCGAGGTCGGCCAGCAACAACCGGCCAGATCGAACGGTAACTCGCTTGCAATGGCGGCGGGTCGGGAACACCCAAACCGATAGTAGATATTATGTCAATTGCTGGCGTTTCCGCCGTTCGCGCAGGCTCGATATCGCGTCCCAAACCGTTGCGGCTCACACCGGCATCGCGCGAGCGGCCTCGCGCGTGGTGCGAAACCGATTAGCTTGCACCGAAGAGACCTTGCCGAATGCGTTGGATGCCACCGTCTGCCCAGATATCGACCGCTCCTTCAATCGCCCGGACGGATCCTGCTCTGGGTGAGCCTGTCGATGACCTGGCTCGGCTGGCAACCGTTGTCGGTGAGAACAGCGCGCACGTGCTTCTTCTGATCGGCCTCTGACAACTTGCCGGTCGCAGTCGACAGCAGGTCTGCCCACACCGTGCCGACGTCGGCGGCGATCCCGGTGACGACGGCAGGTGTGCTCAGGTACACACTCGGCCCCGCGATGCGAGCGTGCTGCGGGTCGACAGCCAACCGGTCGGATAGCAGGATGATGGGGCTGCCGGCGGGCGCGTGGTCGACGCCACGGTCGGCGGCAAGCTGATCCATCTGCGTGTTCGCCTGCCGGATGTCCTTCACCGGCAGCAACCCGTCGTGGTGCTCCTCCGACTTCGCCTCCACCGTCATCCACATCGCAGTACCCCACTCCCACGCGGAGTCCGCACGAGCTTGACCGCTCGGCTTCTCCGCGGCGGCTCCGAGGAACAGCCCGAGACTGGTAAGACCACGCTCGTACTGCGCCGCCTCGTCCTGCGCGAGATCCGCCTGCATCTCCGCAAGCCGAGCCTTGATCGCGCCAGTCTTCAGCTTTCCCCGCAGACGCGCCACGATCGTGTTCACAGCCACGACGTCCATCGGCTCCAAGTCCGTCTCCGGTGCGCCCGGCAGCGGCATCATCTCCCGCAACCACGTCCCCCGGTTCGCGGCTTTCCCCGCATCCCGGATCAGGTCACGCGCTTTCGAGCGCTGCGTCTCATCCTGGGCGCCCAAATGCATCCACACGCCAGCGATGTGCAGTAGGACACCCCGGTAGCCGCGCGTGGCCTCCGGTCCGACCTGTACGACCGCCTCCTGGAGCTTCTCGCTGGCCGCGACCCACTCGCCGGCGTACGCGAGCTGCCACGCCTCCACCTCAAGCGGTGCGGCCTCGCCGAGAGGCTCGGCAGCGGCCGGCTCGACCTTCTTCACGTCCTCGAGGAACTCTGCGACCTTCTCCTCGCCGTACGTGCGCCAGTCCTGGTCGTGCTCGAGGAACGTCTCAACGTTCTCAATGAAGTCGTCCGCGTCGACACCTTTGCTGTTCTCCCACCCGAACAACACCTCCGCCTGCAACTCCGGCTCCAGAGCGGCGATGTTTTCCGGGCGCGCGAAGTACTTCGTGAGATCGGTGCCGCGGATGACGACGGCCGCGAAGTCGTTCGGGCCCCGCGTGCTCCGACCTACCCCCTGCACGATCCGGGTGCGGATCCGCTCCGACAGAGCTGCGTTCGCTTCCGCCCGCTCGCTCAGGAATCGCTCCTGCAGCCCGACAGCGTCCGGTTTCCCATCCAGGACGACGATCCGGCACGCATCGTCAGGGAGGTCCATGCCGTCGTACCGGTTCGCGAGCCCGAGCACCCCAGTCTTCGCCTTCGCGAACGCGAGGAGACCTTGCATCTCCAGGTCATCCTTCCCGAGCACTGGGACGTCCTCACCGGCGAGCTCGGCTGCCGCAGCCTTCGCACGGTCTACGGTGTCCTGGCTGAGCACGAGGGCCTTGTCGGTGAGCGCGACGATCCGCTTGGTGAGCGTCAGACTGTCACCGCCGGCGACGAGGTCTGGGAACACGAACAGGCGTCGACCCGATCTCGGCGCCGTCTTCGACTTCAGCGGCATCCGGACGATCGGCGTGCGCCCGAAAGCGCGTTCCAGCTCACCCCCAGACCCCAGAGTCGCGGACAGGTATATTCGCTGCCCTGCCTGCGCGAACACCTTGCTCTCCGACGTAGGGGGGACCATTGGGCGGATCTGGATGCCGCTGTACGACAGATAAACGAGGGCCGAGTCGAACCCGGCACGGATCATCGCGTGGTCGTACTTGTGCGGCCCCCCGAGCTTCGCCAACGTCGCATCGAGGACCTTCAACGCTGCCGGGTCGACGGCGGGGACGATAAGACGCACCGCATGATGAGAGCCAGGGTCCGGCGCACCTTCCAGGCGTTGGTACTGGATCCCAGACAGGAACGGCTTCAGCGCTGCCAGCACCGCAAGGTACGCGGCCTCATCCTTGGAGCGGCGGATGTCGACGCCGTGCTTGTGGCCGACGAACTGCTCCGCTGCGTGCGCGTCATCGAAGATGAGGAGCCGGGGGACGGGCACGTACGGACGGCTGTTGAAAATGGAGCTGTACGTGGTGAGACCGATCATCTCGCCCGCCTCGACGGCCGTCTCCTCGAGCGGGTCCCAGTCGTCATGCCTCCCGATGAGAAGACCGGCCGGGACGCCCTCGCGCCTCGCCGTCTTCGCGACCTGTTTCGCGAGTTGAGTAGTCGACGTCGCGTACAGGACCGGGCCCTCACCTTTCCGGCGCACCCACTCACCGATCAGCAGGCCCGGAAGGGTCTTCCCAGTGCCGGTCGGTAACTCAAGAGCGAGGTCAGGGGTCTTTGTGTGCTCCTCCGCATACGAGCGGATCACATCACCCTGATGCAGCCACAGCCCGGGCACGGCCTTGCTGGTCCGCGCCATCGTCGGGCTGAGGTACATCTCCTCAGGGGTGTCGAACTGCTGGACAGCCTTCTTGGTCTTGCCGACGAACGCCACAGAATGCTCCTCTCACGCCGACAGCTCCGCTAATCGAACTGAGCGCTCAACATAGTCTGGCCTAGGGGCGCGTCTCGCCTCCGCGTTGTGGGAGTCGGCGGGAACCGCCGGCTGGCCGGAATGCGTCGATGACACTAAACGGGACCGGCTCGAATCCAAACGCGTCGACGCCAACGTGGAACTGGTTGCCGCTCGCTCCCGCGACTCGTGAATGTGTGTGACCGTGAATCAGCGCCGCGCCCTCATCGATCGGGCGCCGCGAGATGTGTCGGTCGAATTCTCGGGATCTCCGCGATAGGGGCCAGCGCGATGCTAGGAGCGAGTGTCCACGGCGGAAGCCCTCGATAATTTCGGGCAGGGCCGTCCATCCGGAATCTCTGTACATCGGGCAAGCCGTTCTATCGCTGATTTGCTCTGCGTCGCCGGCGAGACCCGATCGTGATTGCCCAGGCTGAGGGTAGACCGTAGTCAGTAATGCTTGAGGATATATGCCCAGGCGGAGTCAAAGGGCTCGCCGGTGAGCGGCAACTTGTAGGTGCGGAACAGTTGCCGGAGTTGCCGGCGGATCTCCTTCTTGGACGCGTCTTTGGATGCCCAGTTCGGGTGCACGGCGTGCTTGACGAGGGCATCGACTTCAGTGACGACCTGGGAGACAAGGACGGTCATACCTTCGGGACGGTGCTCCTCGAAGATGCGGGTCAGCATGCCCACGTTGAGGTCGGCAAGCTCCTCAAGGACGCCGCCTTCTGCCTCGATCTCTGTGATCTTTAGGTCGGTGGCGACACCGAACAGGGTGGTGAGGTAGTCGATCGAGTCCTCGGCGGTCGCGATAACACGCTGGCGGAGCTGGTCGAGGCGTTCCGCGATCGAGGAGTAGCGCAGCGCGTTCTCTCCTCCCCCGCCGAGCTTCTTCTGGATGCGGGTGGTGAGGGAGTCGAGAATCTCCTGCGCGGACTTTCCCTCGTACTCGGTCGGGACCGGTGGCAGTTGTCCCTTCTCGGACATGGTGCGGATTGTCTCCGCGTCCGCGATGACGACGGCGATGTTCCGGTCGGTGACGCGCACTTTGCGCATGTGCTGGTGCACGAGCTCGCGGGTCTTCGGGCCGAGGCGTTCCCACAGCAGATCGTCATCGTCTGATTCGGTGGGGATCGCCGCGTACACCTGCGCATACCAGCGGTAGTCATCTACCCAGTCATCCATCGCCGCGTCCGGGAAGATCGTCTCCCAGAGGCCCTGCGCTAGAGCGAACTCGGCACGAAACTCCGCCCTGTCGTCCGTCTCCATGGGGACTCTTTCGAGGGCGGCCTGGAGGGAGTCCATGGTCCCGTCGCGCGAGATGCCGACGAAACGACGCCGCATCTCTTTCAACACCCCGCTGAGGGTCGCCAGCAGTGCTTCGGTCTCAGTTTGCCGCTTTGCGTGCTGCGGGTTAGACGGCGCGATCGCGCGGGCAAACCCGTCGCCCAGGCCGACGTAGTCGACAATCGTGCCATAGGTCTTCACGAATCCGGTGACCGGGTTCCGCCAGGGCCTGTTCGTGCGGGTGATCGTCTGGAACAAGGTGTGCAGCTTCATCGGCTTGTCCAGGTACAGAACACCCTCGATGGGCGCGTTGAACCCGGTGCCGAGCTTCGCGGTGACGACGAGGAACTTCAACGGATCGTTCACGTCCCTAAAGCGATCCAGCAGCACCTCCTCGTCCGCGTCGGTGAGCTTGTACGGCTCGTACTCGCTCTTTCCCGTCGCGGAGATCACGACCGCCACCTCATCAGCACGCCCGTCACCTTCTAGAACGCCACGGAGGGCCGCGTCGTAGAGGAGACAGAGCTCCTGGTCGGCGACGACGATCTGCGCTTTCATCCCGAGGGGGTCAATCGACTTGTAGAAGTGGTCGACGATGTCTGCCGATACGGCGGCGATCCGTTCCGGGTTGTGGAAGATCGCGCGAGCGTTCGCGACCCGGCGCGCGTACGACTCCTTCTGCGTCTCGGTCAACTCCTCCTCGTCGGCGAGGGCATCAAACGCGGCGTCGAGCTCGTCTTTCGCGATGTCGAACTTCACCGGCCGCGGGATAACCCGCATGGGGACCGTCGTGCCGTCGGCGATGGACCGGTCCGAGTCGTAGGTGCCGAGGGCCCACCCGGGGTCACGTTCGTCGCCAAACAGCTGGTAGGTGTTCCGGTCGAGGTCAGCGACGGGAGTGCCGGTGAACCCGTACCGGTGTGCGTTCGGGAGCGCGGCCCGCATCGCCTCACCGAGGGAACCTTCCTGGGTGCGGTGCGCTTCGTCGACGAGGAGGACGATGTTGTCCCGATCCGAGAGGACACCGGCGCTCGCGAACTTGTGCACGGTCGTCGCGATGATGCCACGCTGCCCATGCTTCAACGCGGTCTGCAAGGACGCGAGCGTCGCCGCCTTCACGGGCGCGGGCACGCCGGCGGATGCGAACTGGGTGAACGTCTGGGTGACGAGCTGGGTGCGGTCGGCGACGGCGACGATCGTCGGGTTGTGCATCCGTGGGTCGAAATACAGGCGGGTCGCCACCCACGACATCGTGAGCGTCTTCCCGGATCCCTGCGTGTGGTAGATCAGGCCACGGGAGCCCTGCTCGCTCGCGGCTCGGGCGACGATCTTCTCCACCGCCTCGTACTGGAAGTAGCGGGGCAACAGCTTGATTGTCCGGACCGCGCCGTCGGAGTCCTGCACGTCGAACATCGCGTAATGCTCAATGAGGTTCAGGACCACCTGCGGGGCGAGTAGCCCCGCGACGCTCATCTTCACGCGCTCCCACCCTTCGATGGTTGCGGGCACATCGGAGGCACCCCACCGGTGCCAATGGTCGAGGGGTGTGCGCACGCCTGCGTAGCGGAGGTCTTTCCCGTCGGTCGCGAACGACAGTAGATTCGGGGTGAAGAACACCGGCTGGTGCACCTCGTAGGAGGTGTAGATCTCTTTCGCGCCGTCCTTCCACGTCACCGTCATCGACACGGGCGTCTTCGTCTCGCCAACGACGACGGGAATCCCGTTAACGAAGAGGACGACGTCAAACCGGGCACCCTGGTAGGTGACCTCGTCGGAGACGATGAAGCTGTTCTGTTCCGGGTGCGCGTAGTCGAACACCTCGTACGGCTCGTCATGGTTCGTGTCCGGCATCGTCACCGTCCCACCACCACGCAGCAGGCGCGTGAACGCCTGGTTCGCAGCCATCTGCCCTTCGTCGACGGCAGTGAGCGCCACACGCCGTAGATCCCCGAGGACCGCATCCGTCCGCCCCAAGAGCGCCGGGTTTAGCTCTTCGATCGCGGCGCGCAGGTCCGACTCGATGAACACCTGCGACGTCGACCTGGGAAGGTCTTTTCCGGGGATGTACGTCCACCCTGCGTCGATGAGCAGCTGCACGAGCGCGGCCTGCACCGTGCCCTTCTCCGTGTACCCCTGGCTCACGCAACCTCCTCCAGCAGAGCGTCATACGACGACGGAATCTCATGCTCCCCTGACAGGAGCGCCGCCAACAGATTGGAGCGCAGCGTGCGGAACGACTCAGCGGTGATTCGGGCGGCGTCGGCGGCAACGTCAGCACCGGAGGCAGCAGAGAGTTCACCCGGCAGAGCCTCGGATTCGCTGATGCGAATCGGCATAGTTCGCGCACGTCCGAGGCCGATGTTGGGAATCCCAGAGCCAGTCGGACGGAAGAGCCCCTGCTCATGGCACCACCTTGCCCAGTGGCTGAGGTACTCGGTCGGATACGAGTCATGGACCACGCGGAGACGGAGTACGTGATTCTGGTGGGCCACTACACCCGCGATAGGCGCTCTCCAGATGGCCGACTTGCCGAACCCGTTGCCGCCTTCGACCACCACGACATCGCCATCTCGCAGCGCTAACTTTGCGCGCTCCGGCTCGGTCAGTGCCATCTCCTTCACGACACTCAGATCGAGACTGCCGTTCGCGATGTTGCCCGCCCGCAGGTAGGGAGTAAGTTCGCCAACCGCTGAGTTTGACTGGAGCTGTTTGCCGGCCGTCACCTCAGCAACCTCGCCCAGCGGCTTCGTTGCCGCATCGTCTGCAAAGTAGACGTTGCGAAGGTCGATTGCAGATTCCATCGCTGCGGTCGCCTCCGCCTCAGCCGCGTCCACGGCGTAGTCGACGGCCGCGATCAGGTCCACGATCCGCCGCTGCTCGTCGAGCGGTGGGAGGGCGATCGGAATCGACTCGAAGGCACCCTGGCTGAGGGTCTTGCGACGGAGCACCGATCCGACACAGCGCGTCGACATCGCTTCATGGAACTCGGGCGCCGTCGTGAGCAACGCCATGTAGCCGGGGCGCAACTGATCACGGTCGATCGTGTAGGTCGGAAAGGTCTGGGGCGTCACGAACGCGCCGTCGAACTCGCTCAGCACGACCGCGCTCGGCGCTTCGAATGCTGTGATGGTTCGGTAGACCAGGTCATCGGTGTGTAGCTCAAGGAGTTTGTCGAACTTCATCGAGTCGCCGCGAATCGGGTCCCGGTCGACGAGGCCCCAGCCACTCCGCTGGACCCCGACGACCCGGTACCGTGTATCGGCCACGACACGAGTGAAGTCCTTGCGCCGCGACGCCACCTCCCCCAGCGTCGCCTCCCGCCACCCGTCACGCATCGAAGCCAGCTTCCTTGAGGCGCAGGTCGAGTGCTGCGCGGGCGGCGTCCATACGTTCCTGCGCCTCGCGGAGCGCGGCGAGGGCCGCGTCAACGTCAGCTTCGGCTTTCGTCTCCGTCTGGATGTACCGGCCGATGTTGAGGTCGTAGCCGTTCGCTTCGATGTCGCGGCGCGGGACGAGGCGGACGTTTACGCCTCCGTAGCCGTCGGCGTCGTCGCCGGTCATGTAGGTGGCGGTGATGGCGTCGACGTCATCACCGCTGAGGGTGTTTTGGTTCTTGCCGGGCTTGAATCGTGCACGCGCGTCGATGAACAGCACGTGACCCGCCCGCTTCTCGTCCTTCTTCGCCCGGAAGATGAGGAGCGTGACGGGGATGCTGGTGGAGTAGAACAGGTTGTTGGGGAGCCCGATGACGGCTTCGAGTAGGTCGTTCTCGATGACGTACTTGCGCATGTCGGCTTCGCGACCGCCGCGGAACAGGGTCCCGTGGGGCATAACGACACCGACCCGCCCCGTCTCGTCCCGCATCGTCGACAGCATGTGCTGGATCCACGCCCAGTCACCGTTCTTCGCCGGTGGCACGATACCGCCGAGCGCGCGCTTGTGCGGGTCTTTCGCCCACGTCGCCGACGGCCAGTTGTCGAGCGAGAAGGGCGGGTTAGCTATGACGACATCGAACTTCCGGAGTCGCCCATGATCGTCAAGAAGCTTGGGCTCGCGGAACGTGTCGCCCCGCTTGATCTCGAAGTCCTCGAGCCCGTGCAGGTAGAGGTTCATGCGGGCGATCCCCGCGGTGGTGAGGTTCTGCTCCTGCCCGTACAGCATCAGCGACTCCGGGTTTCCGCCCGCAAGCTTCACCGCCTCCACCGTCTCGACGAGCATGCCCGCCGACCCACACGCGGGGTCGCCGATGGAATCGCCCGCCTGCGGGTTGAGGATCTTCACGAGCAGGTGCACGACGTGCCGGGGTGTGAAGAACTCCCCCGCCTTCTTCCCGGACGCTTCCGCGAACTCACGCAGCAGATACTCGTACGCGGACCCGAGCATGTCCCCGGCCATGTGCGTCGGGTCGAGGGTGAGCCGGTCGAACACGCCCATGAGGGCTTTCAGCGCCGATTCCGGGATGCGTTCCGTGTTCGCCCAGTTGACGTCGCCGAAGACACCGGCGAGCTTGCCGGGGTTCGCTTCCTGGATCGCGACGAGCGCCTTGTTGAGCACGGACCCGGGGTTCTTCGTCACCTCGTACGTGTCGTCCCAGTGGGCGCCCTTGGGGATGAAGAACGTCTGGTAGTCCTCGTCTTCGATCTCCTGCGTCCAGTCGTCGCCGAGGTCTTCGACGGCCTGGTCGTGGTGATAGTCGTAGACGTCGCTGATCCACTTGTAGAAGAGGATAGGGAACACGTACGCCTTAAAGTCGCCCGGATCGACCGGCCCGCGGAGGGCGTTTGCTGCTGCCCAAAGGGCCTGTTCGAGCTCACGCTGCGTGAGGTGGTCGGGATTCGCGGGAGCGAGCGTCATCCGGGGTCTCCTAGTGCGTGCGGTGTCCCATACACATGCACGCGTCTTACGCTACCGAGTTCCGTTTGAAGTCGTCGCCGAGCCGGACGAGACCACAGGAATCGTCCCGGCCGAGGGACGCACGCGTTCCCCTGCCAGCCGGGAGGTCGACGATAATGCGCCGCCTCGACGCGTCTACAGTGGCCAAAAATGCCGCCTCCCTACATGAAGACGCGCAGCCTATCGCGAAAGCTGCGGCCGCGCCGATAATCGGTCATATGTCAGCCGCCGCTGCCTGACTTCTCGCATCGCACCGGCCCCGATCTCCTGTGTAACGCCCACGTAAACTCCCCCTCTCCCAGCCACTCGGCGAGGGTGAGCCATCCGTTACCTCCCCGCCCCCGACGACGCCGTCGCGGGTAATCCCTCCTCCCTACGCTGGCGGCACGTCCCGCCCATGCGGGGCGCTGCACCTCCCCGCATCGCCCACCGGAGGACTCCGTGACCGTCACCGACCCGCGCCCCGAAACCGCCCTTGCGCCCGCAGCGGACAGCACCCTGAAGCACCGCCCCGGCCGCTGGATCGACAACTGGAATCCCGAAGACAACGCGCAGTGGAACGCCGAGGGCAAGGCCATCGCCGCCCGGAACCTGCGGTGGTCGATCTTCGCCGAGTTCCTCGGCTTCGTGGTCTGGCAGCTGTGGTCGGTCGTCGTCGTCTCGCTGCCGGCGGCGGGCTTCCAGCTGTCGACGGGCGAGATCTTCTGGCTCATCTCCATGCCGAGCCTGGTCGGTGCGACGCTGCGCATCCCCTACACGTTCATGGTTCCGCGCTTCGGCGGCCGCAACTGGACGATCGTCTCGGCCGGCCTCCTGCTCATCCCGAGCATCGGACTCGCGATCGCGGTCAGCAACCCCGCGACTCCCTTCGGCGTCCTCCTGCTGATCGCGGCCCTCGCCGGGTTTGGCGGCGGCAACTTCGCCAGCTCGATGTCGAACATCACCTTCTTCTACCCGGCCGCGCAGAAGGGCTGGGCGCTCGGACTCAACGCCGCCGGCGGCAACCTCGGCGCCTCGGTCGCCCAGTTCGTCGTCCCCATCGTCATCACCGTCGGCGCCGCCGCGAGCCTCAACCTGCCCCTCGCGGGCCTCATCTGGGTGCCGCTGATCCTCGTCGCGATGGTCGGCGCCTATTTCCGCATGGATAACCTCTCCGCAGCCAAAGCCGACATCGCGGCATCCCTCGCCGCTCTGAAAGAGCCGCACCTGTGGATCCTCGCCGTCCTCTACATCGGCACCTTCGGCTCGTTCATCGGCTTCGCGGGCGTCTTCCCGAAACTGCTCGCCGACACCTTCCCCGACTTCACCGGCTTCACGATCGGCACGGCGACCGTCACCCTCGCCTTCCTCGGCGCCCTCGTCGGCTCGCTCGCCCGCCCCTACGGCGGCAAGCTCGCCGACCGCTTCGGCGGCACGGTCATCACGATCGGCGCGTTCACGGTGATGGGTCTCGGCATCCTGAGCGTGATCCTCACCCTGCCGCTGCAGAACTTCGCGGTCTTCTTGCTCTGCTTCCTGGTGCTGTTCGCGGCGGCGGGCATCGGCAACGGCTCGACCTACCGCATGATCCCGACGATCTTCGCCCTCCGCTCCAACGGCGGCATCGGCGCTCAGCGCAAGGCGGCCGCAGCCCTCGGCCTCATCTCGGCGATCGGGGCGTACGGCGGCTTCTTCATTCCGCAGGTGCTCGGCTTCTCGAAGACCACGTTCGGCTCGTACGTGCCCGCGCTCGGCAGCTTCGTCGCCGCGTACGTGATCTTCCTCGCCCTCACCGCGGGTGTGTACCTGCGGATGTCCAAGAAGACCGGCACCCGGATCTGACGCCATGAGCTCCGCCGACACCCACTGCCCCTACTGCGCGCTGCAGTGCGCCATGACCGTCACCCACGCCTCCTCCACAGGCGAACGAGCCACCACGGTCACCGGCCGCGACTTCCCCACTAATCGGGGAGGACTCTGCGCGAAGGGCTGGACGTCGGCGGAGCTCCTCGCGTCTCCCCAGAGACTCCGGATGCCATTGCTCCGCCAACCCGACGGAACCCTCGCCGAGACCACCTGGGATGAGGCACTGGATGCCGTGGCCCGGGCCCTCCGCGAGACGAAGGCCTCGCACGGTCCCGACGCGAACGCCATCTTCGGCGGCGGCGGACTCACCAACGAGAAGGCCTACCAACTCGGCAAGTTCGCCCGCGTCGCCCTCGGCACCTCGCGCATCGACTACAACGGCCGCTTCTGCATGTCGTCGGCGGCAGCGGCATCCAACCGCGCTTTCGGAATGGACCGCGGCCTGCCGTTCCCGGTCACCGACCTCGACGACGCCTCGACGATCCTGCTGCTCGGCTCGAACGTCGCCGCGACCATGCCGCCCTTCCTCGCCCACCTCGCCGGGGCACGAGCCGCGGGCGGGCTCATCGTCGTCGACCCGCGCCGCTCCGCCACCGCGCGCCTCACCGAAGACGGCGCCGGCACGCACCTGCAGGCGGCTCCCGGAAGCGACCTCCCGCTCCTGCTCGGCCTCACGCACATCGCGATCGCCGAGGGACTCGCCGACCGCGTCTATATAGACGAGCGCACGAGCGGGTTCGATGCCCTGCGCCGCAGCGTCGCGCCCTGGTGGCCCGAGCGGACGGCATCCACCACCGGAGTTCCCGTCGCCGACCTCCGCGCCGCCGCGCGTCGCCTCGCCGCGGGACGCGCGTTCATCCTCACCGGACGCGGAGTCGAACAACACGTCGACGGCACCGCCACCGCGACCGCCGCGATCAACCTCGCCCTCGTGCTCGGCCTCGTCGGCCGCGAGGGCTCGGGCTACGGCACGCTCACCGGCCAGGGCAACGGACAGGGCGGACGCGAGCACGGCCAGAAGGCCGACCAGCTTCCCGGATACCGCTCCATCCGCGACTCCGACGCCCGCCGGCACGTCGCCGGGGTCTGGGGCATCGATCCGGATGAGATCCCGGATGCCGGCATCCCGGCCACCGCCCTGCTCGGCGAACTCGGCGGGCCCGTCAAGACGCTGCTGGTCGCGGGCTCAAACGTCGTCGTCTCGGCGCCCGACGTCGAGGCCGTCCGCGCGCGGCTGAAGGCCCTCGACACCCTGATCGTGTGCGACTTCTTCCTCTCCGAGACCGCCGAGCTCGCCGACATCGTGCTGCCGGTGCTGCAGTGGGCCGAAGAGGAGGGCACGATGACCTCGCTCGAAGGCCGCGTGATCCGCCGCCGGCGCGCGCTGCCCGGCCCCCAGGGCGCCCGGAGCGAGCTGTGGATCATGGCCGAGATCGCGCGGCGTCTGGGCGCGGCATCCACGTGGTCGATCGATCCGGCCGACGTCTTCGACGAGCTCGCCCGCGCGTCAGAGGGCGGCATCGCCGACTACTCCGGCCTCTCGCACGCGCTGCTCGACACCGGCATCGAGGCGTACTGGCCGTACCGCTCGTCGGGGACGCCGCGTCCGTTCGCGGAGCGTTTCGCCCACGCCGACGGCCGCGCGCGGCTCGTCCCCGTCGAGGCGACTCCCCCGGCCCCCACCGACCGCGGCGCCGACCTCACCCTCACGACCGGCCGCTACCTGCAGCAGTACCAGTCGGGAACCCAGACCCGCCGCGTGACCGAGCTCCACAATGCCCGCCCCGAGGCGCGGCTCGAGATCCATCCGGCGACAGCGTCGCGGCTCGGCATCCGCGACGGAGTCCTCGTCGCCGTCTCGAACGAGCGTGGCACCGTGCGCGCGCGGGCCAACGTGACCACCGACATCCGACACGACACGGTGTTCCTGCCGTTCCACTACGCGGGCGAGGGGTGCGCCAACCGCCTGACCGAGGCGATCGTCGACCCGACCTCTGCCATGCCCGAGTTCAAGCGCACGCGTGTTCGGGTGGAGGCAATTCCGGATGCCGTGACCCCGGCGACTCCTCCCGTTGCGGCCGCGCCGGTCGTCGTGGCGGAGCACCCGGGCGTGGCGCCTGTGCTCGTCGGCGTCGCGGGAGGTGCGGCGCCGGGCGCGTCGTTGGCGAGCGCGACACCGCCGAGCGGACCGTCGTCGAGCACCGCCTCGTCGAGCACTGCGTCGTCGAGCACTGCGTCGTCGCGTACCGAGGAGGAGACCCATGTCTGAGCGTGTGGTGCTGGTGGGCTACGGCCCCGTCGGGGCGCGGCTGGTCGAGGGGCTCCTGCCCGCGGTGCGCGAGGGGCGGATCGACCTCACCGTCGTGGGCGCCGAACCGCACGACGTCTACAACCGCGTGCTGCTCGCCGAGTATGCCGTCGGTCGCACCGATCGCGACGGGCTCGACATGAGCGACCGCCGCGTCGCCGAAGACGCGGGCGTGCGATTCGCGCTCGGGACGACGGTGGTCGGCGTCGACCGCGACCTGCGGGTGGTGCGCCTGCACGGTGGCATCCGGATTCCCTACGACCGACTCGTGCTCGCCACCGGTGCGCGGGCGAACGTGCCGACGCTCGCCGGTCTCGAGCGGGCGCAGCGGCACCGCTCCGCGCGGCCGGCCGACCCCTCCGCACTGGATCAGGGAACCGCGCCGCTCCCCCGCGGCGTCGTGGCGCTTCGCGACCTCGCCGACGCCGAGCACGTGCGCGCGGCGGTCTCGGCGGGTCAGCGCATCGTCGTGCTCGGCGCGGGGGTGCTCGGCATGGAACTCGCCCTCGCCGCCGCCGAAGCGGGCGCCGAGGTGGTCGTCGCGTACCACTCCGCCGCCCCCATGAACCGGACGCTCGATGAGAACGGCGGACGCGTGCTCGCCGCCGCGGCGAGCGCCGTGGGCG
>Ga0308171_1001003_pt1 | contig 44438 bp, 41 predicted proteins | sample PhyGR1_FD_202135 | JGI IMG/M metagenome (GOLD analysis project Ga0308171, IMG submission 202135) | Phyllosphere microbial communities from UC Gill Tract Community Farm, Albany, California, United States - DLSLSG.R1 | ecosystem: Host-associated > Plants > Phyllosphere > Unclassified | place: USA... | reverse complement strand
TGCAGACCGTCGGCACGATCAGCGGGCCGAGCTTGGAGGCGGCAATCCAGAGCCCGGTGGCGGTGCCCTTTTCCTCGGGCGGGAACCAGCGATTGATGACGTTGGTACAGCCGATGCCCAGCGGTCCTTCCGACAAACCCAGGCCCACGCGGTAGAGCTGCAGCAGCAGCACCGAGGAGGTCGTGCCCATGAGGCCGGTGAAGAGCGAGGTCAGCAGCATGAAGACCGAAAAGAGAATGCCGGTGGTCTTTTCGCTCAGGCGCTTGTACATCAACCCGACCGGAATCTGCACGATGCCGTAGGCAAACGAAAACAGGCTCACGATCAGCCCGGCTTCGGTATTGGAGATGCCGTATTCCTTCTTCATGTACGGCAGGGCGATGCCGAAATTGGCGCGGTCGGCGCAGGCGATGGCCCAGATCATGAAGATCAGGCCCATCACCACCCAGCGATAGCGGGTCGGTTTCTGCTGGGCCAGCGGTGCGGACGCGCTGGCGGCCGGGGCTGCGGATGAGGCGGATGCGGCGGAACTGCGGCGGCCGACCGGGTCGGCGGCGTCGACGTGATTCATCGTCGGACTCCTTGGGCGTGTCTCGTGTTTATCGTTATGGATGGCGGCAATGGCGTGGCACTGCCGCGCTCAGGACGGCAGCGTGCGGCCGGTCCGGGGTGATCCCAGGTTCATGCTTGTCTCCTGTGCGGGTGGCGGGCTTTGTTGTGTGTCCCTTGAGGGATCTGTTGACGCCCGGCATTCTTTGCGGCCCTTGCGTGTCTCGGTGGCCGACGCTGGGAATCATGGCCGCGGCCCTGCATGGCGTCCAATCTTTTCTGGCTATCAGGTGATGTGCGGATTGAATCGATGCTGATACCGAATCAGTCACCATTTCGTGAATCAATTGATAGTCTTTTCGGATTGGACGCCCTGCCCGAATGCCCGCATCATCCGCCGGCATTGCCACCGAACGAGAAGGAGTCCCCCCATGAAACGCCACGTGCTGCAGCTCAATCCCATCCTGGTCCCGGCCATCAACGACAAGCTGGAAAGCCTCTACCACATGCACCGCCTGTTCGAGCAAGAGGACAAGGAAGCCTACATCGACCGCCATGGTGCAGTGATCGAAGGCGTCATCACCGGCGGCCACACCGGCATCAGCAATGCGCTCATGGATCGCCTGCCGGCGCTGAGGGTGGTGGCGGTCAATGGTGTCGGCACCGATGCGGTGGATCTCAACCATGCGCGCAGCAAGGGCCTGCCGGTGACCGGCACCTTCGGCGCGCTGACCGAGGATGTGGCCGACCTGGCCTTGGGGCTGATGCTGGCGGTGAGCCGGCAGATCTGTCCGGGCCATGCCTTCGTGCAGCGCGGTGACTGGGTGCGCCATCCTTCGCCGACGGCCATTCCACTGTCGCGCCGCCTGAGCGGCAAGCGCGTGGGCATCGTCGGCATGGGCAAGGTAGGCCGCGCCATCGCCCAGCGCGCAGCGGCCTTCGGCTGCCCGATCACCTATACCGACCTGCGCGCCATGGAGGACCTGCCCTACACCTTCCAGGCCGAGCTGCTGCAACTGGCGCGCGAGAGCGATGTGCTGGTCCTGGCGGCCGCCGCCGACAAGGCGCAAGGCATCATCAATGCCGCCGTGCTCGATGCGCTCGGACGCGAAGGCATCCTCATCAACATCGCGCGCGGCAAGCTGGTGGTGGAAGAGGATCTGGTGGATGCCCTGCAGCGCGGCATGATCGCCGGTGCGGGTCTGGATGTGTTCGTGGATGAACCCAACGTACCGGCGGCCTTGTTGCAAATGGACCAAGTGGTTCTGCAAGCCCATCGCGCCAGCGCCACCGTGGAGTCGCGCACGGCCATGGGCGAGATGGTGCTGGCCAGCCTGGCGCAAGGTCTGGCCGGACAGCGGCCAGAGGGCAGCCTCACTACCTGAAGAGGATCATGGCCGTGGCCGGGAGCGTACCTGCCTATAATGCACGCTCCCCTTACCGGCGAATCCCCATGCTCGATCTGGCTCAAGTCCGTTGTTTCGTGGTCGCTGCGACCGAACTCAATTTCCGTCGTGCAGCGGCGCTGCTGAACATGACCCAGCCGCCCCTGTCGCGGCAGATCCATCTGCTGGAACACAGGCTGGGCGTGCAATTGTTTGAACGGGTCGGACGCACCGTGCGCCTGACCACCGAAGGCCGGGTGTTCCTGGCCGATGCTTCACGCCTGTTGCAATTGTCGGAACAGGCCGAGAGCACGGTGCGCCGCGCCAGCCAGGGCAAGACCGGGCGCGTGCGGGTCGGCTTCACCGGTGCGGCCGGCTATGAGCTGATTCCTGAGCTGCTGATGCAGGCGCGCAAGAGCCTGCCCGAGATCGACGTGGTGCTGTTCGAGCTGATTTCGGTGTCGCAACTGGAAGCCTTCACCGCCAACACCATCGACATCGGCTTCCTGCGGCCGGTCTCATCACGCCAGCCGCTGGAATTGCTGCTGGTGGACGACGAGCCACTGGTGCTGGCCATGCCGCAAGGCCACGCGCTGGCCGCGCATGAGCGCATCGCCACGGCCCAGCTCGATGGCCAGCCCTTCATCATGCATTCGCCCACGCATGGAAAGTATTTCTACGAACGCATCATGGCCATGCTGGGTGCGGCGGACGTCAAACCCGATTTCACGCAATACATCGACCAGAGCCACACCATCCTGTCGCTGGTGCGTGCCGGGCTGGGCGTAGGCATCCTGCCCGCCTCGGCCCAGCGCTTCCATTACGACCGGGTGGAATTCCGTCCGCTGGCAGGCGAGGTGCCGCGTGCCGAGATGAGCATGGCCTGGCGCGCGGATCAGGACAATCCGGCGGTCACGGCCTTCCGCCTGATGGCCAGTGAATACTGTGCCGAGCGCGCAGCCAGGCTGCATCACACGGCATCAGTCTGAATCAGCCGCCCGCGCGGCTCAGGTGTTCATAGAGGATCGCCGCACCCACGCCAATCAACACCACGCCACCGATGATCTCGGCACGCTTGCCGATCAGGTGGCCCAGCACGCGGCCGACCATCACGCCGATGGTGACCATGGTGGTGGTGGCCAGGCCGATCAACAGCGCGGCTTCGAGGATGTTGACGTCGATGAAGGCCAGGCCCACGCCCACGGCCATGGCGTCGATGCTGGTGGCCACCGCAGTGAGGGCCAGCATGAGGACGGATTGCTTCTGCGGGGTGGCGTTGGCGTCTTCTTCCTCCTCATCATCGCTGAGGCCTTCGCGGATCATGCGCGCACCCAGCACCAGCAGCAGCACGAAGGCAATCCAGTGATCCCATTCCGAGACCCACTTGGTCGCGACAGAACCGGCGAACCAGCCGATCAGCGGAGTGATGGCTTCGATCACGCCGAACAGCAGGCCGATGCGCAATGCCTGCAGGAAGCGAGGCTTCTGCATGGCGGCACCCTTGCCGATGGCGGCCGCAAAAGCGTCCGTGGACATCGCCAGCGCGAGGAGAAGGAGAGCGGGGAAATTCATGAGCGGGGATTCCTTGGCCGGGCGAAAAGTCCATGGACGCGCCTGCGCGCCCAGCCTGGCCGCAGGATACGTCTATGGTCTCGCCTACCTGGATGGCTACCCGCGCCACGGCAGCGATGCTGCCGAGAATGTTGACACGGGCTCTTCCGGATGACCCGGAAGCTGGCTACTCCCCAAAGAGAAGCCCGGATTTTAAACGAAGACGGCCGCGCCAGACAAGTTGTCGTGCCGGGTTCGTCAGAATGCTGCGGCGTACGCTACACAATGTATTGCCAGGCAGACATTGTGTCGATCAGTGCGCATCACCCTGCTCTGGCGCATCGAACGCATCGACCGCATCGACCGGATCCACATGCGTCATCACATCCAGCACAGGATGCGCTTCCAGCACCCGGCGCCGCGCGTCGATGGCAATGGCATGGCCTTCGGTGACGGTGAGCGTGCCATCGATTTCCAGATGCACGTCCACCAGCGTGAGATCGCCCATGCGCCGCGTGCGCAAATCATGCACCCCCTGCACTCCGGGCGTGGCGAGGATGGTGGCGCGAATGGCCTGGGCCTCTTCAGCGGACACGGCGCGGTCCATCAGGTCATGCAGCGCGCTCCAGAAAAATCCCCAGCCGGTGCGCACCACCATCAAGCCCACCACCGCCGCTGCCACCGGATCCAGCAAGGTGAAGCCCGCCAGGCTGCCGACGATGCCCAGCGCCACCACCAAGGAGGAAGCCGCATCCGAACGCGCATGCCAGGCATTGGCCACCAGCATGCTGGAGCGCACGCGCTCGGCGATGCGCAGCATGTAGCGGAACAGCAGTTCCTTGGCAAGCAAGGCCGCCAGCGCCACCCACAAGGCCGCCACATGGACCGGTGGCGTTTCGCCATAGTGCTGGATCTTCTGGGCCGCCGACACCAGCATGCCCAGGCCCACCGCCAGCAGCAAGGCACCCAGCGCCAGCGATGCCGCCGTTTCGTAACGCTGGTGACCATATTGGTGGTCGTCGTCAGCCTGCTTGCGGCTGTGATGGCCCGCCAGCAGCACTACGAAATCGGAAATGAGATCGGACAGCGAATGAATGCCGTCCGCAATCAGTGCCTGCGATCCGGAGAACACGCCGGCCGTGACCTGCAGCATCACCAGCGCGATATTGACCACGATGCTCACCAGCGTACTGGTGCGGCCAGCGCGATAACGGGCCGCACTCAATGCATCATCGCGAGGATCTTCCCCCTTGAAGTCTTCTATTTGGGTACTTAACATAAAACCAACGATAAGAGCCTAATCTAGATTCAAAATTGGCAAAACTTGTGCTATCGAACAAATTACTGGATCATCTTGCCACATTACAATGTCATCCGTATTGCGTCAGGGGGACTGCCGCCGCTTTTTTGCCGGTGCGGTCAGCAACGCGCCGGATCACGGCCCGCACCTCCATCGCACGACAAGACATCCCCGCGTACCTGGCTGGCGCCATGACACGCGAGCGATCCGAGACAGACCCGGTGCAGCCTTACATCGAGGAACAGCATGAACCAAGCAACTCCGCAACCGCTGTCGTTTGCGTTCGACAGGGCCAGCGGCGAACTGAGCGCCACCTGGCAACCCGTACAGGGATTCCCGCCGCTGACGCTGGCCTTCCTGAAACAGGCCATGACCGATCATGGGCTGACCAAACTGTTTTTCCAGGATTCGGTCCTCAATGGCTTTGTGCGCAAGGCCGAGGATGCCAAGGAACCTGTTACCCAGGTCATCGCCGAACGGCGCGATGGCGAGTTCTCGCTCGATGTGGCCGATGACCTGATGACGGCCTCGCTGACCCTGGTGCCGCCCTACGGTGGCCGCGCCAAGAGCGTGGAAGTGGTCAACGCCATCCGCGCCGCCGGCATCACTTACGGCATCCTGCACGAGCAGCTGCGCGGGGCGCTCTCTGCGGGCTTCTGCAACAAGCTGGTGGTGGCACAGGGCCTCATGCCCACGCCTGCCGAGCCGGCCCGTTTCGAGAGCCTGCTGGAAGAGAAGGAAGAAGAGCTGGCCGACATCGACGAAGATGCCGTGGTCTCCTATGCCGACATGGGCCACATCCTGCTGGTCAAGGTCGGTGATCCGCTGATGCGCCGCACGCCACCGGTGCCGGGCCAGGATGGCATCGACATCCGTGGCGGCAAGGTGCCGGCACGGCCGATTGCCGACCTGCCCTTCTCCAAGGAATGCATCGGTGCCGAACCGAGCGAGGAAGACCCGAACCTGCTGGTGGCCATCGTGCCGGGCCAGCCCACCGTCATCAAGAATGGCGTGAAGGTCAACCCGGTGCTGGATGTGGAAAACGTCGACCTCTCCACCGGCAACCTGAGCTTCGAAGGCACGGTGCGCGTCTCCGGTGACGTGCTCACCGGCATGAAGATGAATGTGGGCGGCGACGTGGTCATCAACGGCACCGTGGAAGCGGCCGAGATCGTGGCCGGCGGCAGCGTCACGGTCAAGGGCGGCGTGATCGGCCACAGCGAAGGCGTCACCGCCCAGGCCGGCACCACCGCCATTGCCTCGCGCATCAGCTCGCAGAAATCGGTGCAGGTGATGTTCGCCGAGAGCGCCCACATCGAAGCCGCCGACGACATCCTGGTGCTGGGCAACGCCCGTCACTGCGAGCTGCTGGCCGGCAACGAGATCACGGTCGGCAAGGGCAATCCGCGTACCGGCCACATCATCGGCGGCCGCGTGGAAGCGACCAACATCATCCGCGCCAACGTGATCGGTGCGTCCACCACCACGCATACGCGCGTCCAGGTTGGTCTCGATCCCTATCTGGAAGAGAAGATCGCCATCAAGGAACAGGAATACACCCGCAAGGTGGCCGAGCTCGATCGCACCATCAAGCAGCAGAGCTACTACAAGCTCAATCCCGAAAAGGCCACCCCCGAACTGCTGCATGAGACCAGCGACAAGCGCAAGGCGCTGGCCTACGAGGTCAAGGTGCTGCTGGAAGAGGTGAGCCAGATGAAGGAAGGCATGGTCGCTGCCGAGGACGCACGCATCATCGTCGCCAAGGCGGTCTACGAAGGTACGGAATTGCGCATCGGGCACGAAGTATGGCCGGTGCAATCCGACCTGGGTGGCGGCACCGCACAGCTGTTCGAAGGCGATATCCGCTACAACCCGAAAAAGTAGTTTTCCAAGGTTTTTCTTGTTTTCCGCCAGCCTGTGGATAAATCGTTTATAGCATTTGCACTTCGGTTATCCACAGGCCGTTCCGCGCTCACGCACTGATTGCTCCCGCTCATGCAAGACCTGCTCCCCCATCCGGACCTGGCGCAACTGCGCGCCCTGGCAGCCGACAGTGCGGCCATCACCATGGATTGCAATTGCCGCGCGGCCGACAGCAGCGGCTGGATCAGCCTGCCGCTGTCGCTGCCGGAAACGCAACTGGTGGACGTGGCCACGCTGATTGCCGATCCCTACGATGAACCGACCTTCACCGAATACCATCCGCAGGGCACGCGCTACGCCTCGCCCGAGGCTCCCATCGCACCGGCCTGGTATCCGTACAACCGCTGCAATATCGCGCGCTGCACGCAATGCGCACGCCACTACCTGCGCTACATGGAAGCCGGTGGTTATTTCGTGGATCGCCGCATCCGTTCATTGAATGCTCCGGCGCTGATCGTCGAGGCGGCCTGAAACCCGCTCCCGCTGTGCTGTTCAGCCGCGGCTCAAGCGGCTGGCCATCAAGATCTGGTACAGCGTATCGGCCGGCCGCGACAAACGCCGCGCGGTGAGCGCCACATATTCCACATCCGGCAGGCGCGGCAGCGCTGCATGATTCAACGGCACCACCAGGTCCCGCGAGGCCAGATGCTGCGGCAATGCCGCCAGCCCCAGCCCGCCGCGCGCCGCCGCCATGCAGCCCGCATGACTGCCGCTGGTGCAGACGATGCGCCAGTGATGGCCTGACTTGCCCAGCGCCTGCAAGGTCGCCGCACGCGTGATGCTGGGCTCGGGTAGCAGGATCAGGGGCAAGGGTTCGGTGAGGTCAACCAGGGTATCGGGCCGCGTGAGCCACTGCATGGGCGTGGAGAACATGCTGTGGCCGCGCGATTCGCCGGCCCGCCGCTTGCCGACCAGCAAGTCCAGCTTGCCCTGGTCCAGCGAGGCATAGAGCTCGCTGGTGAGGCCGATGGTGATTTCCAGTTCAACTTCCGGATGCTGGCTGCGAAAGGCCGCCAGCATGTCCGGCAGCGGGCCCATGGCAAGGTCGTCGGAGGTGCCGAAGCGGACCCGGCCGCGCAGGCGCGGCGCGCTGAACTGCGCTTCGGCGCGGGCATGCGCCTGCAGGATCAGGCGCGCATGCACCAGCAGGCTTTCGCCATCAGCGGTCAGTGCCAGGGAATGCGTATCGCGCACGAAGAGGCGACGGCCCAGGCTCTCTTCCAGGCGGCGGATGTGGTCGCTCACCGTCGATTGCGTCAGCCCGAGCTGGCGCCCGGCCTCGGTGAAGCTGGACGAGGTCGCGGCAGTAGCGAAGGTCTGGAGCCAGAGCGGATTGAGCATGCGGCCATTATCATCGGACTTTCCGATGACAGTCAACGCGGTCAGAGGGGTTCCCGATGGCCGTGCACTTTCCTATCATGAGGGCAAACCCGAATCGTCCCTTCATTTTTTCCGCGAGCGCGCCATGAACCGCTTTCTCCCCGACCGCTTCACCCAGTTGCTCATCGGCACCGTGCTGCTGGCCACCTTCTTCCCGGCCACCGGCAGCTTCGAGCATTTCATGCACATCGCCAGCAATGCGGCCATCTCGCTGCTGTTCTTCCTGCATGGCGCCAAGCTCTCGCGCGAGGCGGCCCTGTCCGGACTGAAGCAGCCGCGCCTGCACCTGCTCACGCTGGCCTCGACCTTCATCCTGTTCCCGCTGCTGGGCCTGGCCTTGAAGAGCGCCGTTCCCGACCTGCTGACGCCGCAACTGTGGATGGGCGTGCTGTTCGTCTGTACGCTCTCCTCCACCGTGCAATCCTCGATCGGCTTTACCTCCATCGCGCGCGGCAACGTGCCGGCGGCGATCTGCGGTGCCACTGCATCGAACCTGCTGGGCATCATCATCACGCCGCTGCTGGTGACCTTGCTGCTGCATCGTCATCACGAAGCCAACGGCATGTCGCAGGTGCTGAGCATCCTGCTGCAACTGCTGCTGCCCTTCGTGCTGGGCAACCTGATGCGTCCCTGGATCGGTGACTGGATCAATCGCCCACAAGGTCATCGTCAATGTCGTCGATCGCGGCGGCATCCTGTTGTCGGTCTATGCCGCCTTCAGCGTGGCCGTGGCGCAGGGCGTGTGGCACCTGTTCCCGCCGGGGCAGCTGGCCTTGCTGGTGCTGGTCAATGCGGTGCTGCTGGGAACCGTGCTGCTGGTGACCACCTATGGTGCCCGTGCCCTGAAGATGCCGCGCGGCGATGAAATCGTGCTGGTCTTCTGCGGCTCCAAGAAGTCGCTGGCCTCGGGCATCCCCATCGCGTCGGTGCTGTTTGCCGGCAGCGGGGCAGCGGTGGTGCTGCTGCCGATCATGCTGTTCCACCAGATGCAGCTGATGCTGTGCGCGGTACTGGCGCGACGCTATGCGGCTCGCCAGGAAAGTGAACAAACCGGCGAGCAGCCGCAGCAGGAGGGCGTGGCGGCGGTGGCGACGCGCTGATTGCTGACCGTTTCTTCCCGGCGGCGCGAGGGCTACTGACAGGACGTTGTCAGTAGCCCTCGCGCATGATGCGTTCCATGCCAGCCGGCATAGACAACGCTCCCCTCCCAAGAAAAGGAAGAACACCATGCAAACCCAAGTCAACTGGTTCGAGATCGCCACCAAGGACCTGCAGCGCGCCACCCGCTTCTACGAAGCCGTCTTTGCCACCAGGCTGCGCCAGGAGCAGCTGTCCGAGGAAGGCCCGATGGCCATCTTCGTGCGCGATGACGGCCAGTCCATCGGCTGCCTGACCGCGCCCGGCTGGCTGGAACCCACCCGCCAGGGCACGCTGATCTACCTCGATGCCGGCCCCTCGATCCAGGCGGTGCTGGACCGCGTCAAAGCGGCCGGCGGTGAAGTGACCATGGAGCGCTTCCAGCTGCCCAACGATATCGGCTACATCGCCCAGTTCATCGACAGCGAAGGCAATCGCCTGGCCTTGCACGCGATGCATTGAACGGACCGGATCGGCTCGCCAGGCCAGCGCCATGCCCGCATCTTGCACAGCAGCATCGAAGTTCGTGGCGGGCCGGGAGCATGCGTGCCAGAATGGCGCGCATCATTTTTCCCTCCACCTGCCATGCGTCGAGCCGACCGCCTGTTCCAGATCACCCAGTACCTGCGTGGACGCCGTCTCACTACGGCGCGCCAGCTGGCGCAGTGGCTGTCGGTGTCGGAACGCACGGTCTATCGCGACATCCGCGACCTCTCGCTGTCGGGCGTGCCGGTGGATGGCGAAGCCGGGGTCGGCTACCGCATCAAGCCTGGCTATGACTTGCCGCCGCTGATGTTCAACGCCGATGAAATCGATGCGCTGGTGATCGGCATGCGCATGGTGCAAGCCTGGGGCGGCCCGCAACTGGGGGCCTCGGCGGCCTCGGCGCTGGCCAAGGTGGTGCTGGCCCTGCCCAAGGAAAAACGCGATTTCGTCGAGGCCACTCCGCTCTTTGCGCCGGCCATGCAGGACGACTGCGGCCAGGGCGAGCGGCTGGAAGCCATCCGCCAGGCCATCAACAGCCGCCACAAACTGCTGCTGCATTACACCGATGCCCAGCAACGCAGCAGCCAGCGCGTGGTGTGGCCGCTGGCGCTGGCCTTCTTCGGCGGCACCTGGCTCTTGGCCGCCTGGTGCGAGACACGCGATGACTTCCGCTCCTTCCGCCTGGACCGCGTCCGCCAGATGAGCGAACACGGGCATTATCCGGATCGCAATGGCCGCCGCCTGCCGGACTTCGTGCGGGCCATGCAGCGCCAGGTGCGCGCACAGCAATCCTCGGCGGCAGCTCCGGCAACACCACCGGCGCCTGCCGCCCCACCGCCCGCTGCCTGACCGGGCGTGGCGCTGCGCCAACGCAAAGCGCATATGCTGCTGCAAATTGATTCGTTCGCAAGCCGGAGCACTGGGGTTAGGCTGGGACCGTCACTCACTTCCTGCGAGTCCCTCCATGCGTGCTGCTGCCTCTGCTTCCGCTTCGGCCTCCACGGCCGGCCCCATCGCCTTGTCCCTCGGTGACCGCTGTGTGCTCTGCGTCGGCGGCCTGACCGGTGCCCGCAATCACTACCGGGTCGAGATCGAAACCCGCGCCGGGCGCTTCCTGCATCACGATGGCGGACGCGAGGACAACCTGCACCGGCTCACGCCCATGCTGGCCGCCGCCGACATCGTCATCTGCGCCTCCGGCAACATCAGCCACAACGCCTACCACCTGGTCAAAAGCACCTGCAAGAAGCTGGGCAAGCCCTGCGTGCTGGTCAAGGGCACCGGCATCGCCTCCTTCCTCGATGGCCTGGGCCACCTGGCCGCCAGCGAAGCACCGCAGGAAGGACGCTCGGCCCGCGGCGACCGGGTGTTGCGCGGCAAGCGCTAGGGCCTTTTCCCATGCAATCTGCGAGATGCGCATTGCATGGGAACCGGCCCTAGACGATTCCTGCCGGCAACAAAAATATCCTGCTGTTTGGAAAAAATCTCGAATCCCCCCTACAATCGACTCCCCGGCCCGCCCTGCGTGCCGTACCGACAACATGCCAAGACGGCAATTTCCGGGAGTTCGTTTGAAGATCGTATCTCGCCTGCGCACCTGCCTGCGCCCGCGGCTGTGCGCGCTGGTGCTGACGCTGGCCGGTGCCGTGGCCGGCGCACCGGCGGCGCAGGCCGCGCCACAACCCAGCTTCGGCATTGAGGTCGGCAATGCCTTGCTGTGCCTCAACCAGCTCAACAGCAAGTATTTCTTCGATTACCTCGTGGCTGCCTTCGGCCCGCCTTACAAGACGGAGGGCGGGGCCTACTGGTTCAAGGCCACCAATGTCACGCTGTGGGGCATGCAGGCCACCGATTTCCTGGTCAATGACAGCAGCAGCCAGGCCGACTTCATCGGCGCGTATTTCAACACCACGCCGGTCAAGCTGACCGATGCCATCAAGGGCGCACTGGGCATCCGCTTCACTCCCGAGGATGATTCGGCCTATCCGATGAGGCAGTCGCAGGCCGGCAGCAAGATCGTCTACAACGATACCAACGCCAAGATGTATTGCGCCAAGTCCAAGTTCCTGGTGCCGGGGCCCGAGCAGCCCTGAACGCGGAGAGTCGAAGAACCATGAAAAATGCGGCCCGGTGGGACACCACGGGCCGCATTGTCATTGGGGCAGCGGGTAGCGCTATGCAGCTCAATCCTTGCGGAAATCGTCGGTGGTGCGGATGCAATCGCGCCCCGCTGCCTTGGCCAGGGCCAGCGCCTTTTCCGATTCGCGCAGCACGGTATCGGGTTCGTCGACCTGACGCTGCGGGGCCACGGCGGCGATGCCGATGCTGATGGTCACGCGGCCGGTCGGGCTGGCACTGTGCTCGATGTTGAGCTGTTCGATCGACTTGCGGATGCGTTCGGCCACGATCAGTGCGCCATCCAGGCGCGAACCCGGCAACAGCACGGCGATCTCCTGGGTACCGAAACGCGAGAGCAGATCTTCCGGACGCACGTTGGTATCGCGGATGGCGCTGCCGACCCGGCGCAAGACCTTGTCGCCGGCCATGCGGCCATAGCTGGCGTTGTATTCATCGAAGAGATCGATGTCGATCATGATGATGGCCAGCGACAGGTTGGTGCGCGCCGCGCGGTTGAATTCTTCCAGCAGGCCGCGCTCGAACTGGCGGCGGTTGGCCAGGCCGGTCAGCGCATCTTCCAGGCCGACGCGGGCCAGGGTCTTTTCCATTTCTTCCAGGTGGGTGCGGGCATCATCGCGTTGCTCCACCAGTTGCTTGTGCTCTTCCTGCAGCTGCTGCATGCCGGCCTCCAGACCGGACAGCGGTTGCAGCAGTTGCCGCGCCAGCACCCAGGACAGCAGGGCCGACACCAGCACCAGGACCACGGCGGCGACCGCCAGGCCCTGCGTGCTGCCATTCATGGCCAAGGCGGTCAGCACGATGGCGGTGAGCAGCGCAGCGGCGGTACCGGACAAGGTCAGGCGTGTTTGGAGTTGACGGGACAGGGACATAAGCTGAAAACCGACTTTCCTAAAAGAGAGGTTCGCACCGGCAGGACAGGCGCGGCAGGCACGGCAGTGATGGGCGGCAATATGGCCACGCGAAATCGTACAGGCTAGTTCGCTGCGACGCAACGCGATTGCCGCCCTGCACGCAGGATAGCCGTGCTTGTCAGGGCGCTGTCATGCGGACGTCAGGCCGGGTGTGAGGAATTCACGACAAACGCGGCGGCAAGCTCATCCATGGCATCGGCACGTGCATCACGCGACCTGCAGCGCCCGCAGCAAGGGCAGCCTGGTACGCGCGAAGAGCCGCGCCTGCGTCGCCAGTTCGGCCAGGTTCTCGTCCTCGGCTTCCAGCCGCACGCCATCGCGCACCAGCCGCTTGCCCTGCGCAGCGATGTGCTGCCAGGCCTGGGCGGGCCAGGCTTCGACATCGTCGCCGCAGACTTCGCGCGCCAGCAGGAACAACTGCTCGACCCGGTCCACCTTCACCCCGCCTCCGGTCAGCGGGCTGGCCAGATGAGCGATGTCGCCCTCCTGGCTCTCCGGCAGCACCAGCGCTGCGCGCTGCAGGAGATAGGCATTGAGGTCGGCCGTGCGGCGCGCGATCTGGGCCTGGGTGGCGGCATCCAGCTCGGGGGGCAGCGGAGCGGCGTGGCCGGTGCCGATCAGCATCAGCGCCGAGTCGATCACCTGCGACAGGTTCAGGTTGCGATGCGCCAGCGAGGCCGCCAGATCCACCAGCGTGTGCGGCTGATAGTCCGAGAGCGCCTGCAGGATGGGTTCGTAGATGAGCCGGTTGAGGGTGATCTCGGCGGCCACGTTCTGAATCGTCAGCGGTACCTTGTCCGGCTCGGTCAGCAGCACCACGCTTTGCAGCGCCAGCGCCTGCACGCGCTGGCGCTCGTCCAGCACCTGGCCGCCACGCACCCAGTAATCACGGCGGAAGGTCTGGTTGACCATGAAATCGCGCGTGCTCTGGTACAGCACCGGGTCGTCGATCTCGGCCAGGCACTGGCGCTGCGCCGGAGTCAGGTTGGCCATGTCGAGGTGATCGATGTAGTGCGCAGGGCAGGCGAACTGCAGACCGGCCTGCGAGAAGCGGCGATGGATCTCGGCAAAGGGCTCGGCGTGCCAGTCGCGATTGAAATATTCGTGCGCGAGGTAGCTGCGCGACTGCTGCTGCAGCATCTTGAGCCGGTCGCGCATGAAGGGGTTGGTCTGGGCATAGACCGGGTCAGTCTCGAAGAGCCGTGTGGCAAAGGCCAGTGCGGCCTCGATGCGAGCGGCCGTGGGCAGGCCGCGTTCCTCGTTGCCGGCCAGTTGCGTGTGCTGCACCAGCAGGTCGCGCAATGGCATGAACGCGGACCAGCCCGGCTGGGTGTTGTAGCTCAGATAGAGCACGCCGCCCGGCTTGAGCTTGCGGTCGATGAAATCGAGGAGGATCTGGCGGTTGTCCTCGGAGACCCAGCTCCAGATACCATGCAGGGCGATGAAATCAAAATCCGGCAGATCGTCCCGGCGACAGAAATGCGAGAAGCTGGAATCCTCCAGCTGCGCGCCACTGCCACTGGCCGCCGCCAGTTCCTGGGCGAAAGCCGCCTGCAAGGGATTGAAGTCATTGCCCCACCAGCGCGTGGTGGATGCCGCTGCGTGAAAATTGGTCGACAGGCCCTGGCCGAAACCCAGCTCGCAGGCGGTCTGGATGGCCGGTGCCTGGAGGCCGTGGAAGGCGAAGGCCAGCGGCAGGCGGGCCGGATTCATGCCGGGGTAATAGCCGTAGGTGTAGGCGATGTCGACGACGTAACCGTCATTCCAGTTGGTCAAGGCGAGCTCCGGGCAGCGAACATGAGAGGGAGGAAAGCAAGGACAGCGCCAGCCTCAGCCGGCACCGGAGGCATCATCGCCGGCGTCGGTACCGGCAGCCGGCCCGGCCAGCGCGCTGTATTTGCGCGCATTGCCACGGGCCAGTTCGACCGGATACTTGCGGCGATTCAGTTCCATTTTTTCCAGCACGGCGCTGCGCAGGTCGACGCCGGTATGGTCGGCCAGCTGGATCAGATAGACCAGCACATCGGCCATCTCATGACGGATGCCTTCGCGCGCGGCGTTATCGAGTTCATGATCGGCACCCGTGGGTAGCCACTGGAAGTGCTCCATCAGCTCGGCCACCTCCACCGAGAGGGCCATGGCCAGGTTCTTGGGCGTATGGAAACGCAGCCAGTCGCGTTCGCTGGAAAAGGTACGGATGATCTCGCGCAATTCGTGCAGATCGGACGGGGCAGCAGCGGGCTGGCCGGAGGGGGAAGCGGTCATGGGCTTGGCGTGGGTCTGGATGTTGTCGTCTTGGCCTTGTTGTCGGCAAGGTACTTTATCACCAACCCACACAAACCGGCCTCCACGCTTGATCTGCGACAGCTTATGTCCCACGGGAATGATGCACAATGTAGCGAAACACACGACATTCTGACGAACATGCTGACACTTTTACGATCTCCGCTGCGTCTTCTGTCCTGCACCCTGCTGGCCACCACGCTGCTGGCGGCCGGCTGCGACCGCCACATCGACCAGGAGCTGGCGGCCCACGAAGCCGCCCAGACCACGCTGGGCCTTACCCCCAAGCAATTCGCTGATCGCTTCAACAATCGTCTCGCCGACGTACTCAAGGACATGAAAGTGGAAGAGCCGGAGCACATGGCCCACCTCTACATGCTGGACGCGTCGCGGCTGCATCCGGGCAAATACGAATACGTGCTCGACACCCAGGTCGGCCCGGCCCAGACCACGCTCATCGGCACGCTCAACAAGAAGGGTGAGCTGCGCAACGTGGGCGTGATGATGACCAACAAGGTGCCCGGCGCCCGTGACGAATTCCTGATCTGCGCCTCCAGTGCCGCGCGCAGTTTCATCTCCGGCAGCGAGGACAAGCTGCTGCCCCTGATTACCCGCCTCACCACGGTCGCCCTGGACAATCCCGGCCAGCGCATGACCGAGGTGGTGGCCGACCAATTGCTCTCGGTAGAACTGGTGCCGCAAGGCGTGCTGTTTCAGGTGCAGCCGCGCCAATAAGCGACCACCGTAATGCCGATGACGATGATGACCGGAAACAGTTTCCATTCATCATCGCCCCTGCCCCGCCCTGCCCGGCAGGAATGCTGCTCCCGTTTCTGGTTCACCCGTGGAAAGTCCCGCCTTTTTGACCGATTGAAAGCGCGGTACAGCGTTTAGATTCTGGTCATCATGGTTTCCGTGTCGCGCCGCCCAAGCCGGATACAGGCTGGCGTCGCACATCTTTGCGGAAATGCCATGGAACGCCATGACACCGACACGCAATTCCACACCAGGCCGCACGCGGCCCGGTATGAAAACGGGGTCGCCGCGCTTGGGGACGAAGCACGGCGGCTTTCTACAACAGCGGCAGGACCGTGACCCCGCAAGGTCAGCAACGGTCAGGGCAACGGGGGCAAGCATGCGCACGAATCTACCGATCACAACCACCGAACGGTTGCTGGAGGATGGCAAGTCCATCGTTTCCAAGACCGACCTGCAGGGCAACATCACCTACGTCAATCCTTACTTCGTGGAAATCAGCGGTTTCGACGAAGCCGAACTGATCGGGGCCCCGCAGAACATCGTGCGCCATCCCGAGATGCCGCGCGAGGCCTTCGCCGACATGTGGGCCACGCTCAAGGAAGGCCTGCCCTGGAACGGGCTGGTCAAGAACCGCTGCAAGAATGGCGATTACTACTGGGTCCAGGCCAACGTCACGCCGGTGCGCGAGAACGGCCGCGCGGTCGGCTACATGTCCGTGCGCACCCGTCCTTCGCGGGAGCAGGTGCAGGCGGCCGACAGCGCCTATCGTGCCTTCGTCGGCGGCCAGGCACGCGGCCTGCGCATCCGTCGCGGCGCAGTGGCGCGCACCGGCTTCATCGGCTGGCTGCAGGGCCTGCGTGATCTGCCGTTGGCCAAGCGGCTGGGCTGGATGATGGGCGTGCTCACGCTCATGTTCATCCTCGGCGGTGCGGTCGCGGGCAGTGCCGTGCAAACGGCCGGAGGCAGCCCCTATGCGGTGTGGCTCGGCACGCTCGGTGGCGCTGCGCTGCTGCTGGGCTCGTGGGCGGTGCTGCATGCGAGCGTCGTGGCGCCCTTGCAGCGCGCCATCAAGTCCGTCCATGGCCTGGCCGGCGGCGATCTCGACCTGCATATCGATACCGATGCGCGCGGCGACATGGGCCTGCTGCTGCAAGCCCTGCAGCAACTCAACGTCAACCTGCGCGCCATCATCGGCGACGTGCGCCGCAACGTGGAATCGATGACCATCTCCACCGGCGAGATCGCCAGCGGCAACATGGATCTCTCAAGCCGTACCGAATCGCAGGCCTCGGCACTGGAAGAAACGGCCTCCAGCGTCGAGCAGTTCGCCGCCACCGTGCGCCAGAATGCCGACTCGGCGGCCAATGCCGACCGCCAGGCGCAATCGGCCTCCTCCATTGCCCAGCGTGGCAGCCATTCGGTACAGCGCATGGGCAAGACCATGGAAGAGATCGACGCGGCTTCGCACAAGATCGTGGACATCATCGGGCTGATCGACGGCATCTCCTTCCAGACCAACATCCTCGCGCTGAACGCTGCCGTGGAAGCGGCGCGTGCCGGCGAGCAGGGACGCGGCTTTGCCGTGGTCGCCTCGGAAGTGCGCACGCTGGCGCAACGCTCGGCGGCCGCCGCCAAGGACATCAAAGGCCTCATCGACGACTCGCGCGCGAAAGTCGAGAGCGGCAACCAGCTGGTCCGCGAAACCGCGCAAGCCATGGGCGACCTCGGGGGCGCGGTGGAAAACATGGCCGTCACGATGGCCGAGATCACGGTGGCCAGCAATGAGCAGAGCGGCGGCATCGAGCAATTGAATCAGGCCGTCAACGCCATCGACGAAACCACCCAGCAGAATGCCGCCCTGGTGGAACAGGCTGCCGCCGCTGCCGAGAACCTGCGCGACCAGTCGATCAAACTGAGCCAGGCCATGTCGGTGTTCAAGATCAGCTACAGCGCCCCGCGCTCACCGGCCTCTGCGAGCGCGAACACTGCCACGCGCCAGAAGGAAACCACGCTGGCACTGGCGCAGTAAGGCCCGCTGGTACGCCGTGCAAGCGGCATGCCTACACCGCTTTACAAGGCATTGCATTTCTTTACCCGATAAGGGGGTGTCCGCATCTTTGCACGGCCACCGCGCTTGCCTATGATGAACTCCTGTCCGCATCTCCCTCAGCAGAGGGGGATGCTGGCTGCCTACCACTACAAGGGAGTTTCACATGAGCGTGTCTTCGGTCTCCTCCGGCAACAGCAGCTTCTACAACACCATCATCCAGCCCATCAAGAACGTCGCCTCCGAAGTCGGTGACGAGATTGAAAGCGCCTACGACACCACTGTCGATGCGGTTTCCTCGGCTGCGCATTCGGTGGCCGACAGCGTGACCTCGGGCGTCAAGGCCATCGGCAACATCATCGATACCTCCGCCTGATCTTGGGTGCCGCAGCATGGCGCCGGGACCGCGCCATGCAATAATTCGGGCTTCGCGACTACCGCCAGCCCGGACCCTGCCATGCTGCTGCATACCATCTACCTCATCGCCATCTGCGCCGAAGCCATCTCGGGCGCGCTCATGGGCATCCGCAAGGACATGGACATCTTCGGCATCTGCCTCATTGGCACGGTGGCGGCGCTGGGTGGCGGTACCGTGCGCGACATCCTGATCGGCCACTATCCGCTGGGCTGGGTGGCGCATCCCGAATATCTGGGCTTCACCATCTGCGCGGCGATCGTGGCAGCAGTCGCGGCGCGCGCCTTGCATCATTTCAAGTCCGCTTTCCTGGTGGTGGATGCACTGGGGCTGGTGGCTTTCACCATCATTGGCTGCGATATCGCGCGCAGCTTCGACAACTTCCACCCGGCCATCGTGGTGATGCTGGGCATGGTCACGGGCGTGTTTGGCGGCTTGCTGCGCGATGTACTGTGCAACGAGATTCCGCTGGTCCTGCGGCGCGAGATCTATGCCAGCGTGTCGCTGCTGACCGGCACCCTGTATGTGCTGATCCTGCACTGGCAGATCGATGGCCGCATCGCCACCATGAGCTCCCTGCTGCTGGGATTTTCGGTGCGCCTGCTGGCGATCCGCTTTCACTGGGAATTGCCGCGCATGGACAAGGAGCGCGTGCGCGGCTTCGACTGAAGCGAGCGCTCTCCCCGGCAAATGACATCCTTTGTTGCAATTGCCTGACTGCGCTTAGCAGACCCACGTAGTTCAATGCTGCCTCACTGCATCTCTTTCCATTTCTTTGCATGAGGTTGACCATGAAACGATTGACGACGCTGCTGGCTGCAGCGCTGCTGCTGACCACGCTGGGGGGCTGCGTCTGCGCGCCCTGGTTCTGCGGACCCGGCCCGGGCGGCGGCGGACCGCGCGGTGGCTGGGGTGACGGCGTACCTGGCGGTGGGCCACGCTGAGATTTTTCACCGGTGTCAAACGCAAAAGGCCGGAGCAAACTGTCTCCGGCCTTTCTCTTTTCCGCATTCTTGATTTTGTATTCTGTATTACGTATTCCCTCTGCGGAGTTCTGATGCAGCTCCTCAGCCCAGTGTGCCGACGCTGGATTCCAGCAGCTTCCACGCCTCCTCGCCAAACCTGGCGCGCATGTCCTTGTAGAAATTGGCCTGCGCCAGCGCCTGTTTGAAGGAGTCCTTGTCCGCATCGACGATCTGCAAACCCTTGCCGGCCAGGTCATTGCGGGCCATGCCGGAGAAGCTGGCGATGTCGGCGCGCTCATCGGTGGCGGCCTGATCGAGTTCGCGGCGGACGATCTCCTGGATGTCCTTGGGCAGCTTGTCGAAGGCGCGGCGGTTGCCGAGGATCCAGTAGGCATCCCAGACGTGATTGGAGAGCGTGCAGAACTTCTGCACTTCGTAAAGCCGTGCGGTGCTGATGATGGCCAGCGGATTTTCCTGTCCTTCCACCAGCTTGGTCTGCAGCGACGAATAGACCTCGTTGAAATTGATCGGCGTGGGACTCGCACCCAGTGCCGAAAACAGCGAGGTCAGCATCGGCGCTGCCGGCACGCGCAGCTTCAGGCCCTTGACGTCGGCGGCACTCCTGATCGCCTTGGTCGAGGTGGTGATCTGGCGGAAGCCGTTGTCCCACGGTTTGGACATGGTCAGCAGACCGACCTTCTCGATCTGCGCGCGCACGTGCGCGCCCAGTTGGCCGTCCATGGCCTTCCACACGGCCGCGTAATCCTGGAAGGCAAAACCGGTATTGACGATACCGGCGGCCGGCACCAGCGTGGAGAGTACGGTATTGGCCTGGTTGAAGAATTCCACACCGCCATTGCGGATCTGCGACATCAGATCGGTATCGGAACCCAGCTGGTTGGCCGGGAACAGCTTGATCTCCATGCGCCCGTTGGTGGCGTTGCGGATACGGTCGATGGCTTCCTGCGCGCGCTTGTTGACCGGGTGCGAAGGGTCCTGGCCGGTGGCGAATTTATAAGTAAACTCGGCTGCATTGGCGGGCCGCGTGAGGATGGAAAACAGCGGCAGTGCAGCCCCGACAGCGCCTGCCTTGAGGATCTGGCGGCGGCTCAGCTTCTTTGATGCGATCTCGTCTTTCATCTTTTGTCTCCTGGCATTTTTTATGGTGGGAATCGATGAAACCGCGCCAGGCCAAACGACCGGCCGGCGCGTGAACAACTCAATGGATCAGCATGCCGCCGTTGACGTCCAGCGTGATGCCGGTGCAGTACTGCGACAGGTCGCTGGCCAAGAACACGCAGACGCCGCCCACGTCATCCGGCCCGCCCAGGCGGCCCAGGGGAATGGTCTGGGCGATCTCGGCTTTCTTCTCGGCACTGAGGATGTCCTTGTTGATGTCGGTCGAGATGAGACCGGGCGTGACGCAATTGACACGGATGCCGTCCGCTCCGAACTCGCGCGCCATGGCCCGCGCCAGACCCAGTACGCCAGCCTTGGCCGCCGAATAGTGCGGACCGCCCAAAATGCCGCCGCCGCGCTGGGCCGAGACCGAGGAGATGCAGACGATGGACCCGCCCTGCTGTGCGCGCATGGCCGGCAGTACCGCCTGCGACATGTAGAGCGTGCCGCGCAGGCTGACATCGAGGATGCGGTCGTAGTCCTTGCCGCTGATGTCGAGGAATTTTGCGGGCTGGGTGATGCCCGCATTGTTGACCAGGATATCGATGCGGCCGAACTGCTGCAGGATCGCTTGCGCTGCGGCCTCGCAGGAGGCCTTGTCGGTGACGTCGGCGACCAGGCCGAGATGGCCCTCGCCCAGGCGGGAAGCAGCGGTGGAAGGTTCGGCGCGTTCCAGGTCGAGGATGACGACGCGCGCGCCTTGCGCAGCCATCAGGCGCGCGGTGGAAAATCCCAGGCCGTTGAGCCCGGCACCGCCGGTGATGACGGCAACTTTGTTCTTGAGCAGCATGGTGTGGTCTCCTGAAAGTGGCATGCGAATGAGCAACGGTGAAGACCTCCGCGCAGTCCTCCTGCGAGCGGATGCAGCGCCAGATAGCGCGCATGGACGGATGTCTCCCTGTTGTTCTGGCGGCGATCTTCGAACTTTCATCCGGCCGCGACAAGTGATGCTTTGTCATGAAAATGTGACGAAGCTTCATCTGCCGGATCGATGCGCTAAAATCGGCCGCGAGCCCGCGCCCGCGCATGCCGTGACGCAGCAGAAACATTCACAAGACCAAAAACCGAGACCCCATGATTCCTCCACTGACTTCTCTGATGGCCTTCGAAGCGATCGCACGCCGCAAGAGTTTCAATCTTGCGGCGGCTGAATTGCATCTCACGCCGTCGGCCATCAGCCACCAGGTGGCGCGTCTGGAAAAGCTGCTGGGGCTGCGCCTGTTCGAGCGTTCCACCAAAGGTGTGGAGCTCACGCCGGCAGGACAGAGCTATCTCAACCGCGTGGCAGGTGCGCTCGGGGCGATCAATTCGGCCACCGACGATTTGCGGCATGGCGTGGAGAATTCGCTGCAGATCCATTCCAGCCCCAGCTTCGCGAGCCTGTGGCTGATGCCGCGCATCGGACGCTTTACGCAGCGCTATCCGGAGATCGCCTTCGGCTTGTCGGCCTCGCCGGAAATTTCCGATTTCGAGATCGGGCAGGTGGATCTCGACATCCGCTGCGGCGTGCCGCACTGGCCGGATCTGGAAATCGAACCGGTACTGTCGGAGCAGGTGATCCCGATGGCGAGCCCGGATTTTCTCGCGCGCCATCGCATCGAGACCCCGGAAGACCTGGTGCTGTCCCCGCTGATCCAGTCGCGCGGCAGCCTGCTGCAATGGCCGGAATGGTTTGCCCGCTACGCACCGGACCTGCGTCCGGAACGCATCGCCCTGCGCTTCGACCGCGCGATGATGAGCATCGAAGCCGCCGTGCAGGGACTGGGCGTGGTCTTCGAGAGCGATGCTTTCGGCGCCGGGCATCTGGCCAGCGGACGGCTGCAGCCGGTGTTTGCGGACGGCATGACGCTGGAGATCACGCAACACTTTGCGGTCTGCCCGGCACGCAACAAATCGCGGCCGGAGGTGGTGTTGTTCCTGCAGTGGTTGCGTGAAGAGAGCGGGAAACTTGCGTCTACTTGACGCCAATTCAGCCAAGCCTGAATTTTCATCGCTTGCCTGCACCCGTACCGACCGCCAAGAATAAGTCTCCACCATTACAACGGAGACTGACGCATCGCCCTGTTCTGCCGGGCAGATGCATCTTGCTGTCATGACCCCACATCCCCTGCAGTCGCTGGCGCATGCCATCCGCTTTCTTTCCATCGACGCCATCGTGCGCGCCACTGAAGGCCATCAAGGCGTGCCGCTGGGCATGGCCGAGATCGCCACCGCACTCTACGCCCGCCACCTGCGCTTTCACGCCGCCGATCCGACCTGGCCGGACCGCGACCGCGTGGTGCTCTCCAATGGCCACGGCTCGATGCTGCTCTACAGCCTGCTCTACCTCACCGGCTACGAACACATCACGCTGGAGCAGGTGCGCAACTTCCGCGAATTCGGATCGCACTGTGCCGGCCATCCGGAATACGATCCGCAACTCGGCATCGAAGTGACCACCGGTCCGCTCGGCCAGGGCATCGCCAATGCCTTCGGCATGGCCGTGGCCGAGGCTTACCTGAATGCGCGCTTCGGCGATGGCATCGTCAATCACCGCACCTACGCCTTCGTCGGCGATGGCTGCCTGCAGGAAGGCATCGGGCAGGAAATGATTTCGCTGGCCGGCCATCTGCGCCTCGCCAAACTGACCCTGCTATGGGACGACAACCAGATCACCGATGACGGCGCCACCGAAATCTCCATCAGCGAGAACGTGCCCGAGCGTTTCCGCGTGGCCGGCTGGCATGTGGTGGAGGTGGACGGGCATGACATCGAGGCGGTCTCGCGCGCACTCGACGCTGCACGTGCCTCGGACCGTCCCTCGATGATCGCCTGCCGCACCATCATCGGCCGTGGCATCCCGCGTGTGCAGGGCCAGCGCGGCGGCCACAGCGCACGGCTCCATGCGGAGGATGCACAAGCCGCACGCGAACTGCTGCAATGGCCGCATGCGCCCTTCGAGATCCCGCAGGACATCCTCACGCCGTGGCGCAACTTCGGCCAACGCAATCGCAATGAACATGCCGCCTGGCATCAGCGCCTGCAGGCCCTGCCACCCACGCAGCGCGCCGAATTCGAACGTGTCCTGCGGGGTGACTTGCCCGATGGGTGGCAGGATGTGTTGCTGCAATTCAAGCGTAGCGCGCACGAGCCTGCGCAGGCGCAGGGCGGCATCCTGATCTCGGCCGCGCTCAATCAGCTGCTGGCCGAAGTGATCCCTGAACGCATGGTGGGCTGCGCCGATCTTGAAGCGCCCACGGCGCACAAGGGCTCGCTCAAGGCCTTCACCGCCAGCGACCGCAGCGGCGCCTACGTGCACTGCGGTGTACGCGAACACGTGATGGGCGCGATGGCCAATGGCATGGCCGCGCATGGCGGCGTGATTCCGCTGGCCGTGACCTATCTGGCTTTCTCGGACTATGAACGGCCGGCCATGCGCATGGCCGCACTGATGGGCTTGCCGGTGAAATTCGTGTTCAGCCATGACTCGATTGGCATAGGCAAAAACGGCCCGACACACCAGCCGGTGGAAATCCTGGCCTCGCTGCGTGCCATGCCCAACATGCTGGTGATGCGTCCGGCCGATGCCAGCGAGGCGGTGGAATGCTGGGAAGTCGCCATGCAGCACCGCAGCGGACCGGTCAGCCTGGTCTTCGCACGACAGAGCCTGCCGCCGGTCCGCAAGCGCTTCGAGGTGAGCAATCTCAGTGCGCGCGGGGGATATGTACTGGAAGAAGCGCAGTGCGGGCCGCGTCAGGTGAGCTTGCTGGCCACCGGTTCGGAGGTGGCCATCGCTTGTGCTGCGCGCGACCTGCTGGAAGCGCGGGGCGTGGCCACCGCCGTGGTATCGCTGCCGTGCTGGGAATTGTTCGACCAGCAGGACAGCCGCTATCGTGACGCCGTACTGGGCGAGGACACGGTCCGGGTGGGCGTGGAAGCGGCAGTGCGCTTTGGATGGGATCGGTATCTGGGCGCGCGCGGCGGCTTCGTCGGCATGGCGGGCTTCGGTGCACCGGGGCCGGCTGATGTGTTGTACCGGCATTTCGGCATCACGCCGGAGGCAGTGATGGCGCAGGCTTTGCAACTACTGGATCGCGCGCATATGCCAGCGCACTAAATCATTTATATCGTTTATCCAGTTCCAGAACGCAAAAAGCCCATCTGAAACCAGATGGGCCGTTCATTGATTAACGCTGGATTCCCTCATGACCCTGGCGATCTGCCAGGTGCTGCGAGAGTGTCCTGCCCGGCCTATCTGGCCGGTGCGGTCGCAATCCAGGTGTTCGTGTTGTGGTCCGGAGGCCGCCGTTGGTGCGGGCCGGTGTCACGCTCTACGAGCGATTAATTAACTATTTGCTACACGGCTTACGCCGTGACTGACGCGCTCCTGCCTTCGTGGTTCACCTGCCCGCGCTATCTGCACGGCCACAGCTGAGTCTCTGGCAGGAACGACGTCCTGCGCTGCCCTGACCTTCGGTACCGGCCCTCCCTGGCTATCTGCCAGGTGAGAGTCTGCGACAAAATCGCGCCGACATGAAAGGACTGCGGGAGTCTGCCGGCCTGGCCTCTGGAGCGTATGGAATTCCGGAGGCGTTCAGGCGCGGTCAGCGAGGATGTTCTGCTTCGCTTGCGCGAATATCGCGGTCTTAGATGACCTTGATGTTGGTGGCCTTTTCACCCTTGGGGCCGACACCGCGGTCGAAGGACACGCGCTGGTTTTCCGACAGGCTGCGGAAGCCGTTGGACTGGATGTCCTGGAAGTGCGCGAAGACGTCAGCGCCACCAGCATCAGGAGTGATGAAGCCGAAGCCCTTGGCATCGTTGAACCATTTGACTACGCCGGTTTGAGTGCTCATGTTTGTTTCCTTTGGAAAAGTTTGGGACGAATGAAGGCAGATGCCTGATAGGCACTTGAAACCAAGAACTGAAACCGAAGGAAAGAAAACAGAACGACCGAGGAGGGAACGACAGTCAGGCGGAATTGGAACCAACAAGAATACAACTTGATGCAAGTACAGGTCGTATTGTACACCACATGCGACATCTTGCAGGTATCTATTGATAAATGTGTGGTTTTTCTGTAGGCATCGCCCGCTTGGCCGCCCCGGCAGGGCCGCTCCGCCCGGCTACTGCATCGCCACCGGCAAGGAGCGTCACGCCATCACGATGCCCGGCAGTGCCGCCGACAGCGACTTGACCGCTTTTTGCTGGCCCAACGTAATTCCGGTATATTGGCCCGAAGAAAAAAGAGGCCGTGTCCCGTTATGCGCCGGAGGTGGGCGGCGCTGATGGCATCGCGGGTTCCGTTGCATGTCACCCAGTCACTGCGTGCTCGATGCCCCTTCCCGAACGCCCCTTGTTTGATCCGTCCGACGATGATGCCACCGTGCCTGGCTTGCCGGTGCGCTTCGGCATTTCCGCCCTGGTGATGGCGGGCATGGTTCTGCTGGCCGTGGTGCTGGTCTCGGTAGGCTGGTGGGGCGCGCGCCAGGTGCTGCTGGACATGGCCGAGCGCTCAGCCGAGGATGCCGGGCGCATCATGACCGAGCGCTCGCGCCGCATCATCGATCCGGCCGTGGCCACGCTGCGCCAGCTGGCCTTCGATCCGATCACGCAAGCCACGCAACTTGACGAGCGCCTCACGCGCATCGCTGCCTTCTCCATCGACCTGGTCGCCAATCCGCTGGTGTCGGCAGTCTACGTGGGCTACCCCAATGGCGACTTCCTGCTGGTGCGCTCGCTGCGCGGTGCCGACCAGCGCGCCTTCTTCTCGGCACCGGCGGCATCGACCTTCCTGGTACAAAGCATCGTGCGCGATGCCGATGGCACGCAGCACGGGCAATATCGTTTCTATGATGCCGAACTGAAACTGCTGGCCCTGCGCGATGAGGCGGACTATCTCTTCGATCCGCGCACGCGCCCCTGGTACGCCACGGCGGACCGCTCGCTCGTCCCTTCCATCTCGGCCCCCTACGTCTTCTTCACCACGCGCCAGATCGGCATCAGCCTCTCGCAACGTGCGCGCGACGGCGAGGCCGTGGTCGCCATCGACATGACGCTGGACGACCTCGCCGCCAGCCTCGGCAACCTGCGCCTGACGCCCAACAGCGAACTGGCACTGGTGGACGAACACCAGCGCGTGATCGCCTACAGCGACATGGCGCGCGTACTGGAACAGGAGGGCGAGAGTTTCCGTTTCCGCAGTCTCAAGGATCTGGAAGTCCCGAGCCTGTCACAGCTCTCCGCACGTGCGCTGGCCGGCGACACCAGCGCGCTGTACAGCGTGAACGGGCGTGAGTGGCTGGGCTTGTCGCTGCCCTTCGACGTCATCGATGGCCATGCACTGAGGCTGCTCATTGCCGCGCCCGGTGACGAACTGCTGGGCCAGCTCGACCGCAATCGCAAGACCCTGGTACTGGTGGCCTTCCTGGTGGTGCTGGCGTTCCTGCCGCTGGGCTGGTGGGCCGGGCGCGCCATCGGCCGCAGCATGGAGCGGCTGGCGGTGCGGGCCGGACGCATGTCGCGTTTCGACTTCCGCACCCAGGACCGGCGGCGCAGTACCCTGCGCGAAATCAACATGCTCACCGACATGGTGGACCACGTGAGCCTGACGGTGGAAGCCTTCCTCGACATCAGTGCCATCCTCAGTACCGAGACGCATGTCGAAGAGATGCTGCAGCAGGTGCTGGAGAAATTCGTGCAGGCCACGCGCTGCGACGGCGGTGCCGTCTATCTGTGGCAGCGCGAAGGCGGCCAGATGCAGCGCGCGGCGGCCTATGGCCAGCAATGCGGATTGACCGACAGCATGGCGTATGACGCACAAGGCACGGGTGCAGGCGCTGCCGACACCATCGCCGCACGTGAGACCGACGATGGCCGCATGCGCGTGGAGCTGGATCTGCGCGGCCGCAACGGCTCACTCGAAGGTTTGCTGGTACTGATGCATGCCCATGACAGCGTGCACGAGGATCCGCGCTTCCTGGCCTTTGCGCGGCGTCTGTCGGGCATGCTGGCGGTGGCCATCGAAACGCGCCAGCTGATCGCTGCACAGAAGGCTCTGCTGGAATCCCTGATCCGCCTGATGGCTGACGCCATCGATGCCAAGAGTCCCTATACCGGCGGCCACTGCGAACGCGTACCGCACCTGGCCATCCAGCTGGTCGACCGCCTGGCGCAGGAAAGTGAAGGCCGCTACGCCGGCTTCACCCTCAGCGAGGACCAGCGCTATGCCTTCCAGCTGGCGGCGCTGCTGCACGATTGCGGCAAGGTCACCAGTCCCGAACACATCGTGGACAAGGCGACCAAGCTGGAGGTGATCCACAACCGCATCCACGAAGTGCGCATGCGTTTTGAAGTGCTGTGGCGCGATGCCGAACTGGATCTGCTGCGCGAGCTCTACGCTACCTTGCCTGCAGCCCGGGCCGAATCCTGGCGCGCAGAGCTGGAGCGCCGCCGGCATCAGCTGCGCGAGGACTTTGCCTTTGTCGCGCAATGCAATGTCGGGGGCGAAGCCATGTCGGACGAAGCCATCTCACGGCTGCGCCAGATCGCCATGCAGACCTGGCAGCGTCATTTCGATGACAGCCTGGGCCTGGCCGATGAAGAAAGCCGGCGGCTCGCCGCGGCGCGTGGTGGACAGATGCAGCAGGAACTGCCCTGCACCGAGACCTTGCTGGCCGACAAGCCGGAACACAAGGTAGCCTGGGAAGACGGACACCGGCCGCCGGTTGAACGCGGCGACCCGCGCAATGTGCTGGGCTTCGACATGCAGCTGCCGCAGGTCCGGCAGAACATGGGCGAGCTGCACAACCTGACCGTGCGGCGCGGCACGCTGACCGAAGAAGACCGCTTCGCCATCAACAATCACATCGTGCAGACGCTGGTGATGTTGAAGAGCCTGCCGTGGCCGGATTCGCTCAAGAGCGTGCCCGATACCGCCGCCAATCACCACGAGAAAATGGATGGCACCGGCTATCCGCGCCGCCTGCGCGCATCCGGGCTGCCCTTGCAGGACAGGGTGATGGCGCTGGCCGATGTGTTCGAAGCACTCACGGCGGCGGACCGTCCTTACAAGCCGGCCAAGACCTTGTCGGAATCACTGCGCATCATGGCCAGGATGTGCCGGGAACAGCATCTGGATACGGAGTTGTTCCGCTACTTCCTGCACAGTGGCTTGTGGCGGACTTATGCGGATGAATTGCTGCGGCCGGGGCAGCGCGATGCGGTGGATATTGCGGCGATTGAAGACTTGCTGGAAGCGCATCCCGCGTAAGGCAGGAGATAAGAAGCTGAAGTCCGCCGTTATCGTAGAATCTCTTCTCACATTTTTGAACGCATCGGCAGGCTGATGACCTGCCGATGCTACCGCTGATCATCTATTGCTGTCCCTGCCCACTGACAACATGACGCACAAGTTATTCTGGTCCGCCCCCTATCAGACCGAACTCGACACGACCGTCACGGCAGTCGATGGTGATCAGGTACAAATCGCGCAGACCATCTTCTTCGCCTTCTCCGGTGGCCAGGAGAGCGATGCCGGCACGCTGGGCGGCCATCCTGTGCTGCAGGCCGAGAAGCGCGACCAGACCATCGTCTATACGCTGCCGCCCGGCCATGGCCTGCGGGTCGGTGATGCGGTTCACCTGCAGATTGACTGGGCACGCCGCTATCGCCTGATGCGCCTGCACTTTGCGGCCGAGATGGTGTTGCAGCTGGTCTATCAGATGCGGCCCGGCATCGAACGCATCGGCGCACACATCGCCATGGACAAGGCGCGCGTGGACTTCGCCAGCGACACCAGCCTGGCACCGCTGTTCCCCGCCATCGAGGCGGCGGCGCAGGAGCTGGTGGCGGCGGGCTTGCCCATCGTCACCGCATTCAGCGATGAAGCCGCGGGCCGGCGTTATTGGGAAGTGGAAGGATTTGCGCGCATGGCCTGCGGTGGCACGCATCCGCGCACCACCGCCGAAGTGGGAACACTGCGGCTCAAACGCAAGAACACCGGACGCGGCAAGGAACGCATCGAGATCCTGCTCGATGCGCCCGCGTGATGCCGCTGAGCCTGGTGAATTTTTCGCGTCGCTTGAGGACGACGACTGAGCGGAAGGCTCAGGTCTTGTAGTCGTACTTCATCTGCTGCGCGATGAGGATATCCTTGCTGGTGCGTTCGCACAGGGTCACGTAATCAGTGAGCGGCTGCGGAGGCCGCATGCCCTCCTCGATCAGGCGCTGGTTGTCGAACAGCACTTCCTCCGCCGCAAAATAGCCATACGAACGAATCGCCTTCAACACGATGCGCTTGTTGCAGGGACCGATCAGGTCCTTGAAGCGGTCCTGCATCTGCAGGAAGCTGTCGTAGTGGGTCTGGCGGTAGCGCGACATCTTTTTCTCACCGGTGCCGACGCTGATGGCTTCATCGATTTCGCCGAAGGTGCAGGCATGATTGGGACCGGACGAGATGTTGTAGGCCGCGTATTTCAGCGTCGGTTTTTCCAGCAGCAGGTGCAGGGCTTCGGCGCAATAGTCCACCGGGATCACGTCGATCTTCTGGTCCAGCTCGCAGGGGAAGGCCTGCAAGGCGCGCGCCAGGCGGAAGACCCAGTAGATGCTGCCCGAGGCGGCGCATCCGAGTTCGGTATGGCCGACCACGATGGACGGCCGCGCGACGACCAGCGGCAACTCGGGCAGTTCGGTGCGCAGGCGTTGTTCGGCCTGGTACTTGCTGGCGGTGTAATCGAGGTAGTGCTCGACGTCATCGGCGGGAGAATAGTCTTCCGACACCGGGCGCGGCGCGTTGCGGCCACAGGACATGCCGGTACCGATCTGGATGAAGCGCCGCAGCGGGCGTCCGCGCGAGAGGCCGTGCGCCATGGCGAGCACGCCGTCGACGTTGGTGGGGAAGATGGAACGATGGCTGCCGAACGAGGCCAGGGCCGCCGAGTTCACCACATCACTGACCTGCAGCAGGCGCGGATCATCGATCCAGCGCTCTACCCCGGTGAGGTCGCCGCACAGGATCTGGTCAGGCGACAGGCGCTGCAGTTCGTCCTCGCTCACGCCGTGCAGGCGCAGGTTGGCCGCCAGGCGCGCGCGCCCTTCGTTGCGATTGGCCGACCTGACCAGGAACAGCGAGCGCTCCCAGCGTGGCGTGCGGATGAGGCGAGCGGCCAGCGCGCCGCCGATGAATCCGGTACTTCCGGTGAGCAACAACATAGACGATGAGAGTTCCGCAGATAAGGAAGCAGGGACCGGCATGCCCCCATGCCGGCCGGTGAAATGAGGGCGCGAATCCGTGCCTCTTCCCCTGAAAATGGGGCAAAAAATTATAAGTGAGACGATCACGGAATTGAACCAGTCCAAATGGACTGGGTGCGCTGGCGCACCGATTCCAGCAGTAAAAAATCTACATCCTGCATCAGGCATTTCAGTCCAAACGGACTGATTTCTTTTGCGAGTGCGGCCATTAGAATTCGATGGATGTTGCCCTGCCCGATTTCCCTTCCCCACCTGACCGCCACTTCATGGCAACGAGGAGTTTCCTCATGCCGCTTGCGCCCGCGCTTCTCCTTCCCAGGTCGTCGGCCGTGACGGAGCACGTCCATGTGCTCCCCATCCATCGCCGCGTGCGGCTGGGGATGGAAGGCGGCATCGTCGCTGCCAGCGTGCCGCTGCTGGTTACCACGCTGGCGGCACGTTCGCTGTCCACCTATACCGCCTGCACGACGGTCCTGACGGCACTGCTCTGTGGCGGATGCTTTGTGCATCTGCTGGTGCGCGAGCGCCGCGGGCTCCCTGATTCGCCACGGAAATCGACGATGCTGGCGACGCTGATCGTGTGCGTTTTCCTGGCGGCGTTGTCGGACACCGGAATGGTCCACGGACAACGCGAGGATGTGCCGGGGGCACTGGTGAGTGCCTTGCGCCATGGGGTGCTGCCGCTGGGCCTCTTCAGCTATTGGCTGGTGTTTTGCGGGCCCATGTTCTTGCGCTGGCGTACGGTACTGCCGTTTGTGCCGATGCTGGGATGGCTGTGCTTTGCGGCGATCCGCTCGGCGCAGGCCAGGCAGGTGCGCTGGCCGTGGGCCTCTTCGGGTCTGTCGGCGTGGGGCGAGGCGGCGGTGCTGGTGGCGTTGATGGTGATGCTGTTCGTAGCGGGGCTGGTGTTGTTGAAGCTGGTCAAGGCTTATCTGGTGGATGCGGGGATGCGGTCACGGGCGTTTGGGGATTGGGATGCGGGGGCGGTGTCGCGGTCGCCCAGATAGGTTCGGGTGATGCGGTTGAGCAAGATCCTTCATCACCCTCATCACCGATAATCAAGCACGGTTGGCCGTCTCAGCGGGCCGCTCCGGCAGGCGCAAACGTGGCATCTGCACGCATCGTATAATCGGTGCCGACGTATTTTTCTGCCGCTCCTTTCCCGTCCCCGTATTCCATCACCTGGAGTCACCGTGCGTGCGTTCCGTCTTCCGCTGCTGTTCGCTGCGACCTTTTCCGTTTTTTCTTCCTTCGTTGCCCTACCTGCTTGTGCGGACGAACTCCGGGTGCTCGCCGCCGGGGCCATCGCGCCCATCGTGCGCACGGTGGCGGCCGACTTCGAGCGGCGCAGCGGCATCCACGTCACGGTAGACAACGCCACGGGTGGCGTCGTGGACAAGCGTGTGCGATCGGGTGCGGCGGCGGATGTGGTGGTTGCACCGGATGGCGTGTTGCGCGGACTGGGCAAGGACGGCTATCTGAATCTGGCCAGCGAGCGGCCGATTGCACGGGTGGGGATTGCCGTGGCGGTCAGGCAAGGCGCGCCCTCGCCTGCCATCGCCACCGTGGCGCAATTCAGGAAGGCCTTGCTCGACGCGCCTTCCGTCGCAGTGATCGATCCCAAGGCTGGCGGATCGAGCGGCATCTATCTGGAAAAATTGTTTGAACGGCTTGGCATCGCCAGTCAGATGCACGCCAAGGAAGTGCTGGTGCCTGGTGGACTGGTGGCGGAAAAACTGGTGGATGGAAGTGCGGCGCTGGCATTGCATCAGCAGAGCGAGATTCTGCTGGTCAAGGGGGCGAAGCTGGTGGGGCCGTTGCCGGCGGACATTCAGAATTACACGGTGTATGTGGGGGCCGTGGGGGCGCGCACTGCATCCGGTGCCACGGGGCGGGCGTTTCTGACCATGTTCGGAGAGGAAACGGCGCGCAGGGCGATGGTGGAGCATGGGTTGTTGCCTGAGGGGGACTGACGCATTTGTTCTTGCGAAGGACACCGGACCATCCCGGGAGTAAGATACCGCGAACAAACATCCCCCAGCAGGAGCCAGGCATCATGAGCGAACGTCGCGTCCCTCCCGTCAGTCCGATTCGTGGCATACAGCCGCTATCGGAGGTCAGCGTCAAACGGACTTATTTTCGGCAACTGAATCAATGGCGCAAGATGTCCGAGAAATATGCCAAGGAGAGGAAGGCGCGGGAGGCGAAGGAGCAAGAAAAATAAGCTGGAACTGCATTTGCGCGAGTTCAACTGACACCTTGGCATCTGGAGGGAAAGTACCAACTTAATGTCCAGCCGCCGGATGCTTGCAAAAAAAGTGGGGGGCGCACGGCGTGCTGATTTGACTAACGATATGAGAGGATAGGTATGGAAGAAGAAATCAAAGCTGCCTTAAAAGCCATTCCGGTAGAAAAAGTGTATGACCACCTGCTGGGCCCAGCATTTAGAGAAATCGGAGATGTCGCTAAAAATGGAGTAAAAGCAGCGCGATTTCTCTTGGCGCCAATAGACTATCTGGCTGCGCAGCAGGACCGCTGGCAGCGTCTTCTAAAACGGATCAGCGATAAAGTCCCGGAAGAAAATCTGATAGAAGCACATCCCCAAATATCTGGGCCAGCGATCGAAGGTTTGCGATATCTGGAAGAGAATAATGTTTTGACCGAGATGTTTGTTAATTTGCTCGCCCGCTCTATCGACAAAGAAAGAGTCAATGAAGCGCATCCTGCATTTGCCAAAATCATTTCTCAGATGTCACCTGATGAGGCTCAAATCCTCAAGGCACTGAAACAGAAACACTTCAATTTGGTTCAAACAGCTCAATTTGACCGGACTACGAATACCTTTTCCGCTCAGAAGACAGAATCAAATACTTTTCCTTTAGATATCTTGTGGCACCCCGAAAATTTCCTCATTTATATGGACCACCTGCATAGCCTCAATATTGCAGGTATCTGGCAAAAAGGAAATCAAGAGGCTATTCATGTGGGCAACATACAAACGGCTGTTCGCATTCGGAATGAAATTTGCCTGACTCAGTTTGGCCAGCTTTTTGCAAAAGCATGTGTGACAGCTACTTCGGAATCCGATAGCTAAGTCAACTACAATCCCAGAGAGATTTCAGTTCCGGCACAGAGCTTCATCAATCAATTTCGATCACCATGAGACTTGATCCGAATTCAGCAGAAGGGCAAAAGCGAATGCTGGCGCTCATTGAAGAAATAGAAGAACAAACGGACCGGGGAGTGGCCATAGTTGGCGCCGCATGGGTAGAAGAGACAATGACTACTGCAATAGAGTCATTTCTTCATGCTGATAATAAAGCATGGGGCAGAATGTTTTCTGGCAATGGCCCTCTTTCGACATTCTCGGCAAAGATTGATCTTTGCAGTCTCCTTGGCTTGATTAGTACAACCATAAAATCAGACTTGCACATCATTCGTGAAATCAGAAACGAATTTGCCCACCAAATTGTTCATCGGTTCGAGAATACGAAGCTCAGTTTCGTATCTCCCCACATTAGCGACAAATGCAATGCGCTTAAGTGTGTCGCGCATGAAGGCATTGCTATATCTCGAACAGCTTTCGTACGCGCGTGTGCTACGCTCAGCGCGGATTTTGAGTTAACGATTTACATGGGCAATAAGCTTCCGCAAACAGGACAAATCGTCGCCAAAATCGAGACCCCACATTATTGATTCAGTTCTACACTAGATAATTTGACCTGCTCCGCAACCTAGTAGGAGAACAACTTGGAGTCTGTGGTTAAAAAATCATCTGCAAACTGTTGCGGCGTCAGCTACCCAAGAGAACTATGCGGTCGCTCGGAATGTATTCTCGCCGCCAGGCCGCAATGATTTATTGCAAGATTCAATGCCGAGATTTATACGATCAATTCTCGCTCGCCGACGTTAAATTCAAATACTGCAAATCGGGATCGGTTGATTTGGCCAAGATATGACTGACGTAGTTATGACTTTTTGGATTGCAGATACTTATCGGAGACAAAATAAGCTGCTCTCTCAAAAATTCTTGGTCGTTGGAACCTACTCCCGTTCTGAATTTTATCAACCGTGCGATCCCATTCCACAGTCCATCCTCAGAAAACGTTATAAAAGCAGAGTCTGCAAACATGTATTGCATGTCTAGCATCATGCATGTTTCAAATATCTTGCCATTTTTATTGTCAATAATGGTTCTTCGCATAGTGGGTGCCGGACCATTAAAAATTCCGCATCCCTCTACTAGCTCCCGCTGATCGGGAATATCTTTTCCATGAAATTGACAGGAAAACCCAACCAAAGTACCGATGTTTTGACTTGGATCGATTGCACCTAATTCAATCAAATTGAGATCCCTTATTGTTATGTTTCGTGTAATCTTGCGCAGACATGATTCCAAGTAGCTCCGGTTTTCGGCCAAATCTGTCCAAGGTAAAGAATTTTTACTGTTTGCCCAAAGTGTGTTGTAACTTCCAGGCGTTTGCATAACCTTATGCGGCAGATTGATCAATAAAGACTGCCCAAAAATCTCCTCATATAATTCATTCAGCCTGTGTGCGTTGATGTAATAACTACTATCAAAAGATTTTGCGTTAGATTGCAACTGCAATGCCAAATTCTTACATGATTTCTCCCAATTTTCTTTGTAGATCACCAACTGTTCCGGTGTGATATTTCTACGCATGGTAGATTTACTATGAACGTCCGGATGACACTCACCACACAATCCAATGGCATTTGACTCAACACTGTTAGACGGATCTTCGTCAATATGATGAATATTTGAGACTCTCCTGTGTTCTGGACAAACACAGCACCTGTGATGACATTTAACAAGTACTGAGTCGGCAATATGAGGCGGCCAAGCCACGCGTTTTTCTTTAGTCATTTATCTTTATTTCATCAATTAACTTTTCTAAAGTACTAGAAATTGTTCTACAAAAAAAATGATAACGATTAGATTTCTAATATATTAATACTCGAAATCTCTTTTTCTATCGAAATCTGCTTTTATACGAAAAAATTAGTCGCTTCAATTTTCCCTTAATAGGTATATAAAAATAATTCGCATCTTGTCGATCTCAAAATAAAAGACAACAGTACACGGATCTTTAGGCAGGTTGCTTTGCTATTGATCAGTAAAAAATAAAGAGGAATAAAATGTCTAGGCATTGTTTTTCAGATATCGTAAAAAACACCACCGACTTGATCAATAAATACGACTTGGAAAACGGCGAAAGTGAAATTGAAGAGCCCTGTGATATCAAGGGTTACGGCCTATCCGAATGGTTTGATCAAGGCGTCGTTGGCTGGGACGAACCAATGGAGACCTTCTTTATTCAAAGTATCGAAGAAGGGGATGATCTGGTATGGTGGTTCGGCACAACGTTCCGCGAAATTCAATCGTTTGAGGAAGTATGCACACTTATCAATAAAATATTTGGGGATACGGTGGACTTCGAATTTGTCGATGTGGTCAAACGGGATTTTTAAAAGAACATTAAGATCCGACTATTGCATCACACGCTAATTCCTCGAACACTACCGAAACTTTTCACTCCATACATATTTTCTGGCTCATCGTACTGGGCGATGATGATTTCTGTACCACCCATAAAAATTGTTAACAAGCGTGGAATAACTTACCTTAGAGAGGCCTCACTAATCAGATAAGCGAGTGCAAGTCGCAAGCAACAACAGCTTGAAGCAATCGATACCGCTGAATTCGCAAAACACGCCAAACCCGCGTAAAATACGCCCCTCACGCGGGTGTAGCTCAATGGTAGAGCAGAAGCTTCCCAAGCTTAAGACGAGGGTTCGATCCCCTTCACCCGCTCCACTTCCCTTTGCCAGTCAGGGAGACCGCCCGCTTCCAGGTGGGTCGTCGCACCAATCTGCTTGATCCTCAGCCTTCCCAAAGTTCCGCACGCTTCAGTATCCAGTCCCCACAAGGCTCTCCCTCTAATCCTAAGCCAGTGGCCCATGCAGCATGCCTGCCGACAACCGAGCACATCCTCTTGGCACCCCTTGCTCCCGCGCCAACACCGTCCGCACACCCTGCCCCAACGTTCACGAGCAAACTCGCCTAAAGGTTATCAGCGATAGGGTATTATTCGATAACCCTGATATCTCTTTAAGGAGAACTCCCATGACCGTCGCCACAGACCATCCAGGCGTATCGACCTTGGTTGGCACCCCGAAGGAGGTGCAGGCTCGCCTCGGAAGATCCCATGCAGACCGGGTACTCGTGGTCGCATTCGATCAAATCAAACCGAAGGTCTTCCAAACCCTGGCGGAAAACTTTGCCAACGTGGCAGCCTCAATGTTCGAGGTGTTGCTGGAACGCCAGGAGCGCGAGTCGCTCGAGCGTCTGGCGGAAGTACTCGTCCCTCGCAAACCCGCCTCTCCCCGCCTCCTCAAGGAAGCTGCGATGCTGGTCCAGGCACGCAAGGCGGTACTGGACAGCGGCGACTGGTTGACCGCTGCCGAAATTGCCGAAGTGGCAGGACTGAGTACCCGCAATCCCAGCGCCCAGCCCAACAAATGGAAGAAGCAAGGACAGATCTTTGCCATTCACCACGCGGGCGTGGATTATTTCCCTGGATATGGACTGGACCGTGATACCGGCTTCCGTCCAGTGAAGGCGCTGGCCGAAGTGATCGACATCCTCGGGGCACACAAGGATGCCTGGGGCATGGCCTACTGGTTCCGCTCGGACAACAGCTTGCTGCGCGGAAAGCGACCGCAGGATTTGCTGCAGTCCGCGCCAGAACGGGTGATTGCCGCCGCACTGGATGAGATTCAGGAGATCAGCCATGGCTAAGCGGGGCAGCAAGCCGGCAGAGAGCGCAGCCGAACTGGCCTCTTCCCGTACGCCCGCCCCTCCGGCAAAACTTCACGCCACGTTCACCACGATCTCGCATGGAGAACTGCTCCATCGGGTGCACCTGCGCAGATATCAAGCAGACCATTTCAACCCGGGCATACAAGGCAACGCTCGCTTCAGTCCGATCAAGGATGCGGACGGGCAGCCGGTTCCCACTCTCTATGGAGGCACGACGATGGAGTGCGCCTTGATGGAGACTGTCTTTCACGATGTTGCGCATACGGCAGGCTTCAAGAGCTTCGACAAAGCCAAATTGCGGGAACAGGTTCATTCAATGCTGAAGCTGGCTCAGCCTCTTCACGTGATCGACCTCGCCAGCGTGCCTTTGCGCAAGCTGGGCGTGACGCGCAAACAGCTCATCGATAGCGGGAAAGAACAATATCCGGCTACCCGCAAGTGGGCGGAGGCGATTCACCACCAGTGCCCGCAAGCCCAGGGTTTGCTCTGGGTTTCCAGGCAGGATGACACGGCGCGTGCCGTCATTCTCTTTGGCGACCGAATCCCGGCTGGCACGCTTGAACCAGAGGGCCAGTCCCGCAGCCTGTTGGACAACAGCGAAACTTACGATGCCGTGCTCGATCTGGCCGATCGCATCGGCGTCAATATCGTGCCCGGAAAGAGCTGATCAGAAGCCCCCTCCCGACGACTTCGCTTGCCCCCCATGGACCTGGCGGTATAATACGGCCTCGCCTGATTGGCTGAACAGCCGTAAATCGTTTCCAATCAATGGCTTGGGCGCGGTGTTCGATCCCCTTCACCCGCTCCAGATCGCTTCCCTGCGGCCCTGTTCGCCCGTCCCTGACCGGTGCGACTTTGCGGGCCGCGCCTCAATTGCTTCGAGTCATCCATGTCTGAAAATAAATCCGGCAAGCCGCTGTTCTATGATCCCAGCGAGCGCCGCATCCGCAGTTTCGTCACCCGCGCCGGGCGCGTGTCGGTCGCGCAAGGACGCGCGCTGGAAGAACTGGGTCCGCGCTTCCTGGTCCCCTACGACAAGGCCCCGCTGGACCTGGCTGTCACCTTCGGTCGCCAGGCTCCGACCATCCTCGAAATCGGCTTCGGCATGGGCGAAACCAGCGCCAAGATCTCGGCCCTCATGCCCGAGAAAAACTTCATCGGCGTCGAAGTCCATACCCCCGGCGTCGGCAGCTACCTCAAGCTGATCGGCGAAGGCAACCTGGACAACGTGCGCATCATCCAGCACGATGCCGTCGAAGTGCTCACCAACATGATCGCCCCCGATTCCCTGGCCGGCGTGCACGTGTTCTTCCCCGATCCCTGGCACAAGGCGCGCCACAACAAGCGCCGCCTGATCCAGTCGCCCCTGGTGCAACTGATCAGCTCGCGCCTGGCCCCCGGCGGCTATCTCCACTGCGCCACCGACTGGGAGGAATACGCCATCCAGATGCTGGAAGTGCTGTCGGCTGAACCCACCTTGAAGAACACCGCCACCGATCCCTCCGGCTACGTGCCGCGTCCCGAATACCGCGATACCACCAAGTTCGAAAACCGTGGCCTGCGCCTCGGTCACGGCGTGTGGGATCTGGTGTTTGAAAAGCGCGCCTGAGCACGCGCGCAGGATGCACGGTTCATGCATTGGATCGTGCATCCTGCAGGTGATGAAAGAAAGTGATCACATCGCGGAATCACCAAGGTGATGAATAAAAGCGATCACCTGAACTGATCACCCGTATCACCGATATCGCCCGTCTCACCCAAGGATCGCGCCAGCGGCATGCCACGACGGCATGCCGTTTTCATTTGCGCCGTGGCCTCACTTGAGCTTGAAAACAGCGACCGCCCGTGACAGCGATTCCGCCTGGAACTGCAGGCTCTCCGCCGCTGCAGCAGCTTCTTCCACCAGCGCCGCATTCTGCTGCGTCACGCCATCCATCTGCACCACCGCCTTGTTGACCTCATCGATCTCTGCGCTCTGCTCGCGGTTGGCGACGTTGATGTCATCCATGATCTCTGCCACTTTGTGGATGGCCGTGATGATGTCTTCCATGGTACCGCCCGCGCCATTGACCAGGGCCGAGCCGGCGTTGATCTTGCCGACCGAATCATCGATCAGCTCCTTGATCTCGCGCGCGGCCGTGGCGCTGCGCTGGGCCAGGCTGCGCACCTCCGAGGCCACCACCGCAAACCCGCGTCCCTGCTCGCCGGCGCGCGCGGCTTCCACTGCGGCATTGAGCGCAAGGATGTTGGTCTGGAAGGCGATGCCGTCGATGACGCTGATGATCTCGACGATGCGATGCGAACTCTCCTCGATGGCCTGCATGGTCTGCACCACTGCACCAACCATGTCGCCGCCCTTGCGCGCCACGCCCGAGGCATGGTCAGCCAGTTGATGGGCCTGGCGCGTGTTCTCGGCGTTCTTCTGCACGGTGGAGGTGATCTCTTCCATCGAGGCGGCCGTCTCTTCGAGCGAACCGGCCTGCTCTTCCGTGCGCTCCGACAAGTCACGGTTGCCGCTGGCGATCTCGGTGGCCGCCACCGTGATGGCACCCGTGCCGCTGCGCACTTCGGCGACGATGCCGGCCAGGTTGTCGTTCATCTCTTTCAATGAGTGCAGCAGTTGCGCCGTTTCGTCCTTGCCACGAATGACGACCTCTGAGCGCAGGTCACCGGCCGCTACCGTCTGGGCAATCTGCACCGCTTCGTCGAGCGGGCGCACGATGCTGCGCACCAAGGTCCAGGTGATGGCCAGGCCCAGCAGCAGCGACAGGCCGATCGAGACCAGCAGCAGCAAGCGCGCCTGCTGGTAGTCGAACAGACTGTCGGCATTGAGCGCTTCACGCGTCTTGCGGCTGTGCTCCAGCACGGCGACGACGATGTCATCGATCATCTTGGTCGGCACGCGATCCACTCCCTTGACCTGTTCATCCACCCGCGCGACCGAGGCGGGATCGTCGGCGGCGTAGAGCTTGAGGGCTTCCAGATAGCGATTGAGCAGCTCGGCATGGGCCTGCTGGGCCTTGCGGGCGGGCTCGGCCTCCATGCCGATGCGCGGCATCAGGGTTTCCAGGGTCTTGAGCTGCTTCTGGGTGGCGGCGCTTTCATCGATAAAGGCCTGGCGGTATTTGTTGAAGGCGGCGGGGTCCTTGCCGCGCAGCAAAGTGTTCTTCCACTCCTGCACCTGGATCTTGAATTGCACCTGGGCACTGCGGGCGACATCGACTGACTGCTCGATGAGGGCCCCCGTCTCCATCCCCTGCGCCCCCTGGCCGTAGACTTCCCCGACCGCCATCACGCCCCGGATGCCGACAAAGGCGATGGCCGCCAGCAGCAGTACCGACAGCATGCCCAGGCGCACGCCTATCTTCAGATCATTGAGTTTCATGTAGCCCCCCGGCTCACCTTCGTTGGTGTTGAACGCGATTCCCGTGTTTGATCATATCGCCAAGCAAGGGCCGCAAATCAGGGAAGAGGCCGGTAAAAGTGCCGTATGAAGGAAAGTTGTATTACAGCGGCAACGTCGGCCGCAAATGCCCGCCCGGCGCTGCACAGCGCTGGTGCGGATGGCGCAGGAAGTGAAGAGATTTGAAGAGAATCGATGAGTTTCCGTCATCGGCCCGTCATGCGTCGGCCGACTCCATGCCGGCGATCAGGTCGATGATCTGGGCACCATAGGTTTCCAGCTTCTTCTCGCCCACACCGGTGACGTGGCGCAGGTCGTCCAGCGATTGCGGCCGGGCCTTGGCGATCTCGCGCATGGTGGCATCGTGGAAGATGACGTAGGCCGGCACGTTGTGTGTGCGCGCGGTTTCCATCCGCCACCAGCGCAGCTTCTCGAAGAGTGCCTGCTCTTCGCTGCTGAGATCGGTCTCGACGAAGCTGGAGCGCTGCGAGCTGCGCTTGGCTTTTTCCGGCTTGCGATAGCGGCGCAATTGCACCTGCTGTTCTCCGCGCAACACCGGGCGCGCGGCCTCGGTGAGCTTGAGCGCGCTGTAGTTCTCGGCATCCACCGTCAGCAACCCCAGCGCGATCACCTGGCGCAGGATGGCGCGCCATTCGGCCTCGCCGCGATCGCTGCCCACGCCAAACACGGAAAGTTGATCATGACGCCATTGCTTGACGCGCTCGCCATCGATGCCGCGCAAGACCTCGATCACATGGCCGGGCGCGAAGCGCTGTTCGACGCGATAGACGGTGGAGAGCAGCTTCTGTACCTCGACCGTGGCATCGAAGGAGACCGGGGGCGTGAGGCAGGTATCGCAATTGCCGCAGGGGCTGGACTTCTCGCCGAAGTAATCCAGCAGGTGCACGCGCCGGCAGTGCAGCGTCTCGCACAGGGAGAGCATGGCATCGAGCTTGGTGCCGAGCACGCGCTTGAAGGTCTCGTCGGCTTCGGATTCGTCGATCATGCGGCGCTGCTGCACCACGTCCTGCAGGCCGTAGGCCATCCAGGCGTCGGCTGGCAGGCCGTCACGGCCGGCGCGGCCGGTTTCCTGGTAGTAGCCTTCCACGCTCTTGGGCAAATCGAGATGGCAGACGAAGCGCACGTCGGGCTTGTCGATGCCCATGCCGAAGGCGATGGTGGCGACCATCACGATCTTGTCTTCGCGCAGGAAGCGCGCCTGGTTTTTGGTGCGCAACGCGTAGTCCATGCCGGCGTGATAGGCCAGCGCATTGAGGCCTTCGCCGCGCAGGAACTCGGCCGTCTCTTCGACCTTCTTGCGCGAGAGGCAGTAGACGATGCCGGCGTCTTCGGGGTGTTCGTTCTTGATGAAGTCCAGCAACTGCTTGCGGCCATTGGCCTTTTCGACGATCTGGTAACGGATGTTGGGACGATCGAAGGACGAGACGAACTGGCGCGCATCTTCCAGTTGCAGGCGATGGATGATTTCTTCGCGGGTCTGCTGGTCGGCGGTGGCCGTCAGCGCAATGCGCGGGACCTGCGGGAAGCGCTCGTGCAGGATCGAGAGCTTGATGTATTCCGGGCGGAAATCGTGGCCCCATTGCGAGACGCAATGCGCCTCATCGATGGCGAAAAGCGAGATGCGGGCCGACTCCAGCAGGTCCAGGCAGCGCGGCGTCATCAGGCGCTCGGGGGCAACGTAGAGCAGGTCCAGGTCGCCCTGGCGCAGGCGGCGCTCGATCTGCAGCGCTTCGTCGAAACTCTGGGTGGAATTGAGGAAAGCGGCCCGCACGCCGACTTCGGCCAGTGCATCGACCTGGTCCTGCATCAGCGCGATCAGCGGCGAGACCACCACGCCGGTGCCCTCGCGCAGCAGCGCCGGCACCTGGTAGCAGAGCGACTTGCCGCCGCCGGTGGGCATGAGGACAAGGGCATCCCCGCCGCCGGCGACGTGCTGGACGATCTCGCCCTGATGACCGCGGAAGGACGAGTAGCCGAATACCGTTTCCAGCACGTGCAAAGCACGTTCTTGCTGGGTGGCACCGGGAGGCAGGGAATCGAAATCGACCATGAAAAAACCTGAAGCTGCTGCGTAGCGAAGGCGCTATTTTATTGCAGCCAGCCTCGCGACACCGCCAGCAGCAGGAAAACACCCAGCGCAGCTCGATAGACGATGAAGGGCCATGTCGAGAAACGCTCCAGGAATTTCATCAACCCCCAGATGGCGGCGAAGGCCGACACGCTCGCCACGGCCAGCCCGAACAGCAGCACGCCCCAGGCTTCCAGCGGGATATGCGCATGCAGCAAGACCGCCAGTTCCTTCAGTCCGGCCAGGGCGATGGCGGGCAAACCCAGCAGGAAGGAGAAGCGCGCGGCTTCCTCGCGACGGAAGTTCAGGAACAGCGCCGCCGTGAGCGTGGAGCCGGAACGCGAGACGCCCGGGATCAGCGCACCGACCTGGGCCAGGCCGACGATGAGCGCATCGCGCAGGCGCATCTGGTCGACGCTGCGGCGATGGCGGCAGACCATTTCAGAGATCGCCAGCAGCACCGCCATGACGATGCAGGACCAGCCGATCACGGTCAGGCTGCGCAGCGGCGAGCCGCAGGCGTTCAGGACATGCGACAAGGCCAGCCCGGCAATGCCGATGGGGATGGTGGCCAGGATGATGGCCACGGCCAGCTTGAACATCGGATCGTTGAAATCGCGGCGACGCCAGGCCGCCAGGCTGCCGCCGGTGACAGCGCTCACGTCGCGCCGGAAATAACTGATGACGGCGGCCAGGGCCGCCAGCTGCATGGCCGCGGAGAAGGCCGAGCCGGGATCATGCCAGCCGAGGAAGGCCGGCACCACGCGCATGTGGGCGGTCGAGGAAATGGGGAGCAGTTCGGTGATGCCCTGGACGATGCCGAGGAAACCGATCTGGGCGTAACTGAGGGAGGCAAAGCCGATATCAAGCCCGGCGCTGCAGACGTTGGCCATGGGGTGTGCTCTGAAGGGAGTTGGCGAAAAGGAAGTTATAAACCGCCGCCGGCAGCGAGGCCGGCCACGGGTGCTGCAGTGTACCGCGCCCGCCAGGGCGCTGGCTGACAGGCGCCTGACGCCCGCACAGTCCATGCACGGGCATCAGGCAGGGGGGTTACTCCACCCAGGCGACGGCGCCCGTATAAGCGGTCACCAGGACGATGATGCCGAAGACGATGCGATACCAGGCGAAGATGGTGAAATCGTGCGAGCTGATGTAGCGCAGCAGCCAGCGCACGCACAGGAAGGCCGAGACGAAAGCAGCCACGGTGCCCACGGTGAACAGCGGCACGTCGGCCGCCGACAGCAGGGCGCGCTCCTTGTAGAGCGAATAGATGGTGGCAGCGAACAGGGTCGGGATGGCCAGGAAGAACGAAAATTCAGTGGCCGCCTTGCGCGACAGGCCGAACATCATGCCGCCGATGATGGTGGCACCCGAGCGGCTGGTGCCGGGGATCAGCGCGAAGGCCTGGGCGATGCCGACTTTCAGGGCATCCAGCGGGGTCATGTCATCCACCGTTTCGA
>Ga0308171_1001002_pt1 | contig 44463 bp, 54 predicted proteins | sample PhyGR1_FD_202135 | JGI IMG/M metagenome (GOLD analysis project Ga0308171, IMG submission 202135) | Phyllosphere microbial communities from UC Gill Tract Community Farm, Albany, California, United States - DLSLSG.R1 | ecosystem: Host-associated > Plants > Phyllosphere > Unclassified | place: USA... | reverse complement strand
ACGGCTTTTCGTCCATCTTGTTGGGCTGTTCGGTGTCGGAATAGAATTGATAGACGACCCCGTTGGTCAGGATCGCCACCCGCGCCTCGGTCGTGGAGAAATACCGATAGAGTTGCGAGGCGTGTTTGTAGGGGATCATGAACTGTCACATCGTGGCATGGTGGGATTGGACGGGCCATTGTGGGCTATTCTGGGATGGGAATGGCTGAAAACAGCGCTTTTGTGGGGTGATCGGGCGAAGTGTCACGCTTGTGACAGTTTGAGGGCCTGAAACGGCATTGAAACCTGGGTTCTACCCTTATGCAGACCACCATGTGACAGTTTCGACCGGCGGCGGACCCACCGCCACCCGGTCAGATTTACGCGTATCAGCTCCCCCCACGCCGCCGAATGCCGACCTGTCGAATAACGATCGTCACGCTACCCGCCGCGAACGCCGATGCCCGGACGGTGGCGATGACGTAGGGGTATGGTCCGGTCGGATTGAGGACCGTGATCGGTCGCGTCCGAAGGGTCATGATTGCCGTGTCATTGACGCCCGCGTCGGTCGACGCACTGGGGCCGGACATATCGAACGAGCTGAAATTCGTCCCGCCCGATCCGGCCGTTGCACCGCCCAATTCCAAGCTGATCCCCGACAGCGCATTCGACGCGCCCGTGATTTCGACCAGCGCGAACCCCTCGATCTCGTCGCCCGCCTGGAGGTTGGTATTGTACGCGCCGCCAACCGTCCCGCTAAGCGCTTGCGAGATGGTGAAGCTGCCGACACCGCCGAAGGTGATGCTGGCCTGGAGGCCGTTGCCGATACCGTCGGCATTCGTCACGCTGGTCAGCGCAGCAAAGCCCCCGCCAGCCGACATGCTGGCCGACCAGTTCGCCGGGACGGTTCCACTTAGCGGCGTGACCGCAACCGTGATCCCGCTCGCCGAGGTCGTGGCCGCCTGACTCATCGTGTAGGCACCTGCGCCGCCGCCGCTCGGCTGGCCGGTGATGGTCGTTCCCGCCGGGATGCCAGCTCCGGCCACGGTCGCCCCCAGTGGCAACGTGTTGGACGACGTGACAGTCAGGGTGTTGGTCGAATTGGTGCTGGCCGTCGCGTTCCAGCTCGACAGCGTCCCCCCCATGGTAGTCGCAAAGATCGGGTTGGCGAGTAGCTGGCGGCGACCATTGGCCGGGACCTCGGCGACGCTGCGGATCAGGGGGGAGCGTGGGGCCGCCAAGCGGTCGAGCAAGGCCGCAAGGCTCTTGCCATGCCAATAAGCGCCACGCCCGTTCATGTGAATGCCGTCGTATGAATATCCCGGCTTGAACGTGGGGGTGGCCGCCCCAGGGTTCATGACGACCGGATAGGCGTCATGTTCGTACACGCCGGGCGTCCGCTCGGCATATTCGGTAATCATCTGGCGAAGGCTGTAGAGCGCCGCCAATTTCTCGGTCGTGGTCAGCGTCGAGCCGCCCACTTCATTTTCCAGGATGACGATCATCCCGGCCGCGCGCGCGGTATCGCAGATATAGCGAAGGTCGCGCATCGCGACCGCCGCCACATTGTCGATCGTCACCGGCTCGCCCGTGACCGCGTGCGTATAGGTGAAGGCCGGGGAGCCGCTGGCAACCGCGCCGATATTGTTGATGCCGCCCCAGACATGGAGAATGCCCGCATTGGTCGCGATCGCGGCGGGCAGTCGCGCCAGCATCTGGTCGGTTCGGTCGCCACTGACCCCGAAGGTCGCGCCGATCGTGAAGCGCTGGCCCAGAAGCGCGTTGGCCCAGTTCAACGGCGACCGGGTGCCCCGGTTGCGTGACGACGGGTCGAGATAGTTGGCGGCCTCGCGGCTATCGCCCAGGCCCGTGACGACGTTCGCCTTGCGACCGATCGCCAGTTGATAGGCACGCTGGGCGACCGTGCGGGCGTTGATGGAGGTGGCGTCGGTCTGCGCGGACGCCGCCGACGACAGGGACATGGCGACCAGCGCGAACAGCGCGCAAAGCAGCTTCAGGAAGCGCATGGTCACGACACCCGATAGGTGATGCCCGCGAAGGGCAGATAGAGCCAGAGCGTCGCGCCCTTCTCCGTCTCGACCCAGGGCTGGTCGACGCCCTGCCCCGACCACACGCCGACCGTGACGCCGCCGGGGGTCAGCGGCAAGGTCGTCGCGCCGTTATCGGTCGAGCGCAAAAGCTGCGCGTTGCCGCCCGCCCAGCTCGACGCGGACAGCGCCACCGTGACCACCCGGCCCAGCTGCGGGCGGAACGGCCCGACCAGCCCAGGCCCGGTCGACACGCCGGTCAGCGCGGGCGTCGAGGCCGGGGCCATGTCCGCCGCGCGCGTCGGCAAAGGGGTATCCTCGGTCACGGGCTTGGCGGTTTCCCCCGGCCGCCCGAATGCGAGCGCGGATTGCGGAACGAAGGAGCCGGGGGACGCGACCTGTTTGGACTGCGCCACCACCGGCCCCGGCACCAACAGCAACGCAAGGCCGATCGCGGCCATGCGGTATTTAAGAGACATACGGACCTCCAGTTTGAGGTCCGGGACGATGGGGTGGATTTCCCCGCTTGTCGGGATGCGCTGGCGCACCTAAATTGATGGTGCGTCGCGCGTGACACGGTGAATCTGGCGGCCGTAGGACCGGAGCAATCCGGGATCGCTTGTGAGGGACTGGCAGTCCTCACCGCGCGACGCAAATATCCTCACCATGGGATGAGGCTTTCCAACAGCGACGACAGTTCCTCGGCCTGCAAGATGCGCAGGGCGATGATTTGCAACAGGCTGGGCCCCGATCGAAGCCGCAACATCACCGGCCGCCCTTCGACGGTGCGGATCATCACGGCTTGGTCGCCGTCACGCAGGACATGATCCGGCTTGTTCGCAAAAGTCCCAAGCTGGCCGATGTCGTCGATGACGGCGGGCAATGTTTCGGTGGTCACGCGGGCGATATTGCCGCGCGCCTGGATCAGTTTGCGAATGTCCTCGGCGAGCGCCAGCGCAGGCGCTTCGCCCAGCCTTTCGACCACTGCGGCGAAACGATCGGAGGCGATGAAGGCATCCAGAGCGGCCTGCGTCGCAATGGGATCGGCCTTCGCCGCCCTCTCCAGCGCTTCCACGGCGACGCGGCCCGACTTGCGCGTCGCATCGGGGCCCAGGCGATCGAGCGCTGCCGCCGCGACACCGCCCGGCTGCGCTGGGGCGGGAGCCGTGACGGTCGCCGCACCGCCGATGCGCTTGCCCGCCGCGATCTCGCGCTCCAAATCCTTCGCCGCACCGACGCGGAAGCTCTGGAGGAACATTGCATCTCCGGAGCCGGTGACCTTCACCACCGCGCGCAGATAGCGATCGTCGACCTTCCAGAGGACGATATGCTGATCGCGGTCCTGCATGATGTGATCGGGCGCGGCACCGATACCGGGCAGTTCGCGATAATCGGCGACCGTGAGGTCGGGATGCCCCTTGCTCCGTTCGGTCTGGCCGAGCTGCTTGGCGTAGCTGTCGCTCGACAGCACCACGACATGGTTCTTCGCGCCTAGCGCATTCCGCGCCTCGTCGCCCAGGACCATGATCGGAAAGACGCCGTTCGGCTCGGCCAGCGTTTCCAGGAACGCGTCCGACTTGACCAGATCGGTCAGTGTGTCGCGCGCCGCCTTGATGTCGAGCGGGGCCATCGCCTCCAGCGAGCGGGTCGCCTTCTCGGCCACCGCCTGCATCCCGAACGCGCCGGGGTTGTACGCGAAGCCGGGACCGACGCCGACCGGCACGGCCTCGGGCTTGTCGGCCCCCTTGCGCCAGAACGTCCGCAAGCGACCGCCGACCTGCCCGTCGGCCGTCATCCATCCGATGCGCTCCAGCTCGGCGTCGGTGGTCACGCGGTAGCCCAGTCGGTCGAGGTCGGCCTGCGACAGCTGGCGCACCGAACAGCGGCAACCCCAGTCGTTCGGCGGATAGAAAATCGCCCAGGCGGGATGGTCGACGGGCAGGATGATGCGGATCGGAAAGGCCGGGTCGTTGCCGCCCCAGCGCCGATGGAGCGGCCGGGTGCGGTCGTCGCCGATCGACACGTACATCAGGTACGGCCGAACGTCCTTCATCTCCTGGATACGCTTCCACCGCCCGGCCGCGCGGCTGACCCGCAAATTGGTGTCGTAGATGGTGCGCAGGCGTCGGCCGCCGACGAAAACCGGGTCGGCGGTGCCGGTGACCGCCTCGTCCTCGACCATGCCCCACCACCCGGCTTTCTTCAGCTCGGGGATCAGGCCCGCCTGCCATTGCTCCAGCGTGCCGCCGTCGCGCATGACCTTGTCCAGCGACTGGCGGATGGTCGCCAGCAGGTCGAGATTGGCGACCTTGGCAACGGTGAAGGCGCGAGCATGATCGGCCTGCCACATCTCGGTCCAGTGGACGGTCGGGCGGAGCGTGTCGCGCGCGTCGAAGGCCGCGACGGTATCGGTCGCGGGCAGGTTGATGGCGGTGCGAAGAGCCGGGCCAGTCACGCCAGAACCTCATAAAATTCGATGTCGTGGGGGTGGCCGGTCAGCGACCAGCGGCATCCGGTCCGGCCATCGGCGGGCCAGCCGCCGTTGACGCCGAAGCGGTCGCCGTTGCGCAGCGTGCCGGTGACGCGTTTGGCCGTAGCCTCTCGCGGGCAATGGCCGGGGTTCCGCTTCACAACAGCCCCTCGGCCTGGGCTTCGCGATATTCGTCGCGCAGATCGGCCATGCGGTCCTGGAACCACGTCCAGGCATAGTCCGGGCCGCAATCGCCCGTTGCCAAGACGTAGAAACGAAGCGCGAGCATACTCGACCGCGTCAGCTTGCCGGGCACCGAATCGCGGTCCAGAAAGCGCCGCGCCTTGTCGAGCTGCGCCTCCATCTGCGCGGCCTGGTCGTCCCAGCGCTGGCGGACGGCGGCGCGGCGATCCCAGCCGAGCAGCCAGTAACGGACCATGTTGCGTGGGCATTCGGGCGGCGGCCGATCGCGGCTCGGTTTGACCCAGTCCAGCGGGTGCACCAGTTCGGACGGATAGGTATCGTCCAGATCGTTGATCCCACGCCGCACCCAGGCGGCGGCGATCTCGTCCCGATCCGGCGAGCGCGGACGACGCGGCGGATTGCGACGCTTCACGGCCGCACCGTGTCGAGCAGGTCCCGGCCTGCCTGGGACAGGCGGAGGAAAGGCATGGCCTCGCTGTTGAGCGACCATGTCTTCAGGCCCAGTTGCTCGACCAGCGCAGGCCGATCGCGCCCGCGTTGCAACAGGGTTGCAATGCTGCGCCAGCGCACCCCCGTATGCAGCACATCGGCGACATGGCGGGGCCATTCGGGATGCACCGCCAGCATCGCGCGGCGCTGGGCGGCGGACAGTCCGGCCCAGCGCGCATGACGCTTGGCGTTGCACGCCTCGCACGGGCAGCGATCCTTGGGCGGAATATGCGGGAGACTGTCCCGGTCCCAACGCGCGGTCATGGTCTGCGCCCGTCGCGGCAGGGTGCGCAGCGGCCACCGACCAGCCGGGGCCAGTCCCGCCCGCACGTCCGACACTCGCCCGCGACGCCGACCGCGATCGGCTGGCGCGCAAGGTCGATCAGCCGCGACAGCTCGCGCGACGCCACCTCGACCGAAAGGTCCATCTCGTCCGCCATCAGTGCGGCTCCGATCCGGTCAGCGCCTGGACCTGCGCGGCGAAGGATGCGCGGGCGACACGTTCGGCCAGGCGCTCGGCCGCGTCATCGGCGGCGGCGGCTTCCAGCATGGCGATCGCGTCCGCGACCGATCCGGCCGAGCGCAGGCGATCGACCAGCGGCGCGATCATCGCGGCGGCGGAGGCGGTCCATCCCTCGTCCGCCATCGCGGCGTCCACCGCCGCGTCGATGTCGTCGCGATCGGCGCGCGGCGCAGGCTCGGCCAGCGCGATCGCCGGGTCGGCGGGCGCATCCGCAACCGGCGGGACATCGTCATTGGCGGCGGGCGGCGTCTTGGCCTGGGGCGTCGCCAGATCGGCAGGCGGTGCCTTGCGCTCGTACCCGTCGCCGTATCGGTCCTTGAACGACTCCTCGGTCCGGACCCAGCCCAGCTCGGCGAGTGCCTTGTCCGTCTCGGCCGCCGTCTTGAGGTCGTCTTCCTTTTCGACGATGCGGACGACCATCGGGCTCTCGACATCGGCCCCGAAATTCAGGTCGGTCCACCAGCGCGCGGGACCGGAGTTGAAGGTGTCGGCCAGCAGGTCGGCGTCGGCCTTCACCACCTCCAGCTTGACGTCGGCATGGACCTGCCCCTGCGCCTTGGACGACCCGTTGTCGGTCGTCATCGTCTGGGACAGGATGATCTTGGCGATGCAGCCATCCATGTACCGGCAGACGGCGGCGAAATCGGCCCCCGACTGGGCGAGCGTCAGCAGCTCGACATCCATCCCCGCCGGGATCGCGAATCCGCTGTCGTTGGCGATCGCCTGGATCGCCATCAACAGCTTGTCGATGTCCTTCTGCGTGGATCCACGCGGATAGGTGCCCTTGGCGGTCGGCACCGAGAATTTGTCGAGGAAGATATTCCAGAAGCGGACGCCGTTCCGCTTGAACTGGACGGGCCAGTACAGCCACTCGGCCAGGCCCTCGCCGTAAACCTGGTCGTCGTCGGTGCCGCCCGCGCGCACCACCCAGAATTTGCGGTCCGGCAGCACCTCGCCCTGCGGCGCGGCGCGGGTGAGCAGGCGCAGCCGGTCGTCCCGGTCGAAGCGGAAGCGGCGCGCGTGCCGGACATGGATGGGGCGGCATTTCGCGCCGGGCACCCAGTCGAGCAGCCCCTCCAGCGCGCCCCAGTTCAACTCGGCGACCGCATAGCCGTAGAAATTCGCCCACAGCATCTTCTCGGTGACGAGGTCCCAGCCGATCCGCTCCAACGTCTCGGTCAGTGCCTCGGCGGCCTCGACCGAGCGGGGATCGTTCTCGTCGCCGGGCAGCACGTCCCATTCGCGGCTGACCACCGCGCGGATGCGCTGTTCCATGCAGGACTTGACCTGATCGTCCTTGCGGATGCGCTCGTACACACCCCAGTCGACCGCGCCCCACAGCTTGCGGTCGAGCGGCTGTTGCAGCTCCTGGACGAAGGGCCGCGTGATGTCGCGGCCATCGCCGGTCGAGGCGATTTCGTTCGTCAGGTCTTTGGGAAGGGCGGTGACCTTGCCGCTGCCCCGCTTGTTCTTTTTCGCCATCACCAATCCCCCGCGCGGCCGAAATCATCGCGCCGCCGGACCGTGCCGAAGCCGGTGTCCGTGTGTTCGTAATCGCCGCCCATCGATCGCGGCTGGTCGGCGGCATGGGTGTCGACCGGCTGGACATCCTCGTCCGCCGCGCCGACGAGGTTCATGACCGCGATCGCATAGTCGCCGTGGCGCTTGCCCTTCGCGCCGTCCTCCTTGCTGGCGACGCGGTCGACGATCTTGGGCACGCCGCGAACCAGCTTGACCTGCCGCAGGTCGTCCTTGATCCCGTCGTCGCGCGGGATCAGGATCGTGCGGTCCTCGAACCGCGCCTTCATGCGCGGCATCCGGGCGAGATAGACCGCCTCGGTCGCCATGACCGCCTCGATCCGGTCCGCGCCGTATTTCTCGACCATGTCCTCGGCGAGTTGCTGGCCGTTGCCGCGCGCGTCCATCTTGCCCGCCGCCCAGAGCGGCAGGTTGTCACAGAGCCAGCACAGGATCGCGAACTGCGCCCAGAAGGGCACGTTGCGCATCTCGATCCCCAGCCGGTTGTGCAGGACACAGGCCGCGTCCTCCTGCCCCGCCGCGATCGTGGACAAGTCGTTGGTGCGCGCGAAGTCCTGCCCGAAGAAAGACGGCCGGTGCGGATCGAAGCGGGCGACGTGCGGGGCCAGCTCGCGCTCTATCCATTCCGCCAGCCATTTTTCGCGCCATTCCCGGACTTCCGCGCGCAAGTTGTCGCCGATCGGCGTGCCCGCGCTGTCCGGCGCGACCAGCAGGCCGCCCGCCGTGTCCCATTCCTTGCCCAGGGTCAGACGGACGACATGGTGATCCGGCGACATGCAGGCGTCGATGGTCGCGGCGGGCAGATAGACGCCCGAACCCTTCGACGGAATGACGTCCAGTTCTTCCTCGGCCGCATCGCCATAGGTCTTGCGCAGCTTGGCTTCCCACGCCGCCTCGGCCTCCGGGGACCACGTCTTGCCGTTCACCAGACAGATGCGTTGGTACAGCCCCTGCGCCAACGCATCCTTGAGCGTCAGGCGATAAACATAACCCTCGCGCTTGCCTGCCCGGATGTCCTGGATAAGCTGGTTGAACGCATTGTCTTCGCCATTGTGGGTCGAGATTACGACGACGCGTCCGCCCCACATGAGCATGGCGAGCGCGGCCTTCAGCAGCTCGTCCAGATCGTCGTGGAACGCGGCCTCGTCGATAATGATAAGGCCTTGCCGACCACGGATCGAGCGGGGGCGCGACGACAGTGCCACCACGGAATAGCCGGAAGGCAGGTCCACGCGCAGGGCTTTGATGCCCTTTTCCGACCCGTCGTCGTACAGGAACTCGTCGCCGCCCGGCGACGCGAGGTGGAACGCTTTGGTGAAGTCACCGCACGATGTGATGAACTCGCGCGCCATGTCGAGGCTGGTGCCGATATACATGACGTCCATCGCCCGTATCGCCGGTGCGGCAACCAGCACGCCGTCCGACGCGAAGCCGTAGGTAAAGCCGACACGCCGGGATTTTTCCCCAACGAACAGGTCATGCTGGTGCGACAGCGCGACCGCCTCGGCCTGATAGGACAGCAGGACGGACGGGACAGTTTTCGGCGCGGCGTCAGGTGAAGGCGGTTTGAGCTTCACAGGCGGATGCCCAAGATACCGGCGCGGATCGCTTCCAGCGTCTCTTCGCTCGCGCCTGCGGATCGCCCGGCCTGGGTCGCGTCCTGAACGGCGCGTTCCCGCGTGCGTCGCGCCTCTTCCTCGCGGATTTTCGCCTCGCGCTCGATGTCGATCTTGGACGAGCTGGTCACGTCCTTGACCGCCTTCGCCAGCCGCGACAGCGCCAGCGTGTCGGGCGCGCCGCCGCCTTCCTCGTCATCGCCGCCCGCCGAGTCATCCTCGGCGCTGGCGATCGGGATCAGCGCGCGGGTCACGACGCTGGTCATGAGCTGGTTCATCATCCGGACCTGATTGTCATCGGACGATCCGAATTCTTTGCCGAAGGCCTGGGCGATGCTCTGGACGCGACGCTGTTGCTTCGCCAGCTCGTTGAAGCCCTGGGCGTAGCGCCCGACCGCCGAGCGCGACCGCTCGCTGCCCAGATCGCGCAGCAGCGCGCAGATGTCGTCCAGTGTCTGGCCGCGCCCGATCGCGTCGTGCACCGCGTCCAGGACGGCGGGCGGCAGGCTTTTGAGGGAGGACCTTCCAGCCATCAGCGTGCCGTGCCGACCTTGCGCCGCACCGCATGGCGGTGGACGCCGTCATAGAAGAAATGGCCGTTCGCCACGTCCTCGCCATCGGGTAGGATTTGGGCGAGCAGGAAGGGCTCGACCTCTTCGACCAAAATCAGCCCGGCCGCCGCCAGCCAGCGCATTTGTTCGACGACCGTCCGGCGCGCGACCGGATGGCCGCGCTGTTTCAGCAGCAGGGTCAGCGTGTCGTCGGATTGCTCCCCGCCGATCTCATTCATGAAATCGAGGATGGCGCGGCGGATGACCTGGTTCAGGGCGTCGACACTCACCGCTTGACCCCTTCGGTCAGGAGTGCGCGGAGATATTCGTTCTGGGTGTCGAGCTGGTCGCCGACGCCTTCGACGCCGCGCTCGACCTTGCCCAGCCGCTCGGACACCTGGGCGAGCCGGTCATTGAGGGTGTTGCGCGTGGGCGGTGCGGCGCATTCCTTTTCCAGGATCAGGATGCGGGTTTCATGACCCGCCAATTCCTTGTCCTGGACAGCGTTCTGACGGGCGACTTCGGTCGCCAGCGCGGTCAGTTCGGTCTTGAGCGCGAATTGATTGCGCAGCCAGAGTACGGCGAGGCCGATCAGTATTGGCGTCAGAGTCGACGCGATGGGCCAGATGACCCGAACATATTCCATCCACATAGCGTGTCGGGTCCCCGTTGAAGCGGGGATTGGGTGACACGCACGTCAGTTTTAGTCGGGATGCGTTGGCGCAGGCTCTTCGGGAAACATTTCCAGCTGCCGGGTGTCGACGGGGCGGCTCGGCACGAAGACGGGAGCGTCATCGGCTTCATTGGTCTGATTTGCAAGATGCGCGACATATCGGCGTGACGATCCGATCAGCCGCGCCGCTTCGTTCTTGTTCAATTTGCCCGCCCGAACGGCGGCGATGACCGGCGCGCGGCGCGCCCGCGCCAGGGCCTCGCGCGCGGTCGAGATTTGCAGCTTTTCGCGGCCATAGACCCGCGCCAGCGTGGCGACCGCGTCGCGCGGCAACACGTCGAGGAACGGGCTCTTTTCGGGGGCGAGCGGCACATACACGTCCAGCCCGCCGAAATGATCGACCAGCGTCAGGACATGCTTCGGGCTGATGTGCGCCGCCATTTCCAGCATGAACGGCGTCCAGCCGCGACCCGGCTTCACATCGTCCGGGATCGGCAGGTCGGAAAGGCGCGGCAGGTCAGCCATGGCTCTTGCCCCGCAGCATCTTGCCCAGGACGCGGATCGCCTCGTCGGTCTGCCGATCGGTCCAGCGGTTCGGCGGCAGGTCCAGTTCGGCTTGCAGCCAGGCGTCGGCGGTGCGTCCCTGGACGCGGTTGGCGACCAGCAGCTTGGCCCAGATCGCGTCGAGGACGGCGCGGCGATCGGCTTGCGGACAGGGCGGCACGCTCCATTCGACGCCTTCGCGCGCGGCCCAGCCTTTCAGCGCCTCGATCACGCCGACCGCCGCGCGGTGGTCGAGAAAGGCTACGGCATCGATCCCGGTCTGGCGCTTGACCCAGTTGTCCAGCCCATCGGCCCGGTTGATGGCGGCGAGCCAATAGAGCGACCACCACAGCGCGCGGATCTTGCCGACATGCGCTCGCGCGGCGTTGGCGGGCCAGGCATCGCCCCGGATCGCGGCCAGCACCTTGTCCATATCGGCGACCGACATGCCGGTCAGCGAGGGCTTGCCGGTCGCGCGCAGCTGCACCGCGCGGCGGTCGTCCTCGTCCATCCCGGCATCGCGGGCGGCGGCGAAGATGGCGCGGCGGCGTGCGTTCAAGGGATCGGCGGTCATGGGTGCACCTGCGCGGCCTGGGGCGTCGCCAGATCGAGCGCGGTCCCGCATCCACCGCATTGCGCCGAGCGTCGCCCGACCAGCCAGGACGCGCCGAAGCAGTCCGGGCAGATGGTGCCGGGGCCGCGATAGAGCATGACCCCGCTGCGCGCCGACCGGACCGCATCCTCCGACAGGACGATCGGCAGGACGAGCAGCTTGGCGCGGTCACGGTGGCGGGTCGTGCCGCCCCAGAACGCCTCGCCGGTCGCCATGCAATAGGCGTCCGGCCAGCGGCTGGTCAGGTAACGCGGTTCGGGCGGCGCAGGGTTGGTACAGGGCGCTTGGACCATCGCCCGGTACTCGGTCTTGAAGCCCAGCGTCCCCTCGAACAGGAACGGCCCAGGCGGACAGTCGGCCAGCGTGACGCGGCCCAGCGGGTCAGTCATCGGTCTTGCCTCCGAATGCGCGCAGCCGGTCGGTCAGCGCGCGGAAATCGGGATGGAGTTCGCGGCGGGCCTTGGCGGCGCGCAGGGCGGTGTGGACGGCAGGGTGGCCGCGCTGCATGACGCGGCCGATCGCAGGCAGCGACGCGCCCGTGGCCTCGCGCATCGCCAGGATCGTCGCCTGCCGGGCGATGACGAGCGGCTTTTCGCGGCACTGGCGATGCAGGTCGGCCACGGTGAAGCCGGTCGCGATCGCGGCGGCGGCGAGGATTTCGCCGAGCTGGCGGTCCTGGGCGGCGGTCATTGCACCGTGCCCCGTTCCGCGCTGCCGTGCCCGCCGGTCATCATGTCGGCGACCATGCCCAGCAGCCGGTCGAGGCCAGCGATCGAGAGCGATGCGACCAGCATCGTCCCGTCACCATGCCGGAGCGACAGGGACACGATCGCGTCATCGCCGATCCCGTCGAAGCCGACCGCGATCGCGCCGACCTGACCGGCATGGGGGGCTGCGCGCTCCTGGGCGATGGCGGCGGTGAAGCCACGCATCGGCACCATGCGGATGGTCTTATCCACGGGGCCGCGCTTTCGGGGCGGGAAGCGCCTTTTCGTCGTGGAGCTGGCGGAGCAGGTCGGCCAGCGCATAGCCGTTCTTGGCGACGAGCTGGACCGTCACGGTCGTCTCCGGCCCCTTGGCGGAGGCGGTCCGAAATCCACCGACCCGCACGTCACCGCGCGTCCAGTGGATCGAGCCGTAAAGCGAGTCTTCGGTCATTGGACCACCTTCCGGTCGTTTGCCTGGGCGTGGGTCAGCTGGGCGGCGGTCAGTTCGATCGCGAAGGCGGTGGCCTGATCCTCGTCGAGCGTGACCATCATCGTGCCCATCGGGCACGAAATGGAGACAGCGACGACGTTGCCGACAACCGGCATGGTGACCACCCGGACGCCGATCCCGGCCGTGTCCTGCGGATCGTTAGATACCGCGACCGGCGCGATGATGACGGGGGCCCCGTCCATCACGGCGTCGATCTCGTGATGCAGGACCTTCATACCTGCCCCTCCACCATGCGGGCGATTTCGCCGGTCAGGAGGTTGCGCTGATGCGCGGCAAGCCTGCCCAGGTCGGCGGTCTGTTTCGCGATCCCGTCGAACAGGTCGCGCAGGACGAGCCCGGCGAGTTGCTGGGATCGATCGGACTGGCGCGCATACTCGGCCATCGCTGACAGGTTGCGCCGCATGATTTCCAGGTCGGCGCGGCCCATCGTCTTGTTGGCGGCGATCGCGGCGGACACGTCCGACACGAGATTTTGCAGATCGGTTGCAATCGACATTCAAGCCTCCTGTGCGTGGGGATGGTCGGTGTTGTTCGGGCAGGTCGGGCAGGTCTGGGCGAACTGGACGTGCATCCAGTTCGCCGACTTCTCGCGGCGGCGGTTGCGAATGCAGGTCTTGAGCTGCATCTGGCCGTAGAGCGGGCAGACCACTTCCTCGGCCGACAGCGTCGCACGGACGAGCTGTTCGGCTTCCGGGTAGGAACCGGCATAGCTGCGGCTGATAAGGCGGCTGACATAGCCCGACGACTTGCCGAGTTGGTCAGCGACCGCGCGTTGGCTGGTCTTGTCGCAGGCGTCCGCCAGGACCAGCACCCAGGCGGGGGCCTCGGCCGTCCAGGCGGCGATCGCCTTCGTTCGGTTGCTATTAACGTTACCGAACATGGTTAACCTACCCCCCCGCCCACAGGGGCGGGCTTGGAGCTTTTTCCGAGCGATACGGTGCCGGGCGAGATGTCGACGCGCCGGCCATTGTTGCGATCGGTGATGACGATGCGGTCGCCGCGATGGTTGACCGCCGGGCACAGCCGACCCGTGTCCCGCCGCAGTCGGTAGGTCGACCATCCGCCGAGCAGCCTATTCCCGCGCCGCTCTATCGACACGTAGTTTGCCCGCTGGAGCTGGTTCAAAAGGCTCTGGATCGACCGCTTTGACGCGCCCGTGGTCATCAACAGCGCGGGCACGTCGAACGTCTTCAATACGCGCATCGCCAGCCAGACTTTCTGGCGAGCCGTCTTGTCCACCTCCTGCCGAACCAAGTCCGGGGACTTGCGCAAGGGCTCATAACGGTTGGCCGCCCCCGGCGTCAGGATGTAGCGGGCCGGTCGGCCGGGCAGGCGCTTGAGCAGGCCTGACATAGCCCATTTGCGGACTTGGGAGTCGGTCGAGCCTACGACGGTCGCCCCCGCCAGCTCCTGCAATTCGCGAACGGTCAGCGGCTTTTCCGCGTCGAGCAGGCAGGACCACATGGGCCCCGCGATGCTCTGCTTTCCGGGCTGAACGGTCATCACGCGGCCTTCCGGATCGGAATGTCGCCGGTCGAAAATGGGCGGTTGCCCCAATCCGCGCGGCTGATCGCCGTCAGGCCGCTGTTCATGGCCTGCGACTGGACTTCCTGGAGATTGGTGACGATCCGGCGCGTGACGCCCTTGGTCGCCTGCACGATGGCGCCGACCAGATCGTCCGCGATTTGGACGCGCGGGCAGTAATAGTCGCGCAGCAGACAGGCATCGGCGAGGCTCGACGGCTGGGCAGGCGTGGCGACGAGGACCCGGTTGTCGAACCGTTCCCAGTCCTTGAGCTTGGCGGGGAGCGCTTCCTCGCCAATGAGCATGATCGGGACGCCGCCATGGTCGTGAATGTCGCGGATGATCTCGACGTTCTTGCGATGAACGACATAGTCGGTTTCGTCGATGATGAGCGGTTGCGGCGCGACCAACAGCTGCTCGATCACTTGGTCCAGCAGATCGTCGGCGGTGCGACCCATACGGGTGATGCCCAGGTCGGTGGCGATGGCGCGCAGCATCGACTTTTGCGACCATGTCGAGCGTGCGACGACATAGGCGGCGTTGAAGCGCGCCGCGATCGTGGCGGCGGCGACCGACTTGCCGTAACCGCTGGGGCCGTACAGCAGGCCGATGCGCGGGCTCCCCTGCGGGGCTTCCTGACAGCGCATCATGGTGGCGAGGCCCAGGCGCATGTTCGTGAGCTGCGCGGGTTCGTTAATGGTGGTCAAAGCGAACTCTCCTTGAGCGAAGGCGTGGTGGCGGGCGCGGCGCGCCGGGCCGTGAAATCGGCGGTCAGCAATTTGTGAGCGCGATATTCGGTGGACTGGGAGAAGATGCGGGCGCGCGAGAGCGCGTCCGGGTCGACGGCGTGACCGGCGGCGTGGTCCGCCAGGACGCGGTCCGCCTCGGCCATGCGATCCTCGAAGCTTCGGGGTGCGCTGGCGGCCGGACGGGGATAGCGGGTTTCCGCCGCCTCGATCGCGGTCGCGCTGGGCAGTTCGACGGGCGCGTCGGCGATGCTGGCGATGGCGGGCGTCTGATGCGGGGTGGTGCGGACGGGCAGCGTGACCAGCTTGCCCGCTTCCTCGGCATCACGACGCAGCAGCGCGTTGCGGGCATCCTCGAACGAGAAGCGGCGTTGCTTCTCGCGCAGCTCGGCCCGGTGCGCCTTCATCAGCGCGGCTTGCTGGCGGCGGGCCTCGACCGCGAAGTCCCGGTCGGACAGGCCGGAGCGCTCGGCGTTGACGGCGGTGCCGATGTAACGCTGGTCCTCGTCGAACACGAACAGCGCGCCCAGATCGTCCTCGTCGCGGCGCAGGATGACGGTGCACCCGACATGCGCGGCCAGCGGCGGCGTCCAGTAGCGGCCCTTTTTCCAGGTGATGCCGCGTTTCGTGACCTGTGCCCGCCCGACCAGCGCCGACAGCAACAGCTTGAGCGTGCCCTCGTCCGGAGCCCCCCGCGCGGCGCGTGGGCTGTTCGTCCATCGCGACATCGGCGATGCGCCCAGGCTGGAATGCGCGCGGACGTGGTACACGCCGTCGAGCCAGTTGTTGATGATCGCCTGGAGTTCGTCCGCCGAGAGTTCGGGCACGATGACCGGACGCTTGGTTTCCTTGCGGGCAACCGCGCGCAGCCGCTGCGCCTCGGCGACATTGTGGCCGATGTAACCGCCCAGCAGCTCGGCCCGCTCGCGGGTGAAGGTGCCGAACATGCGCTCGACAAACGGTTTCTTGTCGCCCGACGCAGGCGGCACCGGATCATGCGCGATGCCCAGCAGCTCGCAGGCGGTGCGAACCGTCGCGTTGATATAGCCGGAGCCCTGGTCGGTGCGCAGCACCTCGGGCATGACACCCCAGGCCAGCATCGCGGCGACCAGCGTCCGGCGGACCGACTGGGCGGACTCGCTGTCGACGACGAGATAGAAGGTCCGACGCGACCAGACATCGACGATGCCCAGGATGGATTTCCGCCCCTCCTTGGTCATCACATCGGCCTTGGTGGTGTCGATCTCCCAAATCTGATGGGCGTAGGACACGCCCGCGTCAGCCCGGCCGAGCGCGACGCGGTACTTGCTTTTGAAGAGGTCCGGGTCGCGGAAGCTGGCGAGCAGCGCGGGCTTCGACGCCTCCAGCTTGGCGATGAACCGGCGGACGGTGTGCACGGATGGTAGCGGAGCGAACCGGGTCCGCATCAGCTCCAGGATGGCGGTGGCGGACAGGTCGCGCTCGGCCAGCCATGCCTCGACCGCGTCTGCGGCATCGGGGGTGCGGGTGAAGAAGTCCGAGCCCTTGGGCCGACCGCGCTGGCCGCCAACCGGCTGCGCAGCGGTGCGGTCCGCATAATCGCGGCGCGCGGCCTCGGGCAGGTCGGCGACAGCGAACAGCCGCCCGCCGCCATTGCCCTGCCGGGCGATCCAGCGCCACTCGCCCCGGCTGGCGCGATTGGCGACCGCCGTCCGGTTGGTCGGCAGGCCCTCCAACTCCAGCGACGCGATCTCCTGCGCGGACAGATATTCGCGGCCGAGCAGCGTCACGCGCGGGTCTCCGGCTGGGACACGCTGGCCGACTTGCGAAGGAAGGCTTCCGTCCGGTAGTTATCGACAGATTGGGGGCGTTTGAGCGTCCCGGCGCACCCAAAGCGGATGGACCGAATGACCATAGGAAATGCACTGGGTTGTGCGGCTGCCGAACTGGTCGACGCAGCAGCAACGGCAATGCAGGCCAAGCCAGAAATCGACAGCGAGGCGGTCATTGCGATGCACCGCCATCGACTTTCGCCGAGTTTTCGGTTTTCGACCGGGGCGAAGCGGTGATGGTGTCTAGGATCGCTCGCTCGATACGCGCACTGGTGTTACCGCGTAGAACATCGCTAACCGACTTTTCGGGGAAGTTATGGGCGCGCTCAAAGGCGGCCAGACTACCGAATTTTCGGCAGATTTCTGCCTTTATCCCGTGTTTGTCAGTCAGCGTGAGCGCCACATGATTTCCCCGAAAGTTCGTTCCGAAGATTCGGGTAATCCGAGAAATCGTGGACGTCAACCAATTCAAACCGAAAATTCGGTTGGCCAGCGCATTTTGTTGGCTTTGGGGGACCGACCCAGGAAATGGCTCGCGCAGGAGTCAGGGCTTCCGGAGAGCACCGTGGGCGACGCTATCCTGCGCGGCCCCGCCAGGACCGAGGTCGCGATCAAGATCGCCGACGCGCTCGGCGTCGGTCTGGATTTCCTGCTAGGTCGTAGCGTCGAGGTCGAAGCCTCCCCGGCCGTGACCAGGCGCGAGACTTCCGGGCGTGAGTCGGGCGCTATCGTTTCGATCCCGGTTCATGACGTTCAAGTCGCGGCCGGAGCGGGGCGGCTTGCCGATCGCCTCCCGCCGCCGATGTATTATTGGTCGTTTTCCCGCGACTGGGTCGAGGCCAACCTGAAAGGCGTCGGTCAGCTCATCATGGTCGAGGTGTCGGGTTCCAGTCAGGAGCCGGAGCTTTCGGACGGCGACCTCGTCGCGGTCGATCTCGACCAGTCGCGATTGCGTGAGGGGATGTTCGTCGTTCGCCTGGATGACCTGTTGGTCATCAAGCATATCCAGGTTGACGGTCGGATCGTGCGCCTCATGAGCCGCAACCCCCTGTACGATCCCGTGGAAATCGACATGCACGAGCCCGGTATCGACGATCGGTTCGAGGTGGTTGGCCGCGCGGTGTGGGCGAGCAAGATGCTTTAATTCTATGATGCGGCCATCGACAGAGTCATAGCCGATTTAATGGGGGCACCATGCAAATCACTTTGCAAGAGGATTTTGGCGGAGTTACAAACTTCTCTTCTAAGGCTGATGCCATTTTGTGGGCGCAAAGGCAGGCAAAGGAGTGGCTGGAAGCTTTTGACGTTTCTGATAATTCTATTGGTCACAACATTGACAAAGTACATCCTACTGCGCGGCTTGTGTATGGCGCATGGAAGTCGCTTGAATTTTCATTGTCGACAATAGGCGATCTGGAATTTGCAACTGCGCCTCTATTTGGCGGGAGAGTGCAAGACAACCTGATTATGGCCTCGGCTCCAGCTGGCAAGGCGCTGCATTGGGTCAATAACAATCTAGACAATGATGCCCTTTCAGCCGCGTTCGCAACCGCAAAAGTTTCTCACTTGCCCATTAATTGGTCAGAAAGTTCAAGTACGGCGGGGGTCGTTCACTATATCCGAATAATGAATGCGTACCGGGATTTCGATGAAGCTGCGTCATCGAATGGCGTTAAAATTATACTTTCCAGGGCTGAAGCGAAGGCCGAGGCAATCGGTAACTCGGTAAGTGACGTTGAGGGACGATTGGGCGACATAAAAGATGACATAAACGAAATACGTGAAAATTACTCAAAAAAGTATAGTGAAGTTTATTCTTCTGGGGTGGAGCAATTAGCGACAATTCATGAGCGTAATGTCAATGAGTTGTCCGATAAATACGATGATGCAAAGCGGGCGCTGGCGAACTTCGAAATATCTCGTGAAAAGGGTATTAGCGAACTGGAAAACTGGCGCGCTGCGTTCCGAGAAGAGGTCCGATTGGAGCCAGCAGCAAGGCTTTGGACAGGTCTTGCTAAATTACATTCAACGTCGGCCACTCACAGTGGAATAGCCTCTATAGTCGTTGGCGTTTCGGGAATAATATTAACCCCGGTGATTGCCATCCAGATTATGAAGTGGATACGTCAAAAGTTTTCTGAAATTGGGGGAGATGGCCTAATATCCGGTAGCCCATCAAGGGCTGCCGAGTTGACGTTTCATTACCAGATCGCATTCTCCGCGGCCGTAACATTATTGTGGCTGACCATGTTCTTATGGTTAATGCGCGTTCTTGTTCGTCGGCATACCATGCAGCGGAGGTTGCATATTGACGCAGCGGGGCGGGCTGCATTGACGCAGACATATTTAGGGCTGATCCAAGATGGTGCGGTAAATGAAAATGAGCGCCCAATTGTCCTTGCGAGCTTATTCCTTCCAGTTTCAGACAACTCTGTGGATGATGGGCCTCCCGCTACTTCTCTTGCGTCTATATTGGCAGCAATCGCTGCGGGTAAGGCGGGGGTTGGGTAAATTATTATGAGGATGCCAATTTTATTTGCCAGCGCCATCGCTGTAGGTAGCGCGACATATGCCTGGGCGATGCAAGTCGATCAGCCTTTCGACCTTGCTGCCTGCGAAGCCCACGTCCGCGCAAATACCCCAAATAATCGGGGCTATCGGCAATTGAGCGTAACGCGCACCGACACTGGCCCACTGACACCGGCGGCGTTCCATGAACAGGCGGGGCCCCCCGCGTCACGACATGGGCTCGGCGAAGCGGAGCGATTGCAGAACATCCTGGACGAGACGAACGCGCAGGCGGGCAACCTCGCATTGCGTCGCATGGTCCTGACCTATCAGTTTCAGGGCGACGCCAAGCCCCGCCAGCAGATTTGCGCGTTCCGCCTGATCGAGGGGGAACTGGAGAGCCCCAAGATACTAAACGCCCATGCGACGACCGTCACCGGCAAGGCGCTGGACGTATTGGCCGACCTTCAGCACCGCCCCCGGCAATCCCGGCCGAAGCATTCATGCTGCCTCTGATCGCGGCGATCGCGGCCCAGGCGCTGACCTGCGCGCCGATCGCCGTCGACGGCGACACGCTGCGTTGCGGGCGGGAGCGGATACGCTTGCTGGCGATCGATGCGCCGGAAATGCCGGGACATTGTCGGCAAGGCCGCAAATGCGTCGCGGGCGATCCGTTCGCCAGCCGGGTGTCACTGACAGCGGCGTTGCGCCCGCCCTTCACGATCCGGCGGGTCGGCTTCGATCATTATGGCCGGACCTTGGCGGCGGTCAGCGGCGCGCGGGGTGATCTGTCCTGTTGGCAGTTGCGAGCGCGTCGCGCGCGCTACCGGTCGGACTGGGACAATCGCCAGCTGGTCGGCTCGCAATGTCGCTGAAGGCCGAGCGTTTCCTGATCGCGTTCGAGGCGATAGGCTTCGCCATCGCTCTGGCGATCCATATCGTGCCGCCGGTCTTTGCGTGGGTACGGGCGCTCCTCGCCTGAAAGGCCGCCACAGCCGCTTTTCCCGGCCTTCGGGCATCATTCCCGCCAAATCGGACTCGACCCCATTCAGCGGCCGTGTGCGGCGTGCACACGGCATATCGGGTCACGACCGAACGAACCCATCTGGACAACCCGCCCAAAGCTGATCCATGTTCTTGCTTTGTTCTAATGGGAGTCAGAACGGTGCTACAGGATTTCGGATCGTGGTTGGTCGATCAGCATAAGCGTGACGATTGGGTCGGTCTGCTCGGTTTCCAGGCCCGGCGCGACACCAGCTTTCCGACCGGCGGCGATCCCGACGATGTCCGCGCCTATCTGGAGCGCAACGGGGCCGATCCGGATGCGCTCGACATGCTGGAAACCGCCGCGCTGGAATGGGGCCGGGCGTGAATTGCGGGGCAGGCCTGGGGGAGGCTGGTCCCGATCCTCTGATGTTCCCGACCGATGCCCATCCCCGTTGGCGGCTGCGCGTGTTCGACAGGTGCTGGCCGTGGCGGGCGACCAAGAGCGAGGCGTTGCGGGACGCGGTCATGAGTCGAAACGCGCGGCGCTGCCCGGACGACAATGTGACCTATCTCGACGCGGCGGCGGCGATCCAGCGCGACCCGCCGCATTATGGCGATCAGTTGCGAATGAGGATGAAGCGATCGTTCGCCAAGTGAAGCGAGATACATTGCAGTCACCGATCCGGCCGGATCGTTTCGGCCCGAAGCAGAAGCGGCCAACCAAAATCTAACCTCTTGCGCCGTGCCTCCGTCTGTATCTATCAGGCGGGGCACGGCGTCTTGCCGTTGCTTTGGGATGCGCTGGCGCAGGACGCGAGGCCCGCTGGCCTGGACTATTCCGGCGGCCATGGCACCGCCCCCGATCAAGATCCTGCGCCCCGGCACCTTCACCGATATTCACGGGACGAAGGTCACCTTCACCCAGTCCGACCTGGACCAGGTGATCGCCTCCTATGACCGGGAGAGCGATCCCGCGCCGATCGTCGTCGGCCATCCCAAGATCGACGCGCCCGCCTTCGGCTGGATCGGCTCGCTGGCGATGGAGAATGGCGTCCTCGTCGCGCACCCGTCCGAGGTCGCGCCCGCCTTCGCCGAGGCGGTCGAGGCGGGCCATTACCGCAAGATTTCCCCCCAGCTCTATCCGCCGTCGAGCCCCAACAATCCCAAACCCGGCAACTGGTATCTCCAGCATGTCGGTTTCCTGGGCGGCGCGGCTCCGGCGATCAAGGGTCTGGGAACGGTCGCCTTTTCCGACGCGCCCGTGGGCGTCGTGACCCTTTCCATCGACGAGGACAGCATGACCACCGAAACGACCACCCCGCCGGACGCGGTTGCGTTCGCGCAGCGCGAAGCCGAACTTGCCGAGCGCGAGAACGCGATCAAGGCGCGCGAAGCCGACCAGGCCCAGCGCGAACAGGCCGCCCGCCACGCGGAGCATGTCGCCTTTGCCGAGGGGCTGATCGCCGATGTGAAGCTGGCCCCGGCGGGCAAGGACAAGGTCGTCGGCCTGCTCGATCTGCTCGACGCCAGCCAGCCGGTCGCGTTCGGCGAGGGCGACGCGAACAGCATGACGCCGCTCGCCGCCTTCAAGTCGCTGTTCGACGGCGCGCAGCCGGTCGTCGCCCTGGGCGAGGCCGCGCCCGCCGACAAGAAGCCTGCCGACGCGCCCAAGCCCAGCGACATCGCCCGCCGCGCCCAGGCCTATGCCGACAAGCAGCGGGCGGCAGGCAAGCCGATCACGACCCAGGCGGCGGTCCGGTTCGTCACCGCCAATCCCGACGCCTGACCCGGCGGCGGCACCCCCACGACTCAACGACAGGAGCTTACGACCATGGCTGGCCGCACGGACGGACTGACCAAGAATTTTCGCGCTGGGGCGGCGATCGCCCCGTATCTGATCCTCAAATTCGGCGCGGACGACCAGACGCTGGTCCCCGCGACCGGCCCGACCGACGACCTGATCGCGACCAATGTCGAATTGCCTGCGGTCCAGGGCGAGCGCTTCGACGCGGCGATCGGTGGCCTGCCCGAGGTCCGCTACGGCGGCCCGATCGGTCGCGGTCGCCCCATCACCTCGGACGCCCAGGGCCGCGCGGTCGAGGCCGCACCCGCCGCTGGCGTCCGTGTGCGCATCATCGGCTTTTCGATGGCCTCCGGCGTCCTGGGCGATGTCCTCGCCTACCGCCCCGCGCCCGGTTTCATCACCGGCTGATCCCGGCCTTCAACCCCGTTTCACCGCTTTTACAGGACGCTTTTCCGTGGCCCAATCGCCTTATCCCATCGATCCCGACCTGACCGCGATCGCCATCGCCTACAAGAACCAGGGCTATATCGCCGACATCGTCCTGCCCCGCATCACGGTGGGCAAGCAGGCCTTCACCTTCATGCAGTACGGCATCGACACGTTCTTCAACACGCCCGAGACGCTGATCGGCCGCCGTGGCCAGGCGAACCAGGTCACGATGGACGGCGTGGAGGTTCCCGACACGACCGAGGATCACGGCCTGGAGTCGCCGGTTCCCCAGGCCGATGTCGACAACGCCGACGAGCGGTATGATCCGCTCGGCAACGCGGCGGCACTGACCTCCGAGCTGATCGAAATCCGCCGGGAAATTCGCGCGGCCGGGATCATCTTCAACCCGGCGACCTATGACCCGAACCTGCGCGTCACGCTGGCGACGACCGATGTCCTGGACAATCCCAACACCGACGCCGTGACGCTGATTTCCGACGCGCTCGACAAGCCGCTGATGCGCCCCAACCAGATGGTATTCGGCCAGCGCGGATGGACAAAGTTCCGTCGCAATGCGGGCGTCATCAAGGCCATTCGCGGCACCAATGGCGGCGGCCTCGTCAGCAAGCAGGAGGTGGCCGAGCTGTTCGAGGTCAATGAGGTCGTGGTCGGCCAGGCGTTCGGCAACCAGGCGCGCAAGGGTCAGGCGGCGCAGATGTCGCGCCTGTGGGGCAACCATCTGGCGCTGACCTACAAGGCACCCGTCCTGTCGCGCGAGACGCCGACCTTTGCGGGCACCTTCACCTGGGGCGAGCGTGTCGCGTCCCAGCGCGAGCTGAAACCCGGCGAAATGGGCCTGCGCGGCGGCACCGCGGTGCTGGTCGGCGAGAGCGTGCGCGAGCGCGTGATCGCGTCCCAGGCGGGCTATTTCTTCGAGAACGCCTTCTCGCCGAACTGATCCCGCCCCGATGCGGGCGGCGATCCGGCCGCCCGCATGACCTCCCTCGACTGGAAAGCCCTTCCCATGAGTTACCCCTACAAGGTCGCCCGGACCGTCATCTTCGGCGGCAAGGAATATGCGCCCGGCGCACCGATCCGCTTCGACACCAGCGACAAGGCGCAGAACGAAGCCCGCCTCGATCTGCTCGGTCGCGAGGCGATCGGCGACGACGAGGACTTCGCCGACACCATCCTGCTGCGCGAGCAACTGGCGGCGGCGCAGGCCGAGGCGATGACCGGCAATTCGGCCGCGCCGACGACGACGGCCCCGGAAGCACCCCAGGCCACCGCGCCGCAGGACAGCCCCCAGGCGACGGGCGGCTACACCACGCCCCCGCCGTCCGAAAAGCCCGCACTGACCGGCAAGAAAAAGCCCGAGCTGATCGCGATCGCGGCGGACGAAGGCGTCGCGTTGACCGGCGAAGAGACGGTCCAGGAGATCATCGCCGCCATCGAGGCGAAGCGTGCGGCGGCATGATCGCCACCATCCTCAAGCAGCCGGGCGAGACACTTCGCCCGGCTGTCGCCTTTTCCGGGAACGCTTCGATCGCCGCGATCCGCGCCGTGACCGTCACCGCGCGGGGCCTCGTTCCGGGTGCCGCCGCGCTCGGCGCCAACGCCACGCTGTCGGGCGGCACCGTCACGCTGGCCCTGTCGGGCGGCAGCGACGGGGAACGCTATGCCGTCACCGTCCGGGGTGACGACGCGCAGGGCCAGACGCTGGAAAGCGAGGTCGAGGTCGTCCTGATCGAGTCGAGCTGGGCGACGCCGGACGGCGGCGCGGGGTGGCTGTCGATCGCGGCGTTCGTGAAGCGCTTCACCCTGGACGAGGTCGTGCGGATGACCGACATCGACGGCTCCGGCCGGATCGATCGCGACCTGCTGATCGGCGCGCTGGTCGACGCCCAGGCGATCGCCGAGGCGCATATCGCCAGCCGCTACGCGCTGCCCCTCGCCACGGTCCCGCGCATCCTGGAAATGGCGGTCGGCGACATCGCCCGCACCCGGCTTTACCCACGCGGCGCGCCGGAGGGGATCGCGGACCAGGCCAAGGCGGCGATGGCGCTGCTCGTCCGCATCCAGAAGGGCGAGGCGACGCTGGGCGTGCCCGCCGCCGTCCTCCCGGCCGAGGCGGTCAGCGACGCGCCGATCCTGATCGCGCCCGGCCGCCGCGCCTACTCCGATTGGCTGAAGGACTATTGATGGTCGACATCGCGATCACCATCCGGGAGGACGTGACAGCGGCGATGAACCGGCTGGCGGCGGCGGGGACAGACATGACGCCCGCCATGAAGGACATTGCCGGGCACCTCGCCGACACGACGCGCGAACGATTCGAGACGGAAACGGACCCGACCGGCAAGAAGTGGATCCCGTCCCGGCGGGTGGTCGAGCATGGCGGCAAGACGCTGACCCTGTCGGGCGACCTGGGCAATTCGATCACCGAGGACTGGGGCAAGGACTTCGCGGCGGCCGGGCCGGAGCGATCGGGCGGCGCTGGCGTCTATGCGCTGATCCACCAGACCGGCGGCGAGATTCGTCCGCGCGAGAAAAAGGCACTGTCGTTCGGCGGCCGGATCGTGGCGAAGGTCATCATCCCGGCCCGCCCCTATGTCGGCTTCAACGACGTGAACGCGGATTACGCAATCGGCGCACTGGCGCGCCATCTGGGCTTTGGAGCCGTTTAAATGCTGACCCTGACCCCTATCGTCGCCGTGTTGCGGACCGGCTTCAAATCGGTCGACGGCGTTCTGGAAGCGCCTTCCCAATCCGACTTGCCCCGCGCGCTCCCCGCGCTGTTCGTCGTCCCCGCCGCCGATGCCGCCGAGCCGAACACGCTGTCCGGAAAGCGTGACCAGCGGGTGACGTTCGACTTCTCGGTCCTCGCCACCGTCGCGACTAGGGCTGCGCAGGGTCAGGTATCCGACGAGTTGAAGGCAGTGGAGGACCGGGTGATCGAACTGGTCGTAGGCTGGACACATCCCGATGCATCTGGCCCCATAGACTATGTCGGCGGTAGGCTGGCAAACGTTGGCTTTGGCAGCGTGAGCTGGGAATTTCGTATGCGCTGCCACTACCGATTGCGCAATAATCTATAGATTTTGCGCCACTCTATTATTTATCCCTCTCAAGATGAAATGGCTTTTAGATAACCAGTATATTATCTTTTCTTGTTATTTGTTAAGCAAGAGTGATATTTCATTCTTCAAATCTGTCGCCATTTCGATTCCAGGGACAGGGGATCTCAAATTGGAAATTCGTGAAAGCTTTTTGTTTTCGCCGATTTCCAAAAGTTGGTTTGAAATAGACTTTTCCAGTGCTTTTAAAAAATCCTTGCCCTTAATCACAGATGGAGAAAATCCTCCGAGTTCATTCCATCGATCGATTATGGAGCTTCGACTCTCCTTGGGTAATATGCTCACCGCAGAACTCAGTGCTGTCTCAAAGTTTGATTGGGCTTCTTTTCCGTCGAAGCTTGAAAGGGCGGATGCAACTATCTTTTCAGCAATGCTATGTAAAATCCCAAAAACTTCTGCGATATGTTCAGGCGAACAAAAGCAAGATTCGATGTCAGAACCAGGCGTGACCCAAAGCGGTATGTCGTACCGCACGAGTTCCTTTTTTTCTTCCCAGGCGTCTATATCCGCATCGGACATAAAGTCTCGGTCACGATGCACCATGATCGGAATACCAAGCTCGTCTCTTAACTGATTAAGCGCTTTGCCAGAGGGTATTCCGCTGTACCCAAAGGTGGGCCACAAAAGAACTTTCCGATACAAATCAGGCCATTGTGAAAGAATGGCCTTCATTGCGGTCAGATTTCCGTCTTCCGTGAACAGAAGAATCTCTTTGTCGAGTGCACCCCACCCCATGCGCAATCGGATTCGCTCTTCACTGTCAGCGCGCAGAGCACCCTCATCCATCCAATGCACTGATGTCTGAGGTCCGCAGGCTCTAACCAGATGTGGAGAATGCGTGGTAACAATGAACTTTGTATGAGGAAATGATAGCGATGCGCTCTCCAAAGCCTTAATCAATAGCTCTTGCGTGCTCGGATGCAAATGCGCGTCAGGCTCATCTATCAAAAGCAGCTTTGGATTAAACTTTAGGAGGTAAGCAAAGATTTGTACTATTTGGAGATATCCAGTGCCGGCCATTTCTAGAGGGCGCCTTTGCAGAGCATCCGGGCGGCCTGGCTCCTTCATATTCGGGGTTAAAAAAAGTGCATCTATTCTGGCGTCTCGCAAACGGTCGAATTTCACCCAAAATTGTGAACCCGGAAGTACTTTAGACACCCATTCCGATAATTCATGAAGTTCGGCATACTCGGTATCTGTTCCGGCACTTCCGCCGGCCAGATCGAGCAAAATGTGGCGAAGCACCGAACCGCCCTCACCTGACGCTGCACGTCGATTGAGAACAGGCTTCGCAAGCACAGTTTCAAATTCTGCCAGTCCCGCAATACCAGGTATGTAGGCAGTCGAAGCTTGCTCTGATGTTAATGCCGCAGTTAATGGGCCAGATATTTCGGCTTTTGCGCCAGCATCATTACGAGCCGCACTAATAGCGATTTCAGTTTCTGACCCACCCTCATCGACGAAGCCCACAATAACTTTTGGAAGATCGGATTTATTCTGTAAGCGCTTCTTGTGTGCGAGTTCTTGGAATGCGCGACTGGGGGTGTAATCCATCTGCTCTAACGAGGCATTTCCGCGGTGGTCTTTGAGCGTGGCGCATCTCACCGACCAGTGTAGCGCTTTCAATATGGATGACTTACCTGACCCGTTCCCGCCTACTAGGATAGTGATAGGAGACAAAGGAAGTTCAACACGCTTGTCGATGCGCATGAAATTCTGAACGTAGACGGACTTTATCATATAACCCCATTTTTAAGTGCATGATGGCTAAGGCTATTTCTTGGCGCAAGCCCTTATAATGATGAGATCGCTATCGGCGTGTGCATCGCGCCAGTTGATTCATAGGCTGCCTCCAACGTTTATATTTCTCCCTGCGCCAGCGCATACCGCGCGCGCGCGCGAAATCCGGTCTGACTGTCGGCACAATTCCGACATCCGACCGAAGGACGCCACATGGCCGCCGCGCCGAAAACCACACAGGCTGATGCCACCAAGCCCCGCCCGGTCGACGAGACCGGGCGGACGCTCGACCAATGGGACCTTCCCGTGTCGGGCCCCGCACGCCTGAAGGCGCTGGGCGGCAAGCCCGACCCCGCGCTGGAAGTCGCCGCCGAGGTTGCACCCGCGCAGCCCCCCGCCACCACCGACAAGGACTGACCCATGGTCGACGCCGTCAAAGTCCTCTTTTTCAAGAAAGAGGCGACTTACGCCACCGACGCCGCCCCCACGGGTGCGGCCAATGCGGCGCTGACCCGCAACTTCACCACCAAGCCCGTCGTCGTCGACCGCATCCAGCGCAACCTCGACCGGCCGGTTCGCGGCAGCTCAAAGGATGCGCCGTCGAACGAACGCCAGACCTATGGCTATGAGCTGGAGCTGGCGGGATCGGGGGCGGCCGGGACCGCGCCCGCGTGGATGGAGCATCTGGAGTGTTGCGGCATGGCCGCGCCCGTCCTGACCGCCAACACCAGCGCCGTCCAGCGCTTCGCCGCGATCGGCGCGGCCTTGTCGTCCGCCACCGCCTATCACTGGCACGGCACCCAGAAGCGCATCGGCCTGGGCGGCCGGGGCACGTTCGGATGGGATTTCACCGCCGGGCAATATCCGTTCATCAAGGTCGACATGACCGCGCTGCTCCCGGCGGCCGGGGCGATCGGCGATGCCGCGCCGGGTGCCGTCGCGTTCGACCAATGGAAGGACCCGCTGGAGGTCAACACGACCAACACCGACTTCCTGCTCGGCGGCTTCGCGGCCAATCTGCGCAGCTTCACGGGTGAGGCGAATGCGGAGATCACGCCGCGCAACCTCGTCGGTGCGAACTACATCAACCGGGGCAATCACGGGCTGACCTGCCGCGTGGTCGCCGAATGCCCGGCAATCGGCGCGAAGGACTATTTCACCACCCTGCGCAAGGGCGATGAAATTCCCGTGCAGCTCGACCACGGCACGGTCGCGGGCAACATCATCCAGTTCAAGTCGGACCATCTGCAAATCACCGACATCGAGCTGTCCGACGAGAACAACGTCCTCATGATTACGATCACGGGGAAGCTGAATGTCGGCACCACGCCCGACGACCTCATCATCACAGCGAAGTGACATGACCCAGCCCATTTATCGCATCGTCGCCCAGCCGCGCGCCTGGACGCCCGTCACCTTTCCGTGCGTGATGGAGGACGGCACCGTCCAGTCGTTCACGATCGAAATGCGTTTCCGCCTGCTCAAGGTGGACGCCGCCACCGCGTTCATCGCCGAGGTGGTCCGCATCCAGGCGCTGGAGGAAGAAGCCGGGGCCGATCACGCCCAGCTTTATACCGAGCTGGTCGCGCAGATTGCGACCGACTGGCGCGGGGTCCATGCGGAAAACGGGGACCCGCTGCGCTTCGACGTGCCGGAGAATTGGCTGACCGACTTGGACGCGGAGGGCAACCGCAAGCCGCTGGTCGCGCCGAACCTGCGCAGCCTGATGAACGAGGGCGGGATGTTCATCCACATCTTCGACGCCTTCCGCGCCTGCCTCGCGGGGCAACCCAAGGCCCGCGCGGGAAACTGACCGCCGTCGCGACCGCCTGGGCGAAAGGTCGCGGCGGCGGCAAACCGGCCGAGGATGCCGCCACCGACAGCGCCGCCGCCGCGATCGCCGCGATCGAGGCGCGCCGCGCGGCCGGGCGGCGGGACGACACGGTGGAGATCGGGCCCGACGCGGTGGACGTGGTCACCCTGTTCATGGCGCTGACCTCGCAATGGCGGTTCCACGCAATGGGTGGGCGGCTCGGCCTGGAATATGCCGCCGTCCGCCCGACCGCCGACATGCTGTCGATCGCGATGACGACCGACCTGTTCCTTGACCTGCAATTGATGGAGCGCGCGGCCCTGACCGCGCTGGCGTGACATGAGCCGCGACCTGATCGTTTCCGTTCGACTGAAGGCTGACGGCTCCGGCCTTGTCGGGGCGGCGAAGGACAGCGCCACCGCGATCGCCGGGATCGGCACCGCCGCCGGGGGCGCGACCGTCCAGGCGCGCCAGCTGGTCGCGGCGATCGGCGAGGCCTCGCGCGCGGCCGGTGTCGCCGGGACGGGCCGCGAGGCATCCGCCGCGCTGGAGGCGACCGCGCGGTCCTCGGTCACGCTGGGCGGATCGGCCAAGCAGGCGTCCGCCGCGATGGCGCAGCTGACCGACCAGTCGCGCGGGGCCGCGACCGGAGCCGACGAGCTGGTCGCCGCCGCTGGTCGCGTCGCCCGCGCGCACGGCACCACCACCGCCAAGGCGGCCGAAGCCGCGCGCGCCGCCTCCGATCTGGCGCGCGCCGAACGCGACGCCGCGCGCGAAGCGGTGACGGCGGCGGAGTCGCGGCTCGCCCAGGCGAAAGGCCGGGTCGAGCTGACCGCCGAAAACCCGACCATCACCCTGTCACCCGGCGGGGGTGGCACCCGTGCAGCCGGGGACGCCAAGGCGATCGCCACCGCCACCGCCGAGCTGGCCCAGGCGCGCCAACGTGCCGAGGCCGCCGAGCAAGCCTATTCGCAATCGCTCCGGGGCAGCGCCCAGGCGTCCGACACCGCCCGCGCGGCGGTGACCGCGCTTGCGACCCAGTCCCAGGCGGGCGTCGGCACCACCGGCCAGCTGGCGGAGGCGCTGGAGCGGACGGGGACGCAGGCGCGGTCGACCGCCCAGGCCGCCCATGCGCTGGCCGATGCCGCCGACACCTCGTCGGATGCATCGCGCCAGCTCGCGACCGCCACCGATCAGGCGACCGAGGCGGCGAACGGACAGGCCCGCGCCACCAACGCCCAGAGCCAGGCGCGCGGCCAGGCGCAGCGCGAAGCCGCCGAGCTGGCGGCCGCCGAGGCCCGGCTGGCAAGCGCCACCAACGAAACCGAACGCGAGGAAGCCGCCGCCGCGATCGCCGCGATCAAGCTCGCCCAAGCGCAGCGGGAGGCCGCGCGCCGGACCAGGGAAGCCGAGGCGGAAAGCCGTCGCAATGCCTTCGCCGTCCGAAACCTCGGCCAGCAATTCGGTGACGCCGGGTTGCAGGCGGTCACGACGGGCGACATCGTCCGGTCCTTCACCCAGCAGCTGGGGCAGATGGGCTATGCCCTGTCCGAAATGTCCGGGACGGCAGGCAAGTTCGGCGCGTTCCTGACCGGGCCCTTGGGGATCGCGCTGACGGTCGGTGCGGCGCTGATCCTACCGTTCGCCGAAAACCTGTTCAAGGCGGAGGAAGCGGCCGAGGCTGCGAAGCTCGGTGCCGATGGTCTGGCCGAGGCCCAGAATGTGTTGGGCACGATGTTCGACCTGACCAGCGGCAAGCTCAAGAAACAGAACGAGCTGTTGATCCTCAACGCCCGGCTGACCGCGATCAATTTGCGGGCAGACGCGGCCCAGAGCCGGGAAAAGTCGCGCGCCACCTTCGCGGATGCGGATGACCTGTCGGTCGGTGGTCGGATACGCGGTGCGCTGGAGGGGCGTGGGCCTACGGGTTATCTGGTGGGAGCGATCGTCGGTTCCGACCGCGCGCGGCAGAATGCGCGTAACCTGCGGACTGTCGTCGATGACCTCGACTCGGGCAAGACGACGGCGGAGGCGGTGCTGCGTGCCTCGCCGAAGCTGGACTTCACCGGCCTTAACATCAAAAAGAACGACTTTCTTCAGGCGATCATCCAGCGCACGGAAGCGCCCTTGAAGGAGCGGATTGCCGATCTGATCGACAAGTCGCTGGACGATAAAGAGCTGGCAAGCGGCCTGCGCCGTGAGGCCAAAGACAAGAAGCCTCCCAAGCCCAAATCCACCGAGGCGCGCGATGAGTTTGGCCGCGATGCCGCCGCACGGATCGCGGGCATCACCGACCAGTTCGACCGGACGCCGCCCGCCGTGCGCCAGGCGAACGCCGCGCTTCGCCAGCTCGACGACATCATGGACGATCTGGCGCGCAAGAAGCCGCCCGAGTTCAAGGAACTGATCGCCCAGGCGCAGGAGGCCAAGGGCGTGGTGCGCGACGGGCTGAACCGCCCGATCGCCGATTTCGTCGAAAGCCAGCAACAGGCGTTCGAGGTCGGCCAGCAACTGCTTTACGGTCATCGCGACCAGGCCGAGGCGCTGCGCGTGATCCAGCAGCTGGAGCGCCAGCGCGGGCCCCTGACCCAGGAACAGAAGGACGCGGTCCTCGCCACCACCCAGGCGCTGATCGCGCAGGACCGCCAGCTTGAACGCATGGCCCAGCGCCAGCGCATCTATCTGGCCGGGTTGCAGGACATTCGCGGCCTCATCACCGCGACCATCTCCGGCGACTCCGGCCTGGAGAAACTGCCCGAACGGTTGATGCAGGCGTTCAACCGCGTGTCGGCGGAGAAGATCGTCGACAATCTGTTCGGCGACCTGTTCCAGCAGCTGGAGGACCGGGTGACCGGGACCAGCGTGGTCGAGGATGCGTCCGCGCGGATGGCCGACGCGGTCGATGTCGTGGCGACGCGGACCGGGCAGGCCAGTACCGCGCTCGACACGCTGACCCGCGCGGCCAGCGGCGCGGCCGGTGCGCTGGCGAAACAGCCGACCGCCGCCGGTCCGGCCCTGCCGCCGGAAGCCGGGACTTCGGGAGAGGTCACCGTCACCGCGCCGCGCCGTGGGATCAAGAGCCCGGAGGAACTGTTCGCGGGCGCGATCGGCGGGGTCGCGACCAAGGTCACGGGGCTGTTCACCAACCCCGAAACCGCGTCGAAGATCGGCCAGAACCTGGGCAAGTTCGCGGGCAAGGGGCTGGCGGGCGCGTTCGAGGGACAGGCGGCGGCCTCCATCGCCGGACTGGTCGGGATCAAGACCAACCAGACCGGCAGCGCGATCGGCGGCATGATCGGCGGCCTGACCGGCATCCCCGGCGCTGGCGCGGCGCTGGGGCTGATCGGTGGTCTGGTCGGCAACCTGTTCAACAAGCCGAAATCCGGCAGCGCGACGATCAGCTCGGTCGATGGCGCGGCGTCGCTGCGCGGCGATGGCAAGATCACCGAGGCGCTGTCGGGGACCGCCAAGTCGGTCCAGTCCGGCATCCAGAAGATCGCCGACGCACTGGGCGCGGATGTCGGGTCGTTCAACGTGTCGATCGGCAAGCGCGAGGATTATTACCGCGTCGATGGCTCCGGCAGCTCGCGCGTCGACGCCAAGCATCCCGGCTCCGGGCTGCTCTACAACGGCAAGGACGAGTCCGCCGCGATCGAGATCGCGATCCGCGACGCGATCGCGGACGGCGCGGTGAAGGTGACGGGCGCGGTTGCAAAGGCGCTGCAATCCTCGTCCTCGCTCGACAAGGCGGTGGCCGAGGCGGTGAAGGTCCAGGCGCTGGAGCGATCGCTGGGCGGGCTGACCGGCCAGCTCAAGAGCGTGTTCGACACGTTCGACCGGACGGCGGCCGACCGGGTGCGGATCGCCAAGACCTATGGCCTGGACCTGCTCCAGGTCGAAAAGTTGAACGCCGAGGAACGCGCCAAGCTGCTCGACGACACGCTGCGGTCGCGGGTCGGCAGTCTCAAGGATTTGCTGACCAGCCTGTCCTCGGGCGACCTGTTCGAGGGATCGGCCGCCGACCGGCGCAAGACGCTGCTTTCGGACATCGCCACCGCCCGCGCCGATGCCGAGGAAGGCAAGACCGGGGCCGCCGACCGCATGGCCGAGTTGTACCGCCAGTTGCTGGCGACCAGCAAGGAAGCCTTCGGGACCGGCGGCGAGGAATATGCGGCCGATCGCAAGTCGGCGGCCGAGGCGGCGCGCGCGATCGTCGACCTGGAGACGAACCGCGTGAACAGCGCGGCGGGCGTCCAGGCCGCGCAGACCGCCGCGATCCAGACCGGCAACAGCCTGACCGAACAGGTCGTCGCCGCCGCCCAGGAAACGAACGACCTGCTTCGCCAGCTCGTCGAGCAGGGCGCGGGCAAGGCCGCCCGCTCGGTCGACCCTGACATGACGCTTATCGCACGGGATTACGCACAATGAGGACGGTCATCGTCGAGGCTCGGCCCAGCGACGCGAGCGGCAACCCGGTCGACATCCGGCTCGCGGGCGGCGGGCGGTCGCATTATCTGTTCAAGGGGCTGGCCGACTGGCGCGCGGGCGTGGTCAGCCTGCCGCGCGTCCAGGCCGCGCTCGGTTTCGGCAAGGACGGCTTTACCGGGGGCGCGGTGGCGCAGGCGTCGGCGGTCGGCTTTGCCCCCGCCATGGCCTCGACCCGCGCGCTGATGGCGGGCCTGATCTGGAACGATGCGCCGATCACCGTGTCGATCGGCGACGACCGCGACGGAGAGCCCGCCTGGACCGTGAAGCTGTCCGGGACGATCGCCGGATACTCGAACAGCGCGGGCCGGTTCGTCTTCACCCTGTCCGACATGGCGGGCCGCCTGGGCGAACCGCTGGTCAAGGACAGCTTTGCCGGGACCGGCGGCATCGAGGGCGACGCGGCGGCCAAGGGTCGGGTGAAGCGGCGCAGCTGGGGCCGGTGCTGGAACGTCGAGGGTCGCGTCCTGCTCGCGGCCTGGAACATCTATGAGTTCGGCGACCCAGCCCGCCCGCTCGGCGCATTCGATGCGGTGAAGGACAAGGGGCGGCCAGTGCCGATCGCGACGGTCGAATGGGCCGGGTCCGTCGCCGCCACGCTGGAGGCGTTGAAGGCCGCGACGGTGCAGGAAGGCGGATGCGCTGCCGCACCCTCCATCGCGTGCGTGAAGTGGTGGACGCAGCCCTCGACCCTGACCGCCGACCTGCGCGGCGAGCTGGGGACCGGCTATGTCGAGACGGTCCCCGGCATCGCCGCCGCGATTTCGGCGGCGGCCGAGGGACCGGCGGTCGACGGGCTGGCCGCGCTGGTCGCCCTGCGCCCTGATCCGGCCGGGCTCCATGCGGACCAGGCGAGCGAGACGCCCGCCCAGATGCTCGACCGGCTGACCCTGCGCGCCTCGCTGTCCTGGGCGGTGACCGCTGACCGCCGGATCGCGTTGCGGCCGATCGCCTTTGCCGATCCGGTCGAGACGATCGCCTTCGAGGATGTCGAACGCCGCTCGGCCTATGCGCCGGTCGCGACCGTGAAGGTCGGTTTCCAGAAGAACCACCGCGTGCACAGCGACGGCGAGATCAGCGCCGCCGTGCTGGCGGGCGATGTCACTTTCCCGGACGGGCAGAAGCTGGCGGACCTCCAGCCTGCGCAACCAGGCGCGGACGTGACCGGCAAGAACACGGCCAAGGACACCGCCGCCGTCGCCGGTCGGCCCGCCGGTCAGGTCACGACCGCGATCGATGCGAACGAGGCGGCGATCGCCACCGCGCGCAAGGAGATCGAGACGGCCCGAACTTCTCTATCGAGCGACATCGCGGTCGCCCGCGACGAGACGGCCAAGGTCCGGTCCGACCTGTCGACCGCAGTTTCGGATGTCAGCACGTCCGCCGCGACGGCGCGCAGCGAGGCCGCGTCCGCACGCCAGGCGGCGTCGACCGTCGCCAGCGACCTGTCCAGCGAGATTGCACGCGCGAAGGATCAGGAAGGCACCCTCCTGACCAAAACGCAGCAGGCGCAGGGCCGGGCCGATGCTGCGTACAGCGCCACCACCGACGAGGCGGTCAACCGGGCGGCGGCCGACAGCGCAATCGCTGGACGGGTCGCCTCGACCGAAGCGCAGCTTCGCGGGGATCAGGACAGCGTGATCGCGGGCCGCATCCGAGACGAGGCGGCCGCCCGCGCCAATCAGGACAGCGCGATCGCCGGGCGGGTCGCGACGACAGAGGCCGGGCTGTCGCAGCGCGCTCCGACGTGGATGGTCAAGTCCTACGGCAATGCTGCGTCCCTGCCCGCCGGATTTGGTGATGCCGGTATCTATCGTCCGGACGGCAGCAGGGCTGCATTTGCGGGCCGCTCGTACACAGTGGCGTGGTTCGACCTGGGCGGCAGCGACATTGCGGACCACAAGCGCTTCGACGTCTATGGAGGCGGCGAGCAGAAGTACAACGGCCCGAACGCCAGCGACAATGACGCAGCCGCCATGGCCCGTTACATCCAAAGCATTCCCGGAGGTCGGTCAGTGGTCGTTTTCACGACCGATGAACCGGCAAGCAATCGCCTGACGCCATCACTTCTCCAGGCGATGCAGAGCATTGGTGCTGGCATTCGTTACGAGTCGTCCAGCTTCAGGTCCCATGCAGCCTATGTCTTGTTCGGCAGGACCGGGGTCGGTCGTGGGAATGGCAAGGAACATTATCTCGGCAATTTCGACCAAGACCCCGCCGCCTTTCTGGAGCTGCCGTTCACGGCCTCGGGAGGCCGTATCCAGTTGGGCGACCAGTCCGGCCTGACGGTCATACAGGCGAGCGTCACCGACGAGGCTGCGACCCGCGCCAACCAGGACAGCGCAATCGCCGGGCGGGTATCCTCGACCGAAGCCCAGCTCCGGGGGGATCAGGACAGTGCGATTGCGGGCCGTATCCGTGACGAGGCCACCGCCCGCGCCAACCAAGACAGCGCGATCGCTGGACGGGTCGCGTCGACCGAGGCCAAAATCACGCAGTTTGCTGAAATCTTCAGGGTTCAGTCGGCAGGTAACGTTGCTCACAACTCGCCGTTTGGAAAGACCGGGGCGCTGTATTATGCAAACGGCAGCGTAGCGGTCGTCGGTGGCCGGTCCTACACCGTCGTCACCTTTGCTGACGGCTCGAACACCATTGATTATGCCAATCTGTTCGACGTTTACGGCGACGACAACGCTCGGGCACAGATGGCGGATAAGCTCAACAGCATTCCCGCCGGAAAAACCGTCATCATCTTCACGGTGGACGAGCCTTGGAATGGCCGGTTCGGCCGTGGCCTCGATACCGCCATGGCTACGGTGGGCGCGGGTGAGGCGTTCTTCTCGCCGGATTTCAAAGGATGGAGTGCTTACATTCTCGTCGGCCGGGGCCAGGCCGGGCGCGGTAATGGTGTCGAGTTCTATAAGGGCGGGTACGACCAAGACCCGAACGCCTTCCTAGATGTTAATATTCCGATGCTCAAAGGCCGACCGGCCTTGGGTAGCAATAGTGGTGCGTCCCAAATCCGAGCGGCGCTGGACGATGAGATCACGGTCCGAGCCAACAACGACGGGGCACTGTCGAACCGCATCTCGACGACCGAAGCGCAGCTGAACGGGGCGCAGGGAAGCGCCTTGCTCTCTCGGATCACCGACGAAACGACGGCTCGCGTCAATCAGGACAGCGCCATTGCTGGCCGCGTTTCCTCAACCGAAGCACAGCTTCGTGGGGATCAGGACAGCGTTATTGCAGCCCGTATCCGTGACGAGGCGGCGGCCCGCGCCAACCAGGACAGCGCGATCGCAGGTCGGACATCAGCGCTGGAAGTGCGTGGAGGCGCAAGTGGCGGCAACCTCATTCAGCAGACGTATTTCCACGACTTTTCCGGATGGAGCTACGGCAGCCACGCGATGACTTGGGACAGCCGGGCCATAAACGCGCCTAACGATGACTGGCACCCTGTTGGTGAAAACGTGCTCGCCATCCATGAGGTCGGTCGTGGAGCCGATGACGCATATTTTGACTACGCCGCTGATAAGGTGGCCATTGAGGCAAACGCGTTTTACCAATTCTACGCTTATATTGGAGCGCACCGCGCAAAGGTTGCAACCTATGTGGCTTGGCGCGATGTTGACAACAACTTCATCGCTTACACTTACCAGGGCGATTACGATGCGTGGGGCGGCGGACGGCGACTGTCCGACTGGTCGATCATCGGCAATTACTCGGTTCAGGCTCCTCCTAATGCCGCAACGGCCCAGCTGCATGTCCGCAAGCGGGTCACGGCGTCTGGGCAGGGCGACAGCTGGATGTGGTTCTGCCGCCCCTACTTGGGCAAGGCTCGTCAGAACCAGAGCGAGTGGAATGCGTTCACGCACGGCAGCGGCGCACCGCTGTCCGCGACCGTAAACGCGCGGGTCGCGACGGAGGAAGCGGCTCGCATCAATGCCGACAGCGCGATCGCAGGTCGAGTCTCGACCACCGAGGCCCAACTGCGCGGCGATCAGGACAGCGTGATCGCAGGCCGCATCCGTGACGAAGCCACCGCCCGCGCGAACCAAGACAGCGCGATCGCGGGGCGGGTTTCGACCACCGAAGCGAAGATTACCCGCACGCCCGATCTGTTCCGAGTGCAGGCCCGTGGCAACGGCGCGCAGAATGTTCCGGTTAGTGGGTCGCTGTTGGTGTCACCGTTCGGAGCCCAGTGGTCCGGCGGTCGGTCGTATATGGTCGCCGTATTCTACGCCAATAGCAACAGCGTCCAATCTGTCGAGACGTTCGACATCTATGGCAACGATGATGATCGTGCCCGGATGGCTGACCGCCTCAACGGCATTGGCTATGAACAGACCGTCATTATCGCGACGAACGATGAACCGGCCATTGGCAGGTTCGGGCGTGGCCTTGATACTGCCATGGCGCGGGTTGGCGCAGGCGAAGCATTCTTTGCCAGCACGTTTAGGCTCCACTCGGCCTACATCCTCGTTGGGCGCGGCGGAGCAGGGCGCGGCGGCGGCGTCGAGTTCTATAAGGGCGGCTCTGACACGGCCCCGGACTCGTTTCTGGACGAGTACATCCCGCTCATGGCGAACGGTCGACCGGCCTTAGGCAGCAACGGGGGCGTGACCCAAATCCGCGCCGCTTTAAGCGACGAAGCGGCTGCTCGCGCCAACCAGGACAGCGCCCTTTCCAGCCGGGTCAGTTCGACCGAAGCGCGCGCGGGTGCATTGGAGGGCCGGGTCCAGTCGAGCGAGGGCGCGATCGCCGATGTGCGGAACAAGGTGGCCACCGCCTGGGCAGAAAAGACGGTCAGCGTTCCGGGGGCGGCGGCAACGGTCCGCATGATCGCGACCGATGCGAACGGCAATCCGACATCCAACGTCGCGTTCCTCGCGGACGTGATCGCACTCATCAACACAGTGAATGGGCAGCCGATCGCCGCCCTGAAAGCCGAGGGCGGCAACGTCCTGATCGCCAACGATCTTCGAGGCGGCAAGGGCCGCGTTATCATGGACAATGGGTCGGTGATGAAGGTGATGGGGACCGGCTTCGGTTCCTCAAACCAGTTCATCGAATGGTTCGGTCCGCGTCAGGACAATCTCGCCAACTGCACCGAGTCCAATGCTTCCTACTATCTAAAAACGGACGGCAGCAGCTATTTCGGTGGGAGTTTGTCGGCTGGCACGATCAAGAACGCGATCGGGACGACCAGCACCGCCAGCAATGCCAGCGTGACCACCGGCACTGTCGGATCGCGCGGCGGATCGCGCGTGGTGGTCCTTAGCTATAGCTGGGCATGGTATCAGCGGGTGGACAAGCCCCAGTCCGAGGCGTCGGGCAACGACCTTTCCGCGCAAATCATCCTGTCGCGCAACGGTGCAGACGTCGCCACCCTGAACGCAACCGGATCATGGGACCGCGATCCTGCACATAGCAGCGACGAACCCGGCGATTATCGCGAGGCGATCGGCGGGTCGCTGACCTTCACCGACAATTCGGGCGGATCGAGCGTCGAATATTCAGCCCGTCTGGTGACGCGAAACACCGGCCCCGGCCCGCAGAACGGCTCCAACCGTCCAGGCGAAGCGACCCAGCGCATTTCCATCGTCCAGACCGAACAGTGACGGACGCCAACCCCAGCCACCAACAGGAGACCATCATGGCTGAATACACCGCAGAACAAATCGCCGAGTCGCGCAAGATCGCGGCCTGGGCGGACGAACAGGAACGCCAGGAGCGTGACACGCGGCGCGCCACCTATCTGACCGAACTGCGCAAGGTCACCGGCACGACCGAATATGCAGCGGTCGAGGCAGGCCTGCGCAACCTGATGAACACCGTCACCGCCGACGACAATATGTCGTTCCACGTCGCCTCGCTCGTCGCGACGATGGAGCGCATCGACAGGGAGGTTCGATGACCGACGCGCCTGTCGCCGCCGGTTACGCGGCCCAGCTCAAAGCAAACCAGCGCGAGTTGCCGGTCGCCACGGCGGCGGCGGCGCGCTGGCCCAAGGGGCGGACCATCGCGTCCGCCTCGCCCTTCGCTACCGAGGCGGGGGCGGCGGCCGAGGGGGCGCGGCTTGCCGCGTTCTACGGCTATCCGCTGGTCGAGGATGTGGCGATCGTCCAGGGCGCGCGGTCGGACCTGCAAGGGCGCTGCATCGCCGCAGACTGCAACCGCCTCGACTACCGGCCCGGCGACCTCGTCTTCGTGATCGAGGCGCAGGAGCTGGAGAACAATACCACCTCGTTGACCGTGCTGAAGCGCGTGGGGGCCTGATGCTGTCGATCGTTCATCCGCTGGCCTTCACGGTCGATGACGGCCGGTCCTCGGCTGGCGCGGGCCGGGGCAATCTTGCCACGCCGTCGCCGCGCGAGGCGTTCGCGGCCAGCACTGCGCAGGCGACGATCGTCCTCGATCTGGGGCAGGCGCAGGCCGTCGACCGGATCGTCCTGGGCTTCACGAACGCCGCCGCCGCAGACAGCTTTTCGGTCGTGCCCGGCCTGGACGGTGGGGCCGTCGCGGGCACCTTCGCGCACAGCTACCGCCGCGCGCCGGTCCTGCGCCATGGCCTGTGCGTCCTGCCTGCGCCCGTCGTCACGCGCTACGTCCAGTTGCGCATCACCGCCGCCGCGCCGATCCGGGCGGGGATCGCGGTGGTCGGCCAGGCCATGCGGTCGGCCTATGAGTTCGGGTCGGGGCGTCCGCTGGTCGATACCGGCCGGTCCGATCGGCTGGCCGCTGGCGGCTTCGGCGGCGAGCCGGGCGCGGTCGCGGGCGGCTTTGCCTGGACGATGGTCGACCTGTCGGACGATCTGCGCGATCGGCTTTATGCGATGCAACTCGACCTCGGCACGACCGGCGATTTCCTCGTGATCGAGGACGAGGCCGCGACCAGCGGCTTGAACGAGCGCATTCACTGGGGGCGCTTCCCCAAGCTCGAAACCTTCGAGCGCCAGAGCGATGGCACCTCCAAGCTGGCGATGGCGATCACCGACTGGGCCTGATGCGCCAGCGCATCCCCCGGCCCGGCTGACGAATGGCTATCGGGAGTGCATGGCTAACCTGTCCCCCTTTGAAGAGGCCGCCGCCCACACCCTGGGCATCGAGGGTGGTTTCAGCGACCATCCGTCCGACCGGGGCGGCGCGACGCAATGGGGCATCACCGAGGCCGTGGCGCGTGCCGATGGCTATACCGGCGCGATGGCCGATCTGCCCAAGTCGCGGGCGCTGTCGATCTACCGGCGGTTATACTGGGATCGGATCGGGCTCGACTGGATCGCGGCGGTCGACCGGGCCATCGCCGCCGAGCTGTTCGACACGGGCGTAAACATGGGCGTCGCCGTCGCCGTCACCTTCCTCCAGCGCGTGCTGAACGTCCTGAATCGCCAGGGCCGCGATTATCCGGACCTCAAGGTCGACGGCAATGCCGGACCTGCCACCGCCACCGCCCTGCGCGGACTGATCGCGCGGCGGGGGGCGGTCGGCCGCGATGCGGTCCTGACCTATCTCAACGCGCTCCAGGGCGCGCGCTACGTCGAATTGGCCGAGCTGCGCGCCGCGAACGAGGATTTCGTGCTGGGCTGGGCCCTGCGTGTCGAGTTTCCCCCCGTCATTTTGAGGAAGGCCGCATGACCCCGCCGCTGCGCGACAATGGTTCCCCTTCGCCGTTCGAGGCGGGGACGCACGACCCGGCGGGCCTGCCGCCGCCGATCCCGTTCGACGCCGACCTCGCCGCCGGGCTGCGCCTGGGCGGCGAGGTCGCGAGCCTGGATACGCTCGACCTGGGGCCGGGCGCGCCCGCCTGGATGACCGCGCTGGCCCGCGCGATCCGGCCGCTGTGTGTCGGCGCGTTGATGGCGATCCCGACGATCGGCGCGGCCTCGGTCGGGCTGGTGGCGATGGTATCGCCCGACGCCGCGAACGCGATGGTGAAGGCGTCGACCGGCTTCCTCGCTGGCATCCCGACCGACATCGTCTTCCTGATCGGGGCGCTGGCGTCGGGCTATACGCTGGCAAAGTCGGTCGAGCGGTTGCGGGGTGGCCGGTGAAGCGCGTCATGGAAGCGCTGCTCGGCATCGTGCCAGGCACGGTGGCGCTGGCCGCGCTGGTCATGGCGTTCGCCTTGCCGGGCTGCGCCACGATGCAGGGCGACCGGCGGGCGAACGAACAGGCCGCGCTGTCGGTCGAGCTGGCCTATCAGGCGACCGCGATCGCGGCGCTGGCGGCGATGCACAGCGATCAGCTCAACCCCACGCAAAAGCGCTGTGTCGCGGTCCTCGACCAGATGGCGTTCCGGCAGGTGAAGGCCGCGCGGACCGCCTATGACCGCGCCGACCCCGTCTTCCTGTCCCAGGTGGCGACGGCGCGCGAGGCGATCACGACGTTGCTGATCCGGCGGGGATGCTGACCATGGACTTGGCGACGATCCTCAAGGCGATCGAAATCCTGGGCGCTGTAACCCCGGCTGCAATGCGCTTGTATGAGGGTTTCATGGCCCTTGTCAGCGACGCCGATCGCGTCGAGCTGGCGAAGCTCTACGCCGATGCGCGGCTGCAATCGGACCAGCTCCACGATCAGGTCCAGGCGGCGGCTCGCTGAATTATTGCTCGTTTGCCCGAATTTTTGCTCGGATTTTTTGCGCGGCTACAGTGTTTCAGGTCGAGTTCGATCGAGGAGGGCTTGCACTCGATCAGGATGGCCAGCTTGCCGTCGATCGCCAGCGCGTAATCGACCTTTTCGCCCTTCTTGATACCGACATCGGCGGTGAATTCCGGGATCACCTCGGCCGGGTTGAACACGTCATAGCCCAGCGCCTGGATGAAGGGCATGACCAGCGCGGTCTTGGCCGCTTCCTCGGTCAGCAGCAATTCGCGGTGCTGCGCGGTCCGCTTTTCCAGTTCGACCAGCTTCGTCGCCAAATCCATCGCCATCCCCATGCCTTGATCGGCCACAGCGTAGGCGAGGCGAATGCGAAAAGGCCGGCCAGTCGCATCCGAAACGGAGGCGACCGACCGGCCCTTGATCGGTCAGCGCTTACGATCAGCGGCAGCGGACATTGTTGCGCTCGATCGCACGGCCCGCCAGCGCGCCGCCAGCCGCACCCAGCAGCGTTCCCAGCGTCTGCGACCCGCCCGAGGTGATCGCCGCGCCCAGCGCGCCACCCGCGATGCCGCCGACGATCAGGCCGGTGGTGCCGTCGTTGCGGCGGCAATAATAGCGACCGTCCTGACCGACATAGACGCGGTCGTTGGCGCCCAGGCGGCGCTCGCGATACCGATTGTTGTCGACATAATAGCGGTCGGCATAATAGCCGCCATAGGCCAGATCGGGCCGGTCGTAATCATAGGCGTAGCGCGGGCCGCCATAGCCGCCGCCCAACCCGCCGCCATAGGTCGAACAACCCGAAACCAGCGTCGCGGCCGCAACCAGGCCGAGTGTCAGTGCACGCATCACATCCTCCCTTATGGGTGATGTGGGGTAATCGCTTTGACGCGACAAAAGTTGCGGTATGTTAAATCGGTTTTGCCGCGTGGGGGCGGGGCTGTTTGCGGGATGTCGGGGCGTGCACTTCGACTTCGCTCAGTGCGAACGGGTCGGGTTGCCAAGCCCATCCCGGTCCCCCACACTCCGTTCAGCCTGAGCGAAGTCGAAGGCCAAGGGAAAACCCGTCCCGATCCGGGGACGGCAAAAACGCTCCCTGCCGGAGATACCCACCCAAGTCCTGCCGCGATCGATACAAATCCCGCATACCATCCCGGCGAAGGCCGGGATCCAGTTGGGCGGGCATTGACGAGTTTCCTCACGCGTTTAGCGACTGGACCCCGGCCTCCGCCGGGGTGGTAGGGAAAAGGAGCAAGCAACAGGCTGCCCCCTTCCCAATACCGGCATGGTTATCTCCCGCTGCCGGGGAGGATCGCTATTCCGCCGCCTGCGCCTGCCCCTTGTCGAGCAGCGGCTTTAGATACTTCCCCGTGAAGCTGCGCGGTTCGGCCGCAACCACCTCGGGCGTGCCGACCGCGACGATCTCGCCGCCCTTCACGCCGCCTTCCGGCCCGAGGTCCACGATCCAGTCGGCGGTCTTGATGACGTCGAGATTATGCTCGATCACCACCACCGTATTGCCCTGTTCGACCAGCGCATGCAGCACTTCGAGCAGCTTGCGCACGTCCTCGAAATGAAGCCCTGTGGTCGGCTCGTCGAGGATGTAGAGCGTGTTGCCGGTCGCGCGGCGCGACAATTCCTTGGCCAGCTTCACCCGCTGCGCCTCGCCGCCCGACAGGGTCGTCGCCTGCTGGCCGACCTTGACGTAGCCCAGGCCGACCTCGACCAGCATCGCCATCTTGTCGCGGATCGGCGGCACCGCCTGGAAGAATTCGGCGGCGTCCTCGACCGTCATGTCGAGCACATCGGCGATCGAGTGCCCCTTGAACTTCACCTCCAGCGTCTCGCGATTGTAGCGCGCGCCGTGGCAGACGTCGCACGTCACATAGACGTCGGGCAGGAAGTGCATCTCGATCTTGAGCACGCCGTCGCCCTGGCATGCCTCGCACCGGCCGCCCTTGACGTTGAAGCTGAAACGGCCGGGCTTGTAGCCCCGCGCCTGCGCCTCGGGCAGCCCGGCGAACCAGTCGCGAATCTGGGTGAAGGCGCCAGTATAGGTCGCCGGGTTCGATCGCGGGGTGCGGCCGATCGGCGACTGGTCGATGTCGATCACCTTGTCGAGATGTTCGAGCCCGCTGATCTTCTCATGCTTGCCCGCCAGGATGCGCGCGCCGTTGAGCGTCCGCGCGGCGGCGGCATAGAGCGTGTCGATGGTGAAGCTCGACTTGCCTGACCCCGATACGCCGGTAATGCAGGTGAAGGTGCCGAGCGGAATGCTCGCGGTCACGCCCTGGAGGTTGTTGGCGGTCGCCTTGTGCACGGTCAGCTTCTTGCCCGAGCCCTTGCGGCGCTTGGCGGGCACCGCGATCTCGCGCGTGCCGTTGAGGTAATCGGCGGTGACGCTGGTCT
>Ga0308171_1001001_pt1 | contig 44472 bp, 41 predicted proteins | sample PhyGR1_FD_202135 | JGI IMG/M metagenome (GOLD analysis project Ga0308171, IMG submission 202135) | Phyllosphere microbial communities from UC Gill Tract Community Farm, Albany, California, United States - DLSLSG.R1 | ecosystem: Host-associated > Plants > Phyllosphere > Unclassified | place: USA... | reverse complement strand
GAGATTCGAGATCCGCGACCTCACTCTCGCGCGCGCTGATCTCGCCCGCCAGCACGTCGCGTACTCGTTCCGCCAGGTAGGGCACCACGGCACTGCGTTGGTCGGTGAGTCCCGCGTGACGCGCCGCAGCGGCGTCGTAACGATCCGCGGACGTCACTAATGGTTCGAGCATGGCGAGCTGATCAGTTGCCGTCCGAACCGCGTCATGAGCCTTGACGAGGTTCTCGAAGTGGTCGACGATCTTCTTCACCTTCGATGCGGCGTCGACCGGCTCGAGCATGTGATCGCGGACGAAGTCGTTGAGGTTACCGACCGACTTCATCGAGACCGTCTGATGGAACAACTCCATCGCCTGCTCCGAGCGGATGCCGAGGAGCCGTCGAACCCGCCGGTGGTACTCGGGGAACGTGTTGTCGATGTCGGCGCCACGGGCGCGCAGCCGCGAACGCAGCGACTTCAGGTCGCTTCCGAAATCGGTGAAGTCGGGATCGATCGACAACGCGACCGGGGCGGTGACGAAGAATCGGTCGGGTTGACCCGTGCGGTCTTTCTGGTGGAACACCTGCGCGATCGTGACCTGCTCGCCATAGCCCTCGTTCGCGAAGACCCCGAGGATCACGGAATACGACCGGTGGTCACGCAGCCCGACGGGTCTGGAGGCACCCGTCGCCTCATTCCGCTCCGACTTGTAATGACCCTCCACATAGCTGCGGAGCGTGCGTTCCTTGACGTCGGCCCCAGCGGCCTTGTTGTAGGCGATGCGGTGCGCCGGAAGGAGGAGCGTGGTGACCGCGTCGACGAGCGTCGACTTCCCGCTGCCGATGTCACCGGTCAACAGCGATGTCTGACCGTCGAGTCGCAGGTTCCACACGTGCTTGTCGAACGTGCCCCAGTTGAAGACCTCCACGGCCCGAAGACGGTAGCCGACCCGCTGGTGACTCTCGGTCGTCACCTCCAGCGTCGAGAACAGGGGATCTGTCATGAGAGCTCCCCGTCCACGGTGCCTGACTCCCCGCCATTCGCCCCGGCATAGGCGTGCAACCGGCTGGCGAAGTCGGAGAGCGTTTGCGCGTCGACATACGCCTTGAGGACGCGGCGAACCTCCCATGCGCCAGCCTGGCCGCGGAGTTCGCGAAGGAAGCCGAGTTCGGCGACCTGACCGATCGTGCGGTCGGCCTGGTCGATGGTGCGCGCCTCATTGCTCGACGATTGCTGGAACACCCGCAGCATCTCGACGAGCTGCTCCCGTGTGAGGACGAGCTTGCCGTCACCGCCCGTCGACTCGAACTCGACCATGCGACGGCGCAAGAGCACCAGGAGCAGGCTCACGTTGTATGTGAGGCTCCGCCGCCGGACCAGGCGCGGCAGAGGTTCCTCGCCGTCCTCCGCCTCACGGGTAGAGAGGTAGGCATAGCCTTCAGTCTCATCCACGACGACATCGACACCGATCGCAGCGAAGTGATCTGCGACGCGCCCGCGGTGGCGCTGCAAGGTCGCCCATACGACCTCGTGCGCCGGCACCTCGCGGTACACGACATCGCGCATCAGGTGGATGATCGCACTTGCGACCGCCTGATCCTCCGGTGTCCTCATGCTCGCCTCACCACAGCCCTCTTCATCCGGACGCGTCGGCGCGCGCCCCCGGCGTCCGCGTAGTCGATCACCATCGGTTCCTCGGTCGTCTCCACAGTGATGCCCTCATCCCCCAACGACAGATAACCGAGGATCTCTGCAATTCCCTCTTCGACGGGGTAGAGCGCGATGATCTCATCCAACGCGACCGAGGTGCGCGGCGGCACCACCGCTCGGATGTTCTCCACGAGCCGCTCCGTGTTCACGAACCGCTGGGCGAGCAGCCCGTCGAGATTCGCGGTATCGAGTTCGGCGGGGGCGGGCAGACTGTCGACGGCGACGTTCGGCTGCGGGTCATACAGCGGTCGCTCGAAGGGCAGCGCGATCGGCACGCCCGGCTGGTCGACAACGAGTCCGACATCGCGCGGCGGGTCCTCGCGAACGGCCAGGGCAGTCGCCTCGACAGCCCGCACGAGGTCGAGCACGCGCCGATTCTCAACCCACACCTGATCTTCGAGGAACCGGCGCAGCTGCTCAGACAGGTTTCGCACCGTCTGCTGGGTCCGCTCGGCGGCGTCCGCCCAATCGTGATGGATGCTGCGCAGTCGGACGTCGAAGGGCAGCTGGGGCAACGACTGAACCGCCTCGAGCAGTTCAGTCAGCTCACTCTGGCGGTGTTCGGAGAGCAGCAGATCGTAGAACGCCTGGAAGCTGCGTCCCTGATCGGATGCCGTGATGTCGGTGCGGCTCGACACGAGGTCCGCGAGCAATTCGCCCTTCCCGCCTTCCCAGCCGGCGATCTTCTCGCGCGCCGATCGATCGAGACCGCGGAAATTCTCCTCGACCTCCCGGAAGTCCCCGAGCAGCTCTCGGGCGGTCGCCGCGAACTGCAGATACCGCTCGCGGAGCGCGGTGTCGTCGAGCGTGTCAAAGCGTCCCCTGCGCGCAGCGGCGAGTTCGTCCTCGATCGCCGCCCGACGACGCTCGATCTCGGCGATGCGCTGGTCGGGGTCCGTCTCGGAGCCATGGACGATTTGGCGCAGCAACTCGACGGCGGTCTGCAAGCGCGACTCGGTACCCACGAATGCGCGACTGCGCAGGCTCTGCACCCACGCATAGGCGCGTTCGAGCGCAGGCGTCGCTTCGTAGTGCACCTCATCGGATGCCGCAGGGTAGAACCGTCGCAGCCACCCCGCCTCAGGTGCCGCCCAATCGTCGAGGTATGCGATCGGGTCGGCGGGGTAGCGGTTCGGTTCCGCGCGATGCACCGCGTAGAGGAAGTCGTCCAGCGCAGATACGAGCACGCTGGCGGGCACTGCGCCGTGGTTGTCATCGATAAATCGCTCACCGAGAAAGGCAAGGACGAGCGGCGCGTTGCGCGCCCGCAGCAGTCTCCACGCCGGATGCTGCTCCCACAGCCGGTCTACTTCTTCGAGGTCCATATCGGTTACAGCGTAGGTCGGGGCTCGGACATGCATGTTGCCCGCGTAGACCCACCCGATTCATTCGAACCAGGACCGCGTCTCGGAATCCCACGTACCCGATGTTCGTTCACCCGACAGAATCGGGTCCAGACACGAACGGGCCTCGTCCAAGGACGCATCGAGCGGATAGAGCCGGCTCGGGTATTCGGCGAATGTCCTTGCCTGGCGCGGGAACGCATCGCGCCACTGATCTGAAGGCGCCACCAGTCGCTCTGGCAAGGTCATCCTGCGTCGACCCGATTCACGGCCCAGCACCGTGATCAAACGCTCTGCGTTGAGGGGACCGGCATCCAAGATGCGAACGATGTCGGCGAGGTCCCGGTATCGAGTCGACGGAGAGGTTCGGTCACGGCCGTGCAACTCATACATCGCGCATACCTTGTCGGCCAGGTGATTCTCCAGCGGGGTCGTCGGCACCGATGGAAGCTCAGAGAGAGTCGCGTGCGGGATTACCACCCTCAACGGCACGTGGTCGACGGGAACATCGAGGTGGCGTCGCTCCGTGAGATCGATAGTGAACACCTCGAACACCTGTGAACCGAGTCGGGCCTGCACCTTCGCGCTTGCCGTCTTCGCTCCATAGCCGAACGGGTCGACTTCGGAGTGCGCTTCGACCGAGGCGATGATGAACGTGAACGGGTCTCGAGCAGCAGGAGCATCAGCGAGCGACTGCAGCTCGCATCGCACGTCTTCGGCTGTCGTCCATGCACTCTGGCGAGCCAGGTCGATGTCCTGCGTGAACCGCCCTCCACCTGTTCGGATGAGGAGCGCGTTCCCCCCGAGGAGCACCCATGGCGGCTGAGGGTCCGCGCCGAAGAGCCTGCTCAAGAACAGCGTGAAAACGTACTGCTTACGGATGACATCCGCTGCGACGCCGCGGTGGCGAGCCTCCGTGTTCAGCTTCGCGCCGACCGAACGAGCAAAGCGGGCGAGCTCGACTGCTGTCAGCGCCACTATGTGTCCTTCCGCACGGGTGAATCGCCGCGGGCGAGCCGGTCGTGGAAGAGCGCCAAGAGCGCGTTCGCGCCGCCCGGCTCTTCGAGAAGGTCCAGCGCCTGCTGTCGAAACTGGCTCGAAAGCATCACGGCTTCGTCAACAACGCTGCGAAGCGTCGCAGCGAGGTATCCGGACGCCACCTCCGCCAGCATTGCGCGTCCCGAATCGAATCCGTACCGAGCAGCATAGGGTGTGAGCACGGTCACGAGAGCCTCCACGTCGACACCGGGACGCTCCACCGCATCGGACAGCACCCGCGCGAGCTGATCCGAATCCAGCGATGACGCGACGAGATCGCCGACCGTGCGGACCACGGTCGTGACGGGCAGGCCATCGACCACGGTCACATCGACGTCTTCGAGAGCGGCACGGTGGAAGCGAACATCGGGAAGCGTGCTCTGCCGCCGCACGGCCGCGGTGAACTCGTGCGCCGCCGGGACGAGATCGCCGAGGCCGTGCACGGCCGACGCCGACGCCCTCGAGACGACGACCTCTCCGTTCGCTGAGGCTGCCAACCATGCAGCCCGCAAATCCTGTAGACGATCCGAACCGGCCGACGGCAGTACGTACACGCCGTGGCGGACACGAAGAAGCTTGCCTGCGTCGGCAAGGCGTGTCAGGTCGACCCCGCTCAGCCCCGCTTCGCGCGCCTGAGCGGTCGTGACCAGTCCGCGCTGAGTTGAACCCGCAAGCTCGAGGGCCTCCAACGCATCCACAGCACGCACGCAACATCCCCCCTCACATGCTTTGAATATTACACCCGAATGTAATTTTCCGAGCACTCAAGCGACTGGAGTCACGCACGTCGCTCAGGGCCGGGGGTGAAGCGCGCAGCCATGCCGACGCCTCGGTAGCCCTCGGCGAGAACGCATCGGCCCATCAATCGATCGAGCAGCTCGCGACGCTTCCGCGATCCCGAACGTCGCCCCCGTACGTCCGCATCTCACGCGGAGCACCTCCTCGGTCCAGAGCACGGATTGCCGTCAACTATCCCGCCCGCCCCCTCAGCGGAACAGGTCGGCGTGGTCGACGACCCACGCGCGGAAGGTGCGGGACGGGCGGCCCGTGATGCGGGTGTACTCGTCGGAGATGCGGGGAGTCGCCCCGACCGCCTCGCGCCAGTCCTTGATGATCTGCCGCACCCACGCCTCGGGGACGAACCGCGACAGCATCGCCGACGACTCCGCCTCAGCCTGCTCGACCACCGCCACCGGGCGTCCGATGACGTCGCCGATCAGCGCGATCTGCTCGCGGAGGGTGAGACGCTCCGGCCCGGTGAGCACCGGCGCGGCGCCCACGAGGGAGTCGGTGGTGAGGGCGACCACGGCGACATCGGCAATGTCCTGCTCATGAATGGGCGCCTGCACCGCATCGGGGTACGGCAGCGGAACGGCGCCCTCCCCCTTCACGCCCCAGCTCCAGCGCGCCGCGTTGCTCGCGAACCCGCCCGGGCGCAGGAACGTGTACGCGAGGCCCGACCGCACGACGGCCTCCTCCACCCGGAGGAAGCGCGACCCGTTGAAGTCCTCGGCCGCCCCCGGAAACGTCACGGACGACGACGACAGCACGACCACGTGACGCACGCCCGCGGCCGCGAAGGTCGCCAGCAACGCCTCCGGCTCGGCGAGGTCGGCGTAGAGGAAGACGCGCTCCACAGTCGTCAGGGCGTCGGTGAACGACGCTGGGTCATCGAGGTCCGCTGCGAACACCTCCACCTCCGCCGGCAGAGCCAGCTTCTGCGGCGTGCGGCTGATCGCGCGCACCCGCTCCCCCCGATCGAGCAGACCCGCGACGACCGCCCCACCCACGGCACCGCTGGCACCGACAACAAGAATCGACATGATCACTCCTCCACGAACAGCGTTCGCGAACAATGTTCGTCACGAATGCCGATCGTGTCAAGTGGTACCGTGTCCGCATGCCGTCAGCCGCAGAACCGGTCTCGCGCCGCGCCCGCCCCGCGAAGGCGCCGCTGTCCCGGCAGTCGATCCTCGAGGCGGCGGTGGCCCTGATCCGCGAGAACGGCGTCGACGCGGTCAGCCTGCGACACGTCGCGGCACGGGTCGAAACCGGCCCCGCCTCGCTCTACGCGTACTTCGGCAACCGCGACATCCTGCTCGAGCACGTCCTGGATGCCGCGTACGCGGAGGTGTCCCTCGTGGATGCCACCGACGACGGCCACGACTGGCGAGACGCCCTCGCCGGCACCATCGTCCACACGATCGAGACGCTGGAGACCTACCCCGGCCTCGGCACGATCGCGCTCGGCTCGATCCCGGTCCTCCCCGGTGCTCTCCGTCTCGCGGAACACGAGTTGGCGCTCATGGAGGCGGGCGGTGTTCCCGCCGACCGCGCCGCTCTCGCGGTCGACCTCATTGCGCAGTTCGCCGCGTCGACCGCCGTCGAGCGGACCGTCCGGCTCAACCGGGGGGACGTCGGCGACGATCGTGAACACGTGCGCGCCGCATACGACGGCGCCGACCCCGACCGATTCCCGCACGTTGCTCGCTCCGCGTCGTTGCTCACCGGCCCCGACGACGCAGCGCGACGCGACTTCGCGATCGACGTGCTCCTGGCCGGAATCGAGCGCTCTGAAGAACGCGTTCGAGACGCCTGACACTCAGCATGCGATGCGGCGGGTCTGACACATGTCGCCACCCCGGAGTACCGTCACCGCCACGACCCCAGCCACCCTCTTCCTCCACGGCGACGCCGCCATCCGCGAGGTCATCGACCCGGTCGACCCCGCTGACTTCCTCGCCCCCGTTCCAAAACACTGGGGCGAACTCGAACTGAGCGTCAGTCGATTCGCGCCGGCTTGCCCGTGCGGGCACTCGCATCGAACGCGCTGTCGATCACAGCGATGAGCGGTCGCCCGTCAGCGGTGACGAAGTAGTCGCCGAGCGAGGTGATCGTGGCGGCGATGTCACTCCCCCAGGGCGGCAGAACGCCCGGCCGGTCGATGTCCCAGACCACGGCCGTCGGCGGGTGCTGACACAGCTCGTGCTCCGCGCGCACGAGTTCGTCGCGTGCCGCGCCCGCGGCATCCGCAGACAGTTCGCCGTCGCGATAGAGCGCCGCGAGCGTCGGGAACCGTGACCCGCGCGTACCTCCCTCGAGCCGAACCGCGACCGTGTCGAAGAACGAGCCGAGGAAGTCGGCGCGACCGATCGGATACGCGATCGGACCCACTCGCAGGCTCACACTCATGCGCCGAGTCTACGAAGGCGACTCAGACACCGACCCCGAGCGCGGCGACCAGGTTGCCGTCGCGCGGGGATCCACCACCGCCCGCGGCCCACCCCGCGAACACCACATCCCCAACCCACCCACCGTGATAGCGTCGGCGCACTGCGTGTCCTATCAACCATGACGCTTGGCGACAGGGCGGGGACTGCGGCGATACCCATCGTCACATTTCCCACCGGAGGTCGTTCACCATGTCCAGCGTCGTCGACAAGTCCCAGGCCGGTCTCACCGCGCGGCAGTACCACATCGGTATCGCGCCCGGCGAGGTGTCATCCGTCGCCCTTCTCCCCGGGGATCCGTTCCGCGTTCCCTTCGTGGCCGAGTTCCTCACCGACGTGAAGGAGGTCGCGCACAACCGCGAACACCGCACGATGACCGGTTGGTACAAGGGCCGCCACATCACCGCCGCGTCCACCGGGATGGGGTGCCCGTCGACCGCGATCGCCGTCGAGGAGCTGGCCCGCGTGGGCGTGACGAGCTTCATCCGCGTCGGCAGCTCCGCGGGCCTTCAGCCCGGCATCGTCCCGGGCGACCTGCTCGTGAGCGAGGGCAGCTTCCGCAACGACGGCACGACGGATGCCTACGTGCCGAAGGGCTTCCCGGCGGTTCCGGATGCCGAGCTCACCCTCGCCCTGACCCGCCACAGCACCCGCCTCGCCGAGGCATCCGGCACCACCGCGCACGCGGGAATCAGTGTCAGCGACGACGCCTTCTACGCCGAGACCCCGGAATGGATCGACCAGCTGCACCGCATGGGCCTGCTGAACGTCGAGATGGAGGCATCCGCCCTGTTCGTCGTGGCGAGGCTCCGCGGGCTCCGCGCCGGCATGGTGTGCGCGTGCTCGAGCAACCTCGTCGACGGCGCCTCGCTCTACGACGAGGCGAACACCGCCCTCAAGGACGGCTGGATGCGGTCGATCGAGGCGGCTCTCGAGACGGCCGTCGAGCTCGAGCTCTGAGGCGCCGAGAAGCGCGACGGGGGAAGTTGGTCGGCCCTCATCGAGCAGTCACGCCGAGGGGGTCGACTTCTTCTCTTCCGGGTCATCCAGCGCCGCGGTGGGGATGAGGCCGGTCCCCTCCGCCGCGGGGTGCACGAGAGCGGCTGCGGCGGGGCCGCGGACAGCGTCGTACGCCCCGAGCGCCGGCTCGGCCGCGGCCTGCGCTCGCACATCGGAACTGTTCAACAGCAGATTCAGCAGGATTGCGACGATGGCGCCGGCCGAGATCCCCGAGTCGAAAATGAGCTGGAACCAGGTCGGGAAGCGGTCGTAGATCGTGGGCGACACCGTCGGCAGCAGGGCGACACCCACCGACAGGGCGACGATCAGCACGTTCTTGTTGTTGAACTTCACCTTCGCGAGCGTCCGGATGCCACTGGCGGCCACCATGCCGAACAGGGCGATGCCCGCGCCGCCCAGCACCGCACGCGGCACGCCCTCGACGATCGCCGAGACCTTGGGGACGACGCCGAGGATGACGAGGATCGCCCCCGCCATCGTCGCGACGTAGCGCGAGCGCACGCCGGTCAGTGACACGAGACCGACGTTCTGAGCGAACGCGGTATAGGGGAAGGTGTTGAAGATGCCGCCGAGCACCGTGCCCAGGCCGTCGGCACGCAGGCCGTCGGCGAGCTGACGCCGGTTCACAGGCTTCTCGACGATCTCGCCGACGGCGACCATGTCACCCGTCGTCTCGGTCATGATGACGATGCCGACGATGACCATCGACAGGATCGAGGCGAACTCGAACACCGGCAGCCCGAAGTGGAACGGCGTGACGATTGCGAACCACCCGGCCTCACCCACGTTCGACCAGTCGACCATCCCCGGGACGAACAGGGCCGCCAGCGTTCCCAGGACGAGACCCAGGAGAACCGATACGCGCGCGATCGCCGCGGGCGCGAAGCGTTCGATGAGAACGATGAGCAGGAGCGTCCCGAAGGCGAACGCGATGTTGATGGGCGGAGCGCCGGGCTCGTCGGCGGTCGATCCGGTCGTGATCCAGCCCGCGGCGACGCGCATGAGCGACAGGCCGATGATCAGGATGACGGTGCCCGTCACGATCGGCGGGAAGAAGCGCAGCAACTGCGCGAAGAACGGGGCGACGAGGATCATGAAAAGCCCGCACGCGATCACGGAGCCGAAGATCGTCTGGATGCCGTGCTGCGTGCCGATCGCGATCATCGGACCGACCGCGGCGAACGTGACGCCCTGCATGAGCGGCAGACGCACACCGAAACGCCAGAAGCCGACGGACTGCACGATCGTGGCGATGCCCGCAATGAATAGGTCGGCGCTGATGAGGAACGCCAGGTCTTGTGCACTGTATCCGAGGGCGCCTCCGACGATGAGCGGCACGGCGACCGCACCGGCGTACAGCGCGAGCACGTGCTGCAGCCCGAGGGGGAAGAGCTTCGCCAGCGGCGGGATCGTGTCGACCCCGTTCGCGCCCGCCCGTGCCTTGCGTGCGGCGGCCTTCGCCGCTTTGTCGTCCGCCGTCGTCATCGTGGTGTTCCCCTCCCGCGAGGGTGGCCTCGGTCACCCCCGGTGCCTTCGACGTTAAGCCCTGACTGAACACTGATCGAGCCGGACCGGGCAGCCGTTCCCGGGAATTCACGCGCGGAAACACTCGCGAAACGCCGCGCGATGCGACCCTGAGCGTCGGCGGACTCAGCAGTGGCCGACGCCAGACCGGGTCGCTCGTCGCGTTGGTGTGTCGGAGGGCTTGGTCGTCTCGGTGGGCGATGTTGTCCTCGACAATAATCCCGACCGACGTTGCGCAGACACCCCGCTACGCGGTGGTGTGGTGAAGGATCGCGTTGGCGAGTGCGGCGGGATTCTCGACGGGGAGGAAGTGACCGCATCCGGCAACGAAGTGTGTACGGGCGGTGGAGAAGAATTCGGGGATCCGGTCTGCCCATGTGGGTGGGAAGAGCGGGTCGGCGTCCGGCCAGAGGATGGTCGTCGGGGTGTGAATGGGTGGGAGTGCTCCGCTATAGCCACGGTTGGCGGTGTACCACTGGATGCTGGCATGGAAGGCTCCGGGCCTCCTGTAAGCGGCGATGAGTTCATCGCGGTGTGGGTGCCGCTGCGGTGCGTCGGGTCCTGACCATTGCTTCCACACCCAGTCGAGGTAGGAGGCGACGTTGTTCTCATCGCCGTCGATGAACTCGGCTGCCAGCGGGGTGCGGTGGAAGTGCTGGTACCAGAACCGCTCGGCGTACTCTGCCGCGCCAGCCCGTTCGCCGATTCCCGGATATACGGGCGTGAGGACCGCGCCGATGAAGCGGCCCGGGTCGGCGCGCAGAGCAGATTGAGCGATGCGGCTGCCGATGTCGTAGCCGACGATCGTCACTCCGCTCGTGACCCCGTGGGCGTCGAGTTCGCTCAGGAGTCGCCGGGCGTAGGAGTCTGCGGTGGCGTCGGCCGTGTCGATTGGCCTGGTGTAACCCGTCCCGAATCCTGCGAGCGTCGGGATCAGCACGCGAGCGCCGGGGAGAAGAGGCGTGAGTGCCCGGTAGTCCGAGGGAAGACCCGGCCAACCGTGCAGAAGCACCACCGGGTTTCCCCCCGTCACCGACTCAAGCTCCATGATCGTCCGAAACTAACAGCCCGACGGTGAGATCCGCGCGGTGCGTCGTCATGCGAAAGCGGCGGCGAACTCCGCGGTGGGTGGAATCTCTTCGATCACGTCGACGAGGATGCCGCCCGGAACTTCGACGATGAAGTGGCGCTGACCGAACGGCTCATCGCGAAGAGCGAGCCGGATGGGCAGACCCGAATCGCGCAGCCGCGCGTAGTGGGCGGTCGCGTCGTCGACTTCGACGTTGAGCAGGACGCCACGGCATTCGGCGCGAAAGCCCTCGGGGATCGTTTCGTGTGTGGCGTCGAGGACGGCCAGCTCGTGTCCGCCGTTGCGGAGGCTGACGTACCAGTCGGCGGTGAAGGTCTCCTCGAAGCCGAAGTGATCGACGAACGCCTGCGCAACATCGGCGGGGTTCGCGACCTGGACGACGGGATAGAAGCTTCGCATCATGACCATCCTTTACATACAATGTGAACGTAAAGATAATACGTACACACTGCACGTAAAGGAAGATCTCATGCCCCGAGCTTCTGCGGCGGATGCTGCCTTGACGGCCGAGTCGATCCTGCGCGCCGCTACCGAAGCGTTCGCGCAGTCGGGGTATCAGGGTGCCTCGGTGGGACAGATCGCGGCAGCTGCCGGGGTGACTCGAGGGGCGGTGCATCATCACTTCTCGGACAAGCTCGGGCTGTTCGAGGCCGTCGTGCGGGCCGGCCACGAGCGGGTCGCTGCCGCTGTCGTCGCGCGAGCAGACGTCGAGTCCGCGGAGCCCCGCGCCGCCCTGCGCGCGGGCTGCCACGCTTTCGTCGACGCGATCACGGACGATGCCGCCGCGCGCGTGCTTCTCGTCGAGGGGCCGGCGGTGCTGGGCTGGGCGACATGGCGCGCCCTCGACGCATCGACCTCGATGAAGGAACTCCGCGAAGCCATCGAAACGATCACTGACGTCGCCCAGGCCGAAGCGCTCACCCACTTGCTGTCCGGCGCGATGAACGAGGGCGTTCTCTGGCTCGTCGAGACGCCCGCCGACGCGGACGCTCGAGCCTCGGTGCATCGGGCGCTCGATCGGTTGATCGACGCGCTCTGACACCCGCGGCCTTCGTTCGAAAGGCCGTCACGTCGGCGGCCGTGAGCATCACGATCAAAAGGGAGGGTCTGGAACGATGACGAAGCCCGAAGGGAAGCGCTTCGCGATCGACGCGCTCACCGCACTCAGAATCATTCGCGACGATCCCGGAATCGGGTCAAGGTGCCGCTTGGTCGGTCCCGCACTGCTCCGCAGCCACGTCCTGTCCCTGCTCTACCGCGAGGTGCGCGAGGGGAAGATCGAGGAGAAGGAGGCGCGCACGCAACTCGACGGGCTCGCCGCGCTGCAGATCCGTCTGCTCGGCGACCGGGTCTCACGAGCCACGGCGTGGAAGATCGCGCGACAACTCGACTGGGAGGACACCGCGCTGGCGGAGTATCTCGCCGTCGCGACCCTGCAGGCCGACGCCCTGATCACCGCCGACCCCACGATTCAGGCGGCAGCGGCAGAGTTCACGACTCTGGCCGACTACGGAGCCCTCCAAGACTGAGTCGTGGGTGGCGAGGCCGGGCTTCGCGTCTGCTCCCGCAGCGCGGTCAGCGCGGCCGCGAACGTCGTGACGACGAGCGCTTCCTTGCCGTCAGCCCACCTCTCCGGGGGCGTCATCCTCGTCGCGTCGTCGACAAGTCCCAAGCAGGTCTCACCGCGCGGCAGTACCACATCGGTATCGCGCCCGGCGAGGCGTCATCCGTCGCCCTTCTCCCCGGGGATCCGTTCCGCGTTCCCTTCGTGGCCGAGTTCCTCACCGACGTGAAGGAGGTCGCGCACAACCGCGAGCACCGCACGATGACCGCCCCTGGCTCGGCTGTGGCTGAACGCGCGTCATCTCTCACGGTTCAGCCTCGCGCTGAATCCCGCGCTCGACGAGCAGGACGCCCTCGACCGCGGCCGTCTCGCGCAGATCATCCGCGACGGCATCGCCTCGGGCGATTTCGCAGACCTGGATGCCGAGGCGGCGGCCATCCTCATCCTCATCGCCGTCGATGGCAGCGGGTCATACGTGAACGGCACGGGCGACTCCACTCAGCCCGCATACGCGCATTTCGTTGCAGACGTCGCGGAGTGGATCCTCGGCATCCCGCGCAACGCGCTGCGAACCGTCCTCGACGCCCCTGGCCAACGACCCCTCACCCGATAGCTCGCTCAGCCCTCTCGCGCCCCAGCGGCACGGCCCGCGGCGCCCGCCCGCCCCCGAGCCTCAGCTCGGAAACACCGGCCTCGCCTCCACCGGCCGCGCCCCCTCGTACCAGGCCGTCAGCTGCAACGTCTCGAGATCGGCGAACCGCCGCCCCGAGATCTGCAGCCCGATCGGCCGCCCATCGGCCGTGAAGCCGCAGTTGATCGACGACGCCGGCTGCCCCGACATGTTGTACGGCAGCGTGAACGCGATGTGCGACATGGCCTCGCTCGCGTCGAAGCCCCAGGGCATCGGCCACTCGGCGGGGAAGGCCGCCATCGGGGCGACGGGCGCGAGCACGGCGTCGAACGACGAGGTTGCGGCGACCGTGCGCTTCTGCAGCTCACCGAACGTCTCGTACGCCTCCAGGGCGCGGCGGCCCGTCATGTCGGAGCCGGGGTGCACCCACTCGGCGATGTAGGGAAGCACCGCGATTTTCGCTTCGTGCGACAGGCCCAGGTACGTGCGCCAGAAGCGAATCCGCCAGAAGTCGTCGATGTCGCGCAGAATGCCGTCGTCGATGAACGCCGGCAACTCTACGACCTCGGCTCCGGCGTCGGCGAACGTGTCCGCCGCGCGCAGCACCGCAGCCCGAACCTCGGGGTCGACGGGCATACCCGCGCCCGGCTCGAGGTGCACGGCGATGCGGCGCCCCCGCACGTCGGTGTCGAGGTCGAGCCAGTCGATGTCGGCATCCGGAAGCGAGGTGTAGTCGCGCTCGTCGGGGCGCGCGACGGCGTGCATGCCGAGCGCCACATCGGCGACCGTGCGCGCCAGTGGGCCGGCCGAGCGCCCGAAGTACGGGTTGTCGAGCGGGATGCGGCCGTTGCTTGGCTTGAGGGTGGCAACCCCCGTCCACGCGGCGGGCAGCCGCACCGAGCCGCCGATGTCGGTGCCCATGTGCACGACGCCGAAGCCGGCCGCGGCGGCCGCTCCCGCGCCCGCGCTCGAGCCGCCGACCGTCCACTCCGGGTTCCACGGGCTGCGCGTGATGCCCGACAGGCTCGACACCCCCGACGAGAGCATGCCCCAGTCGGGCATCGTGGTCGACCCGACGATGACCGCGCCCTGCTCGAGCAGGCGCTCCACCACGGGAGAGTCGCGCTCGGGCACGACACCGGCGGTCCCGGCGACACCCGCGTGCGCCGGGATGCCGGCGCGCACGAAGTTCTCCTTCACGGTGACCGGCAGTCCGTCGAGCGGACCCCGCTGCTCGCCGCGCTCCCACCGCGCGGCCGACGCCGCGGCATCCTGAAGCACTTGGGCGGGATCGAGGTCGGTGAAGGCGTTGATCACGCCGTTGCGGGCGGCGATGTCGGCGAGCACCGACTCCGCGGCATCCACCGGGGTGAGATCGCCCGACGCGTACGCCGCGGTCAGGGCGGCCCCGGTCATCTCGATGGCGGGGGTGGTGGTGGGCTGCGCGGTCATCGCGTCTCCTGCACGTGGCTGATGGTCGGAGTCGCGTCGATGAGCACGCGCGTGTACTCCTGCTGGGGGGATGCGTAGACCGACTCGGTCGGACCCTGCTCGACGATCTCGCCCTTGCGCATGACCGCGACGCGGTCGCACAGGTACCGCACGACGTGGAGGTCGTGCGAGACGAAGATGAGGGTCAGACGGTACTCGTCCACGAGGTCGGCGAGCAGGTTCAGCACCTGCGCACGCACCGACACGTCGAGGGCGCTCACCGGCTCGTCGGCGACGAGGATGCGGGGCCGGCACACCAGCGCCCGGGCGATCGAGATGCGCTGGCGCTGACCGCCCGAGAACTGGTGCGGGAAACGATCCACCGCGTCACGCGGCAGGCCCACCGCCTCGATCATCTCGGCCACGGCATCCGCCCGCTCCTTGGCGTTCATGGCGGTGCCGTGCTCGAGGTTCGCGGCGTTCAGCAGGGGTTCTGCGACGATGTCGCGGATGCGCATGCGCGGGTCGAGCGAGGCCATCGGGTCTTGGAACACGATCTGCAGATTGCGGCGCAGCTCGGCCAGGTCTTTCGAGCCGGCCTTCACCAGACTCCGGCCCACCACCTCGAGCTCGCCCGACGTCGGCTGGTCGAGTCCCGACAGCAGACGCAGCAGCGTCGACTTGCCCGACCCCGACTCGCCCACGATGCCGAACCGGTCGCCCGCGGCGATCGAGAACGAGACGCCGTTCAGCGCCTTCACCTCGCGCGGGGCGGTGAACAGCGACGTGCGCGGCGACTTGTAGACGCGGGTGAGGTTCTCGACCCTCACCACGTCGCCCGACACCTCGGGGGCTGCCGCGGTCATGCGCGAGACCGCGTGACCCGGGCGGTACCCAGCCGCAGTGGCGACCGTGAACAGCTTGCCCTGGTCGTCGGTGGCCGAGAGATCGGATGCCGCGAGCAGCCCGCGCGTGTACGGGTGCTGCGGGCGCGTGAAGATCTGATCGATCGAACCGCGCTCGACGACCTCGCCCTTGTTCATCACGAGCACCCGCTCGCACGTCTCGCCGACCACGGCGAGGTCGTGCGTGATGAAGAGCAGACCCGTGTCGCGACGCTTCACGGTCGCGAGCACCAGGTCGAGCACCTGCTTCTGCACCGTGACGTCGAGCGCCGTCGTCGGCTCGTCGCACACCAGCAGCTCGGGGTCGTTCGCCAGCGCGATGGCGAGCACCACGCGCTGACGCTGACCGCCCGACAGCTGGTGGGGGTAGGCCTGCGCAGCCTCGGAAGGAGACGGGATGCCGACATCCTCGAGCAGCTGCAGAGCGCGAGCGGTCGCGGCGCGGCGGTCGCGCTGCGTGCCGTGCACGATCATCGCCTCGGCGATCTGCGGACCCACCTGCATGAGCGGGTTGAGCGCGGTCATCGGCTCCTGGAAGACCATGGCCGAGCGCGTGCCCCGGATGCCGGCGAGCTCGCGCTCACCCAGGTCGACCAGGTTGCGCGGGTCGCTGCCGACGAGCACACTGCCCTCGGCCCGCAGGTTCGCGGGAAGCAGGCCCATCACCGCGAGCGAGGTGAGCGACTTGCCCGAGCCCGACTCGCCGATCAGTCCGACACGCTCACCGCGCTCGATGTGGAACGACAGCTCCGACACAAGGGTGCGGTCGCCGGAGCGGATGGTGAGGCCCGACACATCGACGGCGCGGCCCTCGACCGGAGGGGTGCCCACGGGGCCTGACTGCAGAACGGTGGACATCATCGACTCCTGAGTGTGGGATCGAGCCGGTCGCGCAGACCGTCGCCGAAGAGGTTGAACCCGAGCACGGCCACGGCGATCGCCAGACCCGGGAAGATGATGAGGTAGTCGTTCACGCCGAGGAACTGCTGCGAATCCAGCAGCATGCGCCCCCACGACGGGGTGGGCGGCATCGTCCCGAGACCCAGGAACGACAGCCCCGCCTCGGCGAGCACCGCGATGGCGAAGTTGACCGAGCACTGCACGATCAGCATCCCGCCGATGTTCGGCAGCACGTGCCGCACCGCGATCGCGATCTCGGGACGGTTGGCGGCCTTCGCCGCGAACACGTAGTCCATCGACATCACCTGCAGGGTGCCGGCGCGGGCGACCCGGGCGAACGCCGGCGCCGAACCGATGCCCAGGGCGATCATCGCCGTGACGGTGCCGCCGCCGAAGACCGCACCGAACACGATGGCCAGCAGCAGGCCCGGGAAGGCCATGAGCACATCGCTGCCGCCCATGACGAGCACCCCGGCCCGCTTCGGACGCATCCCGGCCAGGATGCCGAGCGGCGCGCCGATCACCAGGCCGATGGCGACCGCGATCGTGCCGACCAGCATCGTGATCTGCGCTCCCGCCATGACCTGCGAGAGCACGTCGCGGCCGTACCGGTCGGTCCCCATCCAGTGCGCGCCCGAGGGCGGCTGCAGACGATCGGATGCCACGGCCATCGTCGGGTCGTACGGTGTCCACACCAGCGAGACCAGCGCGGTCAGCGCCACCAGCACGATGAGGGCGCCGCCGATGACGAGGCCCGGCTCGAGCGGTCGGCGTTCGCGGCGGACGCGGACGGCCGCCTCGGAGACGGTGCCGGGGACCGGACGGTCGGTGAGAGGAGTCGTGGACATCAGGCCCTCCGGAGGCGGGGGTCGATCGAGGTGTAGGCCACGTCGACGAGGAAGTTGATGACGACGACCGCGAGCACGAGCAGCAGCACGATGCTCTGCACGGCCAGCAGGTCGCGGTTGGCGACGGCGTCGACCAGGTAGCTGCCGAGGCCCGGGATGGCGAACACCCGCTCCACCACGACGGCGCCGACGAGAAGGCCCGCGAGCTGCACGCCCACGACCGTCAGCACCGGCACCGCGGCGTTCTTCAGGCCGTGCCGCACGAGCGCGGCGTTGGCCGTGAGCCCCTTGGAGCGGGCGGTGCGCAGGAAGTCCTGGCCCTTGATCTCGAGCACGGCGGAACGCACGTACCGGGTGAGGATCGAGGCCTGCACCGACCCGAGGGCGAGCACGGGCAGGATCGCGTACCGCAGCACGTCGGGTCCCCACCGCCACCCGCCGGAGGGGAGCAGCCGCAGCTGGATCGCGAAGACGGCGATCAGCAGCATCCCCACGAGGAAGCTCGGGAGGGCGACGCCGACCTGCGAGAGAGCCGACACCACCCCGCCGCTGGCCTTGCCGTGACGCATCGCCGAGAGCGTGCCCAGCGGCACGGCCACGACAAGGGCCACGACCATGGCGAGCACGACCAGCAGCAGCGTGACCTGGGCCCGCTCGACGAGGGTCGGTCCGATCGGCGCTTGCGTCACGTAGGAAGTGCCGAAGTCACCGCGCAGGATGCCGCCGATCCACTGCAGATATTGCTCCCACAGCGGTGCGGTGGTGCCGTACTGGGCACGCCAGGCGTCGAGCTGCTCGGCGGTGGCGTCGGTCCCGAGGGCGACCGTGGCCGGGTCTCCGGGCATGACCCGCAGCAGCAGGAAGACCAGCAGTGTGGACACCCAGACGGTGGCCAGGAAGGTCCCTGCGAGCTTGAGAAGACGGAGAGGCACGGTCGCCCCCTTTCAGGATCGGATCGGGTGGGTCAGTTCCAGGCGAGCTTCGTCATGTTGAGCGACTCGGTCACCGCGTTGGGCGCGATGCCCTGCAGCCCGGCATCCGCCACGACGATGTTCGGGAAGAGGAACAGAGGGAGGGATGCCACGTCTTCGGCGGTGATCTTCGCGACCTTCTTCATGCCCTCGATCCACTCCTCCTTCGTGCCCGCGTCGGCCGCGGCAGCGATGGGCGCGATCTTCGCGTTGTCGTAACCGATGTAGTAGTCGGGGTCGTTGAACACCGTGAGGATGTCGCGCGGCTCCACCGCGAGGATGACCGTCATCTCGTAGTCGTCCTTGGTGAAGACCTCATCGAGCCACACCGCGGGGAACTCGAGGGTCTCGATCTTCGCGGTGACGCCGATCTCGGCGAGCTGCGAGACGACGACCTCCGCGACCGCGGTGGCGTAGGGACGCGTGGGCACCTTGAACGTGACCGACAGGTTCTCGGCACCGGCGTCGGCGAGAAGCTCGCGCGCCTTGTCGGGGTCGTAGGGGTACAGGTCGTTCAGATCTTCGTAGTACGGGTCGGTCGGGGGCACCATCGCACCGATGAGCTCGCCGTAGCCGGCCCACGCGGCATCCAGAACCGCCTGACGGTCGATGCCGTACGCGATCGCCTGGCGCACGCGCACGTCGTCGAAGGGCGCGGCCTGGTTGTTGAGGCCGAGCAGGATCTCGCCGTTGGACGAGCCCTGCAGCACCTGGAAGGCGGGGTCGGTCTCGAACTGCGAGACGAGGTCGGGCGCCTGCATGTTGTAAAGCATGTCGACGTCACCGGCGCGCAGCGCGTTGGTGCTCGCCGTGGCGTCGGCGAAGTAGCGCAGCGTGATGTCCTGCATCGCGGGGGCCTCGCCCCAGTAGTCATCGCGGGCGGCAAGCGAGATGTGGTCGCCCTGCACGCGCTCGGTGATGGTGAAGGGGCCGGTGCCGACGGGGGTGTTGGCCAGGTCGGCGACGCCGTCGGTGTCGAACATGATGCCGACGGTGCCGGCCATGTTGTACAGCCACGAGTTGCTGGGCTTGGTGAGGATGACGCGTGCCTCGGTGGGCGAGACGACCTCGACGTGGTCGAGGAGCGCCATTTTGCTCTGGTTGATCGTCCAGTTCGTCTTGACGCGCTCCAGCGAGAACTTCACGTCGTCGGCGGTGAACGCCGCGCCGCTCGAGAAGGTGACGCCCTCCTGCAGGGTGAAGTCGTAGGTGAGGCCGTCGTCGCTGACCGTCCACGCGGTGGCGAGCTGCGGGACGAGCTCACCGTCCTGGTCGAGCGAGACGAGCGTCTCGTAGACGTTGTTGAGCAGCACCTGCGGGATGGCCGCGCCCGAGGTGGTCGTCAGGTCGAAGTTCGTCGGCTCACCGGTCAGGCCGATGGTCGCGACGGGGTCGTGGGCGGGTCCTTCGGCGGGCGCGGTGCTGCCCGCGCACGCGGTGAGCGCGAGCGCGAGCGCAGCCGCGCCGAGAGCGGCGGCGCCGGAGCGACGGGAGAGAAGAGTCACGGGTTACTCCTGGGTGGGGGCGTCGATGGATGCAGAAGCGGTCTACTGGTCTGACCAGTAATCGAACGATAGGATGACGCCGAGAGCGGAGCAAGCCAGGAAACAGACTGTTTACACGGCGCGTCCTCCACCGAAACCGAGGGACAAAACGTGGCGTTCACCCCCGTTCAGAAGGTCAGCGCGTACGAGGGCATCGTCGAGCAGATCGAGGCCGCGGTCGACTCGGGCCAGCTCCAGCCGGGCGACCGACTGCCCGGCGAACGCCGGCTCATGGAGGACTTCTCGGTCAGTCGTGCCACTGTGCGCGAGGCGCTGCGCGTGCTGCAGGCGACCGGTGTGGTGGAGTCCCGTCCGGGCGACCCGCGGGGCCCGGTGATCGCGGCGTTCACGCCGCGCCTGCTCGAGAAGTCGCTCGGCCAGCTCTCGCGCAGCGCGACCAGCCGCGCCGAGCTGTTGCAGTTCCGGCTGTTCCTGGAGGGGACGGCGAGCTTCCTGGCCGCACAGCATCACACCGACGAGCAGATGGCCCGCATCGACGAGAACTCGCAGCGCCTGCACGACTGCGTGGAGTCCGGTGACGTCGCCCTCTACCCGGGTCTCGTGCGCGCCTTCCACGACAACATCCGCGCGGCCGCGCACAACAGCCTCATCGCGGTGTGCGGCAGCGTCGTCAGCGAGACGATGACCGACCTCATGGGTGGGCGCATCGCGTCGCATCGCGAACCGACCGCTCTGCTGCGGCAGAGCGCCGCCGACGGCACGAAGCTCGTCGAGATCATCCGGGCACGCGACGCGCATGCCGCCCGCCAGGCGAGCGTCGAGAGCATCTACCGGTTCTACGAGGCCGACCTGACCGTCGCGGAGCGCGAGGCCGTGCGGGCGGCTTTCTGACCGGATGCCGCCGGGCCCGTGCGGCGGGCTGCTCGCCGACGCGGGGGCGCGCCGGGCCGGCGGGCGGCTTTCCGACCCGCCCGCACGGGCTCGGCGCCGCGGCCACCGCTCCGGCTCAGCCCTCCGACCCTCGCGCGCGCACAGCCGCCGCCACCCGCTCCACGGCGAGCGCAGTCGCCGCCGTGCGCAGGTCGACGCCCTCCGCCGACGCGCGGCCCGAGACGAGCCGCCACGACTCTCTCATGCGCCGCTCGAGGCGCTGCTCGACGTCAGCGGCATCCCACCACCAGCCCTGCCGCGCCTGTACCCACTCGAAGTAGCTGACGACGACGCCCCCGCCGTTGGCGAGCAGGTCGGGGACGATCTCGATCCCGCGATGGCGCAGGGCGGCTTCGGCCGTCGAGGTCACCGGGCCGTTCGCCCCCTCCACGATGATGCGCGCGCGCACGCGGTCGGCGTTCTCGTGGGTGATGACCCCCTCGACGGCGGCGGGGATGAGCACGTCGACGGCCTCGGTGAGCACGTCGGCCGGGGCCAGCGGATCGCCGTCGGCGAATCCCGCGACGCTCCCCGTCGCATCGACGTGGGCGGTGAGGGCGGGCAGGTCGAGACCGTCGACGGCGCGTGTGCCGCCGCGCACGTCGGCGACCGCGACCACCCGCACTCCCGCGCGGGCGAGCTCGAGGGCGGCGCCGCGACCGACCTTGCCGAACCCGTGCACCGCCGCGGTCGCCTCGCGCGGGTCGATCCCGGCGCGCTCCAGCGCCAGCAGCGCGACGGTGGCGACACCCAGCGAGGTGGCGGCGGCCCGGCCCTGCGAGCCGCCGAGAGCCAGCGGTTTGCCGGTGACGACGCCCCACCCCGCACCGCTTGCGGGCGCGGCATCCATCATCCAGGCCATCTCGTCGGCGCCGGACCCGACGTCGGGCGCCGGGATGTCGGTGTCCGCTCCCGTGATGGGGGCCACGGCCCGGGCGTAGCGGCGCACGAGGCGCTCGTGGTCGGAGCGTTCGAGCCCGGCGGGGTCGACGACGATCGCCCCCTTCGCTCCCCCGAACGGCAGGTCGAAAAGAGCGCACTTCCACGTCATCCACATGGCGAGGGCGCGGACGGTGTCGAGATCGGCCCGCGCACTGAACCGGATGCCGCCCTTGCCGGGTCCTCGTGCGAGCGAATGCTGCACCCGGTGACCGGCCACCATCTCGGTCGTGCCGTCAGGGCGCCGCAGCGGCAGCATGACGGTCATCTCGCGGTGCGGCACGCTGAGCACCGCGTGCAGTGCGGGGTCGAGATCCAACAGACGGCTCGCCGCCTCGAACTGCGCCCGGGCGTCGCCGAGCGGGCCGCGCGCGCCCCCGCCGGAGCGGTGCAGACGCGCGCCGATCGCTGCGGCGGGGGCGGTCATCATGTCGCGATGGCGAGTGGCGGGGGGCGCGAGGGTGGTCGACACGGCCGGAGTCCGATCCGCGTCAGCGCGCCGCGGCGAACTCGGTGAGCACCGCGTCGATGATGTCGAGGCCGCGGTGGGCCTCTTCGTCGGTGATGACGCACGGCGGCACCACGTGGATGCGGTTGTCGGCGACGAAGGGCAGCAGACCCCGGCTCAGCAGCGCGGCCTTGATCGCCCCCATGGTCGCCGCCGAGAGGGGCGTGCGCGTCTCGCGGTCGTCGACGAGCTCGATCGCCCAGAACACGCCGCTGCCGCGCACCTCGCCGATCAGCTCGTGGCGCTCGGCGAGCGCGGCGAGTCGCGGCCCGATCACCTCGGCACCCACGCGCCGAGCGTTGTCGATGATCCCCTCCTCGCGCATCGCGCCGATGGCGGCGACGATGCTGGCCGCGGCGAGGGGGTGGCCCGAGTACGTCAACCCGCCGGGGAAGACGCGGTCGTCGAAGTGCGCGGCGATCGCGTCGGAGATGATGACGCCGCCGATGGGCACGTAGCCCGAGTTGACGCCCTTGGCGAAGGTGATGAGGTCGGGGGTGACGCCGTGCGCGTCGAACGCGAACCACTCCCCCGTGCGACCGAACCCGGCCATGACCTCGTCGAGGATGAGCACGATGCCGTAGCGGTCGCAGATCTCGCGGACGCCCGCGAGGTACCCCTTCGGCGGCGTCATCACGCCCGCCGTGCCGGGAACGGTCTCGAGCAGGATCGCGGCGATCGTCGAGGCCCCCTCCGCCTGCACGACCCGCTCGAGGTGGTGCAGCGCTCGGGCGCACTCCTCCTGCTCGGTGGTGGCCCAGAACTCCGAGCGGTACAGGTAGGGGCCGAAGACGTGCACGTGGCCGCGGGAGTACTCGTTGGGAATGCGGCGCCAGTCGCCGGTCGCCACGATCGCGGCCCCCGTGTTGCCGTGGTACGAGCGGTAGCGCGAGATGACCTTGTCGCGGCCGGTGAACAGGCGCGCCATGCGGATGGCGTTCTCGTTCGCATCGGCACCGCCGTTGGTGAAGAACACCTTCGAGAAGCCCGCCGGAGCGACCTCGCAGATCATCGCCGCGGCCTGTGCGCGGGTGGCGTTCGCGTGGGCGGGCGCGACGGTGGTGAGCAGCTCCGCCTGCGCCTGGATGGCGGCGACGACCTTCGGATGCTGGTGGCCGATGTTCACGTTGACCAGCTGGCTCGAGAAGTCGAGGTACTCGTTGCCCTCGGCGTCCCGAACGACGCACCCGGCGCCCGAGACGATCGGCATCGGGGCGAGCGAGCCCTGGGCCGACCACGAGTGGAAGACGTGGGAGCGGTCGGCCTCGGAGATGTCGGCGTTGGTCGTGGCGGGGGCGGCGTCTTCGATGAGTGTCATGGGTCCTCGATGCTCGGGGTGGTCGTCGCGTTCATCCTGCTCCCGCGAGCGGGCGGATACGATGCCGATGTGTCGCTTGTCCGCAGCCTTGATCGACCGAACGGCAGAACTGAAGAGGAGATGCCGCGTGCCTGCTGATCTGCGCTCGCTCATGGCCGTACCCACGTTCCGGCTCACGCCTCGGGCATCCGTCGACGAGTCGACCCTCACCGCTCCCATCGCGTGGGCGCACAACTCCGATCTCCCCGACCCGACCCCGTGGCTCGAACCGGGCGGCCTGCTGCTCACCGACGGCGCGCCGTTCCTCCCCCCGCACAACACCGACCCGGGCGACTACGTCGCGCGGCTGGTGGATCTGGGGGTGCGTGCTCTCGGCGTCTCGGTCGGGATCCTCGTGCCGGAGGTGCCGGCCGCGTTGATCGAGGAGTGCGCCCGGCGTGGCCTGCCGCTGCTGGAGGTGTCGCGCGAGACGCCGTTCATGGGGATCATCAAGGCCGTGTCCGATGCGACGGCTGCCGACGAACGCGCACGCCTGGAACGCTCCCTCCTCGCGCAGCGGCGGGTGGCTCGGGCGGCACTCCGCCCCGACGGACTGAGCGCGATCCTTCGCGAACTCGAGCACGCGCTGCAGACGTGGGTCGCGCTGTTCGACGCGGCCGGAGCGCGCGTGCTCGTGCCCCAGACGAGCGGTGTCCCCGCCGCGCTCGAAGAGCACGTGAGCGAAGCGGTGGGCACCGTCCTCGCCGGACGACGGGCGGCAGCCGCCCGCGTGAGCCTCGGCGGGGTGGGCGAGGTGATGCTGCAGACCCTGGGCCAGGGCGGACAGCTCCGGGGGGTGCTGGCGGTGGGCATCGCGGGGGAATCGTTCGACCGGGCACGGCAAGACCTCGTCGACAGCGTGATCGCCCTCGCCAGCATCTCGCTCGAGCAGAGCAGCACGCTCGACATCGCGCGCCGGCGTCTGCGCAGCGGCATCCTGGAACTGCTCGCCGCGGGCGTGACCGGCGTGGCCGGTGACACGGTGCGTCACCTGTGGGGGCGGCTGCCGGCGGAGCCCATCCGCGTGGCCTGCCTCGCCGTCGCGCACTCGGACGACGCGCTCGACACGCACCCGCTGATCCCGGCGCTCGAGGTGGTGGCCGAGAGGCGTCCCGGAGCGCTGTTCTTCGCCGAGCAGGGCGAGCACGTCGTGGCCGTGTTCCGCGACGGCGACGACGCGGGTCTCTTCGACGCGGCGGCACCGCACGGTCCGACGGGCGGGGTGTCGTCGCGCGTGGGATGGGATGACTTCGCGGTGGCGCTCACCGAGGCGCGTCGCGCCGAGGAGCGCAGCTCGTCGCGACAGCCCATCGTGTTCTTCGACGAGCTCGCCGGCGCGGGCATCCTCGGGCATCTCGAACAGACACGCGCGCACGAGGTCGCCCGCCGCATCCTGCTCCCCCTCGCCGACGACGTCGAGCTCCGGCGCATCCTCGAGGTCTGGCTCGAGCACAACGGCTCGTGGGGGCCGGCGGCCGACGAGCTCGGCATCCATCGCCACACCCTGCGCCACCGCGTCGATGGCGCTGCCGTGCGTCTCGGGCTCGACCTCGACGGCTTCGCGGGGCGCGCAGAGCTGTGGAACGCGCTGCAGCTGACGGCGGAATGACGGATGCCACGCGGCAGTCGCCTGCGTGACGCGCGGCGGCGGCGCGGCGGCGGATGACGGATGCCATGCGGCGGTCTTCAGCCATCGCGCGGCGGGCGAGCGAGGCGACGCGCGGCGCTCGCGCCCGGAACGACGGATGCCGCGACCCCGAGACCTCAGGAGGTCCGTGGCCGCGGCATCCGTGAACGCGTCGATCAGGTGTTCTGCGGGAAGCCGAGGTTGATGCCGCCGTGCAGGGCGGGGTCGAGCCACCGGCTGGTGACGGCCTTCTCGCGGGTGAAGAAGTCGAAGCCGTGCACGCCGTACGCCTTGGCGTCACCGAACAGCGACTTCTTCCAGCCGCCGAACGAGTGATACGCCACGGGAACGGGGATGGGCACGTTGATGCCGATCATGCCGACCTCGACCTCGTTCTGGAACCGCCGTGCAGCGCCGCCGTCGTTGGTGAAGATCGCCGTGCCGTTGCCGAACTCGCCGCTGTTGATCAGCTCGAGGCCCTCGTCGTACGACGACACGCGTACCACCGACAGCACTGGCCCGAAGATCTCCTGGGTGTACGCGCGGCTGGTGGTGGGGATGCCGTCGATGAGGGTCGGGCCGAAGAAGAAGCCGTCTTCGTGGCCGGCGACTTCGTAGTCGCGACCGTCGACGACGATCTTCGCGCCGTCTGCTTCGGCGATGTCGACATACGACGAGACCTTGTCGCGGTGCACATCGGTGATGAGCGGACCCATGTCGGGCTCGACACCGTCGACGCCCGCGCCATTGCCGATACGGAGCTTCGCGATGCGCTCGGCGATCTTCGCGACGAGGTCGTCAGCGACGGGCTCGACGGCGAGAACCACCGAGATCGCCATGCACCGCTCACCGGCCGCACCGTAACCGGCGTTGACGGCGGAGTCGGCGACGAGGTCGAGGTCGGCATCCGGGAGGACGAGCATGTGGTTCTTCGCCCCGCCGAGGGCCTGCACGCGCTTGCCGTTCTTGGAGGCGGTCTCGTAGATGTATTGAGCGATGGGTGTCGACCCGACGAACGAGATCGACTGCACGACCGGGCTGGTCAGCAGCCCGTCCACGGCGAGCTTGTCACCCTGCAGCACGGTGAACGCGCCATCCGGAAGACCCGCTTCTTTCCACAGCTTCGCCATCCACAGCGCCGCCGACGGGTCTTTCTCGGACGGCTTCAGCACGACCGCGTTGCCCGCGGCCAGGGCGATGGGAACGAACCACAGCGGCACCATGACGGGGAAGTTGAAGGGGGAGATGACGCCGACCACACCCAGCGGCTGCTTCAGGGAGTAGACGTCGACGCCGGTGGACGCGTTCTCGCTGAACGCACCCTTGATCAGGTGCGGGAAACCCGTCGCCAGTTCGACGACTTCCTGGCCGCGCAGGATCTCGCCCATCGCGTCCGAGACGACCTTGCCGTGCTCGCTCGTCACGAGGCGTGCGAGCTCGGGCTTGCGCGCGTTGAGGAGCTCGCGGAAAGCGAAGAGCACGGCCTGGCGCTTCGCGATGGAGTACTGCGACCACACGCGGAACCCCGCCTGAGCAGAGGCGATCGCGGCGTCGATCTCTTCCTGGTTGGCCAGCGCGACCTCGGCCTGCACGGCACCGGTCGCGGGGTTGTACACGGGCGCTGTCCGGCCCGAGGTCGAGGCGCGCTCTGCACCGTCGATCCAATGCGAAACCACCGCGACGTCGACTAGCGACTGATTGGCCATGCTGTCCTCCTCTTTCGGCGCCGTCGGGCGCATGAGTGACAGTACGGCGGGGCCGTGATCCGGGCCATGCCGATCGGTCCACGTCGAGCAGTGCTACTCGACGAAACGGCAGAACGCTGGCGCGCTGCCGCCGATCGGTTTTGTAGGAACCGCTTTGAGATGTCCGCCGTGGCGCGGTCATTCCAGGGCTCAACGAGACGAAATGTCCACGTTCGACAGCACCCATTGGGTGAGCGACTTGTCCATCTTGGGTGGCTCGAAGGTCACACCGAACTCGTAGACCGAGGTGGCCCCGACCCTGTAACGCTCAATAGGATCGCGATCGCGTCGACGAGCAGTCGCCGGGCCGACCGAATGGCCGAGAGAGTCTCCTGCAGGAGGTACTCCGCGGTGAGCGGCCGGTCGCCCCATTCAGCGCTAAAGCCGACTGTGTCTACCGTCAGCCCGAAGGGCAGATAGAGCCGCCGCAGGCCATCGAACCCCTGGAACGGGACGAAAACCTGAGTGGTGACGGCCAGGACTCGCTGCCCCGGCGTGGGATCGACGTACCGGGCCCACAGGGCGAAGGTGTCGGAAGTGTCCGGACGGTACGGGGGGCGACTGGTCCGCGCGGAAAATGCCTCACCGCGCGGACGTCCCTCGCGCGACAGCAGATCGGTCCCGCGCTCGTGCGTATATTCCGCGGGGGTATCAGCTGCGCGGGGGTCGTTCCGGCTGGGCCAGTTCGGGCAGATCGTTGACGCGGAAGCGCAGCCGCACAGGAACCTCACCGGCTGGGCTGAGAGGCCTAGCTCGAGACTCGCCGCCGCGACCATCAGATCAAACTCGTCCGCCGCATTCGGAGCGTACTCGGATGTCACCGGCTGCTCGGCGGGCTCATTGGTGATCAGAAACCGAGGGCTGCCGAGCAGGTGGATGTCGCCCAGATCGGTGCCCTGCCGTTCGAGGAGCGCCGTGTACCTCGTGCGGAGCAGAGGGGACCGAAACCCCCCACCGAGGATGAGCGTCATGTCGTACGCGTCGTACGCGGGTGTAGTGGGAGCGACCAGTCCCAGCGATGTCGCTTGGTCGAGTACGAGGGCCCGTGTCCGCTCGTCGAGATATGCTTCGACAGCCTCCGAACGTTCGCGGTACGTGCCGTCGTCGCGACCGCGGAAATCGAAGTTCTCAGCGGCTCGACGCTCGAGTGCGATCACCTTCTCAAGCAGCTGCACGGGGGGCGACGATCTCGCAGCATCCGTGCCGGCCAGCAAGTCGACGAGCCACCCCGGGAGCCGCTCGTTTAGATGCAGCCACGGCCGACCATCGGAGGGTGCACGGTCTTGGACCGCGGCCAGAAGAGATGCCATCGCGGGGCGTCCGACCCATTCACGGACGATGTCGACGGCCTGTTCAGCCCGCGAAGTTCTATCTGTCACAACAGGACACCCTAATCTGGCGCCTTTACAGCCGACCCAGTCCCTCCCGCGGTGCACGAGATACGTGTGATCCCCTCCGCTACTCGCCTGATACCCGTGATCCACAAGATCGGGCTGGTGAGGCCGGCCGGGCTCGCTTGACGCGGCACTCGCCTCGTCTTGGCTGAAGCACCGGTCACCCTCTCCTGAGATACCCGGACCCACGCGACGGAGGTTGTCTCGGTTGTTCGGCGATCTGCTTCCCCGGCAGGTCCATGCACCGCATTGGCCGATTCACTGGCCTCACCGACACCCCGCCGGCCCAGACCGAAGGAGACACCATGCGTCAGCTCGATATCGCCCCCTCGCAGGATTCGATCACCACGATGACCTCGCCGGCACCGCCGCCCGTGCGCACGGTGCACGCGATCGACCTCGAGAACCAGCTGGTCATGCGCGGCCGCCGGTTGACGACCGCCGACGCTACGCGTTGGTGGTCGGTGTACCGCAACGAGGCGGTCGGCGTGGGCCCGGAGGACCTCGTCTTCGTCGGCGTGTCCGTCCACACGACGCGCGAGCTGCGCCTGGCCTTCGAAGGGGACCGAGTGATGTGGCGGATCGGACACGCCGGCCCCGACGGCGCTGATCTTGCGCTTCTGTCGGCGCTGTACGCGCCGCAGTTCGCCGCCAAGTACCGCCGCCTCGTGATCGCGAGCGGGGACCACATTTTCGCACCGCTCGCCCGCCACGCGCGCGAGCTCGGGATGAAGGTGCAGCTCGTCCACACTGCGAACGGCGTCTCGTCCGAACTCGCCGCGCTAGCGGCGACGCGCACCACCATCCGTCCCGCCGCACGCTCGCAGCGGGTTCGCGCGCTGTCGGCCATCCGTCTCGTCCATGCCGCCGCCGTGGCGGCGTAACCCCTCCCCCGCCCAACGAAAGGAACCGACATGACCGTGACGCCCAGCGTCCCCAGGGCCATGTACATCTGCCGCGCATGCGGCGCGGAGATCGCCTACCCATCGCGCTTCGTGCGATGCCCGGTCTGCGGCATTAAGTGGGGATAAGCGGGTCACCGCTCGTGCGGTGCCAGCAGGTCTTCTCCGAACGCCTCCCGCCACAGTGTGTAAAGGCCGCCGCTGCGATCATCAAGCAGATGCCACACCGCCGAGCCGGGTGTGATGCGGCCGAGGGCACCCGCACTCCAGCCTTGCTTGATCAGCCAGTTGGTGAGGTACTTGAGCCGCGCCAGCGTCATCGTCGTCTCCCCGCCTGGGTCGCGCTCCTCATCCGGCGTGAGCGGACGAGTGAGCCCGTCCAGCGCGATGAGCGAATCGTTGACATCGGCAGGGTGGAGCGCGGGGAGATCCGCGTGCGCGAGGAATGTATGCCACAGGATCGAGTGCACGAGGCGCGGCAGGACCGCGCCGGGGATCGGGAAGGGCAGGGTCGTGACCTGCCGGTACATGTCGAGGAGTACCGCGGAGTAGTCCAGCTCTCGAGGATCGTCGAAGCCGAAAGCGGCGGCGACGGTCGCCGATACGCACGCGCAGCGGTAGTAGATCTCGAACGCACGGAAGACGAACGTGCGGTCGGAGATGAAGCCCGTGTTGTAGCGCGGTCCGTCAAGCACGCCGTCGTCCCACAGCTCTGTGATCCGGTACATGGCGTCTCCGGCGGCGTGCATCGCTTGGTTGACAAGCTTTCGCCACTGCGTCCGTTCGACGCCGGCCAGCCACTCGTCGTCGCCAGCGAGCAGGTGCTCGAGCCACTGCACGGCCGACCCGGCAATATTCAGCTGCATCTGCTCGACCATCTCGAGGTACTCGCGTTCGCGGCGGATGCTGCCGTGCTGAGCTTTGCCCTCGAGCTCATCGAGCCCACGACGCGCCGTCGCCAGCGCGAGGCCGGGCGTGCGTGTGCCCTGTTTGCTGAGCTGTTTGCTGAGCGCATCATTGCGGTGGATAGAGAAGCTGTAGGCCCCCTGTTCCCCCGCGGAGCGCAGGAGCGCGGCGCGGATGCGAGGCAGCTGGTCAGGCCGCAGTTGGGTCCGCACGCGCCGTGTCGCAGTGGCGAGATTCACCGTGTAGTCGCAGATCTTGAGCACGTGCACGTCGACGGCGCTCACCAGATGCTTGATGTCGGTGCGACGGGACAGGTATCGCTCGACGACGTCCGCGTTGGGATGCGCCCGCACCGTCTCGGCCGCGTGGAACAGGTTTTGCACACCGGGCGACGCGCGGCGCACATACGAAGGGCTCGCCGGCTCTTCGACCTTCTCGATCTGCTGTGTGCGGGTTGCGCGCGCACGGTCGAGGTTGGCTCGTTCCCGATGCAGTTGCTCGGGCAGCTCCCCTTCGAACACGCGGCGCAGCGCGCCGATCTGCGCGATCGTCGTGGCGACGGGCGCGGCTTCCCATTCGGCGAGCACGGTATAGAAGCACATAGCCGCTATCGCCGCGGTGGTCCGCTGCTCGCGCTCGCCAACCGAGGGGCGCGGCGCAGCGCGCTCAGCCGGCGTGCGAAAGTCTTCCATCGAAAGTTTGAGCCACGGACGCACGACGTTGTGCTGCCAGTGCCATTTCAGCGCCACATTGCCTTTGCCGCCGCGGATGTAGTCGGAGTGCATTGCCACGACCCGTCGACGGAGCACCTCGAGGTGTCTCTGGTCTTCGTCGGGCAGCCATGGGAGTTCATCCTGGAGCGACCCGAGACGGGTGAACATGACCTGGAGCATGTCTGCCCGCTCCGGCGCCGGCGGCCACCTCTCGGGATTCTCGATCCACACCTCTGCCTGCGCGTACCGTGTGCTCGGTTCCAGTTCCCGGAACGGGGTGGTTCGGAGCCACTGATCCAGCGCCGTGAACGAGGGGGCGTAGTGCGCGACGTGCCGAATCCAGTCGGCGAGGCGCTTCTGCTCCGCTTCGCGCTCGTTGTGACGCTCGGTGACGTCGGCGATCCGCTCATCGAGCTCGACCGAGATCGGCACGGTGTCGACACCCACGTATGCACGCGCCTGCGCGATCGCCTGCGCCGTGGTGGTCCCGAGGCGTGTAGTGAGCACGTCGTCGGGATGCATCGCCGCCTCGTCGAAGACCGCTCGGAGGGCGCCGCGGGCGCGCGCCAGGTAGTCGGCGCGCCAGCTGCCGTCATCATGGTGCACGACGGTCCACGCCGCCGTCCCGGGATCGATGCCGCCTCGTGGCACGTAGCGTTGCAAAATCACCGCACGATACAGCCGTGCGAGCTGATAGATGCTGTCGTCCCGTTCGCTGGATTCCACGTCGACAGGGTCGTCGGTGAGGGTGTCGTCGCGTGCGTCAATCCACCACTCCAAGAAGCGGGCCTGCGAGATGCCGATGACCGCAAGCAGCCGATCCTGGTCCCCCGACGCCGATGCCTGCTCGTGTTGTGCGAGCACGGCGAGCTTCTCCTCGCGCGTGAACTGTTTTCCCATGGAGTCAGCATGGCCTACGGCTACGGCTCGTGACGAGGATGAGCAGACCGCGGGTCCAGGTCCTCCCCGCCGACCCCGCCGACCCCGCCGACGAGGACACTCGAGCGGCCCGCGCGGAGTTGCTACGTGCGGCGCTGGGCGACGGATGCGGTCACCTCACCGCTATGGATCTCGTCGACCTCGCTGCCGAAGACCGCCTCCTGCACGACGCACTGGTCGATCTGCTCGCTCGGTGGCCTTACGGGCCGCGCGTCCGGCGGTTCGCCCCACCGCGCGTTCTGTGCGCTCCCGACAGCCTCGACGCCGTGGACGCAGCGTACTTCAACGCGCGTCTGCTCAGCGAAGACGAGTATGACGCGATCCTCTCGGCCGTTCTTGATCGCGGCGCGGCCGACCGCGCGCCCCGCACCACTCCGGCCCCGACTGCCGAGACAACGCCTGGCCGTGGGGCCAGGTTCTCTCGGCAGTCGGGCGGATAGGCGCCTTTTCGCGCGAACGACCGCTCCGGTCCGGTTTTCTGACGTGCACGCCGCCACCCCGACGGCTGAAGAAGGAGAACCCGATATGAAGCTTTTCCGCCGCACCCCGCCGAGGGACGCAACAACGGTCTCGCTGGAGCGCGCCCCTGGATCGACATCTGGTCCGCTGCAGATCCTGCAGCCCGAAGCGCTGTCCCCCGTCCTGCAGCCGGTGCTCGCGATCGACCCGTTCGCGCACGTCGACGAGCTCCGCGCGCTCGTGATCGAGAAGGTCGGCGACCTCGCGGCCGCGCGGGCCCTCGACCAGGACACACTCGACGCGCTCCTGCACCAAATCCGGTCGTGGCGCGCGACGTGGGAGCACCACCAGCGGCAGCAGGCGGAGAGCCGGCGCAAGGTCGCCGCGATGCTCGTCGCGCAGATCGGCCAGAACCTGACGACCTCGCGAGCACGCCTCGCGCGTCTCCGCGTGGACCGCGACGACCTGGTCGATCTGCGCAACGACCTGCTCGAGCGCCTGGGCTTTTCCGCCCCGGCTGCCCGCCCCGGAGCGCTCGAGGAGCTTGTGAGCGACGACACCTCGATCCTCGACGGCCACCTGCCGCCCGTGTCACCCGCGGGTCACCCGGCGGGCGCCGCATCCGACCCGACGGCGCCCAGCACCGCCGCATCCGGCACCACGCCCACTGCCTCGAACGGAGAGAACCGATGACCACCCTTGATCACACCCCGCCGCAGGCCGCGTCCGACGAGGCCAGCGCGGAGGCGCCCACGACCGTTGCCGCGGCACACGGAGTCCACACCCGAGCAGCCATCCTGCGGCCGCAACGGTTCCCGGTCCTGCGGACCGCGCTACTCGCCGGCATCGCCCTCGCCGACGTGGTCCTGGCCGTGCCCGCCTTCAACGCCGCACTGCGCAGCTGGGCCGGCTTCTCGGTGCTGTGCGCGATCGCCTTCTCGCTGGTGACGGTGCTCGCGGCGTTCACGAGCGGTCGCGAACACCGCCGCGGCAATCCGCGTCTCGCCATCGCCGCCGGTGCCGCCGCCGTCGCGGTCATCGCAGGCCTGTTCACCCTGCGCCTGTTCGCCGCCGGACAGCTCGCCGACACGGTCGCCTACGAGGGCGGCACCGCCCAGGGCGATGGCGTGGCGAGCGAGCTCGTGATGGCAACGGTCCTCGCCACCTTGATGGGCGCGACTGCGGTTCTCGCATGGCTCGACGGGCGGGACCTGACGGCGACGCCCGACGAGACCGCGCTCCGCCAGACCGACACGTCGCTCGCCGAGAAGGCAGCCGAGGTCGGCCAGACGGAGGGCGTCATCGAGCGCGAGAAGGCGGATCGGGCGACCGCCGTGTACGAACTGCGCCGCATCGACGCCGACCTCGCCGAGGCCCTGCGCGCACTCGACGCGCTCGCGCTCGAACTCGCTGAGCTCGCCCGCTACGAGGTCGCCCGCCACCTCGGCGACCCCGGCGCGACGTCGGGACTCGACCGCCCGATCCATCCCTGACCAATCCGCCCCACCAAGAAGAGGAGACCTCTCATGACCGAACCGTCCGCCCGCCACGCGGCGCTGCGCGCGCCGCTGTCGGCACCCCTGCCCTACCCGCTGCGTCTGCGCCTGTACGACGGCTTCGTCGTCGGCCGCCGCGACGCCGACACGAGCCTCGCCCACGAGCCGGTGTCGGGACGCCAGCCTTCGGCGTCGCTGCGACGCCTCGACGCCGAGCTCGGCGAGCGCTGCGAGCGCGAGCTGTGGGAGGCGACCGGTCACGCGGCCCCGCTGATCGATCGCCGCGGCGAGATCCTGCGCACATTGCCGGTGCTGCGCGACCAGACAGACGCCCTGCGCGCCCACATCGAGCACAACTCGACGTCGTCCGAGGCCGAGCTCAGTCGCGTGTCGGCCACCGAGGCGCACCTCGCCCCGGCGGTCGTGCGCGCCCGCCGGCAGCGGGAGGCGGCCAGCCGCCTGGCCGCACCCCGCGCGCAGCTCGCCGCCCTCAGCGCGCGCATTGACGCACTCGAGAACGAGAAGGCGCAGCTCGAGGGCTGGCTGACGACGCTGTTCGACGGGCTCGTCACCCGTGCCCGAGCACTCGCGAACCTCTACGAGCGCCGCGCAGGCACGCTCGTGCGCTCGTACCTGCGGCGCACCCCCTCACCCGACGCGCACCGCCACCCGCTGAACACGCGCACGCCCTTCGCGCCGCCCGCGTGGGCCTACGGGCCGAACCCGTGGCTCGTCCCGACCAGCGGGCCCGACGCGGCCCCTGAACCCACCGCCTGATCCCAACCGAAGAAAGGTTCCGCTCATGATCCGTTCCGCTCTGTTCTGGCCGCGCGTCGTCGTGGCCGTCATCGTCGCCGTCGTCCTCGCCTGCCTCCTCCTCGTGCTCACCGCCTGTGGGCAGGACGAGGAGCTTCGGACCGACGCGGTCGCCCACGACGGCATCGTCGTCGTCGCCGGGGCGCACGCCAACACGCCGGCTCCCGACATCCCCGTCACGTTCCGGGAGATGCTCACAGCGTCGATTGCCGCAGCCGCGCCGATCACAGTGGTGACGCTCGACGGCACTCCCGAGGTGTCGTTCCGCGCGGCCGGCTACGAGATCGCCGACGGCAACCCTGATGCGGCAGACATCGATATCCGCAGCGTGGAGTCGCGCATGCTCGCCGCGGTCCGCGACGCGGCACCCGACAGCGACGGCAACGACCTGGGCGCCGCCCTCGCTGTCGCCGCCGACCAACTGCGCGCGGACGGCGCCACGTCGGGCGCAATCGTCGTCATCGACAACGGCATCAGCGACCGCGGCTTCCCCGACCTGACCGCCGACGGCGCGTCACTGGCCAGCCCGACCGCCGTCGTCGAGTTCGCCCGGGCGCACAGCGAGGTCTGGACGATGCCGGCCGGAACCACCGTGTACCTGGCAGGCATCGGGTACACGACGGCGCCGCAAGACGCCCTCCCGCCCCGCCAACGAGACAACCTCGCGGCGATCTGGAGCGCCCTGGTCACCGCGAGCGGTGCGGAGGCGGTGCTCGTGACCGCACCACGCGCGGGAGAAAGCACCCCGTCGTCCTTCTCCACGGGGCTGCTCACACCGGCCGAGTCGGCGCCCTTCACGGTGCAGACCACGGGCGGCAGTGTGCGTGCGGACCTGGCCGGGGACGTGCTGTTCGACTTCGACAGCGCCGACCTGCGCTCAGATGCAGCGCCCGCGCTCACTCGTCTGCTCGACGTGGTCGCGGCCACGCCGGGACACGTGACCGTCATCGGTCACGCCGACGACGTCGGCGGCGCAGAGGAGAACCTCGCGCTGAGCGATCGGCGCGCGGCATCCGTTGCCGCGTGGCTTATCGCGGCCGGCATCGATCCGGCGCGCATCTCGACGGTGGGCAAGGGCGAGACAGAGCCCGTCGACCCGGGGAGCTCCGACGATTCGCGGGCGGCGAATCGCCGCGTGGTCGTCGAGATCGATCCCGAGCCGTGAGGCGCGGGAATCCGCGAGAACGAGGGGAGGTGAAGACATGGCCTGTGCCTGCGTGAAGGAGGGGAAGCCCCAGTGCGCGTGGTGTCGTGAAGCGGCCCTGATGGGACGCCCGCCCGCCCAGCACAACTGCCAGTGGTACGGCGGCTGCTCGTAAGCCGCCGACTCTACCGACCGTCCGGGCGTCGCGTATGGGGACGCGCGCCCGGACGGTCTTAGTGCAACTCGGAAGAGAAGATCCCCTCAGTCGTCGCAGCGCGTAGCCCCATTGAGCCCGGAGGCTGCCGCCGACAAGCGTCTGCCTCAGCCGGCACGCCGTCGAAATGTCCAGATGGACAGCGCGTGGACATTTCAGCTGCGAAATGGACAACTCCAAGCGGAACCTACAGGTTTCGGGCTACATCCCCGGCGCCATATCCGCGAACCGCGAATAGTGCCCCTGGAACGCCACCGTGATCGTGTCCGTCGGGCCGTTACGGTGCTTCGCCACGATCAGATCTGCCTCGCCCGCACGCGGGGAGTCCTTCTCGTATGCGGCCTCGCGGTGCAGGAGCACGACCATGTCGGCATCCTGCTCGATCGAGCCCGACTCACGCAGGTCGCTCAGAGCCGGCTTCTTGTCGGCGCGCTGCTCGGCGCCACGGTTCAGCTGCGAGAGGGCGATGACGGGAACCTGCAGCTCCTTCGCCATCAGCTTCAGCGCACGCGAGAACTCGCTGACCTCCTGCTGACGGGACTCCACGCGCTTACCGCTGGTGAGCAGCTGCAGATAGTCGATGACGACCATCTTCAGACCCTCGCGCTGCTTCAGGCGACGGCACTTCGCGCGGATCTCGACCAGCGTCATGTTGGGGCTGTCGTCGATGTAGAGAGGCGCGTCGTTGATTCGGCCGCGGGTGGCGGCGACAGTGGTCCAGTCGCGGGAGTCGAGCGTGCCCTTGCGCATGCTCTGCAGGGGGATCTGCCCCTCGGCGCTGAGCAGGCGCATCGCGATCTCGCTGCGGCCCATCTCGAGCGAGAAGAAGATGCAGGGCGCGTTCGACTTGATTGCGGCGGCGCGGGCGAAGTCGAGCGCGAGCGTCGACTTACCCATGGCGGGGCGGGCGGCGAGAACGATCATCTGGCCGGGGTGCAGACCGTTGGTCAGCTGGTCGAGGCCGGCGAAGCCGGTGGGGATGCCGGTCATGGAGCCGTCGCGGCCGCGGGCGGCCTCGATCTCGTCGACGGCGGCATCCACCGCCACCGTCAGGGGGATGTAGTCCTCGGCGCTGTCGTCGCCAGAGACGTTGTAGATCTCGGCCTGCGCGCTGTTGACGAGCTCGGTGGGGTCGCCCTCGCCCGCGTAGCCCATCTGCACGATGCGCGTTCCCGCCTCGACGAGGCGCCGAAGCATCGCGCGCTCCGAGACGATCGACGCGTAGTAGCCGGCGTTGGCGGCGGTGGGGACGATCGAGGTGAGGGTGTGGAGGTAGTCCGCTCCCCCAGCGCGCTGCAGCTCGCCGGTCTTGATGAGCTCGTCGGTGACGGCGACGACGTCGGTCGGCTCACCGTGGGAGTAGAGCGTGAGGATGGCCTCGAAGATCAGCTCGTGCTTCGGCACGTAGAAGTCGGGACCGCGGAGGGTCTCGATGACGTCGGCGACGGCATCCTTCGACAGGAGCATGCCGCCCAGCGCGCTCTGCTCGGCCAGCATGTCGTGGGGCGGCGTGCGCTCCGGGCGCGGTGCTTTTCCGAGACGCTCTTCGGCGATGTCAGCGATCGACACAGGCTCTCCTTCAGTTCTCGGGGACCCCGCTCACCTCGCTCCGCGCGGGCTCGGATGGAGGGAGATGGAACGACCTCGGGAGCATCGAATCACCAACGTCCGACATCGACGCCGTGTGGCCGCGAGACGAAGACCGAGGGGCTGGACCCACGTTAAGAGCACCCCTCCTCCCGCGCAAATGTGCCTGTGGATAACTCTGTGGAGAGACTGCGGGAAACGCCGACACGTCTGTGCACAACTACTGTGGACAACTCGGTGGATGGACGCGAGTTTTGACCAAGATAGCCGTGCTGACCTGGCTATTATTTGTCCACACGTTTCCTGGGGAAATCCGGTGTGAAGTGTTCGTTGAAGGTTGCCCGCGCGGAGTATGCATGTGCACAACTCGGGGGATAACTCCCGCGATGCCTACCGACGGTGTGCGAACCTGTCAAGTTTTCTGTCACACTCGGCGTGTCGTTCGGACACTCCGACGACAGGCGATGTTAACCCGTTCCCCAGGCGTCACAGGGGCCTCGCTGAGGAACCACCAACACCCCCGCGACCCTGAGGCCGAGAGGGCGAAAACAGCGCTTAGAGCGCGCCGCCGCGTCGCTCGCGCTCGAGGAACGCGATCGTGTCGGGGTGCTGCGGCGCGTCGAGAATCTGCGCCGGCGTGCCCTGCTCGACGATGCGTCCGCCCTTCATGAACACGATGCGGTCGGCCACCTCGCGGGCGAACGACATCTCGTGCGTGGCCATGAGCATGGTCGAGCCGCGGTCGCGCAGCACGCGCACGAGATCGAGCACCTCACCCACCAGCTGCGGGTCGAGCGCCGAGGTGATCTCGTCGAGCAGCAACAGCTCGGGGTCGGTCATCACGGCGCGAACGATCGCCACGCGCTGCTGCTGCCCGCCGGACAGGCGGTCGGGGAACTCCCGGGCCTTGGCCCCCAGCCCCAGCTGCTCCAGCAGCTCGGTGCCGCGGGCGTAGGCCTCGGCCTTCGGCATCCGGTGCACCTTGCGCGCGGCCAGCGTGACGTTCTCGATCACGCGCAGGTGCGGAAAGAGGTTGAAGTGCTGGAAGACCACGCCGATGCGGGCGCGCGCGGCGTCTTGATCGATGGTGGGGTCGGTGAGGTCGTCGCCGTTCAGCAGGATCTGACCGTCGTCGACGCGCTCGATGAGGTTGACGGTGCGCAGCAGTGTCGACTTTCCCGAGCCCGAGGCTCCGATCAGCACGACCACCTCGTGCTGATCGATCGAGAGGTCGATCCCGTCGAGCACGACGTGGTCGCCGAAGGCCTTGCGCACGCGCACGACGTCGAGGACGCTCACACCACACCGCCCATCTGCTCGCGCTTCGCCAGCCGCGCCGAGACGTAGTCGGTCAGGCGGATCATCGGCAGCGCCATCGCCACGAACAGCAGCGCCGCGACGATGTACGGCGTGAAGTTGTAGTACTGCGCCGCGGAGATCTGCGCCGCGCGCACGGCATCCACCGCGCCCAGAACCGAGATGAGCCCGACGTCTTTCTGCATCGACACGAAGTCGTTCATGAGCGCGGGCACGACCTTGCGCACACCCTGGGGGATCACGACGATGCGCAGCGTCTGGCCGTGCGTCAACCCCAGCGAGCGGGCGGCGACGCGCTGCGAGGGATGCACGGCCTCCATACCCGCGCGCAGCACCTCGGCGATGTACGCCGAGTACGTCAGCACGATGGCGATCGTGCCCCACAGCACCACCGGCACGCGCCCGAAGATCCCGAGCGCCGGCAGACCGAAACCCACCAGGTACAGCACGATCAGCAGCGGGATGCCGCGGAACAGGTCGGTGTAGATCGTCGCCAGCGCCCGCAGCGGAAAGAACACCGGCCCGCGCAGCGAGCGCAGCACCGCCAGCGTGGTGCCGAGGATCGCCACCGCAATCGCCGCGACGATCAGCACCTGGATGTTGACCCACAGCCCGGCGAGGATCGACGGGAAGCTCTTGAGCGCGATCTCGGGGTCGAAGAAGGCCCGCCGCACGTCTTCCCAGCCGGGACTCGACAGCACCGCCCAGCCGACCACGACGATGAAGACCACCGAGCTGACCAGCGCGATGAGCACCGATTTCGTCGACTGCCGCCGCCGCGTGGCGCGCCGACCGAGCTCGAGCTCGCTCGGGCGCCACACGGCCGCAGGTGCGGGGGATGCCACGGGTGTTACTTCAGGACGGGTGCGTCGACCGCGTCGGCGAGCCACTTCTGCTGCAGCTGCTCGAGCGTGCCGTCGGCGCGCAGGGCGTCGATCGCGTCGGAGACCGGCGTGGTCAGTGCCGAGCCCTTGGGCAGCACGTACGCGAGCTCGTCGCCTCCGGCCGAGGAGTCGGGGAACTGACCCACGACCTTGCCATCGTCGAGCACGGCACCGGCGAGGTAGAACGCGGTCGGCAGGTCGACCACGATCGCGTCGACCTGGCCCGACTGCAGCGCTGCGACGGCGTCGTCGTTGGAGTTAAAGACGCTGAGGTTGGCGGTGCCGAGCTGGTCGGCCGCGACGGTGTAGCTCGTGGTCGCGCTCATCACGCCGACGGGCAGGTTCTTCAGCTCGGCGACCGAGGTGACCGAGGCGGCCGGCGAGGTGCCGGTCGTCACGACCGCCTGGGTGGTGGTGTAGTAGGGCGACGAGAAGTCGACGGCCTGCTTGCGCTCGTCGGTGATCGAGAACTGCTGGATGTTCATGTCCCAGTCCTTCGGACCGGGCGCGATGGCGCTGTCGAAGTTCGAGCGCACCCACACGATGTCGCTCGTGGCGAAGCCGAGCTTCTCGGCCACGGCGCACGACACGGCGGCCTCGAAGCCCTCGCACGAGGCGGGGTCGTCGTTCTCGACCCACGGCGAGAAGGCGGGCTCACCGGTGGCGATGGTGAGCTTGCCCGCGGTGACGGTCTGCAGTGCCCCGTCGGTGGCGGGGGCCGACCCGGCGTCGGAGCCGGTGGGGGCGAAAGCGCAGGCGGTGAGCGAGACGACCGTGGCGGTCGCCACGGCGGTCAGGGCGGCGACGCGGCGCAGGCGTGCGAAAGCGTTCACGGTTTTCTCCTCGTGGACGTATCGGGGTCATCCCCGGAGTGCTGTGATGTGCACATCGTACCCAGTGCGTGTTTCGGCCGTGGTCACGGGCGACACTCGGCGACTCACTCCGCGAGGCGCCAGTCGTCGAAGGTGAACCCGGGCGAGACGAGGCAGCTGACGACCACCTCGGCATCGCCCGCGGGTCGCGCCGCCTGCCACACCCCGGCGGGAACGGTGTGCTGCAACACATGCCCCGCGGCCAGATCGGCCCCGAGGGTCACTGTCTGCGCGGCACCGGGTTCGTCACCGTCGCCGCCGAGCGACAGCTCGAGCGCGCCCGGGCCGTGCCAGAGCCACACCTCGTCGCTCGTGACGACGTGCCACGCGCTCTCTTCACCAGGGGTGAGCAGGTAGTGGATGCACGTGGCGGCCGGCCGCTCGCCCGCCGGCGTCTCGACGCGGCACGACCCCGTCCACATGCGCCGGAACCAGCCGCCCTCGGGGTGCGGCTCGAGATCGAGCAGGCGGGCGGTGGTGGGGCGGTCGTCAGTCATGAGCGGATACTCCGGTCTCTCTCGTGAACGCGGCGGATGCCGAGCGCACCACGCCGTCGATGAGGGTGGCGGCCGCGCTGCCGGCGCCGCCCGTCACCAGGTGCTCGATGGTGTCAGCGACCTCCGACACCGGGATGTCGAAGAACGCGAGGTCGGCGACGGCCCCCACCGCCAGGTAGCCCGTGCGCGCGGGGCCCGTGTCGAGGCCCATCGCGTGCGCCCCGCCCAGCGTCGCCGCGCGCAGCAGCAGCTCCGACAGGTCGCGGTTGGCGTACCCCTGCGCCCGTGCGAGGCGGTGCAGTACCGCGAGGTCGGCCAAGAGGTCGAGTGAGGGACTGGATGCCAACGAGTCGGTGCCCACGGCGAGCGCATTCCCCTCGACGAGGTAGGCCGCCACGGGCGGCTCGTCGAGTCCGATCACGGCGTTCGATCGCGGGCACAGGGCCACCGTCGTTCCGCGGGCGCGGAGGGTGGCGCGGTCGCGCGCGGTCATATATACCCCGTGGGCGATATGACAGTCGGGGCCGAGCACGCCGAGCTCGTCGACGAACTCGGTGGCGCCGGTGCCGAACCCCTGGTCGCGCAGCGCCCGGAAGCTGGCGGGTCGCCGCTCCTGCCAGGGCGCGGCGTTACCGTGCTCCCGCTCGAACGCGGCCTCGCCCAGGTGCAGGTGCAGGCGGCTCCCCCGCTCGCGCACGATGTCGGGGATCTCCAGCAGCGGCTCCACGTCGAGCGAGTACGGCGCGTGCGGCGAGAGCCCCGTGCCGGGAGGTGCGGGCAGCGCGTCGAGCCGGGCCTCCACCTCGGCGCGTCCCCGCTCGGCCCAGGCAGCGTTGGTCCAGCTCATCACCTCCCAATAGGTGATGCCGTGCAACCGTGCGTCGTGCAGGGCCGAAGCGGCCTCGACGTCGGTGACGATGTCGGCGACGGCGGTCGTGCCCGCCGCGATCATCTGCAGCGCGCCCGCGGCGGCATCCTGAGCCCAGTCGTGACCCGCGCGGTAGACCGGGGTGAACGCGTCGTCCCAGTCGTCGAAGCCCGCGTACGAGCCACGACCCACCTCTGCCATGCCGGTGTACTGCAGATGCGAGTGCGCGTTGACCAGGCCCGGGGTGAGCACGCCCGGCCAGTGCACCTCGTCGAAGGCGACGCCCCGCGCCCGCAGCTCGTGCACGACCCACTCACGGTCGCCGACGTGCCGAATGCGCCCGCCCGCCACCGCGATCGCCCCACCCGGAATGGGCGGCGCCGTGATCGGAAGGACGAGGGATGCCGAGTACACCCTCATCGCGCACCTCCGACATAGCGCGGTGAGCGCCACTCATCGAGGCCCTCGGGGTCGAGGGGCCGGGGCGGGTCGATCTCGGCGCCGCGCACGCGGAGCCCCTCCCGCGCGACGAGGTCGTCGACGTCGGGACCCAGGGCGTGCACGCCCGGCGCGGGGCGACGGTGCAGCAGCTCGCCGAGGGCGGCGAGCTGCACGGCGAACGACAGGTCCATGATCTCGATCGGGTTGCCCTCGGCCGCGGTGATGTTCACGGCTCCTCCCCCGCCGAGCAGCAGAGCTTCGGGCTCGGCATCCGTCACGACCTCGCCGGGCACTCCCCCGGCCACGGCGATCACCCGCGCCGCCCGGGCGATCTCAGCGGTGACGGTTGCGGGGACACCGGTCGCCGATACGACGAGAGCGCCCTGCGACAGGGACACCGCCCGCCCGGTGGGATAGCCGTCGTGACGCGCCTCGAGCGCCCGCACCGGGTCGGTCTCGGCGACGCGCACCTCCGCGCCGAGCGCGCGCAGGTGCGCCGCCACGCCCCGGCCGACGGGGCCGTACCCGAGCACGAGCGCCGGCTGGTCGGTGACCGCGATCCCCCGTTCCTCGAGCAGGTCGGCGATCGCGAACACGCACGACTGGCCGGTGCCATAGCGGTTGTCGAACATCGTCTTGGTGCGGGCGTCGTTGACCGCCATCACCGCGGCGCGCAGCATCCCGGCATCCTGCATCCGGCGCAGGGGCGTCAACCCGCTCGTGGTCTCTTCGCACGCGCCGATCCACCCGGCGACGAGGGCAGGATCGTCGTCGTGGGCGAGGCGGATGAGGTGCGCCCCATCGTCGAGCAGCACGTCGAGGCCCGCGCGCAGGAAGGCGCGGGCGGCGGCGAGCTCCGCCGCCCCGCTCAGCGCCGGATCGGCTGTGACCGCGAAACCCAGCGCCCGCAGCGCGTCGGCCACCGCCGGGTCGGTCTCGTCGGGGTGCGCGTACACCGACACCTCGGCCCCGCGCTCGCGCAGCAGCAGCGACAGCACCGCGGTCTTGGGCTCGAGCACCATCGCCACCCCCACGCGCAGGCCGGTCAGGTCGAGACGTTCGGCCATCGCGGCCGACACGGGCATGTGGGTGCGGGCGAAGGCGATGCGGCCGGCGGCGTCGCCGCGCTCGGGCAGCGGGGCACCGTCGAGGGTGATGGTGTCGGCATCCGGGTCGAACTCCACCCGCCCGGGGGTCGGTTCGGAACTCGAGATGCCACCCAGCCGCACGAGCAGATCGTGCAGGCCCGACGCGTCGGCGCCCCGCACGGCGAAGGGGCGGCCGGCGAGCATGAGATTGGACGCGCGCGCGAAGCGCCGGACGATGCGCTCGGGTGCGCGAGGGTCGGTCACGAAGTTCAGCCTACGGTCGCGGATGCGGGTGCCCGTGCGGACGCTGTGGGCTGCGCTCGTCCCGAGCCACCGCGAGGCCCGCAGTGCACGCGCCGCTTCACCATGCGGTCGCTCGCGGCGCGCTCGGGCACCGTTCGGGGCGCGTTCCTCCGTTTGGGGCGCGGGATACCCCGCCCCAAATGGCAGACCACGCCCCGAACCCACCGGCAGACCCCCGGGATCGCGGGCCACGGTGGCTGAGCCCGTCGACGCCAGCCCGGACCCTTCGACACGCTCAGGACCTGCGCCGAGGACGCGAAAAAGCCCCGCCCTGCCGAAGCAGGAGCGGGGCCTTTTCGTGTGTCGCGAATTACTTCGCGGCGACCACCTGGAGGGTGATCACGGCGGTGACGTCGTCACGCAGGCGAACGGTCGCCTCGTGCTCGCCGACCGACTTGATCGAGGAGGTGATCTGGATCTTGCGCTTGTCCAGCTCGCCGAGGCCGGCGGCCTTGACGGCGTCGGCCACGTCGGCGGTCTTCACCGAACCGAAGAGGCGACCCTCGTTGCCGGCCTTGACAGCCAGCTTGACGACGTTCGACTCGAGCGTGTTCTTCAGCGCCACGGCCTCTTCGTGGTCGTGGATCGCGCGGGACTCGCGAGCGGCGCGGATCGACGCGACCTGCTTCTCGCCACCACGGCTCCAGGCCACGGCGAAGCCCTGCGGGATGAGGTAGTTGCGGGCGTACCCGTTCTTGACCTCGACAACATCACCGGCGCTACCGAGCCCGGTGACCTCATTCGTGAGAATCAGCTTTGCCATCGGGTGCTCCTTAGCGGCCGGCGCCGGCGTAGGGCAGGAGAGCCATCTCGCGCGCGTTCTTGATGGCGCGGGCG
>Ga0308171_1001000_pt1 | contig 44483 bp, 39 predicted proteins | sample PhyGR1_FD_202135 | JGI IMG/M metagenome (GOLD analysis project Ga0308171, IMG submission 202135) | Phyllosphere microbial communities from UC Gill Tract Community Farm, Albany, California, United States - DLSLSG.R1 | ecosystem: Host-associated > Plants > Phyllosphere > Unclassified | place: USA... | reverse complement strand
AGGCCTTGTTGTTGTAGGGCTTGTTCATGGCTTAGCGTCCAATTCTCTCGTCGTTGCTGAAGTAGATCGTCTCCGGCTTGGCCAGTCGCAGCCACTGTGCGCCGGTGGCGATCTTCAGTTCGGGCGCCACGCGCGCCTTCACGCTCATGCCCTCGAACTGCGCGGTCACCAGCTGGCTGGTGCCCAGATGTTGTATCTGGGTGACCTCGGCACTGACGGCACCGGCCGTACCGGGTGCGGCCAGCTCGACGAATTCGGGACGGATGCCCAGCTTCAGGTCACCGCTGCTGTTCTTCAATGCCTGCAATTGCGCGGCCTCAACCTGCAGGCGCTGCTGGCCCAGCAGGACCGCATCGCCCTCCACGCGCACCGGGCAGAAGTTCATGCCGGGGCTGCCGATGAAGTAACCGACGAAGGTGTGATCCGGGCGCAGGAACAGCGCCTCCGGCTTGCCCTGTTGCACCACCTTGCCCTCGGTCATGACCACCACTTCATCGGCGAAGGTCAGCGCCTCGACCTGGTCGTGGGTGACGTAGATGAGGGTCAGCTTCAACTGGTGATGGATTTCCTTCAACTTCTGGCGCAGCTCCCACTTCATGTGCGGATCGATCACCGTCAGCGGTTCATCGAAGAGGATCGCCGCCACGTCCTTGCGCACCAGGCCACGGCCCAGCGAAATCTTTTGCTTGGCATCGGCCGAGAGGCCGGCGGCGCGCTGCTTGAGGTCGCGGGTCAGGTCGAGCATCTCGGCGATCTCGCGCACGCGGGCCTGCACTTCGCGCTCGGCGATCTTGCGGTTGCGCAGCGGGAAGGCCAGGTTGTCGAACACGCTCATGGTGTCGTACAGGACCGGGAACTGGAACACCTGCGCGATGTTGCGATCCCGGGTCGCCATGCGGGTCATGTCGCGCCCATCAAAGAGCACCTGCCCTTCGGAAGGCTGCAGCAGGCCGGAAATGATGTTGAGCAGCGTGGACTTGCCGCAGCCCGAGGGGCCCAGCAGCGCATAGGCGCCGCCGTCTTCCCACACCATGTTCATGGGTTGCAGGGCATAGTCCTTGAGGCTGGCCGGGTTGCTACCGTAGGCGTGGCCCAGGTTCTTGAATTCGATGCGGGCCATGTCAGCGAGTCTCCAGCGGGGCGCTCAGCAGGCGTCCCTGTGTATCGAACAGGAAGGCCTTGGCGGCGGCGATGCTCACTTGCACCGTGCTGCCGATGGCCACTTCATGCACGCCCGACAGCTGCGCCACCAGGGGCACGTCGCCATGGCGCAGGTGCAGGTAAGTTTCGGAACCGGAGAGTTCGGCCAGGGTCACGCTGCAGCCCAGGCTCACGCCCGGCGCAGTCAGCGCTTCCAGGCGCACGTCATTGCAGCGGATGCCCAGCTTGCAGGGCTGGCCTTCCGACAGGGACAAGCTGCGTCCGGCGATCTCCAGCACGCTGCCATCGTTTATGCGGATGGCGGCCACGCCCTGGCCGGTGGAGATGGCCGTGGCGTCCAGCAGGTTCATCGGCGGATCATTGAAGATCGCGGCCACGCGGGTGGAGGCCGGACTGTTGAACAGCTCCAGGGTCGGCGCGAATTGCAGCAGGCGGCCCTCGTGCATCACGGCGGTATGGCCGCCCAGCAGCAGCGCTTCCTGCGGTTCGGTGGTGGCGTAGACCACGGTGGTGTCGCCGGTGGCGAAGAGCGAAATCAATTCGCTGCGCAATTCCTCGCGCAACTTGTAGTCGAGGTTGACCAGCGGTTCATCGAGCAGCACCAGCGGGGCGCGCTTGATGAGTGCACGCGCCAGCGCGCAACGCTGCTGCTGGCCACCTGAGAGTTCCAGCGGCAGGCGCTGCAGCAGGTGGGTGATGTGCAGCTTGTCGGCAATTTCCTTGACGCGCTTGCTGATCTCCTGCTCGGGCTGCTTCTGCAGGCGCAGCGGCGCGGCGATGTTCTCGAACACCGTCAGGCCGGGATAGTTGATGAATTGCTGGTACACCATCGCCAGGTTGCGCTCGCGCACGCCCACGCCGGTGACGTCCTGGCCATCGACCAGCACGCGCCCTGCGGTGGGCTTGTCGAGCCCGGCGATGATGCGCATCAGGGACGTCTTGCCGGCCTGGGTCGGGCCCAGCAGGACGTTGATGCCGCCTTTGGCAAGATTGAGGTCAAGCGGGTACAGGTGCGTTTCGGCACCGACCGTCTTGGCCACTTGTTTCAATTCCAGGGTCACGCTGTCTCCTCGCTACTTTTTTGATTGATCTGGTATGCGGTGACCTGGCTCAGAGGGGCGTGGCGTCCGGCAGATTTGCCAGCCACGCCTCCAGCCGTCCTCTGTGCTGCGGCCCGCAGTGCAGGCCCAGCTTGCTTCGCCGCCACAGGATGTCATCCGCACCGCGCGCCCACTCGTGTTGCACCAGGTAGCGCGCCTCGGCCTCGTAGAGGCCCGGTGTCAGTTCTTCGCCCAGCGCCGCCAGGCTGTCGGCCTGGCCGATGATCTGGTCCACACGTGAACCATAGCTGCGCGCATAGCGATGGGCCAGCCCGGCCGGCAGCCAAGGATAACGTGCCTGCAGCTTGCGCAGGTAGGCATCGAAGTCGTAGCGCGCCACCATCTTGCCGGGCTGTTCCAGATCGCCGCCGGGCAGCGGCGCACCGGCCGTCCACGGCTGGCTCGATGCACCGAGGTGCGGGGCCAGCATGAACAGCGCTTCTTCGGCCAGCTTGCGATAGGTGGTGATCTTGCCGCCCCAGACGTTCAGCATGGGCGCGCCCGCATCATCGCATTCGAGCAGGTAGTCGCGCGTGATGGCCGAGGCATTCTCGGCGCTGTCGTCCAGCAGGGGACGCACGCCGGAGTAGGTCCAGACCACGTCTTCCTTGCCGATCTGGCGCTTGAAGTAGCGGTTGGCCATCTCGCAGAGATAATCGATTTCTTCCGCATCGATCTCGACCTTGCCGGCATCGCCGTGGTATTCGAGGTCGGTGGTACCGATGAGGGTGAACTCTTCCTGATAGGGAATGGCAAAGATGATGCGCTTGTCCGGGTTCTGGAAGATGTAGGCGTAGGGGTGATCGAACAGACGCTTGACCACGATATGGCTGCCCTTGATCAGGCGCAGGCTGCGGCCGGTCTTGGCCTGCGGCACCGACTGCGCAAAGCGCGCGGCCCAGGGACCGGCGGCGTTGACGATGGCGCGGGCACGCACTTCTTCCTGCTGCACACCGCTGGCGTGCTGGTGTTCCAGCACGGCATGCCAGGTATCGCCTTCGCGGCGGGCGCTGATGCACTTGGTGCGGGTGAGGATGCGGGCACCGCGTTCCTGGGCATCCATGGCGTTCAAGACCACCAGGCGCGCATCGTCGACCCAGCCATCGGAATAGACGAAGCCCTTGCGATAGTCGCCCTTCAACGGCTGCCCGCCCGGATGGCGGGCAAGGTTCGCGCCTTCGGAGGCGGGCAGGATCTCGCGCTTGGCGAGGTAGTCGTACATGAACAGGCCGGCGCGGATCATCCAGGCCGGACGCTGGTTGGCGTCGTGCGGCATGACGAAGCGCAGCGGCCAGATGATGTGCGGTGCCGAGCGCAGCAGGACTTCGCGTTCCTGCAGGGCCTTGCGCACCAGCTTGAATTCGTAATATTCGAGGTAGCGCAAGCCGCCGTGGATGAGCTTGGTGCTGGCCGAGGAGGTATGTTGGGCCAGGTCATGCTGCTCGCACAGCAGCACGCGCAGGCCGCGCCCGGCCGCATCGCGCGCGATGCCCGCGCCGTTGATGCCGCCGCCTACCACCAAGAGATCATATTCGAGCGTCATTCGCCGCTTCTCCGTATTGGATCCGTATGGGTTCCGGGTTGTAACTGTATTGGTGCCGTAGCAAAACTGTACTGGCCGCGCCAATGACACCGTACTGCTGTCGGGGCTGCCACTGTATTGCTGTCGTGTTTCCGCTGTATTACTGCCGTATTGGTGCCGTATTGGTGCCGTGTTGCTTGTGTGCGGTAACCGTATTGCCGTCTCAGCGGTTCCGCTGTGTTTGCGTGCAACAGCTGCCGGGCAACCCCGCACTTTCCCGGGAGTTGCCAATGCACCGTAAGATAAGCGACATCCCGAAAGTAAATCAACAATTATTTGTTGTTTTATGTTCGTTTATGTTTTTTAATGTTCATATCCAATCAAAATTGTTTCCCAAAAATCAACGGATTTCGATCACCTCCATGCTCAATCCCAGGCAACAGACGCTGCTGGAATGCGTTCGCAAGCACGGCACCATTTCAGTGGAAGAGCTGGCCCAGCAGCTGAACGTGACCACCCAGACCGTGCGCCGCGACGTCAAGGCGATGGTGGATGCCAGTTTGCTGGCGCGTTATCACGGCGGGGTCGGGCTGCTGTCCTCGACCGAGAACATTGCCTATCCCGAGCGCCAGGTCATGCATGCCGACGCCAAGCGCCGCATTGGCCGCACGGTGGCGGCGCGGGTGCCGGATGGCTGTTCGCTGATCCTGAACCTCGGCACCACCACTGAAGAAGTGGCACGCGCCCTGCAGCAGCACAAGAACCTGCACGTGGTGACCAACAACCTGAACGTGGCCAATTCGCTGGCCAGCAATCCGGCGCTGGAGGTCATCATTGCCGGCGGCGTGGTGCGCGCGCGGGATCGCGGCATCGTGGGCGAGGCCACCATCGATTTCATCCGGCAGTTCAAGGTGGATATCGGCATCATCGGCATTTCCAGCATCGAGATGGATGGGGTCTTGCGGGACTTCGATGCCCGTGAAGTCAAAGTTGCCCAGACCATCATCGAGCAGTCGCGCCAGGTCTGGCTGGTGGCCGATGCCAGCAAGTTCGGACGGCAGGCGCTGGTGAAGATGGCGCACCTGTCGCAGATCGACGTGCTCTTCACCGATGCCCCGCCCCCGCCGGAGCTGGCCACCCTGCTGGCGGAAACCGATGTGGAAGTCGTGATCGCAAAGTAAGCGCGTGAGGCACGCATGCGGCAAAGGCATGCGCAACTGCCCTCACCTTGTTTTTCAACGATGGGCGACATGGATCAATCCATGCGCAATCATCGATTGTCGTCGTGCGGCACGCGGAGGATATTGACGCTTGCAGGCAGGAACAACAGTTGGCCATTGCAGCACAAGGCCGCGTCCTGCCCTGGCATCCCGTTGATCCCCCCGAGGAGTGCATATGACGCAAATGATGAAAGCGGCCGTCGTCCGCGAATTCGGCAAGCCCCTGTCGATTGAACAAGTGCCCGTCCCCACGCCTGGTCCGGGCCAGATCCTGGTCAAGTTCGAAGCCAGCGGTGTCTGCCATACCGACCTGCATGCGGCCCATGGCGACTGGCCCGTCAAACCCACACCCCCTTTCATTCCCGGCCACGAAGGCACCGGCTACGTCGCCGGACTGGGCGCGGGCGTGAAGCACGTCAAGGAAGGCGACCGCGTCGGCGTGCCCTGGCTGCATACGGCCTGTGGCTGCTGCTCGCCCTGCCGCACCGGCTGGGAAACCCTGTGCGCCGAACAACAGAACACCGGCTATTCCGTCAACGGCAGCTTTGCCGAATATGGCCTGGCCGATCCCAACTTCGTCGGCCACCTGCCCGCTGGCCTGGACTTCGGCCCGGCCGCCCCCGTGCTGTGCGCGGGCGTGACCGTCTACAAGGGCTTGAAGGAAACAGAGGTGCGCCCCGGTGAATGGGTGGTGATCTCCGGCATCGGCGGCCTGGGCCACATGGCCGTGCAATATGCCAAGGCCATGGGCATGCACGTGGTCGCTGCCGACATCCACGAAGACAAACTGGCGCTGGCCAAAAAGCTGGGCGCGGACCTGACCGTCGATGGCCGCGACCACAATGCGGTGGCCGAAGTCCAGCGCATCATCGGTGGCGCGCATGGTGCGCTGGTGACGGCGGTGTCGCCCAAGGCGATGGAACAGGCGTTCGGTTTCCTGCGTGCACGCGGCACCATGGCGCTGGTGGGCCTGCCACCGGGCGACATCAGCCTGCCGGTGTTCAATACGGTGTTGAAGCGCATCACCGTGCGCGGCTCCATCGTCGGTACGCGCCAGGATCTGGAAGAGTCGCTGGTCTTTGCGGCCGAAGGCAAGGTGGCGGCGCACTTTACCTGGGACAAGCTGGACAACATCAATGCCATCTTTGCGCGTATGGAAGAGGGCAAGATTGATGGGCGGATTGTGCTGGACTTGAAGTAAGCAGTCCCGGCTTAAGTCGTTCAGTGATATAGAAAATGGCGGCTCCTTTGGAAGCCGCCATTTTCGTTAGTTATTGCTGCAACCTCAACCTCACCAATACCCCAACACCTTCCACCACACCATCCCCACCGTCGCAAACACCAGCAATTCCACCACCGCCATCACGAAACCCACGCCCCACCACTTGCCCATGGAGACGTAACCGCTACCAAAGATGATCGGCGAAGTGCCAGTAGCGTAATGCGTCAGCGTCATCATCACGCCCGAGCCCGCGGTCATCATCAGCATGAAGGGGACCACGTACTGCGGCGGCAGCAATTGCGCGCCCACCGTGAGGAAGGCCAGCATCATCGCGCTGATGTGCGCGGTGGTGCTGGCGAAGAAGTAATGCGACAGGACGAAGACCAGCAGCAGCACTGCAGCCACCGCGATCCAGCCCATGCCGCTGGCCACGATGGCGGCCTTCATGCCTTGCGAGAACCAGGCCACCACGCCGGTCTTGTTCAACTGCTCGGCCAGCATCACCAGGGCACCGAACCAGACCAGCGTATCCCACGCGCTCTTTTCCGAGAGCACATCATCCCAGTCAATCGTGCCGGTGATGATGAGCACGAACAATCCAACGAACGCTACCACCGTGGGATCGAGCGTGAAGGCCGTCCCCAACAGCATGGCCGGGACGTTGGCCCACAGCAGCAGCAACAGCGCAAAGGTCCCCAGCATCACCTTCTCGCTGGCCCCGAGGCGACCCATCTTGTCCAGCTCGCTGCGGGCGTAGTCCACCGCATTGGGCGTGGACTTCAGCTCCGGCGGCGAGAGCAGGTAGATCACCATCGGCATGATCAGCAGACACACCAGGCCCGGCAACAGCATGCACAGCGCCCAGGTGGTCCATGAGAGTTGCAGCGCATGGCCGGTGGCCTTGGCCACATAGTTGACCACCAGCGGATTGGGCGCGGTGGCGGTGAGGAACATGGCCGAGGTGATCGGATTGGCGTGATAGTTGACCAGCGCCAGATAGGTGCCGACCTTGTTCTGCGTGCCCTTGGCCGGATCGGAATCGAAGGCATTGGCAATCGACTTCATGATGGGATGCACGATGCCGCCGCCACGCGCCGTATTGCTGGGCGTGAAGGGGGCCAGCACCAGTTCGCAGATGGCCAGTCCGTAGCCGATGCCCACCGTGCGCTTGCCCAGCAGCGCAATGAACATCAGCCCCACACGGCGACCCAGACCAGTCTTCTTCAAGCCGCGCGAAATCAGGATGGCCACCACGATGAGCCAGATCAGCGGATTGGAAAAACTCGCCAGCGCATCGGCAATCGCGCCCTTGGAGGAAGTCGAGGTGACCTGCGACAGCGAGACGATGACGATGGCCATCATCGCCATCACGCCGATGGGCATGACCTTCAGGATGATGGCCACGATGGTGGTGAGGAAGATCGCCACCAACGCCCAGGCCTTGGGCTCCAGCCCCGCCGGGCAGGGCGTGAGCAGCAGCAGGATCAGGACCGCCGTGGCGATCAGGGCCGGACCCAGCTTGAACGGGACGGCATCGTTGAAATACTTGAAGGTGGCTTTGAGTTGATTGAACATCACATCATCCTGGGACGGAAACTGGAAGCATGAAAGCAAGATGGCCGCACAGCCTGTTGCCGTGCGGCCATCCTGGTGCCAAGTATAGTCAGCCGGGTGAGTGCGCTGTTGCGCTTATTGCCGATGTTTTGATCTAGGCCAGTATTAAGAAAATCAGCCACAAGCATTCGTTTCGACGAGGGCAGAGAAAAACATCCACGATGTCATCGATATCGGCATGACAGCGGAAATGCTCCGCCTGAGGCAGCTCTCGGGCCTCGCCAGGTCTTGACTGTGGTCAGGACATCACCACAGCTTGCTGCGCCTGCCGCTGACGCGGCTTGAGCAACCTGGGACGCACGATGGTCACCGCAACGGTCCATGCAATCACCAGCGCCAGTACGTACAGGGCGATGAATCCCGCAAAGCCGAGGTGGGGGGAGAGCGCCTTGGCAATGCCAAGGAAGGCGGCATAGCCCCAGCTCACCGCACTCACCACGCCGATGGCCAGTGTCGTCAAGCCCAGCACGGCGCTGCGCCGGGTGGCATTGGCAATCTGCGGCAACACGTAAAAATGGACGCCGACACCGTTGATGCTTAGTATCGTCACCACCAGCAACTTGGCCAGCAGCTTGCCGTTCTGGAGGATGAGATGCGGATCGAAGCCGGTATCGATGCCGATCACCGTCAGCCCGGTGGCCCACAATGCCAGCAGTGAAATCAGCACGATGCTTGCCAGTCGTTCAATGAGCCTGGCACGGGAAGGACTGCCCTGGCGGTTGAAGACAAGAAAGTCCACCATCACGATGGAGACCGCGGCGGCGATCATGGAGATGATGTGAAGATAGATCATCGCGATGCGGGTGACGTCCAGGAAGAGTTTCATGATTCCTCAATAGAAAAGTTCTTGGCACGTAAATACGATGAGAGCCTGAAGAGGTTCAAAAAATGAGATGAAAACAAAATGAACCTTTTGCCGAGAAGTCGGCATCAACGGCACATACAGAAAAATTGCAACAATGTCCGGACCTTCAGTCAATTCCATCGAACAAGAAGAAATCGACCTGCTCGACCGTATCTCCCAGGGGGACAGGCGGGCGTTCGAGCGTCTCTATCGGCACTATTTTCCGAGACTGGCACAGTTTCTCCGGCGACTTGTCCGGGACGGCCAGCTCAGCGAGGAGATCATCAATGACACCATGTATGTCGTATGGACCAAGGCCCATACCTACAACGGACAATCCCGGGTCTCGACCTGGATTTTTGCCATTGCCTACCGGCAGGGGCTGAAAGCCTTGTCCAGGGTGGATACTCCGGTGGAAATGGATCAGGAGAGCATGGTTGCCGATGAATTCGTGGAGCCGGACAAGCAGTTGAGCGAGGCCCAGCTGCGGCGTCATATCGGCGGAGCCCTGGATCGCTTGTCCTTTGAACACAGAACCGTGATGGCCCTGACCTATTTCCATGGCATGAGCTACGACGAGATCGCCCACACCATGGGTTGTTCGATTAATACGGTGAAAACCAGAATGTTCTATGCGCGGCAGAAGCTGAAGGTCTTCCTGTCGGCATACGCATAGGGAGGCGTCATGACAGACATTGAAATTCTTTCCCACGACGAGACCGAAAAGCTGCTGCCGTGGTTCGTCAACGGAACGCTGAACGAAGAGCAGCAGCGCGCGGTACGCGAGCACCTGCAATCCTGCCCGGAGTGCAGCGCGGCCTATTCCTGGGCCTGCAGCGAAAGAGCCGCAATCTACACGGAGCAGGAGGCCGTTCCCGACGTCGAGGCGAGCCTCGCGCGGATGATGGCCCGCATCGAACCGAGAGCGCCCGGAAAAACCTCCTCTTTCCTTGGCCGCATGACCTCCCTGTTGGTCGGCAAGCCCTGGATGCCGGTCGCCCTCGCCCTCCAGGCGGTGCTGGTGGTGGCGCTCGGCCTGGGCGTGTTCATGCAATCCCACGTCAAGCAATACGTGGCGCTGAGCGATGCAGATAGCGGAAAGATGAAGATCGCCATCGTGTTCAAACCCGATACGACGGTGCAGCGGATGCAGGAGATCCTGCGTGCCATCAACGCCAATATCGTCGCCGGGCCGACGGTGACCTTCGCTTACGTGGTCGAAATGCCTGCTGGCGAAGAGAGCAGCGCCCTGCGGCACTTCAAGCAGGCACCGGAAATCTCGCTGGTGCAAAGTCTGGGGTCGGGCAAATGAGTCTGGCGCGTCGATGGACCGCGCTGCTGCTGGTCTCGCTGGCCTTGCTGGCCGGCGCCCACGCCTTGGCCGAAGCCCCCGCGCAGGGGCCGCCGGAAGCGCGCCAGATCCTGGTGATGCTGCATCTGCCGGCACCGCACTTCCGGCCGGATTCCAGCTATGGCGGCGGCTATCGCAACGAAGCGGCCGGCGATGCGCGACTCACGATTGCCCGGGAGATCGCCAATCAGTACCAGCTGACGCTGGTTTCGCGTTGGCCCATGTCCACGCTGGGCGTGGATTGCTTCGTGATGAACGTTCCCGGCAGTGCCAGCATGGAAGAGACCGTCAAGCTGGTCTCCGCCGATAGCCGCGTCGAATGGGCGCAGGAGATCAATTCCTTCACCGCGCTGGGCGCGTCGGATCCGCTCTATCCGATCCAGCCGAGTGCCAGATTCTGGCATCTTGACCGGATTCACTCCGTTGCCACTGGCAAGGGCGTGCGCATCGCCGTCATCGACAGCGGGGTCGAGGATGATCATCCCGATCTGGCCGGACAAGTCACCGAGAGAGAGAACTTCGTTACCGACCGGAGTTATGCAGCCGAGTCCCACGGTACCGCCGTGGCCGGCATCATCGTAGCGGTCCGGGACAACAACATCGGCATCGCCGGCATCGCACCGGATGCCAAGATCATGGCGCTGCGCGCCTGCTGGCAGAACGGCGACAGGAGTCTGTGCAACAGCTTTACCATCGGGCAAGCGCTCAATTTCGCCATATTGAACGGCGCCAAGATCGTCAACATGAGCCTGGCCGGTCCCAGGGACCAGTTGATCAAACGCCTCATCGAAGTGGCCCAGCAGCGCGGCATGCTGATCGTGGCCGCCAGTTCCGGCGACGATCCCGCCGGCGGCTTTCCGGCCTCCATGCCGGGCGTCATTGCGGTGGCCGACAAGATCCTGCCCTCGCGCCCGGCCTCCACGCTCTACGCTCCCGGCCAGGGTATCCCCACGACCACGCCGCACTTCGCCTGGAACTTGGTATCAGGCAGCTCCTTTTCCGCCGCCCATGTATCGGGACTGGCAGCCTTGCTCGTGCAACTGCGTCCCCGCGACAGTCCCGAACAGATCCGCAAATCGGTCATCACCAGAAACGCTTATATCGACGGCGCAGGAAGCGGTAATATCGAAGTCTGTGCGACATTCAGGAAACTGGTGGAAAGATGCGTCTGCGAATGCCAATAGATCCGGCTTCACTTCCGGGGAATCATGCCCCTGCGTAGGTATGCCGCCGTCGCGCTGATGATGATCAGCGCCGATGCGCTCGCGCAGATGAGCAAGAGCATCAGCGGCTCATCGGACTACTGGTATCGCGGAATATCCCTCTCGTCGGGGCTTCCGGTCGTTCAAGCTACTCTCAACCATGATTTCCGGGATGGCTGGTATGCAGGCGCATCCGGCTCCGGGGCCAGGAATTCGAATGAGGCGAGCGTCGGTCAGCTGGTCCTGTTCGGTGGCAATGCGATGCGCCTGGATGCCACCACCAGCCTGGACTTGGGTGCGCACATGACGCGCCTGCTTGATGCTCCCTCCCTGGTTTTCACCGAACTCTACGCCGGCATCGTCAAGGAAAGGTATTCCTTGCGGCTCTATTATTCGCCGCGCTATCTGGGTGAGAAGAAGCAGACCACCTACCTCGATTTCAACATGGCTCATCCTCTTTCTTCCTCCGTATATCTTTCGCTGCACCTGGGGTGGCTGGAATCCATGGCGGTCGAGAGCAAACGCTTTTCCAACCGCTTCGATACGCGTCTGGGGATCGGCACCTATATCGGATTCTGGAATTGCCAGGTGACTTACAACATGGTGCGGGCATCGGAGCCGCTCACGGTGAATGCGGCGAACCGGGTCATTCTGAATCTGAGTTATTCGTTCTGATGTTGACGGCGCCTGCCGTTCATCAGGCCAAATGGAACGGTCTCTGGTTGGCGAGCAGAAGCCGTCCAGGCTTGGCATTCAATGAAGTGCCTTACATCCATCAGCAGCAAAGGCAACGTTGAACAGGCCCTGCAAGCATCAGAAAGCGGCCCAAGCCCGCATGGGCTGAAACGTACCGATCCGCCGATTGCGAGCTGTTGCACTCCATGTCTCACACTATTAACGAAACCTTAATGCTCTTTCACAACAGCGTTAAGCAGCCGCCTGCCACGCCCGGCCCTCGCCGAAATAGAAGGCCTGAATATCGGCGCGCTCCCGCAACGCCCCTGCCTCGCCGCTCAACACGCTGTGCCCGTGCTCCAGCACCGTGGCGCGATGCGCGTACTGCAGCGCCACCGCCGAATTCTGTTCAGCCACCAGCAGGGCCACGCCCTCCTCGCGGTTGAGCCGGCTCAGTTGCGCAAAGATGTCCGCCACCACCTTCGGTGCCAGCCCCATCGAGGGTTCATCCAGCACCAGCAGGCGCGGCCGCGAGATCAGCGCGCGGCCGATGGCCAGCATCTGCTGCTCGCCGCCCGAGCACAGCCCGGCCAGGCTGCGGCGACGCTGATGCAGCAGCGGAAAGAAGGCATAGATACGATCCAGCGCCTCCCGCAGCACGGCACGCCGCGTGAAGTGCGCAGGCCAGCCGGTGAGCAGATTCTCTTCCACGCTGAGGGAGGCAAAACAATGCCTTCCTTCCAGCACCTGCGCCAGTCCCTGCCGCACCAGCTCGGCAGGACTGCTGCGCGCCACCTCCCGCCCCTCGAACAGGATGCGCCCGCCGCGCACCTGCCCGCGCTGCGCCGCCAGCAGATTGGAGACCGCCTTGAGCGTGGTCGACTTGCCCGCGCCATTGGCTCCCAGCAGGGCGTGGATCTCGCCCGCCTGTACGTCCAGGCTCACATCCTGCAAGGCCAGCAGCGCGCCCTGATAACGCACCTCGATGGACGCGATCTGCAACAGCGGCGCACTCATCTCAGCTCCATGCGTGGAAAGGCGGCTTGACGCCATTGAGGTAGTAATTGCCGACGATGGCGTATTTCCAGCGCACCGGATCATGCAGCGTGTGCGTGCGCGCATTGCGCCAATGACGGTCCAGGTTGTACTGGCCCAGCGTGGAACGCGTGCCCGCCAGTTCGAACAGCTTGTTGGTGGCGTGGATGGCGATCTCGGTGGAGAGTACCTTGGCTTCCGCCGTCAGGATCTGCGCACGCGCCACGTTCTCGGCATCGGGGGCGGCGACGGCCGCATCGATGGCGCGGCCCGCGCGTTCCAGCAGCGCTTCGCTGGCATGCAGGCGGATCTGCAGGTCGCCCACGGCCTGGATGGAATACGGATCTTCCCAGGCGTGATCGCGCTGGCTGTCGATCCACGGGCGCGACTTGGTGCGCACGAAGTCCTGGGTATCGGCAATCGCGGCGCGGGCAATGCCCACGTCCACCGCAGCCTGGATGATCTGGAAGATGGCCCCGTCGGCGGAGGGTTCGAGGTAGCCCCTGTAGGCCGGGATCAGATGCGTCTTCGGCACTTTCACCTGATCGATGATGACGGTGCCGCTCAGGGTAGTGCGCTGGCCGAAGGCTGACCAGTCGTCGATGACGGTCAAGCCCGGTGCATTGCGCTCGGCCACCACGTACCAGGTGCGGTTCTCTTCATCATTGGCGACGATGGGTACGTAATGCGCCAGCAGCGCGCCGGTGGAGTAGAACTTCTTGCCGCTCACGATGACGTGGTCACCGGCATCGACGAAGCGCGTCTCGAAGTCCGCAGCCCGCTTGGATCCCGACTCGGAGAAGGCATTGCCCCAACGCACGCCGCGCAGGAAATCGGCGAAGAAACGCTGTTGCTGTTCCGGGTCGGAAACGGTGCGCACCGCCGCCACGAAGCCCAGGTGATTCTGCGTGATCTGGCCCAGCGACGGGTCGGCCGCGGAAATGATGGCGATCACTTCGGCCAGCGTGGCATAGGAGACTTCGGCCCCGCCGAAGGCACGCGGTACGTTGATGGCCCACAGGCCGCTTTGCGAATACGCCTCGATCTCTTCCACCGGCCAGCGGCGCAGCTGGTCGCGTTCGGAAGCGCCTTGCGCCAGGCGCTTGGCCAGCGTGTGGGCGACGGCAATGGCTTCGGCGTCATCACGGATCACGTGCGCCGGTTGTGCCGCGCGCGGCAAGCCGGGTACCGGGCCGCTGGCGGGAGAATAAGACTGTGTGGAGGGGGCGAGCACGGCAGACATGGTCGGACCTTTCAGAAAAAAATAGGGAAGTGGAAGAAGACGGCAGGTGGTCCCGCAACAGCGCATCACTGCATCAGTGCATCACCGCAGGACCGCCCTGCCCTCAGTCATCGATGCTCTTGCGCACCTTGATGTTCTTTTCCTTGGCATAGGCCAGGGCGGACTTTTCGATGATGGGACGCAGCAGTTTCCAGTCCGGGGCGATCCAGTCGGAGACCACGTTCCACTGCTTGCCATCCCATTGCTGGAAGGCCACCAGGCCATCGCCTTCGTGGTTGTCCCAGGTCACGTGGATGGAGTGGAACAAGCCCTTGGCACCGAGTGCAGCCGTGCGGGCCTGGTCGATATTGAGGTTCTCCAGACCCCAGCGGATTTCATCCCCGGTGAGCGTGCGCTTGCCGAATTTGGCCTGGGCGATGCGGATCGCTTCCACGTTGAGGATGCCGTTGAGCACGCCGAGATTGTGATAGACGCTGCCGATGCGCTTGGGATCCTGCAGGTTGCCCTTGCCAGCGCCGTAGACGGTCTTCTGGATTTCCTGCAGCACCGGATACTGCGCGCCTGCGGCCACGGTGGTGATGGCCACATAGCCCTTGGCCGCGTCACCAGCCGGGATCACGTCTTCCTCCGAATTGGACCAGACGTTGCCGATGATGTGATCCGCCGGGAAGCCCGACTTCTGCGCCGTCTTCAGCGCCACCGGGTTCATCACGCCCCAGCCGCGCAGCACCACATAGTCGGGCTTGGCGCGGCGGATCGCCAGCCATTGCGCCTGCTGGTCATTGCCGGGGTGCGGCACTTCGATCTGCTGCAGCGAGAAACCATATTTTTCCGACAGCAGCTTGTAGATCGGGATGGTCTCCTTGCCATAGGGCGAACCGTGATACAGCACCACGATCTTCTTGCCCTTGAGCTTGTCGCTGCCGCCTTCCTTGCTGGCGATGTAGTTGACGATGCCCGAGGTCTCGCTGTAAGGGTTGAGCAGCAGCGGGAAGATGTACTTGAAGACGCGGCCATCGGTGGTATCGGTGCGGCCGTGGTTGATGGTCAGCAGCGGCACCTTGTCGGCCGTGACGCGGTCCAGCAGCGCGTAGGCGATACCGACCGAGAGCGGATTCCAGGTGGCGATGTTGGGACGCTGCTTGAGGCGCTCGTAGACTTCCACGCCGCGCTCCACTTCGTACTGGGTCTCGCCTTCTTCCCAGGTCAGCTTGACGCCGCCCACGCCGCCATCGCGCAGGTTGACCAGGTTCAGGTAATCGATGAAGCCGCCAAAGAAGCCGGTCCCGCCAGCCGCATACGGACCCACCCGGTAACTCTGCAGGGGGAAGAATTGTTCATCGGCATGGGCATGTTGCAGGCCTGCAGACAGGAGGGCTGCGGAGAGAATGAAGGTTTTTAATAATTTTGCGTGCAGCATGGTGAGAGAGCTTCTCCGTGGTGAGGGTGGATGTGAAGGTAAATAGTTATGGCGCAGACGCACGCTTGTGAAGGCGACGGCGTGCGCGTTCCCACAGGGCAGCCAGGCCCTGCGGCTCGACGATGAGGAAGAAGATGATCAGCGCCCCCAGCACGATGCGCTGGCTCATTTCCAGCACGCCGGAGTCGAACCACTGCCCCAGCAGCAGGCTGCCCAGGCGCGACAGCAGCAGCGGAAACACCACGATCAGCGCCGCCCCCAGGAAGGCCCCGCGAATGGTCGCCAGCCCGCCGATGATGACGATGAAGAGAATCTGCAACGAACGATCCAGATTGAAGCCGGCCGGTTCCACCGTGCGCAGGTAGACGAAGCCCCACAGCACACCGGCCACGCCGATGACGAAGGACGACACGGCAAAGGCCAGCAGCTTGGTGCGCAGCACCGGCACGCCGATCACGCGGGCCGCCTGTTCGTTGTCGCGCACGGCGATGAAGTGATGGCCGGTCTGGCTCTGTACCAGCCGCCAGCACAGCAAGGTCAGCACCGTGACGATGGCCAGCGCGAACAGGTAGCGGCCCGCCGGTGTATCGAAGGCCAGCCCGCCCACCACCAGCGGCGGCGCATCGATCACGCCGGACGGATTGTCATTGCTGAACCAGCTGAACTTGACCAGCACCCACTGCACGAAGAACTGCGCCGCCAGCGTCGAGACGGCCAGATAGAAACCGCGCAGGCGCAGACTGGGCAAGCCGAACACCAGTCCGATGGCGGTCGCGGCCACGCCTGCCAGCGCGATGGAGACCAGCAGCGGCAGGCCCTCCACGCGCAGGTTGAGGTTGTAGGCGGCGAAGGCGCCCACCGCCATGAAGGCCGAACTGCCCAGCGAGAGCTGGCCCGCGTAACCGGTCAGCAGATTGAGCCCGACCGCTGCCAGCGAGAGTGCCAGGAAAGGAATCAGCAAGGCATCGATGACATAGGGCGAGGCGAACAGGGGCAGGATCACCCAGGCCACCACCAGCAACAGCAGCCAGGGTGCGGCACGCCGCCACGAGAGCCCGCGCAGGGGCAGCACGCGCGGCGATGAAGCGAGAGAAGTCGTCATGTCAGGCCCTTTGCCATGCACGCTGGCCGAACAGGCCACTGGGCCTGACCAGCAGGAAGGCCAAGGCGGCCACGTAAGCGAACCAGCCTTCGATGCCGCTGCCCACCAGCGGACCGAGATAGACCTCTGCCAGTTTTTCCAGCGCACCGATGAGCAGGCCACCGACGATGGCACCCAGTACCGAATCGAAACCACCCAGCACCAGCACCGGCAATGCCTTCAGCACCACCAGCGACAGCGAGAACTGCACGCCCAGGCGCGCGCCCCACAAGAGTCCGGCGATCAGTGCGATCAATCCGGCCGTGGCCCACACGGCGGCGAGGATGCGCGGCAGGCGCAAACCTACCGCCAGGGCGGCAAAGCCGTCATCGGCCAACGCGCGGAATTCCAGTCCGAGGCGGGTGTAGCGGAAGAAGGCCGACAGCAGCGCCACCATCACGGCCGCCGTGGCAGCGGCGAAGAGATCGAAGGAAGAAATCATCATCCCGCCCAGTTGCAGGGGCGTATCGGCGATGCCCAGCTCCAGCGCATGCACCTGCGTGCCCCACAACAATTGCGCCGCGCCCTCGATCACGTAGGACAGACCCAGCGTGGCCATGAACAGCGTCATCGGCGACTGGTTCTGCAAGGGCCGCAACACCACCCGTTCGATCGACAGGCCCAGCAGGATCATCGCCGCCAGCGTCAGCAGCAAGGCCAGCGCGAAAGGAACACCGCGCTCCACCAGGCTCACGAAGGTCAGCGCGGCAAACAGCAGTTGTGCGCCCTGCGCAAAGTTGAGCACGCCCGAGGTCTTGTAGATCAGCACGAAGCCGATCGCCACCAGCGAATACATCACCCCCGAGAGCAGGCCACCGGTCAGCACTTCGGCGAAGAACACCCAATCGAAGTCAGCCATCACGCGGCCTCCTGCGTGGTGTGATGCCCAGGCTGGGCCACGCCCAGATAGGCCTCGATCACGGCGGCATCCTGCCGCACCTCGGCCGGCGCACCATCGGCAATCTTGCTGCCATGCTGCAGCACCACCACGCGGTCGGAGAGTCCGAAGACCAGGCCGATGTCATGTTCGATCAGCAGAATGGCGGTCCCGAACTGATCGCGCGCGGCGCGCACGAAATGCGTCATCTCGCTTTTTTCGGTGACGGTCATGCCGGCCATCGGCTCATCCAGCAACAGCAGCCGGGGCTGCGCCACCAGTGCGCGCGCCAGTTCCACGCGCTTCTGCAGGCCGTAGGGCAAGCCGCCTGCCGGACGCTCCGCATGCGCGCGCAGGTCGAGGAAGTCCATCATCTGCGCGGCCAGTGCACGGGCCTCGTTGCGCTCGCGGCGGGCGCGGCCGAGACCGGCGATCTGTTCCACGAAACTGGCCCGCATTGCATCGACGCGGCCCAGCACGATGTTGTCGCGCACGCTCAGGCCCTTGAACAGGGCCAGGTTCTGGAAGGTACGCGCCACGCCCAGCCGCGCCAGGCGTGCCGTCGGCACCTGCCGGAAACGCTGTCCGGCCAGGCTGACCCTTCCCTGCGTGGGCCGGTACAGCCCGCTCATGACGTTGACCAGCGAACTCTTGCCCGCGCCGTTGGGACCGATCACGGCCAGGATCTCGCGTTCATGCAGGGCCAGGTCGACATGACGCAAGGCCTGCACGCCACCGAAGGACAGGCTGATGCCCTCCAGCTGCAGGACCGGCGCGACGCCGGCCTGCACCGAGCGCTGCGCCGATGCGCCGGCGTCTGCCCCCGCATGGGCGGGCAGCGCGAGCTCAAGCGTGCCGCTCATGCTCATGCCACCGCTTCCAGCGCCTGCGCCTGCTGTGGTGCAGCCGCTGCCGTGGCCTGACGCGCTTCCAGTTCGCGCACCAGCGGCAATACCTTCTGGCCGAAATATTCGACTTCCTCGATGAAGTGCAGGAAGCCGGTCAACACCAGATCCACGCCGATGGCCTTGAGCGCGACGATGCGTTCGGCGATCTGTTGCGGCGTGCCGATCAGGTTGGTCTTGAAGCCGTCGTTGTATTGCACCAGGTCGTCGAAGGTGGACTTGGCCCAGTTGCCCTCGCCTTCGGGCGAAGCCTTGCCCGCCTGCTTGACCGCGTCGCCGAAGGCGTGCACCGCCTCCACGTGGGCGTGGTCGATGATGTCCTGCAGGACGGCTTGCGCTTCTTCTTCGGTATCGCGGGCGATCACGAAGGCGTTCACGCCGATGCGCACCTTGTGGCCGTTCTGCGCGGCCTTGGCCTGGATGTCATCGATCTGTGCCTTGAGGCCCTCGACCGTATTGCCGTTGGTGAAGTACCAGTCCGAGACGCTGGCCGCGTTGTCGCGCGCGGCACGGGAGCTGCCGCCCTGGAAGATTTCCGGGTGCGGCTTCTGCACTGGCTTGGGACTGAGGGTGTAATTGTTGAAACGATAGAAATCGCCCTTGAAGGTGAAGTCATCCTGGGTCCAGATGCCCTTGAGTGCGCGGATGAATTCATTGGAACGGCGATAGCGTTCGTCATGTTCCAGCCAGGGTTCGCCGATGGCCTGGAACTCGCCCTTGAACCAGCCGCTGACCACGTTGATGGCGATGCGGCCCTGCGAGATGTGGTCGATGGTGGCGATCTGCTTGGCCACCACGGCCGGATGCCACGGACCGGGCAGGATCGCGGCCAGCACCTTGAGCCTGGTGGTGGCGTGCAGCAGGGCCTGGCTGAAGGAGACCGACTCGTGCTGGTATTCGGCACCATAGCCGGCGGTGAAACGGATCTGGCTCAAGGCGTATTCGAAGCCGGCCTTTTCGGCGGCCACTGCCAGGCGCTGGTTGTACTCCAGGCTCCAGTCGGTGCGTTGTGGGATCGTGCTCACCACCAGGCCGCCGCTGACGTTGGGGACCCAATAGGCGAACTTGACGGCATCGGTGCGCGGGGTGGTGGAGGTCGTGGTAGCGGGGGCTTGGCTCATGAAAAAACTCCTGTGAAAAAGAGGATGATCGGGTGATCGAAAATAAAATGGCGCGCGGTGATCAGCGGACGGCGCGGGACACTGCCGCCGATGCGGCAAGGCCTTGCAACACCGGCAGCGCCCGCTGCACGGTCAGGGCAATGCGTTCCGGCAGGGCCGCACTGATGATGGTTTCGTTGTCGAACTCCAGTGCATTGGCATACACGCCCAGCGGCAGCGTGAGCGCCTGGAAGAAGGCGAACAGTGGACGCAACTGGTGATCGATGGCCAGCGCATGGCGATCGCTGCCGCCGGTGGCGGCCAGCAGCACGGGCTTGCCGAACAGCGACTCCTGCGGCACCAGGTCGAACAGATGCTTGAACAACCCCGAATAGGAGCCGCGATAGACGGGGCTGCCCGCCAGCAGTACATCGGCGTTTTCAATGGCGGCGATCTTCTGGCGTACGGGGTCGGGCAACTGCGCCAGTTCAGTGGCACTGAGCAACTGGCCGCTCAGGTCGGAAAGCGCCACCACTTCCGTCTGGATGGCGATGTGCTGGCCCAGCTGCGCTGCAATGGCATTGAGCAGGCCCAGCGTACGGGAGGGACGGCGGCCGCTTCCGGCGACGATGACGACTTGCAGGGGACGGCTCATGAAGAAGGCTCTCCTTGGATGACTGAAGGAAGGACGCGATCGCATCCGCCCTACTCATTCAGCGAAGAACGTGCCACCCTGTGAAGCCTTTCAAATCAAGGACTTGCAAAAATTCGAACTACTGCTGCAGCAGCAATCTGCTCACGCGCTGCTGCTGGAGCAGCAGGAAAGTCGCCCTGATGTTTCTCTTTATTTACTAAGTTTTCCAAGCTGTATGACAGCTTTGCATTCCTGTGCCGAAGCTGTCGCCATACGGTGACGGACCATCATCAGTCCCATGTCAGACAAGCTTTTTCGGTCGATCACCCAACGTATACCGAGCATGCTTATGCTGAATTGATCGTTAATTCGCTCCTTCCATATTGTTAGAATCAATTCACCTTCCCTTCCTGCCTCTCCCCCCGGAGCAGGAGATTCCACAAGCCCGGAGCCTGACATGCATGCCAGCCCTCGCTCTGCCCATCTGTATGCGCTGCCCTCTTCGCCGGAGGGTGATGGCGACCTTGCCGCGCGCACCGCATCGCCGCTGCTGACCTTGCCGCATGCGCGCAAGCTGGGCACGTCCATTCGCGCCACGGCGCAGGTGTTCCATGATCCGGTCTCGGTGGCCTTGCTGGAACGCGTACAGCGTGTGGCACCGAGCGATGCCAATGTGGTCATCATCGGTGCCACCGGTACCGGCAAGGAACTGATCGCGCGTCACGTGCATGCGTTGAGCCATCGCCGGGATGCGCCCTTCGTGGCCGTGAATTGCGGTGCGTTTTCGGAGAGCCTGGCCGAGAGCGAATTGTTCGGCCATGAGAAAGGCGCCTTCACCGGTGCCATCGCGCACAAGGCCGGCTGGTTCGAAGCGGCCAACGGCGGCACGCTGTTCCTCGATGAAATCGGCGACCTGCCGCTGGCCATCCAGGTCAAGCTGTTGCGGGTGCTGCAGGAACGCGAGGTGGTGCGGCTGGGATCACGGCGCAGCATCCCCATCGACGTGCGCGTCATCGCCGCCACCAATGTACGCTTGCAGGATGCGGTGGCGGCCGGGCATTTCCGCCAGGATCTGTATTACCGGCTGCAGGTAGTACAACTGGCCATTCCGCGTTTGCGCGAGCGGCCTGCGGATATCCTGCCGCTGGCCTATCACTTCCTCCATGAATATCGCCAGCGGCTGGGCTATGGCGCATCCCGCATCGATGCCGAAGGCGAACGCAAGCTGCGCGAGCACGACTGGCCGGGCAATATCCGCGAACTGGAAAACGCCATCCACCATGCGCTGCTGATCTGCCAGGAGGACAGCCTGCGCGCCGAGCACTTCCATCTCTCCCATGTGGAGCGGCGCCCGGCATACGCCGCGCATGGCGGCATCGATTGCAGCAACGATCCCCTGCAAGCGCTGGAACAGGCCTTGCAGAACCTGTTCAATCAAGCGCAGGCGGGCCTGTTTGAAAAAATCGAAGACACGGTATTTCGTACCGCCTTCGAGTTTTGCGAACGCAATCAGGTACAGGCCGCGCGCCTGCTCGACATCAGCCGCAACGTGCTGCGCGCCCGGCTGATCCGCAACGGGCAGATCTCGGCGCTGAAATGACGCTCATTGCAAAATAACAACTTGAACAGACTTTTCTTCACAATAAACTTACAATTTCCCAACAATTGTTAACGATTATCATTTATATTCATCGGCCCGATTATTTGCCTGGCTGTTTGAATACCGATGATGATGCACCGAGGATTTGCGACTTCCCTTCCCTGCCGCTCCGCCACCAGCGCCGCATGGCTGCTGACCAGTCTGCTGGCGGTGGCGCCCCTGGCCTGGGCCGACGATGCGGCCACGGCCGCAGGCAGCAATGCAGCGGCCTTGCCCGAGATCAGCGTCTCTGCTGGCCGCGACAAGGCCAGCAGCAGTTACAACGCCACCAGCACCAGCGGCGCCACGCGCACCGATACCCCGCTGATGGAGCTCCCGCAGTCGGTGCGCGTGATGACCACCCAGCAGATCGAGGATCTGGGTGCGGTGCGTCTGGCCGACACGGTCGATTACGTCAGCGGCATCAGCCGCCTCAATGACTTCGGCGGCACCTGGGACAACTTCGCCATTCGCGGCTTCAGCAGTACCGACATGGGTTTCCTGGTCAATGGCTTCCCCGGTTCGCGCGGCTACAATCCGCGCCGCGATACGGCCACGATCGAACGCATCGAATTCCTCAAAGGCCCGGCCGCCGCGCTCTATGGCAGCAGCGAGCCGGGCGGCACCATCAACATCGTCACCAAGAAGCCGCAATTCACGCGCAAGAACAGCGCCGAACTCAGTGCCGGCACCGGCGGCCTGCGCCGTGCCACGGTGGACAGCACCGGTCCCCTGAGCCAGAACCTGGCCTATCGCCTGATCGCCATGACCGAGGAAGGCGACAGCCGTTCCAGCCTGCTCAACAACCGCCGCTCGCTGGTGGCCCCGTCGCTGGCCTGGGTGATCGACAAGGACACCCTGCTGAACTACGAGGCCGAATTCCTGCAGGCCAGCACACCGCTGGACCGCGGCCTGATCAACGTGCGCGGCGTGCTGGGCACGCTGCCGCGTGACCGCGTCCTGAACGAACCCTCGGATGGCAACATGGCCATGCGCAGCAATACGCATCAGCTGACGCTGGAGCGCACGCTGTCCGAGCAGTGGCGTGCCAGGCTTGGTGCCAGCTACAAGGAAAGCAGCTTCGATGGCTATTACACCGAAGCGGCCCTCTCCAATCCGCTGGCCGCTGACAACCGCACGCTCAACCGCACCCGCACCTGGCGGCAGCTTCCCTCTCGCGACACCTCCTTCCAGGCGGAGCTGCAGGGCAACTTCAACACCGGTGCCATCGGCCACACCCTCCTGATCGGTGCAGAAGCATCGACGCTGTGGATGAATACGGAAATCCTGCGCTCGGCCAATACCCCCATCGATATCTACAATCCGGTCTATGGCAGCCCGTTGCTGCCGCTGACCAACCGCACCAGCAGTTCGGACGAAAGACAGCGCGTGAAGGGCGTGTTCGTGCAGGACCAGTTGAGCCTGTCGCCGCAATGGAAATTGCTGGCGGGCCTGCGCTGGGATCAATACAAGCAGAGCATCGAGAACCGCGTGGGAGGCGTCACCACCACCTCGCAACAACAGAGCGCCGTGTCGCCGCGCGCGGGCATCACCTATCTGCCGACGGCCTGGAGTTCGGTGTATGTGACGGCAGGCAAATCCTTCCGTGCCAACAGCGGCGTGGATGCCAGCGGCCGCGCCTTCGATCCGCAGCATTCGACCGCCTATGAAGCCGGCCTCAAGCTGCAGACTACGGATGAACGCCTGGGCGCCAACTTCGCGGTCTACGACATCACCAAGACCAATGTCCTTACCGCCAGCGATACGCCCGGCTTCCAGGTGGCGGCCGGCGAAGCCAAGAGCACCGGCTTCGAGGCCGACGCCTATGGCCAGATCGATGCGCACTGGCGTCTTTCGGCCAATTTCGCCTGGGACAATGCGCGCGTGACCAAGGACAAGACCCTGGCCGCCGGCACGCGCCTGGCCAACATCCCGGCCTACAGCGCAGGTCTTCTGGTCATGCGTGAAGATGCGACGGCCAATGGCGCGCGCTATGGACTGGGGGGCGGCGTGAACTACGTCGGCAACCGTTCGGGCAATACCGCCGACACCTATTCGTTGCCGGCGTATGCGACGGTCAAGCTCCTGAGCTACTGGCAGGTGAGCAAGAATGTGCGGCTGTCGCTGGACGTGCACAACCTCTTCAACCGCAACTACTATCCGGGCTCGTGGAACAACCTCTACGTGATGCCGGGGGCGGAACGCACTGTCGTGGCGCGCATGAAAGTCGACCTGTAAATCGTTTCCACGACGCCGCAAAGACAACGCCCCGATGCACAACAGTTCACCGGGGCGTTGTCCTGAGCAATCAAGAATCAGTCAGAGAGTGTCAGGTCCTTCAACAACGGTAACGCAACGTCCTCCTGGATGGGGACGAAAGACACGCCCACCACCAAGCCCGTTCCCGAAAAACCGTTGAATCCGGTATTGAGTTGCATGAAGTAGCGCTTTCCCGCTTCGGCATTGAGCTTGATCCGATGGGGAACCAGAGGCCAGTTGAAGCTGGTCTCGGTTTCCACCAGCACCGGTCCCGGTTTGACGGTACGGACCAGGTAACCGCCACGTTTGAGCTGTCCAATATCGGTGCCGTTGAGCAGCATGGTCGGATAGTGACCGGTCCGGCCTGCCGACCACTGATCAAACGGCTTTCCATTCTCGGTCCGGAGAATGTACACCTGCGCGGTGTCCGCTTCGATGTCCTTGTAACCGGAAAACTTCGGCCCCATTGCAATGGCACAGCCCTGCAGGAACAACGCGATCGTGATGATCCAGATTTTTTTCATGCCTCATCCTGTTGATTGTTGTGGTTCGTCGATGGCATCTCATGGTGGCAGACCCCCTGCCATTCAATCTCGCAAAACGAGAATGTTGAGATTGGGCAATTTTACAATATGCTGACAACCTGGCACCACATCAACATCACGCTGATATGCTCTCTGCGCTCTTGCGCATCACCCTCATCGCCCGCACAAAAGACAACGCCCCGATCCGCACAGCGCATCGGGGCGTTTTTCATGCATGAAGAAAAGTCATGCTTGCAGGTGCGTCCATTCCTCGTGTGCCTGCTTCAGGCGAGCCACGCCGTCGATGATCTCCTGCGGCTGGGCATTGGCGAAAGAAAGTCGCCAATGGCCCGGATCGGATGGCGTGGCATAGAAGGCGCTGCCCGGCACGTACATCACGTTGTGGCGCACCGCGGTCTGCAGCAGCGCCGTGGCATCGGTGCCATCCTTCCAGCTGGCCCAGATGAACATGCCGCCTTCCGGCGCGATCAGCGAGAGACGATCGCCGAAGGCCTCGCGCAAGGACGACAGCATGATCGCGCAACGTTCGCGATAGGTGGCGATGATGTGCGGCAGATGGGCCTCCAGATGCCCGGCCTGCAGATATTGCGCCGCCACCATCTGCATCCACGGCGCGGTGCACAGGTCGCCGGTCTGCTTGGCGATGACGGCACGGCGCAGAATCTCCGAGGGGCCGCACATCCAGCCGATGCGCAAACCCGGTGCCACGATCTTCGAGAGACTCGACAGGTACACCAGCCAGTCACGCGCACCCTCGATCTCCTGCGCCACCTGCAGCAGCGGCGGCTCGGCCTGCCCGGAAAAACGCAGCTGGCCGTAGGGATCATCCTCGATCACGATGAACTGGTAACGCACCGCCAGCGTGAGCAAATGACGGCGGCGTGCCAGCGGCAAGGTGGCGCCGGTCGGATTGGCGAAGCTCGGCACCAGGTACAGCAGCTTGGGCCGGGCACCCGCCAGCAGCAAGGCTTCCAGGGCATCGGTATCCATGCCTTGGGCGTCACCGGGAATCTCCAGCAATTCGGCATGCGCCAGGCGCAAGGCCTGGATCGCCGCCGGATAGCAGGGCCGCTCGATGACCACGCCATCACCCGGTTCCAGCAGGATGCGCAACAGCAGTTCAAACCCTTGCTGTGAACCGGTGGTGACGATCAGTTCGCCCGGATCGGCACCACCGATGCGCGCACGCGTGACCTGCTTGAGCACTTGCGCAAGTTGCGCCGCCCCTTCGGTGGCCCCGTATTGCAGGCAGGCCGCCGCTGCACTGTCGAGCAGGGTGGCGGCGCTCTTTGCCAGCCCTTGCGTATCGAACAGCGCCGGGGCCGGATAGCCGCCGGCAAAGGAGATCATGCCGGGTTGCTGCGTGTACTTGAACAGCTCCCGGATGGGCGACCCCTGGGGCGACTGGAAGGCCGGATTGAAACGATAGGCTGCGGTCATGATCGATCAGGGTTTATTGCTCGATCATGCGGTTCCAGCGGTTGTTCCACTCGGAGCGCTTCTCGTTGACGGTATCCCAGTCGACGGTGTTGAGGTTCTTGGTCAGCACTTCGCTCTTGCCCAGCTTGGCTTGCGCGGCGTCCGACAGCGGCACGTTGCGGTTGACCGGGATCGAATTGGCCAGCGCCATGCTCTTGGCCTGCACCGCCGGGGTCAGCAGGTATTCCAGCAGCTTCTGCGCCAGTTCCGGCTCGCTGTTGCCCTTGATCGGGCAGGCGCCGGTCATGAGCAGCACGCCGCCTTCCTTGGGGGTGGCGAATTCAGCGGGGATGCCCTTGTCCTTCAGGTTGGCGATGCCGGTCACGGTCAGCGGGAAGATGGCCGCTTCATTGGTCTGCACCATCTCCGAAATCTTGGCCGAGCTGGAGAGATATTCGACCACGTTGGGGCCGACGGTGCTGCCCCACTTCTTGAAGCCGGGGTCGACGTTCTTGTCGGTACCGCCCACCAGGCGGTTGAACATCATGAAGCCATACAGGCCGAAAGTACTGGCCGAGATCGACTGGAACACCACCTTCTGCTTGTACTTGGGATCAGCGAAATCCATCCACGAGGTCGGTGCCGGCCAGCCCTTCTCGGCGAACAGCTTCTTGTTGTAGCCGATGCCGAGCACGCCCATCTCGATGGCCACGGCCTGGTCATTGGCCAGGCGCGCGAAGGGATAGACATCCTTGAGCACGGCGGCGTCCTTGACCTTTTCGCACAGGCTCATGTTGATGGCGCGGTACATGATGCCGTCATCGAGGAAGGCCACGTGCATCTGCGGCTTGTCGCGCTGGGCCTGCATCTTGGCGATGATGTCGGAGGAGGTGCCGGGCACCACCACCACCTTGACGTTGTTGGCCTTCTCGAAGTCGGGGAAGATCGAGGCGGTGTAGTTTTTCTCCATCGTGCCGCCGTTCATGCCGACGTAAATGGTCTTGGTCTGCGCCTGCGCGCCAGAGGCGATCAGGGTCGCAGCGATTGCACAGGTCACTGCCAGGGTCTTCATCTTCATTACTGCACTCCTTGCCGGTTTGCCGTTGTGGATCCCGCTTGCGCGGGTGTGGGTCGTGGGATGCCATGCCGGATCCCTATGGTGGAGCGGGATCCGGCAGCGGTGCTGCTTTTTGCTTGGGGTATTGCGGTTGGACGTGGCCGTCGCTCAGTCGATATCGAACTTCACACCCTGCGCCAGCGGCAGGGTCTTGCTGTAGTTGATGGTGTTGGTGGCGCGGCGCATGTAGTTCTTCCAGGCGTCCGACCCGGATTCGCGGCCCCCGCCGGTTTCCTTTTCGCCCCCGAAGGCACCGCCGATTTCGGCCCCGCTGGTGCCGATGTTGACGTTGGCCAGGCCGCAGTCACTGCCCACGGCCGAGACGAACAGCTCGGCTTCGCGCATGTCATTGGTGAAGATGGCCGAGGACAAGCCTTGCGGCACGGCGTTGTTCATGGCGATGGCATCGCCCAGTTCATCGTACTTGACGATGTAGAGGATGGGCGCGAAGGTCTCGTGATGCATGATCGCAGTCTGGCCGGGCATGGTGACCAGTGCCGGGCGCACGTACCAGGATTGCTGGCCCATCACGTCCACCCGTTCGCCGCCGGTGACTTCACCGCCCTGCGCACGCGCTTGCTTGAGTGCCGCCTGCATGGCATCGAAAGCAGCCTGGTCGATCAGCGGGCCGACCAGGGTATCGCCCTGCAGCGGATCGCCGACCTTCACGCTGGCGTAGATGCGCTTGATTTGCGCCACTACCTGGTCATGAATGCTGCTGTGGACGAACAGGCGGCGCAGGCTGGTGCAGCGCTGGCCCGCGGTGCCCACGGCGGAGAAGGTGATGGCGCGCAGCGCCAGGTTCAGGTCGGCCGAGGGCGCGACGATCATGGCATTGTTGCCGCCCAGTTCCAGCAGGCTGCGGCCCAGGCGTTCGGCCACCACGGTGGCGACCTTGCGGCCCATGCGCACGCTGCCGGTGGCGCTCACCAGCGGCACGGTGGCCGAACGCGAGAGGGTCTCGCCCAGGTCGGCACCGCCGATCAGCAGGCCGCACAGTTGCGCCGGTACCAGGTTCGGGCGCTGTGCCGAGAAACGCGCCACCGCCTTGGCGAACAGGGCTTGCACGGCCAGTGCCGTGACCGGTGTTTTTTCGGAAGGCTTCCACACCACGGCATTGCCGCACACCAGCGCCAGCGCGGCGTTCCAGGCCCACACCGCGACCGGGAAATTGAAGGCGGTGATCACGCCGACCGCGCCCAGCGGATGCCAGGTTTCCATCATGCGATGGCCGGGACGCTCGGAAGCGATGGTCAGGCCATGCAGCTGGCGCGACAGGCCCACGGCGAAGTCGCAGATATCGATCATTTCCTGCACCTCGCCCAAACCTTCGGAGAGGATCTTGCCGGCTTCCTGGGTGACCAGGGCACCGAGTTCGTCGCGATGCTCGCGCAGCACTTCGCCCAGCACGCGCACCAGTTCGCCGCGCACCGGCGCCGGCACTTCGCGCCAGGCCAGGAAAGCCTGCTGCGCGCCGGCGATGGCCGCTTCGGCGTCAGCCGGCGTCTGCGCCTTGAGTTGCGCGATGACCTCGCCATCACGCGGCGAACGGATCACCAGATCGTTGCCGGCGTAGGCCGAGAAGTCGGCACCCAGGGTGGAGAAGATGCGTGGAGAAGACATGGGGTTCCCTTGAAAAGTGGAGTGGGATGGGTCTGGAACGATGGAGTATAAGGACAGCCGCCCCAGTTCTTAAAACCAAAAAATTTCACCACATCATGAGTTTTTGGAATGCACTGGCCTGGCGCGCGAGAATGCGCGAGGATGTGCAAGGATGGTGCAGCGCATCACTTCATATCGGCTGCAAGCGGCGTGGCAAGGCGCTTCCCGCCGCAGTGCCGGGGCCGCCCGGGTGGCGGCTCAGGACGCCCTCAGGGAATGACGCGTGATGCATCTGCCCGCAAGAAAAAAATGCGTGGCCATGAGTTTTTGTCAGCCTGAGAAATCGCTGCACCGAATCGATGCAGCGCGATGGAAGACCTCAGCCGCCCTGCGCTTCGCTCAGGATCCACTCGCGGAACTTGAGGATGGCCGCCTTGCCGGCGTTCTTTTCGGGATAGACGAGGTAATAGGATTGCGGGCTCTTGACCGCCAGCGGGAAAGGCACGTGCAACTGCCCCAGGCTGATCTCGGTCTCGACCATGAACTTGGGCATGAGCGCCACGCCCATGCCGGCGACAGCGGCCTGGATGACCATGGCCAGTTGCTCGAAGCGCGGGCCCGACAAGGCATTGGGACAATCCACCCCGACATGGCGGAACCAGTCCTGCCAGGCCTGCGGGCGCGTGGTGTGCTGGAGCAGCGTGACGTTGGCCAGATCCCCTACCGAGCCCAGGCCTTCGGCCAGCGCCTTGCTGCAGACCGGCACCACTTCTTCGCCCATCAGCCGCACCATCACTGTATCGGGCCAGTCGGGTTCGCCGAAGTGGATGGCGGCATCGACCTGGCGCGTATTGAAATCGAAGGGCAGCACTTCCGTGCTCAGGTTCAGCAGCACATCGGGATAGGCGGCAGCAAACTTGGCCAGGCGCGGGATCAGCCACTTCACGCCGAAGGTCGGCAGGATCGCCAGGTTGAGCACGCTGGCCAGGCTGTTGTAGGTCATGACCTGGAAGGTCGCCATCTCGATCTGCTTCAAGATGGTGGAGACCTGGGCGGCATAGTCGCGGCCTGCTTCGGTGAGGATCAGGCGGCGGTTGATGCGCTCGAACAGCTTGACGTTGAGGTACTCCTCCAGGATCGCCACCTGGCGGCTCACCGCGCCCTGCGTCATGTGCAATTCATTGGCCGCCTTGGTGAACGACATGTGCCGGGCCGACGTATCGAAGGCGATCAGGCAGGACGTTGACGGGATGAAACGGCGCATGGGACGAAGACCGCTGGCTGAAGGCGGGGCAGAAGGTGAAGGAGCCCGCACTATAGCAAATGGCGAGCCCTCCCCTCCAGAGCGTCCCTGCACGCTGCCCGTCATGTGAAGCGCGTATTGCCCAGCAGGCAGTGCGGATCGAACACGTCTTGCACGCGGCCGGCCAGCGCGCGTTGCTCGGGCTGCGTGTAGCGCTGGTAGTAATGCTGGTTGAAGGGACCGATGCCGTGCTCGGCGCTGAAACTGCCTTGGTAACTTTTTGCAACCAAGTCATACAGCGCAGTGCGCAAGGCCTCGATGCGCTCCGGCGGGAACTGCGGCTGCTGCACCGGCGGAATGGCCAGGTTGAAATGCACGCCGCCATCGCCCCAATGGCCGAAGTCGAACACCTCGGCACCGGCGAAGTCCCGTTCCACCAGGGCCAGTGCCTCCGCACGGAAGGCCGGCATGCGCGAGCGCGAGACGGAGATGTCGAAGGCGACGATCCTGCCCTCCTGCTTGACGCTGTCGCTGATGGCATGGCGCAGGCGCCACAGGGTCTCGGGCTTGTCGACCACGGCATCGACGATGGCATCGTCGAAGTGGCGTTCCAGCCAGGCCATGAAGAGCTGGTCGAGATCGAAGTGCTCACTGGCCGCCGATGACGAACTCAGTTCCACCAGCAAGGCATAGTCCGGTAATGGATCAAAGGGTGCATTCACCTGCGGCAGGTGGCGCAAGACCGACGCCAGCGCATTGCGCGAGATGCCTTCGAAGGCCGTGAGGAAATCCGCGAACTTCGCCTGGGCATCCTGCAGCAGGCGCAAACCCGCTTCCAGCGAGGACGGCACGATCAAGGCGGTAGCGCGCTGGCGCGGCAGCGGATGCGCGCGCAGTACCGCTTGCGTGACGATGCCGTAGCTGCCGGCCGTGCCGATGAAGAGCTGCTTCCAGTCGGGGCCGGTATTGTTCTTGTGCAGGCGGTTGCCCATCTCCAGCAGTTCGCCGGGCGGCTGCATCAGCAGCGCCTGCAGGCCCAGCGTGTTGTGGCGCACGTCGCCATAGCGGATCAGGCGTGCGCCGCCGGTATTGGCGGCCAGCATGCCGCCTACCGAGGGATCGGCCCCCAGGTCGATGGGGAAGCACAGCCCGTGCGGGGCCAGCGCCTGGTTCAGGTCCGACAGGCGGGTGCCGGCCCAGGCCTGGATCACGCCATCGACCGGATCGATATCGATCACGCCCTTGATGCGCTCCATGCTGAGGATTAGTTGCAGACCTGAACTATCAGGCGAAGCCGCACCGACCAGGCCGGTGTTGGCCCCCTGCGGGATCAGGCGGATATTTTCGGCGGCGCACAGGCGCATGAGCTCGGCGGCTTCGGCCACATTGGCCGGACGCGCCACGCACAGCGCCTGCCCGGCCCCGTAGCGCGGGCCGTGCTCATAGGGCTGGCGCTCGGGTGCGGAGGTGATCAGCCCGGCATTGCCCAGCAGGTCCTGCAGACGCGCCAGCGTGGCCTCAGCAGACACTGGCCGCCTCGCCGCCGGCTGCGCCGGACGCCACCGCCTCGGTCATCTTGAAGATGCCTTGCGCGTTGCCGCTGTCGAAGGTCAGGTCCAGCTTGCGCTGGCCGGCCTCGTCGGCGAAATAGTCGCGCGAGATGAATTCGTAGAAGGAACCCGGCACGGTGACGGCGACCGGCTGGCCATCCTCGCCCTGCAGCTGGTAATCGACCTTGACGGCGCGGAAGGCGGTCTGGCGCACGCGGCCATTGCGCGAGACTTCGACCTGATCCTTGATGGGACGTCCCAGCTGGCGCTGGCGTTCGGCGGTCGCGACCACGTCGGAGACGCGGTCGGTGGCGTGATTGAAGGCATTGCCTTCGGTGGAGATCCAGGCCATCTCGGCGGATTCGGCCTTGAGCGTTTCGTATTGCGCCAGGGTCGGCAGGTCGTGATGGCGGGCGAAGCACTTGAGCATGGCGGGCAGCAGGCGCTTGGCCTCGTCCATGTCCAGCTTGCCTTGTGCGGACAGCTTGGCCAGCAGGGCAAGAACTTCATCGGACAGCGGATTGCGCGACCTGGCCAGCACGGCATCCACGGTCTGCTGGAATTGCGGCGAGAACTGTTCCGGATGCAGTTCGCTCACGAAGAACTGGGCGATCTGTTCGGCGTCGTCGATGTGGGTATAGACGCGGCCGGTCATCTTGATGCGCGCCAGCGGGTAGGTACCGGTCTGCTGGTAGCCCAGCGGCAACAGCACGCTGGTGAAGAGGGTTTCGCCATCGGGGAAACCGCTGTCGCGGCCCAGGCGCACGGTACGCACGGCGCCGTGGTCGAAGCAGATCTTCACGCCTTCGCGCTCGGCATCGGCCACGTAGTCACGGCCGGTGGCGACCTGTTGCAGCAGGCCTTCGAAGAGCAGCATGTTCAGGGCCTGCGCCAGTTCCAGGCGCGAGACCTCGGACGCGGCGGGGCGCAGGGTCGAGGCGGGGACTTCCAGGCGCGCGAACTGGCGCTGCACCAGGGCCTCGTCGCCGTAGTGGGAAAGCAGGAGTTGATGGAGATTGCTGTGCTGCGCGGAGATCGTCATTTGCGTGCCTTTGACCGGGTGACTATGAGATAGCCTCATGGTAAGGGCAGCGCGGGGGGCAAATAAAACGATAAATTCTGGGGCTTCGATGCCTTTTACTCATGCAAGGGCAGGAGCCGGGGGTGGAGCGCACAAGCCGGCTGACGGGGCTCGGGCAGCCCATGTGGTTGATATGCCAATGTCGATCACGATGCCGAGCAGATGCTGATCTGTCCATTGACGGTCGTCCCAGAGAGGAAAGGCGGGTGCATCCTGCGCTTGTCGGCATCGCCCTCTTCCCTCTACCGTGTTGCGCCACCGAAAACCCCCTCCGCGGTAACGCAACGCCGGCGCGAGCTTGCAGCCCGCAGTGCCCCCCGACACATGACCGGCAGGGAACGACAGCGGAACTGTATTACAAGCGCAGCGATTTGATTAGCCGTCGTTTTGCGAACGTACTCGTTAATCAAATTGAACAATGCAAGCGCCGCAACGCTTTACCGCGCAGCCGTTTCCTCGTCCTCGGCTGGATGACGGCGCGCGAAATAATCCTGGATCTGGGCGATGCAGGCCAGGATCTTGGCGGGCACGGCGTCGCGATGGCGGGTGGTGATGAAGGCGCAATAGCCTTCCAGCGACCAGTCCGGCAAGACTTCCACCAGCCGTCCCGACTTAAGATCATCTTGCACCTTACTGCGCAGGAAGCGGCCTACACCATGTCCCTGCACGGCCAGCTGCCGGATCGAGCGGGCGTGGTTGGCGGTGACGCGCGGACCGAGGCGCAGTTGCGCGCATTGCCCGGCGCGATTGGTCAGGGTGAGATCGACCACGGCATCCGGACCATGCGGAGTGAAGAACAACATCTGATGCTGGAGCAGATCCTCGGGACGGCGGATGGCGGCCCTGGCCTGCAGGTAATCGGGGGACGCGCAGAGCACGGCGCCCATGCGGGCCAGCGGGATATCGCCGGGGCCGGGTGTCTTGCCTACCCGCAAGGCCAGGTCGACGCTGTGGTCCATGAGGTCGACGTTGTGATCGCTGACGTGGATGCTGATGCGCAGCTGGGGATGGCTGCGGATGAAGTGGTCGAGGGCGGGCACCAGGTATTCGGGGGCCATGAAGCTGGAGGAGGCGATGCGCAGTTCGCCGACCAGTTCCTTGTGCAGGCTCTCGGTGGCATCGCGCGCTTCATTGGCCAGCGCGACGATGCGCGCGCAGTGGGCATAGAAGCCCTGGCCGGCTTCGGTCAGGCTGAGCTTGCGGGTGGTCCGGTGCAGCAGGGTGGTACCGAGGATGGCTTCGAGCGCACTGATGTGCTGGCTGACCGACGACGAGGTCAGCCCCAGTTCGCGAGCGGCCTTGGAAAAGGCGCCCAGCTCGACGACGCGGGAGAAGATCACCATGCGGGGCAGGTAATCCATGGCTTGGTTTTTCATCGTGGCATGCAGGAGGTCGATGGGGTCAGCGTCGACTATAGCGCGGGATGTTGTGTGATGAGCAGACGAGCTAAGCCGGAGAACGAGGCCTTTTTCTCGCTTCACAGGAGGCACAGCGGCATCGCTCCCGCCATTTTCCTGGAAAGCGGGAGAACGCTGGGTGTTCGGGCGGTCTTCAGCCGTGACATCGGGAGCGCGCCTCGTGCGTGCTCCCGATGCCACGGCCAAGCTTGATGTCCGGTCAGATTTGGGACAAGCCGCCGTCTACCGTGAGCTCAATACCGGTGATGTAGCGCGCATCCGCAGAGGCCAGGAACAATCCCGCACTGGCGATCTCTGCGGGGTCGGCCATGTAGCCCAGCGGGGTGATCTGAGCCACATGCTCTTTGAGGCGATCGATCTGGGCATGATCGAGTTTGAGGCTGTTGTCCATCAAGGGCGTGCGGGTGAACCCCGGACTGAGCGCGTTGACGCGAATCTTGCGCTCGCGCAGGTCGTTGGTCCAGGTCCGCGCGAAGGAGCGCACTGCAGCCTTGGAAGCATTGTAGACGCTGAGCTCGGCCATGCCGTTGCCGGAGCAGATGGAGGACGTCAGGACCACGGCGCCGCCATCACGCAGCAGGGGCAGGAGGGTCTGCACAGTGAAGAAGACGCCTTTGACATTGATATCGAAGCTGCGGTCGTAGTCGGCTTCGGTCGTGCTTCCGAACGGATGTTTTTCGCAAATGCCTGCATTGGCGAAAATCGAATCGAGGCGATCGCCGCGCTTCTCGATTTCGGCCCTGAGATATTCCAGATCGGCCAGGCTGGAGACGTCTGACACAACGGCCACTGCTGCCTCCCCCAGCACGGCAACTGCCGCCTCCAGGGACTGGCGGGAGCGGCCTGTCACATAGACCCGCCGGGCTCCTTCGGCCAGCAATCCCTGGGCAATCGCCAGGCCAATTCCGGTGGAGCCGCCGGTGACGACGGAGACGTGGTTCAGAAATTTCGAAGACATCGGGTGTTCCTCTCTTGATTGAATCGGAATGTTCAAAATGAACCCCTGCACCGGGCGACGCCCTGCCCGGCCCGACCAGGGGTGTCATGTGGATGGGTCGGAGTTGACTGCTGTGACTGCGTCTTGTTGTGTGTGTGCCGAGAGCGCTACCAGCAGCGCGGCCACCGCCAGACTGGCAGCGACGCAGAGCATGGCCCAGCTCAAGGCATGCGCCAGGGAAGACGGTGTATGACTGCGGCCGGCCAGGCTGAAGAACACGCTGCCGATGATGGCCACGCCCAGTGCGGCGCTGATCTGCAGGGCCGAATTGACGATGCCGGCAACCATGCCGGAGCCGCCTGCGGGCGCTCGCTCGATCACCGACCGCACCAGGGTCGGCACGGCGATACCCTGCCCGACACCGATCAGTCCGAGTGCGACGATGACTCCCGCAAGCACCGGTGCTTGGCCATCCGCCGCCATCGCCACCACGGCACTGAGCAGCAACGCGCCGATGACCTCCAGGCTCATTCCCAATACCGGTGTCCAGCGGCCAAAGCGGCGGGCTGCAGCGGGGGTCATCAGCGGCCCGAGGAAGAAGCCCAGGCCGCAGGGAATGAACATCAGCCCGGTGGCCAGGGCACTCATCCCGATGGCCTCTTGCAGATAAATGGAGAAGGTCAGGAAGAAGGCCGAGACCACATAAAAAAACAGCACGCCCACCAGCCCGACCACCAGGCCCGGCGCACACGCCAGCTGCGGACTGACCAACGGCGTTGCACCACGTTGCGTGAGGCGCTGCTCATGGCGCCAGAACGCCATGGCAAACAAGGGCGAGGCGATCAGCATCAAGCAGGTCCACCAAGGCCAGCCGTCCTCCGGCCCCTTCACCAGCGGGACCACCAGCAGGCCGAGCGTGAGTGCGCACAAGAGCACACCCATCCAGTCCAGCCGCGCGGCATGGGGACTGCGGGTATCCGGCAAGAGGGGAATGCCGACCAGGAACACGATGGCCACGATCGGCAGGTTGATCAGGAAGATGATGCGCCATTGCAGGTCGCCGAGATTGGCCGCGATCAGCAATCCACCGAAGGCTTGCGCGACAATTGCGGCCAGTCCTATGGTCGCACCGTACATGCTCAAGGCCCGTGCCCGCTCACGTTCGGGGAAGAGCGCTTGAATCGATGCCAGTCCCTGCGGCGCCATGATCGCCGCACTCAAGCCCTGCAGCAGCCGTCCGGCGATCAACATCGCCGGTGAAGATGCCACGCCACACAGCGTTGAAGCCAGGCCGAAGCCGACCAGCCCGGCGAGAAAGACCCGCTTGCGTCCCAGCAGGTCACCCAGGCGGCCGCCGGTAATGAGGAATACGGCATAGACCGCCGCATAGCCGGAGATGACCAGTTGCACTTCAGCCGGGTCCGCACCGAGCCCGCTGCGTATGGAGGGAAGCGCCACGTTGACGATGAAGAAGTCCAGCGGCGGCAGGAATGCGCCCACCAGCAACACGGCAAAGGCCTGCCACCGGCGTGGATGCGCAGCGCCGTCGGCGCGTGTGGATGAAAGGGAAGAATTCATTTATATATGAACCAAACGGTTCCAAATTAGCCAAAAAAAATTTCAGTCGAGCAATCTCATGGCCTGGTCGACCACGGCGCGCATTTGCTTGTCGATCGCATCGACCTTGCCCAGGGTGCGCATGCCGTGGGTAAAGCAGACGATCAGGGTAGCCAGGGCTTGCGGGTCGTGGTGCACAGCGATTTCACCGCTGGACTGGCCGCGCCGGATGGCATCGGCGTAGGCCTTGCGGATGCGGTTGACCATGGCCTTGACGCGTTCTGCGACCTGCTCATCGTGGGACACCATTTCGGTTGCGGTGGCCACCAGCAGGCAACCGCGGCGGCCTTCTGCGCGGCAGGACATTTCGGCCAGGCCCATCAGGGTCTTGCGGATGGCGGCCTTGGCTGAACCGGGCTGCTGAAGCGTGCCCAGCAAGCGTTCCAGCGACTGCGCAATGTAGCGGTCCAGGGCGTCCAGGAACAAACCATGCTTGTCGCCGAAAGCCTTGTACAGGCTGCCGCGCGAAAGGCCCGTGCCATCGATCAGGTCGACCAGCGATGTGCCGTGGTAGCCGCGCGTCCAGAAGACCTGCATCGCCGATTCGACGGCAGCATCGATCTCGAATTCGCGCGGACGGCCTGGGCCTGAGGAGTGATCGGATGTGCTCATGATTTATTTGGAACCGAATGATTCCAAATAATACCTTCCAGGCGTGGGTTGTGCAAGCGGGCCAGACGTATCGGGAAAACAGCATCGGTGAAAGAAGCTTTGACATTCTACCTATTAGAAGGTAGCCTCCTTTCCGTCATACCCTGCCCTCCTTCGAGGGCTTTCTCTTGATAACGCCCCCTACCTACTAGTAGGGCTGTTTAATTCGATACGCATTTTCTTGTTGGTTTTTGGAGAAGGAAATCAAATGTTTGGCATCTCCCCTTTAGGCTGGCTTCACACCCTTGGAAGTCTTCCGGCCATTCCCTTGGCGATCTACATGTTCGCTCGCCACGGCCGCATCACGCCGCGGAGCAACGCAGGCGTTTTTTATCTCGCCTCGATGGTGACCGGTGCGGTCACCGTATTCCTGGTGGCGCATCAGCCGATCAGTTACGCCATTGCGATCGTGACGCTGGTATTCCTGTTGCTGGGTTATGCTGCGAAATCCCTGGCCTTCCTGGGACGTGCGGCCGACTATGTAGAGACCATCGCGCTGTCGGTCACGGTGTTCTTGCTGATGGTGCCGACCGTGTCGGAAACCTTGCGCAGGGTGCCGGACGGCCATCCGTTCGTGACCGATATCAAGTCGCCGGTACTGCTGGGATTCCATGCAGGCTTGCTGGTGATGCTCATCGTTGGCCTGGGCGTGCAGGTCACGGTCTTGAGAAGGCAGCGCAAGGCAGTTGCCCCGGCTATAGGCTAAGCCAAGGGTTTCTCCACATCATCGTCCAAGGAAACAATCATGGCCCGCAATCCAGTCACACCGGTTCTTCCTGTTGACCCGGTCGGTGCAGTCAGGCCGGTCGACAGCGGCTCGACCTATTTCAGGCATCTGGAACAATGGCAGATCATGTCCGAGGTCAATGCAGCAGAACGGCGTCGCAAGCTGAGGAAGAAGGAGGCCGAACAGCAGGCCGATGATGGCGAATTCAAGAAGGCGCTCAAGGAGAGTGAGCGAGGGAGCCAATGAGCGCCTGGTGAAAGCGCAATGGAATATGCCCGGCGTTGACCGGGCTTTATTTCTTTGCGCTCAGGCGGGCAAGCTGCGGATCCATGATGGTGCCGAAGATCTCTGCGTCCCCGTAGGCGCGCGCCGAGAGCATGGCGCCATGGACGGTCGCCATCAGTACCTCTGCTTCGACGTGGGGGGCGTGCGTGAGTTTGAGCGATTTGTTGGCCAGGCCGCGCTCCAGCACGGCGGTCAACCAGCCTGAGAGGAAACGGAAATAGCCGCGCACCTGCTCCGCCACTTCTTCCGGGAGGATGGGCATTTCACTGGCCAGCAGGGCGGCCACACAAAACGGGGCGCTGGCGTCTTCGATGCAGGTCTTCCAGTGATCCACGTAGGCGCGGAGCTGATCGCGCGGCGCGGTAATGACGCGCGCAAGATTCTCCACGCCAAGCTCGGTCTGTGCGCGATGCGTTTCCACCAGCTTTTTAACGAGCTCGGCCTTGCTGGGGAAATGGTGGTGGATACTTGGCTTGCGTATGCCCACCACATCGGCGATGTCGGCGTAACTGAAACCGTTGTAACCGCCTGCGATGATCAGCGAACGGGCGCAGGCAAGGATGTCGTCAGCGGTAGAAGTCGATTTGTTCATCGTCGCATTCTACCTTCCAGTAGGTTCATTCACAACGCGCATTGTTGCGCTGGTGCGCTGTTGGCTGCGAATGGCTCGGTGTGGGCTGCGCCCAGGGAGGAACGCAGTCCATCGTGGAGCACCAAGGCCGCTTCCATTTTTTTACGCTCGATGAACCCCGTTTTCCCGATACGGCTTTCCCCGATTGAAGAACGGCTACAACTCCGTTACCAGCCGATGCAGCGTCTCCGCCGTCTCAGTGGGCCGGGAGAGAAACGGCGAATGCCCGCTATCGATTTCCTTCACGCGGCTGCAGCCGGCGCGGGCAGCCATGACCCGCTGCAGCACCGGATCCAGCACGCGGTCCCTGGTACAGACGACGTAACTCTTGGGCAGCTTTCCGTAGCGTTCTTCGGTGAGCTGCACCGGACTGAGGATGGGGGCAACAGCTTGGGAGCGGAACTGGGGCGCGGCCCACGCGGCAATGGCATGGGGTGTATCGTGCATGAACCTGGCCACCCGCTTGTCGGCCTGTGTATCGACGATCTGATGATCGTCTTGCATGCCCAGGATGACGGCCTCCTTGTCGAGCACCACATCCGACAATGAATCGATGGATTCACCGTCGCTCGGCACATAGCCACCCAGGTAGATAATGCGCGCCACGTCTTGCGCATTTTTTTCCGCCGCAGCGGCCACGGCAATGCCTCCCAGGCTGTGGCCGACCAGCGTCACGCGTTTTCCGATGGACACGATGGCCTTGCGGATGGCGTCGGCGTATCTTTCGAGAGTCACCTCGCCAAAGGGCGTCATGTCTTCGCCGCTTCCCGGCATGTCGATCGCATGCACCTCATGTCCGCGCATGGTCAGTTCGGCACTGACTGCGGGCCAGATCCACTTGCCTTGCCAAGCGCCATGGACTAGTAAAAAGTTCGCCAATCGATTCTCCTTGTCGTGCGCGGGCGGAGGCAATCGCCTGCTCAGTCAGATGCTTGGGTGTATCCCACGGTGCGTTGCATGCTAGACCCTGATCTGCTCAAAGACAATCCAGACAACAACCATACATCGATGATGCGACAGCGGAGAGTGCTGGACAAATGGCTCAGTGCGTAACTGGCTAAAAATTGCCAACGCAGGTCAAGCATAAAGAACTCACTTATCCGTTGGCTAAAAATACATCTCAGGTCAGCAGCTCAAGCGAGGAGAATTTTGGCCGATATTGGAATTAACGTCCCCCATCTGTTAACCTGGAAATACTACAAGTACGTTGTTAGATATTCCCAAACTTACGCCAGCTCAAGCTCAGCAATTTGTTGATGCGGTGAAAAATCTCGCAGGTAAAAAATGATTGAGCTAATCGTTGAAATGGATCCCGTGTTGGAGCATAAAGGTTATTGGTCAATGGTCGCCCGCTGTGTAACGGATATCAAGAAATTAGATAAATTCTCAATCGCAGTACCTTACAAGACAGAGCTCGTTGACGAGGGTACTCGCCTAAAGACAATCTTGGAACCTGGCGTGAACGTTGACTTAGTCGTTGATAAGATTAGTTCGTATGACCGCGAATGGAATATTGTCAGCGAAGGGATGACGGCAAAAATTTTTGTTATCGGCGATGCTTCAGAAGTTCGCGCTCGATCGTTGCTCAAAGGAGATTTACTATCCCCCAGACGTCTACGTGAAACTGATCTAGCTAAGTTCAAGTCGCGACCGAATTCCTAATTATTGAGTTGACAGCTAATGATCTTACGATAACGTCTAGGCAATCCCGTTGGTCTAGTCTGTCCCGCGCCGCGCAGTCTATGGCAGAGCGACTGTATGGAGAACTTCACAGTCAGACTGCAAAGCGCGCTGCTTAACAGGGAGTGGACCCGTAGCTGGCACTGCAAGCGAAAATGGCAGCGACAGCCTCATCACGAATTCGGATTACCACCTCAGCGGATATAAATCTGGACTAGTTCTTTCAAGCCGCCAAATCAAAGGTGTGATTCACGTCATCACATCGAGGTGTGCTTATTTCCCACTTTCCCATTTAGCCGATCTGCCATCAGGGGTACTAATACACTCCCTTACAACGGCATCGCTTGCCTTGATGAGGCTGCCGACAGAATATGGCGAAAGCTGAAAAGACCGGAGGGATGAATAAATGCATGAACAATTCGATGTGCTCTTTGCCGAGCAGAGAACCAATAAGTTAAAGGAAAAAACAGTACGTATACAGCAATCAATTGAAGGGATTAATCGAAGTCTGGCTGCGAAAGGCTCGCTCAATTCAGGGGCTCGGTACAAAATGGTGTTTAAAGCGATTGTGAGCGAACTCATCGCCCGATCTGACGAAATACTTTCTGCGGAGTACCGGGCATCTAGCGTCTTGCGTGATATAGAAGAAATAGCGCAAAAAAATGCGCTTCAAAAGATTACCCACGATTCTCTTGAGCATGAAATTCAGGCGTTACGTAGCGTCTACTTACGAGAAATCGATCCAAAACTGCAGCAAGCTTTGGACTTCGATAGTGCTGCCAGCGGGGTTCTAGCCAAAAATATGACCGAAGTCGCGCTCCACTTTGCCGAGCATCGAGAAAAGGCTCCATCGCCAAACGCGTTCAATACCACTGTGCATGGTCCAGTGGGTGCAATTCAAAGTGGTTCAGGTTCAAGGCTGTCATTCATCAAACGGTCAACGCGGATGTTTCAAAGCTCTTTGAGCTGCTGAATGATATGAAAATAGCGATTAACGCATCTACTGAAATTGATCCCGCCGCGAGGAAAAGCATGTTGGATCACGTCGAGCAGTGCAGTGCCGCGGTGAAGGCAGATAAGCCTAATAGGTTCACTGTCAAAGGACTTATCTCAAGGCTTAAAGATATCGCCGGCATCGTGCCTAATGTGCAGACGACTTATAAGGCAATCGAAGAATTAGTTCAGCGCGCTGGACTCTTTAATGCTCTTGCAAAGCGCGGAAAGGCGATCCTACGAAACGGAATCAACACGCTTCTGCTGCAGTAGAGGCGACGGTCAAGCCGCAATCGGCCAGAAGCGGTCAATCCTAATGATCAAGAATTTAGTAATTTCTCTGAAATGAAGAAATCAGAATGGTATGAAAATCGGATATTGTGGCGTGCCAGGAAAAATCGCCTTGACTCCTGTTTGTGGAATGTTTTTTTAATTTCAAACGAAGCAACGGCGAGGAAGGTACTCGATGCAACAGAAGGGTATGGACACCCGTTGCTTATCTTTTGGCTCAATGACGATGTCTGGACGGTGCTTACTGCCAGGTTTTTGCTCGGCAAAATTGATGGCGTATTTGCATCAGTCGAGCTCGATGATTTAGGTGAAGTATCAACCGCGAACGACGGTAATTTATGCCCGCAAGAGTTGAAGAAGCAGGCGGAGTACATTGAGGTTGGGCTTGGAAAAACACGATTTTGGACAGATCCTGGAATCAACCATTTTTCACTGAGAAATATCTTACGTATGTTCCCGATTAGGATGCCGTAGTTTTCGCGGAAGGAAAAAGGCGGCTCGATGAGCTGATGTCTTCCATCTGCCAAAAGCAGACGACGAACATAAAAGGAAAGAACGTGAGACAGTCCTTTCTTGCACCTGACGTTATCGTAAAGATTCGCTTGCGAACCTCAGAGGAAGGCGGGCGGGCTTCTGATATACATATCTCCTCCGTGAGTCGTTATGGCTGTCCCCTTTACGTGGATGGGCGGTATTTCGAATGTAGGTGGCTACTTCAAGATGGCCAATTGTTGCATTTAGGGGCTGAATATATCGTGCCATTGAAGTTATTGCAGGCTCATCTAGCCGCGCCTTTTTTGCTGCCTGGAAGCGCGATACAAATGTGGGAAGGCAAGGTAATCGCAGACGGGATGATTCAGTCTCTTTGTAGATGAGTGAAAAATGGCGGCTGCCGGCCAAACGCTGCTCTTCGCTGGCGAGGTCGGAACTAATGGAATAGGAGGGGGAAGATGGATGAAGTAGGGTTGACGGCCGATCAAGCGTATCGCGCGATGTTTTATTTCTTGGAGTAGGACTACGAGCGCACAATATCTGATGAAATTGCCGGTTTGTTGAGTTCGCTCTCTTGGAAAATTACGGGCGGTGCAGAGCCGGCTCACTTAGGAGCATGGGAAGACTGGATGGACTCAGTCAAAAAGGCATTACTGGTGCAAGGAACACAGCATCTGGATTAACGATATGCGTCAGTTAAGCCAGCCTGGTGGCCTTCCTGATTTGCTGACTAAGATTCGCAACCAGTGCCAGAAGCAGCCATTCAAAAATGACAAAAATTTGAAGAAAACGAAAGCTCCCAATGCCGTTAAATTATCCAGGAGAGGTTGAGCATTACGCGTTTTTTAACAGTCACCTGGGCTCTCGCTTTGAGTCGGCGGGCCTGAGGGTTCAGTTCCATTACAACCAAGAGCCAGGAATACATTTTATCGCCCAACCGCCAGAAGAGTACGCAGATGCGATTAGGAAAGGACTGAGTCAGGGGCTTCGACTTTACTTCCCAAATTTCCCTGATTCAGGCAGTGTGTGGATTACTGAAATTACCGTAGACGACGTTTCATCGTCACAGGCGGCGTTTTATCGCGCAGCTCTATTGGTCATGAACCAAGCGTTCGCTCTGGTTGAAATCGCCGAGTCAAGCGCCCGTAAGACAGACTCCGACTAGCGGCCAATTTCCCGAATTCGGCCAAAAACAGCCTTCATAACAATAAGAAGGTATGGACGGCTACCCAGTTTGAATACTGCAAATCAGGAGTGACTTATGAAGGCGACAAATACTCTCCCGAAAAAAATTCAGTCGAAGACAATTTTAATTAGTTGAGGCGGCCCACATGGGTGGATCAATATTTATCTCGGACAGTGCACAGATACCACTGAGTACGCGGCAATTTGACTACGTTGTCGAACGCGTGCGTGCTCAACTGAATCCGTCGGAAATGGATGTGATAGAAAAAGTTTACCTTCCTTTGGATGGGCACGGAATGATGTGCATTTCCGCAGAGTCGCTAAACGCACAGGAGTTTTCCACTTTTTCCAATGCGGTGCTAAATGCAAAAACTGCTGCTCAGACTGAGGAGTCGTTCTCGAGGTTTGAAGGCGTGTGGAAAGAAGTGCTAGAAATGTTGCAGCGGGACACTCGGTTCAGAGTCTAGCTCCAGTTGCCCGCAGCCATTTTGTCAAAATGGGAAAAAAATCCCCCACCAAAAGAAAAAGCGGCTTAGGACAATAAGTCGCTAAGCCGCTCTGGTACTGGTGGCCCCCCCGTGAGTCGAACACGGCACCAACGGATTATGAGTCCGCTGCTCTAACCAAGCATGAGCTAGGGGGCCAAAAAATCAGCCGGCGATTTTAACATCTCGCCGGCCAATCCTGACTCACCCTTAAGATCAATTCCCTTCCAGGAAGCTCTTGAGCTTGTCCGAACGCGAAGGATGACGCAGCTTGCGCAATGCCTTGGCTTCGATCTGACGAATACGCTCGCGGGTCACGTCGAACTGCTTGCCCACTTCTTCCAGCGTATGGTCGGTCGACATCTCGATA
>Ga0308171_1000999_pt1 | contig 44484 bp, 39 predicted proteins | sample PhyGR1_FD_202135 | JGI IMG/M metagenome (GOLD analysis project Ga0308171, IMG submission 202135) | Phyllosphere microbial communities from UC Gill Tract Community Farm, Albany, California, United States - DLSLSG.R1 | ecosystem: Host-associated > Plants > Phyllosphere > Unclassified | place: USA... | reverse complement strand
CGAGACGGCATTGAGGCGCGCTACCGCAAGACTTTGTCGGCGGTGTTGGGGTGAGCCTGCATCGCCGCATCTACGCCGATCTGGAGGGGCTCATCCTGTCCGGCGATCTATCGCCCGGCGACCGCATCCCGTTCGAGCATGAACTGACCGAACGCTACGGCTGTTCGCGCATGACGGTGTCCAAGGCCATCTCGGAACTGGCGGGGCGGGGGCTGGTGACGCGCCGACGTCGCGCCGGCACCTTCGTCGCCCAGCCCAAGGCCCACGCCGCCGTCCTGGCTATTCCCGACCTGCGGGCCGAGGTGATCGAGCGCGGGCAGGCTTACGGCTACGTCCTCCTGAGCCGGATCGAACGCGAGCCGGACGGTGAGGACGAAATCGAACTGGCGTCGGGTGGTCTTCTGCTGGATCTGACCTGTCTGCACAGCGCCGACGGCGCGCCCCTGGCCTTGGAACATCGGCTGATCGCGCTCGGCGCGGCGCCTGAAGCCATAGACGTGGATTTTCATACGGTTCCTCCGGGAAGCTGGCTCTTGGACTCTGCGCCCTGGACCGAGGCGGAGAACCGCATTGCAGCGACCGCGGCGGACGCCCGCGCTGCCCGCCTGTTGGAACTCAAGCCCGGCGCCGCCTGCCTGTGCGTCGAGCGTCGGACATGGCGGGACGGGCAGGGGGTGACGCGGGTGTGGCAGACCTTCCCCGGCGACCGCTACGATCTGGTCGCGCGCTTCTCATCCGCCCATTCACCCGTTTTGGCCAAGGAGCCTCGCCGATGAAGGCCGATCGTCTGCTGATCGATTGCCATGTCGCCACCATGGCCGAGGGACCGATCCCTTATGGCGCCATCCAGGACGCCGCCGTGGTCGTCGCCGATGGCCGCATCGCCTGGGTGGGGCCACGCGCTGACCTGCCGGCCGTGGAAGCGGCTGAAACCGAGCGGCTGGACGGGCGATGGATCACGCCTGGCCTGATCGACTGCCACACCCATCTGGTGTTCGGCGGCGACCGTTCGGCCGAGTTCGAGCAGCGGCTGGGCGGGGCGACCTATGAGCAGATCGCGCGGGCGGGCGGCGGCATCGTTTCCTCAGTGAAAGCGACGCGCGCCGCCTCGGAGGATGACCTGTTCGCTTCCGCCATGACGCGTCTGGCGGGGCTGAAGGCGACGGGTGTCACCACCGTCGAGATCAAGTCCGGCTATGGTCTGGACCTTGAGACCGAGCTGAAGATGCTGCGTGTCGCGCGTCGGATCGGGCGCGAGGGCGGAGTGCGTGTTCGCACCAGCTATCTGGGCCTGCATGCCGTGCCGCCTGAATATCGCGACGACCGGGCCGCCTATGTCGATCTGGCCATCGACCACATCCTGCCGGCCGCCCATGCCGAAGGTCTGGTCGATGCGGTCGACGCCTATTGCGAGCCCATCGCCTTCTCGACCGCAGAAGTGTCGCGTCTCTTCGATAGGGCGCGCGCCCTCGGCCTGCCGGTCAAGCTGCACGCCGACCAGTTGTCGAACGGCGGCGGTGCGGCCCTGGCGGCGCGCTATCAGGCTCTGTCCGCCGATCACATCGAACATGCGACCGAAAACGGCGTCGCCGCCATGGCCGCAGCCGGGGTGGTCGCTGTCCTGCTCCCCGGCGCCTATCTGATGCTGCGCGAGACGAAGGCTCCGCCCGTCGATCTGCTGCGCCGCCACGGCGTGCGGATGGCCGTCGCCACCGACTGCAACCCCGGCACTTCGCCTGTGGCTTCCATGACTGCTGCGCTCAATCTGGCTTGCGTCCAGTTCCGTCTGACTCCGGAAGAGGCTTTGGCCGGCGCGACGCGAGAGGCGGCGCGGGCGCTTGGGATGCTTGCCGAGATTGGGACGCTCGAAGCCGGAAAGGCGGCCGATCTTGCGATCTGGGATATCTCGCGACCGGCCGAGCTTTGTTACTGGCTGGGCAAGCCCTTGCTTAACGCTGCATACAGAGACGGCAAACACGTATAGATTGCGTTCAGGAATCGAACCATAGATTGTCTGCATGGACGCAGAACAATCAGACGATGTCGAAGCCTTCATCAAACATTGGTCTGCTGCGCCGATCAGCGAACGCGCCCACTATCAGACCTTCATTATTCAGCTCTGCCGCCTGATCGGCGTCCCCGCGCCGGACGACGAACGCGCGGGCGATCTGGACTATTGCTTCGAGCGGCCGATCCGCTTTCATCACGACAATGGGCAAACGACGGCGGGCTGGATCGATTGCGCCAAACGGGACTGTTTCGTCCTGGAAGCCAAACAGTCGCGCAAACGCCGCGACGGAGGTCCGCTGGACCCCGCCGCGCAACTGGCTTTATTGGGCAAGTCCGCCGGAAAGGCGCATGCGCCGTCGATGGAGGCGCTCGATCGCGTGATGCGGGTCGCCAAGCGGCAGGCTGAAAACTACGCCAAGGCCTTGGCCGAATGGCCGCCGTTTCTGATCACGGTGGATGTCGGACGGTCGATCGAGCTGTGGTCGGACTTTGCGAGGCAGGGCAAGATTTATGCGCCGTTTCCAGATCGGGCGGGCTATCGGATCACGCTAGACCAACTGCGCTCGCCCGAGGTTAGAGAGCGGCTGCGCCGGGTCTGGACCGATCCGATGTCGCTCGATCCGGCCGCCCGGTCGGCGGCGGTTACGACGGAAATCGCAAAGTCTCTGGCCTGGTTGGTAAAGTCGATCAACGGTCGGCGACAGGCCGGGCTTGGGCCAGTCGATCGCGCCGCGCAGGCGAGCAAGACCGCGCGTTTCGTGATGCAATGCATCTTCGCCATGTTCGCGGACAGCGTCGGCTTGATCGAGCGGCGCAGCTTTCTGAGCTTGCTCGAAAGCTATCGCGGGGAGGCGGAGCGCTTCCACCAGGGCGCGAGGTCGTTGTTCATGGCGATGGATCAGGGCGGTTATTGCCTCGCCACACGCCAACAGATCCGCCGGTTCAACGGCGGCCTCTACAGCACGGTCGAGACGCTGCCCATCGAGGAAGGCGAGTTGGAAGCCTTGATCGCTGCGGCGAAGAGCGACTGGACCGACGTCGAGCCAGCCATCTTCGGAACCCTGCTGGAGCAGGCGCTAGACCCGGCTGAGCGGGCCGAACTGGGCGCGCATTACACGCCTCGCGCCTATGTCGAGCGCCTGATCGCGCCGACGATCATGGAACCGTTGCGCGCGGATTGGGAGGCGGTGGAGGGCGAAGCCGTTGCGGAGTTCATGCAGGGCGACGTCGCCAAGGCGCGTCGCCGCTTGCACGCGTTTCATGATCAGCTGTGCAAGACTCGCGTGCTGGATCCCGCCTGTGGCACGGGCAATTTTCTCTATGTCGCCATGCGGATGATGAAGGAGCTGGAAGAGGAAATCTTCAGCGCCCTGGGAGAGATGGGCGAGCATCAGGGCGTGCTGGCTTTCGACGGGCGGGTGGTCAGCCCCGAGCAATTCTATGGGATAGAAAAGAACGCCAACGCCGCCTGGATCGCCGAGATGGTCATGTGGATCGGCCATCTACAGTGGCACTTCCGCATATCCGGCGCGCCGATGCCGTCGGAGCCCATCCTCAAGAACTTTCGCACCATCCGACACGCCGACGCCCTGCTGGAGTTCTCGCGCGTCGAGATGGTCCATGGACGTGATCAGGCCGAGCGAGAGCGAGTTCGCTATATCGACCCGCGCCCCACACCTTGGCCGGACGTTGAATTCATCGTCGGCAATCCGCCCTTCATTGGCGGCAAAGGTGTGAGACGAGAGTTGGGCGACGGCTACGTCGATGCCCTTGCAGCGATCCGGGGCGGTCGATTTCTTTCGGCAGACCTGGTCATGGCCTGGTGGGATCGGGCGGCGGAAATCCTGATCGAGCCAGATACGCGGTTGCGGCGCTTTGGGTTCATCACCACCAACTCGATCACCCAGACCTTCTCGCGACGGGTGATCGAACATAATCTGGCCAAACGACCGCCGATCAGGATTGTCTTCGCCATCGCGGACCATCCGTGGGCCAGAGGCGTGGGATGCGCTGACGTCAGGATCGCCATGTCGGTCGCCGAGCGGGGCGAGCCGGACGGCCAGGGACGATGGCTGAGGGTCAAGGATGCGGATGCCACGACGTTCGAGGAGCGTCACGGCGACATCGGCGCGGACCTGATGCTCGACAGCCGATTGACGCGCGTTCGACAGCTGAAGGCCAACGCCGTGCTGGCCTATCGCGGCGTGCAGCTGATGGGCTCGGGTTTTCAGGTCACGTCAGAGAAGGCCGAACGCCTCCTATCCGGCTCAGACCCGCAGGCGCCGTCGCCGGTTCGTGACTATCGGAATGGCCGAGATCTGGCGGATCGATCACGCGGGCTGCAAGTCATTGATTTCTTCGGCTGGGACGAAGGCGAGGCGCGTCGTCGGCATCCGTTGCTGTTCCAGCATCTGCTGGAGACGGTGAAGCCGGATCGGGATCGCAACAACCGGGCGACCTATCGAGACAACTGGTGGATCTTCGGAGAGCCGCGTCGTGATCTGCGCGACGCCCTGGAGGGATTGAGCCGCTTTATCGTCACCATAGAAACCGCCAAACATCGCTGGTTTAGATTCATGGATACCGCCACCTTGCCGGACAACAAGCTGGTGGTGATCGCCAGCGATGATCCGTTCGTGCTTGGCGTCTTGTCTTCGCGCCAGCATCGCGCATGGTTCGCCGCCAACGCCGGCCGCATCGGCGAATACGAACGCGAGGCCGTCTATGTGAAAGGCGCCTGTTTCGACACCTTTCCATTTCCGGATGCAGGCGTCGCCTTGGCGGGAGAGATCGGCGTCCTGGCCGAAGAACTCGATGCCGTAAGGGCTGACGTCCTGCGCCACAGCGACGCCTTGACGATGACCGGCCTTTACAACGCCAGAGCGAGGATAGGCCTAGGCGATCACGGGTCGGAAGCTGAACCTGCGATCTACGACCAGGGGCGCGTCGGCATCATCGACCATCTGCATCAGCGCCTCGATCAGCTGGTCGCCAAGGCCTATGGCTGGCCTGACGACCTGGCGGACAGGCAGATCGTCGAGCGCCTGATCCAGCTGAACCAGGCCAGAGCTGAGCGGGAGGCGCAGGGCGACATCCACTTCCTGCGACCGGACTATCAAGCCGGCAAGGTGCGCCAAGGGACTGCAAGACCGACGCAGCCTCTTCTACCGACATCGAGGCAGAAGGCTCTGTTTCCTGAACAACCCGGCGTTCTGGCGTCCAGCCTGCTCTCAATCCTGCGCCGACAGGGCGTTCCGATGTCGCCGACCGAACTGATGGACGAGTTCGAGGGCAGTCGGCCGCGTGCGAAGCGGCTGATTACACATACGCTCACGGTGCTGGCCGTCGCAGGGTCCGTGCAGAATACCGATGACGGATGGTTCGCGCCGCGGCGGATGCCGAGTTAGGGGTCAGGCCTCGGCGACGCCCATGGCCTTCATCAGGGCGTCGCGGATGGCGGCTTCGGTGAAGGGCTTCTGGATCGTGGGTTGGCCGCGCCATTCGTCGGGCAGACCGCCTTCGCCATAGCCGGTTGAAAAGACGAACGGCACGCCGCGTTCCTTCAATGCCTCGGCGACGGGAAAGACCTGACGGCCGGCGACGTTCACGTCCAGCAAGGCGGCGTCGAGATTTTCCGTGTCCCGGGCCAGTCTTTGACCGTCGTCCACATTGGAGGCGGGACCGATCGGCACACATTCCATGTCTTCCAAGATGGTTTCCAGAAGCATGGCGACGAGCGATTCGTCCTCGACCACGAGGACACGGCGACCGGTCAGAGGTTGAGTCATTGTGCGGCCGTCCTGTCCAGTGGAACCGTCAGTTCCGCGATCAATCCATCGGGGGCGTAGACCAGATCGATCTCGCCCGCCAGATCATGTCGAATGTTTCGTTCTATCAAACGGCTACCGAAGCCTCTTCTGTCCGGAACCGTAACTTTGGGGCCGCCGATTTCGCGCCAGCTCAGCTTCAGTTTCCGGTCGCGCTGATCCGCCAAACCCCAGTCGATGAGAATGCGACCGTCCGGCGTATGCAGGGCGCCGTATTTGGCGGCATTCGTCGCAAGCTCATGGAAGATCATGCCCAGAGACAGGACGACGGCGGGCTCCAGCGACACCGGCGGGCCATTCAGGCTTATGCGGGTCGGCCCGTAAGCTTCAGTCTCATGCTCCAGGATGGCGCGCAGGTCGGCGCCCTCCCAATGGCTTTGCGTCAGCAGATTGTGGGTGTGTGACAGCGCCATGATCCGGGACTGGAAGGTCTCGGCGAAGCTGGCCGGATCGGTGTTGGAGCGGGCCGTCTGGATGGCGATGGATTGCACCGTAGCCAAGGTGTTCTTCACGCGGTGATTCAGCTCGTCGATCATCAACTTCTGGCGCTGGGCGGCCAGGACGTTTTCGGTGATGTCGTGGCCCTGAACGAAGATGCCCACGACCGCGCCCGCGTCGTCTCGGATCGGTTGATAGATGAAGTTGAGATATACGGTTTCGAGCAGCCCGTCGGGCTTTCGCTGCAGCTGGGCCGCGCTCTCGCGCCCTTCATAGGGTTCGCCTGTGGCGAAGACGCTGTCGAGAAACTCGTAGAAGCCTTGGCCTTCCAGTTCTGGCAGGGCCTGCCTGACGGGCTTGCCGGCGATATCCCTGTGACCAATGAGCTGGCTGTAGGCGTCGTTGTGCATCTGGAACCGGTGATCCGGCCCGGACAGGATGGCGACGAAGCCGGGCGCCTGCATGAACATTTCGACAAGCCGATTGCGCTCGGTTTCCAAGCGACGATTGTCCTCCTGCACCGACTGGGCGCGACGCAGGACGGAGCCGCCTACGATGGCGTCCAGCGCGGTGGTCGGCTCATCCGGGCGGATGACGGGCGCCAGATCCGTCACATCCGTGGTGTGCTGAAGCAGCATGACCACTTCGCCGTCGGCGTTCAGTATGGGCGTATGGGTGGCGCTCCAAAGGCGCTCTTCGAAAATCTCGCTGCCGTCCGGCTGGGCTCGGGGCATTGAAAAGCGCACGACCGCCAGGTGATCGCGTTGTCGGGTGTCGCGCGCCTTTTCCAGTGAGGCACGGACTTGGCGGACGTTCTCCGGGGCGTCCGAGCCAGGGCCCGAGTCAAAGGCGGCAAAAAGAGGTTGGCCCAACACTTCGCTGCGCTTGGCGCCCGTCACATCCATATAGGCTTGGTTGACCTCGGCGATTCGAAGGTCAGGCGTAAGCAGCACATAGGGATTGGGCGAGGCCTCGAAAGCCGCACCCAGATTAACGGTCGGATCGCCAGATTTTTCGGCTTCGTTCAACGCTTACCCCGCACAGCTTGGCGATAACGCGCCATATCGAAATCGGTTCTCTCGTCGCGTGTCGTGAACTGTGATCGTAAGATTATTGGCGCGCCGCCGTAATTTGCTAATCAGCGCGCATGACAATCGCCGGCGTTTTCGCCACCCTCTCGCTCATGATGGCGCCCGCAGCCGACCAGCCCACCGTCCGCATTCCGCAGGGCGTCCTGAACGGACGCGCCGATGTTGAAGTGGCTGCGTTCAAGAATATTCCCTATGCCGCGCCGCCGACGGCCGAGCGGCGTTGGCGACCGCCCGGCCCCGCGCCGACCTGGCAGGGCCAGCGCGACGCCTCGGCCTATGGTCCGCTGTGCATCCAGGCGCCGCCGAACGGCGACCCCGGCGTCGGTCCCTTGCCGATGAGCGAGGACTGTCTGAACCTGAACGTCTGGCGGCCCATCAGCGCGGCCCAGCCCGCGCCGGTCATGGTCTGGATCCACGGCGGCGGCCTGGTGAACGGGTCGGGAACCGCGCCGCTGTATGACGGAACGAACCTGGCCAAGCGCGGCATGGTCGTGGTGACGCTGAACTATCGACTGGGGCGGCTGGGCTTCTTCGATCATCCGGCGCTGGCGGCCGAGCGGCCGGCGGGGGAGGCTGCGGGCAACTACGGTCTGATGGACGTGACGGCGGCGCTGAAATGGGTGCGCGCCAATATCGCGGCCTTTGGCGGCGACCCCAAGAACGTGACCATCTTCGGCGAATCAGCGGGCGGGGCGATCGTCACGCGGCTGATGATTTCTCCGCCGGCGCGCGGTCTGTTCGATCGGGCGATCGTTCAGTCCGGCCTGGGGCGGGAGCTGCAGACGCCGCTGGACCGCAAGGGCGCCTATGGTGCGCCTTCAGCGCGGGAGCGCGGCGAAGTCTGGGCCTACGGCGCGGGACTGCGAACGGCGGCGGATTTGCGCGCGGCGCCGGCCGATCTGTTCCTGACGCCGCCGCCGGTCTTCGCCAACGGCGACCTGACGCTGATCGACGGGAGGATCGTGCCGTCCACCGTCGAGGCGGCCTTCAAGGCGGGTCGGCAGGCCCCGGTGCCCTTCATCATCGGCAGCAACAGCGCCGAGTTCTGGTGGATGCGGCCCACGGATCGCAACGGCTATGGTCAGATCGACGACGACATGACCTGGCTCGAGCGCGCCGACGCCGTCCAGGCCTATGGCGGGCTGGAGGCGTTTGACAAGCTGGCGATCACGGATCTGGTGTTTTCGGAGCCCGCCCGTATGCTGGCGCGACTGCATACCAAGGCGGGCCATCCGGCGTGGCTCTATCGGTTCGATATCTCGTCGCCACAGAATCCCGAGCCGCATGGCGGCGCGACCCATGCGATCGAGCGGCCCTATGTGTTCGGCACGTTGAACACTCTGCCATATCCGGTCGAGGATCGGGACCGAAAGGCGTCGGAGGCGATGATGGGCTATTGGACCGCCTTTGCGCGCTCGGGCGATCCCAACGGCGTCGGGCGACCGCGCTGGCCTACGGCGACCCGTGTGGATACCCGGCTGATGAACTTCGGCAATCGGGGACCGACCGTTACGCCCGTGCCCTTCAGCGCCCGTCTGGACCTGCTGGAACGATTCCGCGAGCGGCCTCGGCCCTAAGAGCGCGCGTCAGCCGGCCGAGGTCGCGCCCGACTGCTTCTCTTTCAGCGTGACCAGCTCTTCGGCCATGGTGGGGTGGACGGCGCATGTGGCGTCCCACTGCGCCTTGGTCAGGCCGGCCTTCACGGCGATCGCGGCCAGCTGGATCATCTCGGGGCTGTCGGGCCCGACGATGTGAACGCCGACCACGCGCTGGCTGTCGGCATCGACCACCAGTTTCATCAGCACCCGCTCATCAGAGCCGGTGAAGGCGTATTTCATCGGCCGGAACCGGGTGACATAGACATCGACGCCGTTCGAGCAGGAGCGGCGGGCCTCCGCCTCGCTGAGGCCCACGACCCCGACCGGCGGCTGGCTGAAGACGGCGGTGGCCACGGCCTCGTAGTCGAAGTGCTGGGGATTGTCGCGATAGACGGTCTGATGGAAGGCGACGGCTTCTCGGATGGCGACGGGCGTCAGGTTCATCCGGTCGGTGACGTCGCCGATGGCCCAGATATTGTCCGCCGTCGTCCTGGAATGGGGATCGACCTTGATGGCGCCGGCCTCATTCAGATCGACCCCTGCGCTCTCCAATCCCAGATCCTTGACGTAAGGGATGCGGCCGGTGGCGAACATGACGACGTCCGTCTCCAGCTTCATGCCGTTTTCGAGGTGGTTGACCAGACCGGTGTCAGTCTTTTCGATCTTCTCGTGCTGGCAGCCCAGAATGACCTTGATGCCGCGCTTTTCGATCTCTCCGGCCAGGTGCGCGCGCACATCGTCGTCGAAGCCGCGCAGGATGTTTGGGCCGCGATAGATCAGGGTCGTCTCGACGCCCAGGCCCGCGAAGATGCCGGCGAACTCCACCGCGATATAGCCGCCGCCCGCGATCAGGATACGCTTGGGCAGTTCCGGAAGGTGGAAGGCTTCTTCGGACGTGATGGCGTGCTCGATCCCCGGCAGTTCGTCCGGCTTCCAGGGGCGGCCGCCCGTGGCGATCAGGATCTTCTCAGCGGTGATGGTGCGATCCTTGCCGACGATCTCCACCGTATGGGCGTCTTTCAGGACCGCCCGCCCGTGGACCAGTTCGACCCCGGCCTTGCCCAGATTGGCGGCGTAGATGCCGGACAGACGCGCGATCTCGACGTCCTTAGCTTCAAGGAAGGTGGGCCAGTCGAACCTGGAGTTGTCGAACGACCAGCCGTAGCCCTCGGCGATCTCGAGCGCGTGGCTGACCTCGGAGGCCATGACCATGAACTTCTTGGGCACGCAGCCGCGGATGACGCAGGTGCCGCCGACCCGATATTCCTCGGCGACCGCGACCTTCTTGCCATCCAGCGCCGTCAGCCGCGCCGCCCGCACCCCGCCCGAACCGGCGCCGATGACGAAGAGGTCGTAGTCGTAGTCGGCCATAGGTCGGATTCCGTTCAGCGGCAGGCATCGGCATTTAAGCCACGCCGCGCGAAATCCAAGAGGCTGTTGGGAAGCTAGGGAAAGACGATGGTGGGTGATGTAGGGTTCGAACCTACGACCCGCTGATTAAGAGTCAGCTGCTCTACCAACTGAGCTAATCACCCGACCGATCGTCTGCGTCTTCGGGGGCGAGGCCTTGCCGAAGGGCGCTCCTACTACCCAGAGGTTCGGGGGTTGGCAAGCGCTTTCGCAAACTTTCTGCGACGGAGTATGGTCCCCGTGGAATCAGTCGCGGCAAGCGGCGGGGGAGCAAACATCATGGCCTTCTGGAACCGGCGTCGATCAATCGACACCATGATGGCGCCGCACGACGGACCGCGGCTGAAGCCGACGTTGAGCTGGCCACACCTGCTGGCCCTGGGCGTGGGGGCCATCGTCGGCACCGGCATCCTGACGCTGATCGGGGTCGGGGCGGGGTTGGCGGGCCCGGCCGTGTTGATCAGCTTTGGCCTTGCGGGACTGGTCTGCGCCTGCGCGGCTCTTGCCTATGCCGAGCTGTCGACGATGATGCCGACGGCGGGCAGCGCCTACACCTATTCCTACGCCGTGTTGGGCGAGCTGATCGCCTGGGTCGTGGGGTGGAGCCTGATCCTGGAATATTCGCTGGTCGTCAGCGCCGTGGCGGTGGGCTGGTCCGGCTATGCGGTCGGTTTCCTGAGCGGGCTGGGGACCGATCTGCCGACGGCGCTGGTCGCCGGACCGCATGGGGGGGGCATCATCAACCTGCCGGCCGTGGCCATCATCGGGGTGGTGACGGGCCTGCTTCTGCTGGGCACCAAGGAGAGCGCGACGCTTAACGCAGTGCTGGTCCTGATCAAGATCGCGGCCTTGGTGGTGTTCGTCGCCATCGCCCTGCCGGCGTTCAAGCCCGAGCATTTCACGCCCTTCATGCCCAACGGCTTCGGTGCGCCCTTCGTCCAGACCGGGGTGATGGCGGCGGCGGCGATCATCTTCTTCGCCTTCTATGGGTTCGACGCCATTTCGACGGCGGCGGAAGAGACGAAGAAGCCCGAGCGCGACCTGGCCATCGGCATCGTCGGTTCGATGTTGGTCTGCACAGCGCTGTATCTGGTAGTGGCGGCCGCTGCTATCGGCGCGCGGCCGGTCGCGACCTTCGCCAGCAGCCCCGAGCCGCTGGCCCTGATCCTTCGCGAGATGGGGCAGGGGACGGCGGCCCAGTGGATTGCGGCGGCGGCGGTGATCGCCCTTCCGACCGTGCTGCTGGCCTTCCTGTTCGGCCAGAGCCGCATCTTCCTAGGCATGGCGCGCGACGGCCTGTTGCCGCGTCGCCTGGCCAAGGTGTCGAGCCGGGGCGTGCCGGCGGTGGTGACGGTGTTCACCGCCGTCGTCGTGGCGATCCTGGCGGGTCTGCTGCCGCTGGACGAACTGGCGTCGCTGGCCAACGCCGGGACGCTGGCGGCCTTCTGCTCGGTCGGTGTTTGCCTGATCGTGCTGCGTATCCGCGAGCCGGGTCGCAAGCGGGTGTTCAAGGCGCCGCTGTGGCCGGTGGTCGGAGCCATCAGCGTGATCGGCTGCCTGGTCTTCTTCTTGAGCCTGAAGCCGGTGACGCAGATCGGCTTCGTCGTCTGGAACGTGGTCGGCGTGGCGATCTATCTGCTCTGGTCGTCGCGGAACTCGCGCCTGGCCAAGGGCGAGGAGACGGCGGCCTGATGGCGTTGCGGGATCTGACGGGCGCCGTCGATTTCACCGTACTGAACGGCATGACGGGCGGGGACGACGCCATCAACGAGGAGGTGTTGGGCCTGTTCGTCAATCAGGCCGGCCTTTGGTCCGTCATGCTGGACCCCAAGGTCGAGGGCTGGCGCGACGGGGTCCATACGATCCGCGGCGCGGCGGCCGGCATCGGCGCGCGAGACCTGGCGATGATCTGCGCCGAGGCGGAAGCAGTGCATCAGAAGCTGGCCGCGCCGGCTGTGGAGCGGGTGCGCGATGCGCTGGAGGCGGCCTTGGCTGATGTCGCGGCCTATCGCCACGAAATCATGCTGAGAAGTCTCAAGACCTAGACGGGCTTGTCGCGTTCAGCTGCGCGTGCGGTCGTAGGTGGCGAACTCGTGGGCGATGCAGCGGTCGATCAGCAGACGCCAGACGGGTTCGGCGATGTCGGGCGACAAATTGTGCGCTTCCGCTGAGACCAGAACCTTGGCGACCACGTCGTCGATCCGGGCCTGGTCGAAGACGGCGTCGCGGTCGGGTTTGATGCGGGCGGCGGCGTCCATGTAGCGCTGACGCTCGGCCAGCAGGGCGACCAGGGCGCGGTCCAGCGCGTCGACGCCCTGGCGGACCTCGGCCATCGACTGGCATTCGGCGGGATCGACGCGCGCATCGACGGCGACAAGAGCAGGCTTTGACATGGGCGTGGGGTTAGCGGGTCAGGCCGCCCAAGCCAAGGCCGTCAACCAACGAAGGCCCGCTCCAGCACGTAGTCCGACGGTTCGGCGTTGGAGCCTTCCTTCAGCCCATAGGTCTCCAGCAGTTCGCCGGCTTCCTTGATCATGGCCATGGAGCCGCACAGCATGGCGCGGTCGCGGGCGGGGTCGAACCCTTCGGGCAGGCCCAGGTCCCGGAAGAAGTCGCCGGACTTGATGCGGTCGGTAATCCGGCCCGGCGTCTCGAACGCTTCGCGGGTGACCGTCGGATAGTAGGTCAGCTGGGCCTTGGCCTCGTCGCCGATCAGAGGATCGTCGTGGATCTCGCGGGTGAAGAAGTCGCGGTAGGCCAGGTCGGCGACGCTGCGGACCGTGTGGATCACATAGACATGGCCGAAGCGGGAATAGGTCTCTGGATCGCGCGCGACGCTGAGCCAGGGCGCCAGACCCGTTCCCGTGCCGATCAGGAACAGGCGCTCGCCGCCGGTCAAGGCGTCTAGCACCAGCGTGCCCGTCGGCTTCTTGCCCATCAGGACGGTGTCGCCGGGCTGGATTTTCTGCAGGCGCGAGGTCAGGGGGCCGTCGGCGACCTTGATCGAGAAGAACTCCAGCTCCTCGGCCCAGCAAGGGCTGGCGATGGAATAGGCGCGCAAAACAGGCTTTCCGCCGTCTTCGCCGGGCAGGCCGATCATCACAAACTCGCCCGAGCGGAAGCGGAAGTCCTCGGGCCGTTTGACGCCGAAGCTGAACAGGCTGTCGGTCCAGTGGCGCACCCACAGAACCTCCAGCTCGTTAAACGGACTGGCTTTCACGGGGGCGGGGGAGAGGGCGGCGTCTGTCATCGTGCGTCTCTCTAATCTGAGAACCCCTCGCAGGGAAGGACAAGCCTTTCACACGGCGACGACATTTCCTCGTGACGGCTTGCAGAAGCACCGCTAGCGTCCCGACCCATGCGCACCCTTCTTCTCGCCTCGACCATCCTCCTGTCCGCCAGTTCGGCGCTTGCGCAGGAGACGCCCTCCAACATCCTGACGCCCGAGCGGGTGTTTTCCAGCCCCAGCCTGAATGGTCCGGTGGCCAAGGGCGTCAGCCTGTCGCCTGACGGCCAGTTGGTCGCCTTCCTGCGCTCGCGCGAGGACAATGTGGACGTGCAGGACCTGTGGGCGGCGCCGACGGGTGAGGGCGAACCCTACAAGCTGATCGACGCACGGGCGCTGGTGCCCGACGCTGGCGAACTGTCGGAGGCCGAAAAGGCCCGGCGCGAGCGGATGCGGATCAGCGCGCGCGGCGTGGTCGAATATTCGTGGGACCAGCAGGGCCGCTACATCCTGGCGCCGCTTGAAGGCGACATCTTCCTGGCGAACCGGGCGGACGGCAAGGTGCGCCGCCTGACCGAGACGCCGGCTGACGAGATCGACGCCAAGGTGTCGCCCAAGGGCAGCTACGTTTCCTATGTCCGCGATCAGAATCTGGTCGTCTATGATCTGGCGAGCGGCAAGGAGACGCCGATCACCGACGACGGCGCGGGCCTGATCACCTGGGCCACGGCCGAGTTCATCGCCCAGGAGGAGATGGATCGCGACACCGGATACTGGTGGAGCCCCGACGAGCGCTACATCGCCATGACGCGCGTGGACGAAAGCCCGGTCGATATCGTGCCGCGCTTCGAGATCACCGGCGGCGGCGCGACGATGGTGGAGCAGCGCTATCCTCGCGCGGGCCGACCCAATGCGGTGGTCGAACTTTATGTGCGCGACCTGCAGGGCGGGGGACGGGTCAAGGTGGACCTGGGATCCAACACCGACATCTATCTGGCGCGGGTGAACTGGTCCGGCGACGGCAAGACCCTGTATGTCCAACGCCAGTCGCGCGACCAGAAGACACTGGACCTGCTGAGCGTCGATCCGACGACCGGCGCGTCACGCGTGATCCTGAGCCAGAAGGCGCAGGCCTGGGTCGATCTGAACGACGACTTCCGCGTCCTGTCTGACGGCCGGTTCATCTGGTCCAATGAGGATTCGGGTTGGCGGCACCTTTATCTGTACGACCGCAACGGGCAACGCCTGCGGGCCATCACGCGCGGCGACTATCCGGTCAAACATTTGGACGGCGTCAACGAGCAGACCGGCGATGTCTATTTCACCGCCTCGATGCGCGACGGCAAAGAGCTGCCGATCGAGCAGCAGATGTTCCGCGCCAATCTGAACCGCACGGTCGATCCGGTTGCGGTGACGCCGGGCGGCGGCTGGTGGACGGTGTCGGTTAACGGGCCGGCGACGGCCTATGTCGGCAACTATTCGGACCCGGCGACCCCGACGCAGTCGGCGCTTTACCGCATCGACGGCACGCGCGTGCGCTGGATCGAAGAGAACAAGCTCGACGCCAGCCATCCGTTCGCCCCTTACGTCTCGCGCCTGCGCACGCCTGAGTTCGGCACGATGCAGAGCCATGGTCAGACCCTGGTGTGGCGCATGACCACGCCGCCGGACTTCGATCCGTCCAAGAAGTATCCGGTGGTGATGCAGGTCTACGGCGGCCCCGGCACCGGGGCAGGCGTGCAGAAGAGCTGGCAGCCGCTGACCAACCAACTGCTGACCGAGGCGGGCTACATCGTCTTCCGCGTCGACAATCGCGGCGAGGGTGACCGGTCGCAGGCGTTCGAGACCAGCATCTATCGCCGTCTGGGCATTCCGGCGGTCGAGGATCAGGCCCAGGCCGCGCAATGGCTGAAGACCCTGCCTTACGTCGATGCCGACCATATCGCGGTGATGGGCTGGAGCTTCGGCGGCTTCCTCAGCCTGCTGACCCTGACCGACAAGGACGCCGGCCTAGCCTCGGCCCTGGCGGGCGCGGCGCCGACGGAATGGAGCCTGTACGACACCCACTATACCGAACGGTACATGTCCACGCCCCAGGCCAATCCGGAGGGCTATGCCGCCACCGACGTCCTGCCGCGGCTGGATGACATGACGGGGCGGTTGCTGCTGCTGCATGGGATGGCCGACGACAACGTCATCTTCGGCAATGCGACGCGCGTCATCGACGCCTTGCAGGCCAAGAGCGTGCCGTTCGAGATGATGCTCTATCCCGGCCAGCGGCACGGTGTCCGCGGCGATCCGAGGCAACTGCAACAATGGCGCACCTATCTCGACTTCCTGGACCGCACGATCGGCAAACGGGCCGACCCCAAGGCCGACTGATTCTGGCGGCTGCGGTCGCGCTGGCCCTTGCGGGCTGCGCGACCGGGCAGGGCGCCTATCCTTCTGCATCCGCCGTGGTCGCGGCGGGGCGGGCCAACGACAGCGCCCATTCGGTGCTGGTCTGGACCGCGACATCACCCAGCCGGGGCGTGTCTGCGATTTCCGGCATGCCGATCCTGCTGAAGGACAATATCGAGACGGCAGACATGCCGACCACCGCCGGATCGTTGGCGCTGGCGAACAATGCGCCGGGACGGGACGCGCCGCTGGTCGCGCGACTGCGCGCCGCAGGAGCCGTGATCGTCGGCAAGACCAATCTGTCGGAATGGGCCAATATCCGGTCGTCGGACTCGATCAGCGGCTGGAGCGCGGTCGGCGGCCAGACGCTGAACCCCTACGATCCCGCGCGCACGCCTTGTGGGTCGTCGTCCGGCAGCGGGGCGGCGGTGGCGCTGGGGCTGACGCCCGTCGCCATCGGAACGGAGACGGACGGGTCGATCACCTGCCCGGCGTCGGTCAACGGCGTGGTCGGGTTCAAGCCGACCGTCGGCCTGGTCTCGCGCTCCCACATCGTGCCGATCAGCCATTCGCAGGACACGGCCGGGCCGCTGGCGACGACCGTCAGGGATGCGGCCAGGGTGCTGACGGTCATCGCCGGGTCCGATCCGGCCGATCCGGCGACGGTCGAGGCCGATGCGCGCAAGGTCGATTACGCCGCCGGGCTGGACGCCAACGCGCTGCGCGGCGCGCGGATCGGGGTGATGCGGTTCCTGAAAGGCTACTCGCCCGAAACCCAGGCGGTGTTCGAGCAGAACCTGAAGGCCTTGCGCGATGCCGGCGCTGTCTTGGTCGATCTGCCCGATGGACCGGACGGCCGGATCATAGGCGCGGCCGAGTTCAAGGTGCTGCTCTATGAGCTGAAGCACGATCTGAACGCCTATCTGGCCTCGACCGATCCGCAGCAGGTCCGCACCCGCACCCTGGCCGACGTCATCGCCTTCAACGCCGCCGAACCGCGCGAGACGGTGCTGTTCGGTCAGGACATCTTCGAGCGCGCCCAGGCGATGGGCGATTTGACGGACGCTGACTATCTTGAGGCGCGCGCAAACTCGCTCAGACTGGCGGGGCCGGAGGGCATCGATCGACTGATGAGGGAGAATGGCGTGATCGCCCTGATCGCGCCCACCACGTCGCGCGCCTGGACCAACGATCCCAAGGACGACGACGATATGCAGGGATCGGCCAGCCGACTGGCCGCCGTCGCCGGCTATCCGCACCTGACCGTGCCGATGGGCTTTGATCGGGGAATGCCCGTGGGAATCAGCTTCCTCGGCGGGAAGTGGGACGATGCGCGCATCCTTTCGCTGGGTTACGCCTTCGAACAGGTGACCCAGGCCAGACGGCCGCCGCCTGGCGTTCGACGCTGACATCCCTTGGGGCGACCGCTGAGAGTGCGGCATGTGCAGATTTAGCCTCAACGTCATGTCGACGATCGCGGCATGAGCGACCTTGTCGCCAATATCGTTGGCTCAGCGGCTGCGATCTGCTCAATCACCAGCTTCGCGCCTCAGGCGGCCAAGATCTGGAAGGAGCGCGACGCGTCGTCGGTCAGCTTGAAGACCTATTCCCTGACCGTGACCTGTTTCGTGCTTTGGGTCGTCTATGGGATCATGACGAAGGCCTGGCCTGTCACGGTCGCCAATGCATGCGCCCTGGTGATGGCGTCCGGCGTGCTGGTGATGAAGTGGCGGTTCCGCGACGGCGATCCCGACAAATAAGGGTTTGATCCTGATCAAGGCGCGCTGGCGCGATAGGGCTCAGAACGGCGGCAGAGGAGATTTCCAATGCCGCAATCCGCTGTTCCCTTCGTCGCCGCTATCGTGACGGCGTTCGCCTTCTTCATGGTCGCGCTAGGCGCAGCCAGCCTGTATTCCAGATCCGCTGACGAGAAGTGACGGAGCTTTCCCCGACGTGATCTTGGCGCCCCCGCCGATGCGGGCTAACCCGTAGTTCACAACGTCCAACAGGGAGACGCCCCCAATGCCCGATCTCGCACAAGTCACCGAACACATCCGCGGCGCCGTCGGCGACAACTCCGGCCTCGGCAAGACCGTCAAGCTCGACCTCGGCGACGAGGGCAAGATCTACATCGACGGCGCCTCCACGCCGAACACGGTGACGAACGAGGACAAGCCCGCCGACGCCACCGTCTCGATGAAGTGGGATGACTTCATGGCCCTGTCGGAAGGCAAGCTGGACCCGATGATGGCCTTCATGCAGGGCAAGCTGAAAATCGCCGGCGACATGATGATCGCCCAGAAGCTGGCTCCGCTGCTGAAGCGCTGATGCCGGTCTGAACGACCAGTTATGGCGGCGCGGCTCCCGACCAGGGGCCGCGCCGTTTTCGTATCGAGCGTCCGGCAGAGGCGCGAACGGGAAAGAGGAAACGACATGGACTTCAAACATTCCGACCGCGCCCTGGATTGGCACGCCCGCGTCCGTCGCTTCCTGGACGAGCAGGTCATCCCGCGCGAAGCTGAATATTTCGCCCAGGTGCGCGAAGATACGAACCGTCAGCCGCCGGTCATGGAGACGATGAAGGCGGCCGCGAAGGAGGCCGGGCTGTGGAACATGTTCCTGCCCGGCGAACACGGGGCGGGTCTGACAAATCTGGAATACGCGCTGCTGGCCGAGATGATGGGGCGGCATCTGTGGTCGGCCGAGGTGTTCAACTGCAACGCCCCCGACACCGGCAATATGGAGGTGCTCCATATGTACGGGAACGCCGAACAGCAGGCGCGCTGGCTGAAGCCCCTGATGGCCGGCGAAATCCGCTCCGCCTTCCTGATGACCGAGCCGGAGGTCGCGTCGTCCGACGCCACCAACATCCAGACGCGGATCGAACGCGACGGGGATCACTATGTCATCAATGGTCGCAAATGGTGGTCGACCAATATGGGGCATCCAAATCTGGCCGTGACCATCGTCATGGGCAAAACCGACCCGGACGCCGCGTCCCACGCCCAGCAGTCGCAGATCATCGTGCCGGCCGACACGCCCGGTTTCCGCGTGGAGCGCATGCTGTCGGTATTCGGCTACGATGAAAAGCCGATCGGCCATGCCGAGGTGGTGCTGGAGAATGTGCGAGTGCCGGTCGAGAACCTGATCGCCGGCGAGGGGCGGGGGTTCGAGATCGCGCAAGGGCGGCTTGGTCCAGGCCGTATCCACCACTGCATGCGCACCATCGGCGCGGCTGAACGGGCGCTGGAGCTGATGGTGACGCGGTTGCTGAACCGGACGGCGTTCAAGAAGCAACTGGCCGAACACTCGATCTGGGAGCAGCGCGTCGCCGAGGCCCGCACCAACATCGAGATGTGCCGCCTGCTGGTGCTGAAGGCCGCTTGGATGATGGATCAGGCGGGGGCTAAGAACGCGCGTTCCGAGATCGCCCAGATTAAGGTCGCCGCGCCGAGGATGGCTTTGCAGATCATCGACGACGCCATTCAGGCGTTCGGCGGCGCCGGTGTCTCGGGCGACACGCCTTTGGCCGAGCTTTACGCGGGTGTCCGCACCTTGCGCATCGCCGACGGCCCGGACGAGGTCCACAATCGCACCATCGCGCGGTTGGAATACGCCAAACATGGCGGGCGACCGATGCGCTAATGGGCGATCCCGAACGGCAAGTGTCTGGGAACCTTGGCCTTGTTGGTGCGTTTTTTCGGCACTGACAAGGCGCTGGGGCTGGTGTCGGACGGGACAGCTGACATGAATGCGCGCTCCGAGCCCGACCCGCGGGTTGCGTCAGACGTGGCGCGGTTCAAGGCCGTTCGCGCGCGCATGATCGCTCTGGCTGAAGGTTTGTCTGCCGAGGATCTGTCAGCTCAGTCGATGGCGGATTGCAGCCCAGGGAAATGGCATCTGGCGCACACCAGCTGGTTTTTCGAGGCGATGATCCTGTCGTCCGATCCCGGATACCAGCCCGTCGATCCGCGTTTTCAGCAGCTGTTCAACTCCTACTATGAGGCTTTGGGCGAGCGGGTCAGGCGGGACCAGCGCGGGTTGATGACCCGCCCGTCCGTCGATGAGGTCCTGGCCTATCGCCGAGAGATCGACCGCCGCATGGTCGCCTGGCTGGCGCAGGGCGAGACCAGCGGCCATCAACGCTATCTGTTCGAGCTGGGCTTGCACCACGACCAGCAGCATCAGGAGCTTTTCCTGATGGATATGTTGAACCTGATGTCGCGCTCTCCGCTCGACCCCGCCGCCTATGAGATCGAGCCCAGAGCCGAGACGCTCCAGATCAGGCGCGGTGGAACGGTGGCGTTCGACGGCGGTCTGGTGACGATCGGCCACGACCGATCGGGCTTCGCCTTTGACAATGAGGGGCCTGCGCACCGTGTCTGGCTGGAGCCGTTCGCTCTGGCTGCGGATCTGGTGACGAACGGCGACTGGATCGCCTTCATCCAGGATGGCGGCTATTCGCGTTCCGACCTGTGGCTGTCTGACGGCTGGGCGACGGTCAAGGCTGAGGGCTGGACCGCGCCGCTGTATTGGCGTTTGGCTAATGGCGCCTGGACCGTAATGGGTCTGACGGGGCGTAAACCTGTCGATCCTACTGCGCCGGTTCGCCACATCAGCTTTTATGAGGCCGACGCCTTTGCCCGTTGGGCCGGCAAGCGACTGCCGTCCGAGGCGGAATGGGAACATGCCGCCGCCTCTTCGCCTGATGCGTTCTCGAACCTGGCTGGCGAAGTGTGGCAGTGGACGTCCAGCGCCTATGCACCCTATCCCGGTTTTCAGCCGACGCCGGGCACCGCCGCCGAATACAACGGCAAGTTCATGGCCAATCAGATGGTGCTGCGAGGCGGATCTTTCGCCACGCCGCCGGGCCATGACCGCATCACCTATCGCAACTTCTTCTATCCCCAACAGAGGTGGGCCTTCATGGGTTTGAGACTGGCTGAAGATCGGACCGTGGCGCGAGACGCCGCAGCGGACGACGCCCAAACCGCCGCCTTTCGAAAGGATATGATCGAAGGGCTGTCGCGTGCGCAAAAGGCCGTGCCGCCGAAGTGGTTCTATGACGCGGACGGGTCGCGCCTGTTCGAAGACATCACCGTGCTGCCCGAATACTATCCGACCCGGCAGGAAATGGCGCTGTTGCGCGATCGCGCAGCAGAGTTGACGGCCGACTTTGGCCCCGACGCGGTGCTGGTCGAATTCGGATCCGGCGCCAGCGAGAAGACGCGGATTTTGTTAGACGCCGCCACCGACCTCGGCGCCTACGTCCCCCTCGATATCAGCGAGAGCGCTCTGATGGACGCCGCCATTCGCGTCCGCGCTGACTATCCGACGCTGCGCGTGCAGCCGGTTCTGGGGGACTTTGAGCATTTGGCGCCACTGCCCGACGACCTGCCGTCGGGACGGCGAATCGGCTTCTTCCCCGGCTCGACCATCGGTAATCTGCAACCGGACGAGGCCGAGCAGTTCCTGGCGGCGGCGCGTCGGATGCTGGGCGAGGGGGCGTTGTTCATTCTGGGCGTCGATCTGGTCAAAGACCCTGCGATCCTGGTCGCCGCCTATGACGACAGCCAAGGCGTCACGGCGGCCTTCAATCGCAATGTTCTGATCCGCGCCAATCACGAGTTGGATGCTGATTTCGATGTGGACGCCTTTGTTCACCGCGCCGTGTGGAACCCGGACGCCTCGCGCATGGAAATGCATCTGCAAGCGATCGCGCCGACGACCGCGCGCATCGGAGATCGGACATTCCGCTTCGTGACCGGCGAGACGATCCACACCGAAAGCTCGCGCAAGTTCACGCCTGGATCGATCCAAGCCATGGCGGCCGCCTCCGGCTGGACGGTTGTCCGCATTGATACCTCTCCGGCGCCGAGCGTCGCCTTGGCAGTCCTGCGCGCCTGAGCCGAATGCGCGGCTGATCGCGGGCAAGAAAAAGGGCGGCGCATCGATTGATGGGCCGCCCTTGTTTGTATCGAGTTCCGCCGACTATTGCCCGTCGGCGGCGTCCGCGTCTTTCTTGGTTCCGTGCGACGCTTCTCCACCCTTGCGGCCCGCCTGTGCGGCGAGGCTGCGGTCTTGGGAGAAGCTGCGTTTTTCGCTGGGGACGCTTGCGCCCCCTTTGCGCGCGATTTCGCGCTGACGTTCGGGATCCATGGAGGCGAAACCTCGCTTGGAAACGCCGGAGGGGCGTGTGGGTTGGCTGTCCATCGTGTTCCTTTCAGTGCTGCCGTTGCGCTTGCTGAAGTGAACCCAGTGACTCGGTGACGGTTCCGTCGGGAACTCCGTTTTACTGTCACGATCCTCAAGGGCTCGTGAGTTTGACTTTACCCAGCACCGTAAGGTCGCGAATCACCTTCGCCGCCAACATCCGGTTCCATCGGCGGAACTTCATCGGGCGTGTCTGAAGGCTGTATTTCCGGCTGCTGCGCCGGCTCAGGCTGGATCTCGGGTTGCGGCGTGGTCGGAGTGGGTTCGATATAGGTCATGAGCGGCTCCTTGTGCGATCAACCAACGCACCCTGATCGCCCGCATTCAAAAAGGAACCATGAGTCGCAACACCGGTTTGTTCAGCGAACCACGGAGATCGAGATGACCAACACCCCGATAGGCGCGACATCACCCGACGACATCGTCCTGGAGGACGATGATCTGACCCAACGTCTGGACCGACAGGCCGACGCAATTCTCGCCCAAGGCGAGGGCCGCAGCTTTGGCAAGACCACTTCAGTCCGTCAGGCCGTCAGAGAAGATGCGGGCCTGGTGCGTGAGAAGATTTCCGGACGCGTTCATCGCGTGCAGGAAGACATTCAGGACAATCCGATGAAGGCGACGCTCTATGCACTGGGCATCGGCGTCATCATCGGCATGATCCTGCGCCGATAAACCACGCGATCAGCAGGCTCAGGCAGGCCCCGACGGCTCACGCTGGATCGGGGCCTGTCGCATTGCGGCGTCAGACACGAACGGATTGGTCCGTCGCTCTTCACCAAAGGTGGAGATCGACCCGTGGCCCGGCACAAAGGTGACGTCGTCGCCCAGCGGCCAAAGCTTTTCGATCACGGAGCGGATCAGTGCGGGCGGATCGCTCATCGGGAAGTCGGTGCGACCGACCGAACCCTTGAACAGAACGTCGCCGACCTGAGCGAATCGCGCCGCGCGATTGAAGAAGATGACGTGCCCGGGCGTATGGCCGGGGCAGTGACGCACCTCCCAGATCGTTTCCCCCAACGATACCGTGTCGCCATCCTCCAGCCAGCGGTCGGGCGTGAAGGGGCGGGCGTCGGGCAGGCCGTACATCCGGCCGCTCTCCACGATTCGGTCGATCCAGAACTGGTCGGCCTTCTGAGGGCCGGTGATCTGGGCGCCGGTCTTCTCCTGCATTTCGGCCGCGCCGCCCGCGTGATCCAGATGGCCGTGGGTGATCCAGATCTGATCCAGCGTCAGGCCGCGTCGCGCAACCTCGCCCAGGACCGCATCGACCGAACCGCCGGGATCGATCACGGCGGCCTTGTTGGTGGCGGTGCACCAGACGGTCGTGCAGTTCTGTTGAAGCGGGGTGACGGGCGTGACGAAGACGCCGATGGGGGAGGCGGGTTGGCTCATTTGGTCAACATAGCCACGCAAAGGCCGCGAAACCACCGGCTCTGACTACGCCCGCGTTGACCTTTCGGGCCCTTCTCGACATAAGGGCGGGCTTCGAGGCGCCGCTCCACACGGGGCGGCCTTCTTGCTTTATCCATTCCGCGCCGGCCGTCTCGATGGCTCATGCGCCCCAGAGCGTCAGAATCCCGACCATGCAAGTCGTCGAAAAGTCGAACGAAGGCCTCAGCCGCGTGATCGCGGTCACCATTCCCGTCGCGGAGCTGAATGAAAAGCTCGAAGCCCGCGTCAAGGAAGTCGCCCCGCAGGTGAAGCTGAAGGGCTTCCGTCCGGGCAAGGTGCCGGTCGCCCACGTCAAGAAGACCTTCGGCCGTGAGTTCATGGGCGAGATCATCAACGCCGAGCTGAACGAAACCAGCCAGAAGGCGCTCGACGAGGCCAAGATCCGTCCCGCCGCGCCGGCCGAGATGAAGCTGACCTCGGACATGGACAAGGTCATCGCCGGTCAGGAAGACCTGGCCTATGAAATGTCGCTGGAAATCATGCCGGACTTCGAGCCGGTCGATCCCAAGACCCTGAAGCTGGAGCGCCCGACCTATGAAGCGTCTGACGCCGATCTGGACGAGGCCCTGACGGAACTGGCCGGTCAGGCCAAGACCTACGAAGACAAGAAGGGCAAGACCGTCAAGGCCGCCGAGGGCGACCAGCTGACGATCGACTTCCTGGGCAAGCTGGACGGCGAGCCCTTCGAAGGCGGCGCCGCCGAGGACGCGGACCTGGTAATCGGCTCGGGCCGCTTCATCCCCGGTTTCGAAGAGCAACTGACGGGCGCCAAGGTCGGCGAAGAGAAGACCATCGAGGTCACCTTCCCCGAGAACTATCAAGCCGCCCATCTGGCCGGCAAGAAGGCCACCTTCGACATCAAGGTGAAGGCCATCAAGGCGGAAGCCGAATCCAAGATCGACGACGATTTCGCCACCCGCATCGGTCTGGAGTCGCTGGACAAGCTGAAGGAACTGCTGAAGTCCAACCTGGACCAGCAGTACGCCGGCGCGGCCCGTTTCAAGCTGAAGCGCGCCCTGCTGGACCAGCTGGACGAGGCTCACGACTTCCCGCTGCCGCCGAAGATGGTGGACGCCGAGTTCGACGGCATCTGGCAGCAGGTCGAGGCCGACAAGACCGCTGGTCGTCTGCCGGAAGAAGACGCCGCCAAGTCGGATGAAGATCTGAAGGCTGAATACCGCAAGATCGCCGAACGCCGCGTTCGTCTGGGCCTGGTGCTGGCCGAAATCGGTCGCGCCAACAACGTCCAGGTCACCGACCAGGAACTGAACGCCGCCATCCTGCAGGAAGCCCGCAACTATCCGGGCCAGGAACAGGCCGTCCTGAACTTCTACCGCCAGAACCCCAACGCCGCCGCCCAGATGCGCGCGCCTATCTACGAAGAGAAGGTCGTCGACCTGATCGTGGGCGTCGCCGACGTGACCGACAAGCCGATCACCAAGGAAGAGCTGCTGAAGGAAGACGAAGACGAGGGCTGATTTTCCGCTCGATTACACGACCGTAACTGGCGGTTGTAGCGTCTGGATTGTAAGTCGAATGGGTCCGCAATGCGGGCCCATTTTGCTTTTCAGGTATGTCGTCAATGTCATTTTCCGCTGTCGCTCTCGCCGCCCTCATTACCGCAGGCGCGCAGGCGCAGGATCCGGGACAGCCGCCCCCGACAGATCTGGAGGAGATCACGGTCGAGGGTCAGTCGCCGCGGCAGGCTGCGCGCCAGTTTGTCCAGCGTGTTGCGACCGCGCCTGCCGGCGCGCGGCTTGGACGATGGAATACGCCGGTGTGCGTCAGCGTCGCCGGATTGAAGGCGCCCTATGGTCAGATGCTTGCGGATCGCATCGGCGAAATCGCTCATGATCTTGAAATTCGAGTGGGCGAGCCTGGCTGCTCGGCCAATGTGCTCATAATCGCCACAGAGGATGGTCCCAGCGTCGCATCGGCGCTGGTGGAAGGTTGGCGTCGTCGCTTCCGTCCTCCAATCGACAACACAAACATGGGTTTGGCGGCGCTGGAACGGTTCAAAACCAGCGATGCGCCAGTGCGATGGTGGCACATTTCCCTGCCGGTCTCAGCAGACACGGGCCAATTGGCGGCCCGTGTCGCCGGTGAAGAGCCGCCTTCGATTGGATCGCGGAACATCAGCCGCATGAGGTCGCCACTGCGTTACGACCTGAACTCTGCGACCGTCGTCATTGATATGACCAAGGCCAGTGGCGTGCTTTTGCCGGCTTTGATGGACTACGCCGCGATGGTCGTCCTGGCCCAGGTCGATCCCCGCGCCGAATACTCCGATCAGCCCACTGTGCTGAATTTATTCGGTGATCCCCAGAACGTGATCGGCCTCACGGACTGGGACCGCGCCTATCTGCAAGCACTATATGAAGCGGAGCCCGATCGCGCATCCGCTGCTGCTCAGGAGGCGGCCGTCGCGGAACGACTACAGAAAGGACGTCGTGCAGCGGCGAACCAGCAAGACGCGCAGTCCGATTGAACCCGGCGTCTTGCGCAGGGTGTCATCGAACGCGATATGCAGCATAACCGGCTGACGACGCTGAATCGTCGCCACTGCATCCGAGAAGGCTAAATGCGCGATCCGATCGAACTGATGAACATGAACCTGGTGCCGATGGTGGTGGAGCAATCCAGCCGCGGCGAGCGCTCCTTCGACATCTTCTCGCGTCTGCTGCGCGAGCGGATCATCTTCCTGACGGGACCGTTCGAGGACGGGATGGCGTCGCTGATCTGCGCCCAGCTGCTGTTCTTGGAATCGGAGAATCCGAAGAAGGAGATCAGCATGTATATCAACAGCCCCGGCGGTCAGGTGACCTCGGCGCTCGCGATCTATGACACCATGCAATACATCAAGAGCCCGGTTTCGACCGTGGTGATGGGTATGGCGGCGTCGGCTGGCTCGCTGATTCTGACGGCGGGCGCCGCTGGCCAGCGGATCGCCCTGCCGAATGCGCGAGTCATGGTGCACCAGCCCTCGGGCGGGTTCCGGGGTCAGGCGTCGGACATCGAACTCCATGCCGCCGACATCCGTTACACCAAGCGTCGTCTGAACGAGATTTACGTCCACCACACCGGTCGGACATATGAGGAGGTCGAAAAGACCCTGGATCGCGACCACTTCATGTCAGCCGAGGAAGCCAAGGCCTGGGGCATCGTTGACCATGTTTACGATCGCCGCGAGCAGGCTGACGCCGACGGCGTGAAGACGCCCGGCAACTAAGACTGCTGTCGAAAGACGAAAGGGCGCGCCCGTTGCGGCGCGCCCTTTTCATTTTGTGCTATCGGAACCGTCATGCAGTTCACACGAGATCAAAGCGGCACGGTCGATGTCGATGGCGAAAGCTACGTCTGGGAGCTTCGTCGCCAACCTCAGCCCAAGGGCGGCAACATGTGGGAGGGCATGGCTGTGTCCCTTCGCCACGCGGACTTCAAGCGTGAAGCCATCGTCCAATTTCCACCGCCGCTTCGGCCCAACGGACGACCGGATGTGGAGAAGCAGCGCGTCAACGTCGACGCTGTCCGCACCGCTATCGCCTCAGCGATCGAGGCCGGCTGGGATCCGGCTTCGCGCGGCAAGGCGATGGTGTTCGATGTGGACGCCGACGGGAACTGAGCCTCAGGGCTTCTGATGGAAGACCCGGAAACCCGGCTGCTGCGCCATCGCCAGCATCTCGGTGTCACCCGAGGTGTCGCCATAGGCGGCAGTCAGGGTCATGTTCTCGCCATAGGCCGCCTTCAACCGCCGCACCTTCTCCTCACCCCGACAGTTGGGGCCGGCAAAGTCGCCGGTGATTCGATCGTTGGCGTCAAAGACGAACTCGGTGCCCAGCAGGGCCTCGGCCCCCAGTTTGCGGGCGAACGGCGCGACGGTCGTCGTAGGAGACGCGGTCACGATGACGCGGTGCGCGCCGCGTTGGCCCCAGTCGTTCCACACTTCAAGCGCATCGGGTCGCATGAACCGCGGCCAGATCTCTTCGGCGAAGGCTGCGGCTTCCACTTCCAATGTCTGACGGCTCACGCCAAGCAGGAACTCCCTGACGGAGGCCGCTTTGATCCGGCCGCGGTCGCGATCCTTGGCGTAGGCAGCCAGCGCGGGGGCCAGCTTGACCAACCCCAGGGCCCAAGCGCCCGGACCGGAGCGCCAGCGCAGGAACTCGGTAAAGCTGTCCCGAATCGTCAGCGTGCCGTCGAAATCAAAGGCGACGATGGCAGGTCCATTCCCCGTGGACTGGCGTATTTCCTGCACAATACCCATGTCAGACATTCGCCTTGATCCCCGTCGACACTGATCCATCCACGCACTGCAACAATCCCTTGCCGCCTTCGGGGTTGTTCCGGAACGTGTGATGGGTGATTGTCATTTTTTGAAGACCTTCGCATCCAGAGTGCTGGAATCAATGTGAGGGAAGCGCGTTTCGGGCCATTTCGGTCCGCCCCGCGGGAGTGAGATAAGGGTCTATGACCAAAGCAGCCGGCACCGACGCCAAAAGCACCCTCTACTGCTCGTTCTGCGGAAAGAGCCAGCACGAGGTCCGCAAGCTCATCGCGGGCCCGACCGTCTTCATCTGCGATGAATGCGTCGAACTGTGCATGGACATCATCCGCGAAGAGCACAAGATCGGCTTCAAGAAGACGACCGACGGCGTGCCCACGCCCAAGGAAATCCGCGACGTGCTGGACGACTATGTCATCGGCCAGGCGCATGCCAAGAAGGTGCTCTCGGTCGCCGTCCACAACCACTACAAGCGCCTGAACCACGCGACAAAGAACAACGACGTCGAACTGGCCAAGTCGAACATCATGCTGATTGGCCCGACCGGCTCGGGCAAGACGCTGCTGGCCCAGACGCTGGCGCGCATCATCGACGTGCCCTTCACCATGGCCGACGCCACGACCCTGACCGAGGCCGGCTATGTGGGCGAGGATGTCGAGAACATCATCCTGAAGCTGCTGCAGGCGTCGGACTACAACGTCGAGCGGGCCCAGCGCGGCATCGTCTACATCGACGAAATCGACAAGATTTCACGCAAGTCGGACAACCCGTCGATCACCCGCGACGTGTCAGGCGAAGGCGTGCAGCAGGCCCTGCTGAAGATCATGGAAGGCACCGTCGCCTCCGTGCCGCCGCAAGGCGGTCGCAAGCATCCGCAGCAAGAGTTCCTGCAAGTCGACACCGCCAACATCCTGTTCATCGTCGGCGGCGCCTTCGCCGGCCTGGAGAAGGTGATTTCCGCACGTGGCGCGGGCGCCTCGATCGGCTTCGGCGCCCAGGTCAAGGAGATCGACGAACGTCGCACGGGCGACATCCTGAAGGGTGTCGAGCCTGACGACCTGATGCGGTTCGGTCTGATCCCCGAGTTCATCGGCCGTCTGCCGGTGCTGGCGACGCTGGAAGACCTGGACGAGACGGCGCTGGTCACAATTTTGACCGAGCCGAAGAACGCTCTTGTTAAACAGTACAAGCGTCTGTTCGAGATGGAGAACGCCGAACTGACCTTCACCGACGACGCCCTGATCGCCGTCGCCAAGAAGGCCATCACGCGCAAGACCGGCGCGCGCGGCCTGCGCTCGATTCTCGAAGGCATTTTGCTGGAAACCATGTTCGAACTGCCGACTTTCGAAGGCGTCGAAGAGGTGGTGGTCAATGCGGAAGTCATCGACGGCAAGGCCCAGCCCCTGCTGATCTACTCGGAAGCCTCCAAGAAAAAGGCCGACGGCGCCGCCTGAGCCGACGAAAAATCCTGAACTGATGAAGGCCGGAGCGTTCTTGCTCCGGCCTTTTTCGTGCTAGCTCGCTGTTCTCGAACCTATTTGATCGGCGTATCGATCAGCACGGCCGGCGTCACCGGCTGACCTGTGGCCTGAGCGACGAGTTCGGCTGTGCGGGTTTCGATCACGGCTTCCAGGCGAGCCAGGAACTCGTCCTTGGGCAGGCCGACGGGGATCGGGTCGAGGAACTCCAGCGTCGCTGTGCCGGGGTGTTTTTCGTACTTTTCTTCGGGCCAGAAGAGGCCGAGGTTGGTGGCCAAGGGCACGACGGGCACTTCGAAGTCGCGATACATGTGCCAGACGCCGGAGCGGTATTTGAACTTCTTGCCGACGGGCGCGAGGTGTCCCTCGGGATAGATCAGGATCTTGCGGTTCTCAGCGCGGGCCTCGGCGGCGCGCATGGCCAGGGCCTTGCGGGCTTCGTGGCCGCCGCAGGAGTTGACGACGATGGCGCCCAGCTTCTTCAGCACGCCGCCCAGCAGAGGAAACTTTTCCAGGTGATCGCCGGTGACGAAGGCGATGTCGTCGAACTGGTCATAAGTGGCAAAGCCGTCGCCCCAGCTTTGATGTTTTGAGGCGATGACGAAGGTGCCCTCCGGCAGCCGGTCCTTGCCGCGAACATCCAGCCTGATGCCGGCGAAAATCGCCATGGCCTGAACCATCCGCTTCACATAGCGGCGAATGACCCAACTCGCCGGGCCGCGACCGGGCGCCAGCGCCGCAAAGGCGGCGGTCAGCCCATAACTGATCGACAGGATCCAATAGGCGACATTGAAGGCGAAGCTGCGCATGGATCGACTATGGCAGAAAGCTTGGCCTTGTCAGACCCTAAGCCGCCTTTTCGAGCGATGATGCCGGCGTGACGCAGTTTCGGCCCGCACGCTTGGATTCGTACAGGGCGGCGTCGGCGCGTTCCAGCAGGCTGGCGGCGGTTTCGCCCTTTTGGCGCTGGGCGAAGCCAGCAGAAACCGTGACTGAGCCCAGGTCGTCATTGGTCGAACGACGGCGCAGTGCGCGTGAAGCCACGTCGTTGCGGATGCTCTCCAGCGCCGCCATCACGACGCCGGCGCCTTCACCAGGGAAGATGATGGCGAACTCTTCGCCGCCGAACCGAGCGGCGAATCGGGTCTTGCCGCAGATGTTGGACAGGACGGTTGAGACATAGCGCAGCACTTGGTCGCCCGTCTGATGGCCCCAGGTGTCGTTGAACCGTTTGAAATGGTCGATGTCCAGGATGGCCAGGCTGAGCGGCGCGCCATCATCCTCGGCGCAGGCGGCCTCAAGCCGTTCATCGAAGGCCTTGCGGTTGGCCAGATTGGTCAGGGCGTCGGTCATGGCGTCGCGGCGCACCTGTTCCAGGTTTTCGCGCAGGCGGATGACTTCCTTGTTGGATTTTTCCAGACGCTTTTCGAGGATCGCCGTTTCACGTCGCACGCGGTTCGTCGCGGTCGACAGGCCGCCGACCAGATCCTTCAGCGAAGACGGATCATCGACGGTCTCCATGCACTGCGAGGCGTCGGCGAGGGTTTCGCCATAGTCGTGCTGGGTCTTGTGCGCCATGGCGATGGCGCTGGCGACGCTGGCCAGTTCGCGGTCCAGCACGGCGCCGACGTCGCGGATCTGATCCGGCAGGCGACCGCGCGGGAGGAACTCGGCGGCCAGCATTTCGGACGTCTTGTCAGTGATGACGGCGGACTGCGCCAGAAGACGGCGTATTTCCTGGGCCAGGGGGCCGTCGGGGTCGCTGATGTAATGCAGCCAAAGCTCGAAGTTCAGCGGTGTGGGCCAGACGCCGGCTTTTTCCATTTCGCCGATGACGTTGCGCGCCAAAGCATAGGCTTGAGGAGCTCTTAGCGCCGTCTCGACCTTTTTCGACATTCTTGTTCCCCTAAGCTCCTGTTCTGGAGCTGTATCGGGGCGCACACTACGGGATGTTCCGTAATGCAGGGTAAACGACGCGGCGTTTCACCGCGCCGTTGTGTACGAATTCAGGCGCGGATAACGACGGGCCGACGCAGGAACGCAGGGATGTCGTCGCCGAAGCCACGTACGCCCTGACGCTGAGTGTCGCCCTTGTCAGCCTTGCGATCACCGCGGCGATCGGATTGCAGCAGATGCGGCTCGCGGTCTGCGCGCTCGGCACGCGGGGCGCGGGCCGTTTCGACGGGCTCGACGGTCGGCTCCGCTTCGATTGCGGCGGCGACGGGAGCCACAACTTCGACCGGCGTCTCGGGGCGGGCCTTGCGGCGGCTGCGGCTGCGGGGCGCCTCGGCCTCCTGAGACGAAGGCACGGCGGTGACGGGGGCGATGTCGACAGGCTCGGCGGACGGGGTGGGCGCGCTGCTGGTGCGCGACCGGCTGCGACCGCGTTCGCCCGAGCGTTTGTCGTCGCGGCGTGGGCCGTCCTTGATAGCGGCGAAATCGATGCCGTCCAGAACCAGCTCTTCCGGGTCCTTCTTGATCAGCTTCAGGACCTTATCCAGCGACTTGTCGTCGGCCGGGGTCACGATCATGAAAGCCTGGCCCAGCTTGCCGGCGCGGCCGGTGCGGCCGATGCGGTGGACGTAGTCGTCGGCGTGGTGCGAGACGTCATAGTTGAAGACGTGGCTGACGTCCGGGATATCCAGTCCGCGCGCGGCGACATCTGACGCCACCAAAATCTTGAGCGCGCCCGAGCGGAAGTCCGCCAAAGTTTTCATCCGGTGCGACTGATCCAGGTCGCCATGGATCGGCGCGGCGTCGAAGCCGTGGGTCTTTAGCGACTTTGCGACGATATCGACTTCCGACTTGCGATTGCAGAAGACGATGCCGTTGCGCACGTCCTCACGGCCGACCAGGGCTCGCAGGGCGGTCCGCTTGGCCTTGGGGTCCGAGGTCGGGATACGGACGATATATTGGGTGATGGTGTCGGCGGTCATCGCCGGACGCGAGGCCTCGATCCGGGTCGGATCCTTGAGGAAGGCGGTCGTCAGGCGCGTGATCTCCGGCGGCATGGTGGCCGAGAAGAACAGGGTCTGGCGGCGCGGCGGTGTCAGTTTGAAAATGCGCTCGATGTCGGGGATGAAGCCCATGTCCAGCATCCGGTCAGCTTCGTCGACGACCATGATCTCGACGCCGGTCAGCAGCATCTTGCCGCGTTCGAACAGATCCAGCAGGCGGCCGGGCGTGGCGATCAGGACGTCGACGCCCTTGTTCAGCGCCGCAACCTGGTCGCCCATGGAGACGCCGCCAATCAGCAGGACCCAGCTGAGCTTGGTGCCCTTGGCGTATTTGGCGAAGCTCTCGGCGACCTGGTCGGCCAGTTCGCGGGTCGGCGCCAGGACGATTGCGCGAGGCATACGGGCGCGGGCGCGGCCGGTGGACAGGCGATCGACCAGGGGCAGGGTGAAGGCGGCGGTCTTGCCGGTGCCGGTCTGGGCGATGCCGAGAACATCACGTCCGGCGAGGGCGACGGGGATCGCCTGTTCCTGAATGGGCGTAGCGGTCGTGTAGCCGGTGTCGGCGACGGCCTGAAGGGTCGTGGGCGAAAGGCCCAGTTGGGAAAATTCGGTCATGAATCCTTGGGAGAGAAAGCGTCTGCGTGCATAGCAGCGACGGAACCGCCCCTCTTTGGGCGAGCGGGCGGCGCGGATCGCAGACCTGTCCCGAGGCTGGGGGCGATATAGAAGTCCCTGCGTCAAAGTCAAGTATTCTCGATATTCGACCGCCAGAGCGCGCCGGAATAAATTCCCATGGCCAGGGTTGCTTGCGCTTGACTCCAAGGGTGGGGCGAGCGGCATATAAGAGAACAAAAGGAGAACTGTTGTGCGGTCCGACCGCGGTATTGAGGCATTGCGTCAGCGCCTGAAGGCGATGGAAACGGACGGTCATCCGACCGACGCCGACCACTTTGACTTGGGTCACGCACAAGCGGACCGTCACATCGGCGGGCTTTCGAGCCATAGTCTGCACGAAATCTATGCGGCGACGACGCCGGATGCGACGGCCGCTTTGGGGTTTGCCTTGGGTCTTTTTCAGCGGGCCTCGAAAGATCGACCATTGGTGTGGGGCATCCAGGCCATGGCCGGGCTGGAGACCGGTCAGATTTACGGACCCGGATTGCGCGAACTGGGTTTGGATCCCGGACGAGTGATCTTGGTGAGCGTCAAGGAAGCCAAGGACCTGCTGGCGGCGGGTGAGGAGGCTCTATCATGCGGCGCAGCGGGTGCGGTGCTGCTTACGACCTGGGGCGAAAGCCGGGTCCTAAGCCTGACGGCGACGCGACGTCTGTCCATGGCGGCGGGGCAGGGGCGGGCGACGGCGATCCTGACCCGACTGGCGGCCCAACCCCAGCCCAGCGCAGCCGAGACCCGCTGGCGCGTTCGCGCAGCCTTGTCCCAAGCCTTGGAGGCGGATGCTCCCGGCCGTCCGAACTATGGGGTCGAGTTGTTGCGGCATCGGTCGGGCGCGTCGCCGAGGGCCTGGACCATGGAATGGGATCGTGAGCGCGGAGTTTTCGAACAGGGTGGGCGCAATGCCGGACATCAAAACGCGCAACGACCGGCGCTACCTGTCGGTCTGGTTTCCTCTGTTGTCGACAGATCGGCTGCGGCGCGAGGAGGGGCGATCCGACGCTTCGGCTGAGCCGGCGACTGTGCTGGTCGAGAAGGTGAAGGGCGCGCTGCGGCTGGCAGCCGCAAATCGGCAGGCGTTGGAGATGGGACTGTCTGCTGGAATGACGCTGGCGGACGCGCGAGCCAGGGCGCCGGATATTCGCGTGGTCGTGCATCGTCCCGAAGCGGATGCGACGCTGTTGAAGCGCGTTCTGCTGGACTTCGGCCGGTTCACGCCGATGGCGGCGACGGACGGTCTGGATGGCCTGGCGCTTGATGTGACCGGTTGCGCCCACTTGTTCGGAGGCGAGATGGGAATGATGCAGGCCGTCGAGGCGCGGGCGCGTCGCGTCGGTCTGGCGGTGCGACTGGCCATGGCCGGCACGCCGGAAGCGGCGCGTGCCTTGGCGCGGTTTGGAAGCGGTGGGATTTACGAGGGTGCGAACCAGCGTCAGGCCCTGCGTCGTCTTCCTGTCGCGGCCTTGGAGCTTTCGGACAAGGAAACGCAGGCCCTGTCGCGCGCAGGGCTGAAGACCATGGCGCATCTGGACGATCGACCCACGGCCCCCATCGCCGCCCGCTTTGGCGCAGTGGCAGCGACTCGGCTCAACCGTGTCTTGGGGCGTGAGGATACGCGGATAAGACCCGAACGGCCTGTCATGATGATCGCCGTGAGCCGGATCCTGGTCGAGCCGATCACGGAAATGATCGATGTCGAAGCCGTCATCGGCGATCTGCTCCTCGAGGTGATGGATCAGTTGGATTTGCGCGGTCAGGGCGGGCGCGCCTTTCGGGTCAGCTTCTTTCGTATCGATGGGGAGGTGCGCCATATCACCGTCCGAACGGGGCGACCGAGCCGGGACGCTTCCGGTGTTCTGCGTCTCTTTCGGGAAAGATTGGCGGCGCTGGCCAAGCCGCTGGATCCAGGGTTCGGGTTTGATCAGCTGCGCCTTTCGGCGCCTGTCACTGATCGACTGGCTTCGCGTCAGGGCGGCTTCGAGCACACCCCGCCGGGCGCCGAGGATCTGGGCCGTCTCGTGGATCGCTTGACGGCGCGCCTGGGGCCCGAGGCTGTTAGACGGTTCGAACTTGTGGAGTCTCACTGGCCCGAACGCGCGGTTCGACTGACTCCTGCGGCCCTGCCATCCGGCGAACAGGTCAATTGGCCCGAGCCTGATCCTGTGGACCCGCCGCTGCGTCCCTTGCAGATGTTCGACCCGCCCCAACCGATCCTCGCCACGGCGGAGGTGCCCGACCATCCGCCGAACCGTTTCATCTGGCGTCGCGTGGATCGTCGTCTCGTCCGGGTCGAGGGACCCGAACGGATCGCGCCCGAATGGTGGCGCAGATTGCATGGGCCGCTGGAGGCCACGCGGGATTATTATCGGGTCGAGGACCAGGAGGGGCGGCGCTTCTGGCTGTTCCGTTCGGGTTTTTACGGCGAGGAGCCGGCACCGCGCTGGTTCCTGCATGGCGTTTTCGCATGACTGCCTATGCCGAGTTGGCGACGCGTAGTAACTTCTCCTTCCTGGAAGGGGCGTCGCATCCAAAGCATCTGGTGCTGAGTGCGATCCTGCGGGGACATACAGGCATGGGGTTGTCCGACCGCAACACCCTGGCCGGGGTGGTGCGGGCATGGAGTGCGTTGAAGACCCTGCGCCAAGACGGCTGGTCGCCGCCGGACAAGGTGCGTCAGGGCGGCGGTCCCGGCGAGACGATACTCGTGGAGGACAGGTTCCCGGTCGATCTCGACCCGGAGACAATCAAGGCGCGGGCCGAGGCCTTCAAGCTGATCCTGGGTGCACGGCTGCGGTTCAACGACGGGACGCCGGACATCCTGGCCTATCCCGAAGATCGGCAGGGCTGGGGTCGTCTGTGTCGCCTGCTGACGCTTGGTAATCGCAGGGCAAAGAAGGGGCAGTGCGAGCTGGGTCTAGGCGATCTGTTGCGAGCGACTGAAGGCTTGCTGCTGATCGTCATGCCGCCGCGTCGAATGCAGGGATTGGAATCCTTGCTCTGTCAGGTGAACGAGGCCGCTCCAGGTGCTGTGTGGCTGGGCGTCGCAATGCACCGAATGGGCGACGACCGCCGAAGACTGGCGAGGTTGAAGGCGCTTGGCGCAGAGACCGGCACGCCCCTACTGGCGGTCAATGATGTCCTCTATCACGACGTGGAACAGCGAGACTTGCAGGATGTCGTGAGCTGTATCCGTGAGGGCGTGACCTTGGAGGCGGCAGGTCGCCGTCTGGATCAGAACGCAGAACGCCACCTGAAACCGCCCGCAGAAATGAGCCGCCTGTTCGCCGACGCGCCCGAGGCGATAGCCGAGACACAGGACTTCCTGGCGCGGGTGGGCTTCGATCTTGACCAACTTACCTACAACTATCCGGAAGAGCCTGTACCGCCCGGCATGACGGCGCAGGATCGTCTGGTTTCCTTGGTGGCGACCTATCAAACCCTGAAATATCCGGATGGCGTGCCGGTCAAGGTGCGAGACCTTCTGAAAAAGGAGCTGGCCTTCATCTCCAAGGAAAGGCTGGCCCATTATTTCCTGACAATCCACGACATCGTCAGATTTGCGGATGACCAGCGCATCCTGTGCCAGGGAAGGGGGTCGGCGGCGAACTCGGCCGTCTGTTACGTTCTTGGGATCACATCGGTCGATCCCAGTGTGCACAATGTGTTGTTCGAACGCTTCCTGTCGTCGGACCGCAATGAGCCGCCCGACATCGATGTCGATTTCGAACATGAACGGCGTGAGGAGGTCATCCAGCACATCTATTCGAGATATGGCCGCCACCGCGCCGGTATAGCCGCAACAGTGATCCGCTATCGCCCGCGCAGCGCCATTCGCGAAGTCGGAAAGGTGATGGGGTTGACCGAAGACGTCACGGCGCGGCTGGCGGGAAGCCAATGGGGCAGTTTCGGATCGGATATCCCGGATCGTCATGTGGAGCAGGCCGGGCTTGAGATCGGCAATCCGACCTTAACGCGCGCTATCGCCATGACCCGGCGGCTGCTGGAGTTTCCTCGGCATCTGTCTCAGCATGTCGGCGGCTTTGTCCTGACCCAGGATCGACTGGATGAATTGGTTCCCATCGGCAACGCGGCCATGCCGGATCGGACCTTTATCGAATGGGACAAGGACGACATCGACGCGCTGCGCTTGATGAAGGTCGATGTCCTGGCGCTGGGAATGCTGACCTGTATCCGCAAGGCGTTTGATCTGCTGCTTGAATACAATAGGCAGGAGTTAAAGCTGAACACGGTCCCCGACGCCGACAAGGCGACCTACAAGATGTTGCAGGAGGGGCGGTCCATCGGCGTCTTTCAGGTGGAGAGCCGGGCGCAGATCAACATGCTGCCAAGGCTGAAGCCGGAGCGGTTCTATGACCTTGCCATTCAGGTGGCGATCGTTCGGCCGGGACCGATCCAGGGCAATATGGTCCACCCCTATTTGCGACGACGACAAGGGCTGGAAACCGTCGACTATCCATCGCCTGGCGCAGGACATGGCCATCCCGATGAGTTGAAAGACGTGCTGAAGGAGACGTTGGGCGTGCCGCTTTTCCAAGAGCAGGCGATGAAGGTCGCCATGGTCGCGGCCGACTTTAACGACAAACAGGCCAACGGCATACGTAAGGCCATGGGAACCTTCAGGGGCGACGGAAACCTGAACTATTTCGGGCAACTCATGGTCAAGGGCATGGTGGCGAGGGGGTATGATCCGGCCTTCGCCGAGCGGTGCTACGAACAGATCAAGGGGTTCGGCTCCTACGGTTTTCCCGAGAGCCACGCTATTTCTTTCGCCCGGCTGGTCTACATCTCGTCCTGGATAAAATGCCACCATCCGGCGGTGTTCGCCTGTGCGCTGCTGAACAGCCAGCCGATGGGATTCTATGCGCCGGCGCAATTGGTGAGGGATGCACAGGAGAGTCCGCAGAAGGTCGAGGTGCGGCCGATCGATGTAAATCATAGCGTCTGGGACAATACGCTTGAGCCGGGCGATCGCGGTTTGGCTCTGCGCTTGGGGATGCGTCAGATCGACGGGTTCAATCAGGCCTGGGCGAACCGGATCGTCACGGCGCGCGATACGCCCTTCATGGACGTGGAGGAGATGGCGCGACGGACAGGTGTAGAATCCGCAGGGATGCGTAAGCTGGCGGATGCGGACACGTTTCGGTCGATGGGACTGGATCGACGCGAGGGGCTGTGGGCGGTCAGGCGATTGCCCGACGATGAACCGCTGCCGTTGTTTCAGGCGGCGCGGGCGAGAGAACTGGGAGAAGAGGCGGCGGCGAACCTGCCGATGATGCCGCTCAAGGAGCATATCGCCACCGACTATCAGACGACGCGTTTGTCGCTGAAGGGGCATCCAATGCAGATCTTGCGTCCGATGTTCCGCGCCGAGCGCGTACTCAGCGCCGCCGAAGTCATGGCCCAAAAGCATGGTCGTCTGGTGCGTTCGGCAGGGGTCGTGCTGGTTCGACAAAGACCGGGCACGGGCAACGCCATCTTCGTGACGATGGAGGATGAAACGGGCGTGGTGAATGCGCTGATCTGGGCGCGACTGTTCGAGACCTTCCGGCGCGAGGTGATGGCCGCGCGGCTGATGGAGGTAGAGGGCACGATCGAGAAAAGCATCGAGGGCGTGCTGCACATCATGGTGCGAAAAGTCGTGGACCGTTCGGCCGAGTTGCGCCGGCTATCCGAAGACTATGATCTACAGGTCGAACTGTCGCGGGCGGATGCTGTGAAATACCCACAAGCGCCGCGCAGCCCGACTGGTCGACATCCGCGCGATGTCCGTATCCTGCCGGGATCGCGCGACTTTCACTGAGACGATCACAACGAAAATCGCCGGACGGGCGAACCGTCCGGCGATCTGCTGGATCAGAGAAAAAGTGCGATCAGCGCTTGCCGAAGATCATGTCACCCAGTTTGGCGAAGAAGCCCTTTTCCTCGGCCTTGGCGGCGGGCGCCGGCGCCGGCTTGGGTGGTTCCACCGGCTTGGGAGCGGGAGCCGGCGTCGGCGCGGACGTCGCAGCAGCAGCGGTGGCAGCAGCGGGCGCAGGGGGGGCGGCGGGTTTGGGCGCGGCGACCGGCTCGGCAGGCTTGGGCGCCGCTGCGGCCGGCTTGGCGACAGGCGCGGCCTTCGGCGCGGCGGCGGGTTTCGAAGCGGCGGCCTTGGGGGCAGCAGGTTTTGCCGCTGCGGGCTTTGCCGCCGTCGCCTTCGGTGCGGCCGCTTTCGAAGCTGCAGGCTTCACTGCCGTCTTGGCGGCGGCGGGCTTGGCTGCGGCCGGTTTGGAGGCGGCGGCTTTGGACGCGGCCTTCGGAGCAGCCTTGGGGGCAGGGGCGGTTTTCGGCTTGGCTGCGGCCTTGGCGGCGACCGGCTTAGCAGCGGCCTTGGGGGCGGCGGTTTTGGGCGCCGCGGCCTTGGGCGCGACAGCCTTGGCGGTAGTGGACTTCGGCGCAGCGGCTGCCGGCTTTGCCGCAGCCTTGGGCGCAGCGGTTTTCTCGGCGGCGGTCTTCACGGCGCTCGACTTCGGCGCGGCTTTAGGCTTGGAAGCGGCGGTCGCCGGCTTTGGCGACGCTGGTTTAGACGTAGACGGTGACTTGGCCATGTATTCCCCGACCCCTCGGTTTGATAAAAACGCGGCGGCGACGGGCGTTCAGCACCGGATCGCTACGATTCGCCATATTACCGGTGTTTGAAAAATGTCCGAGTCCGCACTTCAGATAATCGCACGCGGCCCGCGCGCCGCCGCAGAGGCCGCCGCAGAGGCCGTAGACGCCGATCCGCGGCTGGAAGGCGCGACCTATTCGATCCTGGAAGAGGACGAGGATAACGACGTCTGGCGCATCGACGCCTTTCCCACGACGGACGAAGAGGTCGAGGGGCTGAAGGCGGTGCTGGCGGGATATCCGGTGACGGTGCTGGTCGAGAAGCTGGCGGACGCCGACTGGCTGGCCATGTCGCTGTCGGGTCTGCCGCCTGTCGAGGCCGGACGGTTCTTCGTCTACGGCGCGCACGATCAGGGTAAGGTGCCCGAGGGTCGCGTCACGCTGAAGATCGACGCCGGCGCCGCCTTCGGCACGGGTCACCATGGCACGACGGTCGGCTGCCTGGAGGCGTTCGACAAGCTGCTGGAGACCGAACGCTTCGAGAAGGTGCTGGACGTCGGCTGCGGCACGGGCGTGCTGGCGATCGCGGCGGCCAAGACGGGCACGCCCATCGCGGTCGGAACCGACATCGACGAGCCCTCGGCCCGGATCGCCAATGAGAACGCCGAGATCAACGAGGCCAAGTGCGACTTCTATTTCGCCGACGGTCTCAGCGATCCGCGCATCGCCCAGCATCAGCCGTATGATCTGGTGTTCGCCAACATCCTGGCCGCGCCGCTGGTGCATCTGGCGCCCGAGATCGGGGCCGCGCTGAAGAGCGGCGGGGTCGCGATCCTGTCGGGCCTGCTGCGCACGCAGGAGGAGCGGGTGCTGGAGGCCTATCTGCCGCTGGGCTTCACGGTCGAACAGACCATCCATCACGACGCCTGGAGCGCCCTGCAACTGCGCAAGGGCTGAGGATCGATCATGCGCCAGACTTTCGACGAGACGACCGACCCTTCCTTTGGGGCCAAACATCTGCCGCTACTGCGCGCCGAAATGGCCGAGCAGGGATTGGACGGGTTTCTGATCCCCCATGAGGACGAGCATCAGAACGAATATCTGCCGGACGCCAATGAGCGTCTGGCCTGGGCGACCGGCTTCACCGGCTCGGCCGGGGCGGCGGTGGTGTTCCAGGATCGGGCCAGCATGTTCACCGACGGTCGCTACACCGTTCAGGTGAAGGCCCAGACCGATCCGGCGCTTTTCGAGCGACGCGACCTCAATGACGTGGCGGCCTATCTCGAGACGGCGGCGAAGGAGGCGGTGATCGGTTACGATCCGCGTCTGCACAGCCCGGATGCCCTGGTCGTCCTGAAGGCGGCGGCGCAGAAGGCGGGGGCCGAGTTGCGCGCCGTGGACGCCAATCCGCTGGACCTGGCCTGGGGCGCCGATCGTCCGGCCCAGCCGACGGCGCCGGTCGTGCCGCACGAGGATGTCTATTCCGGCGAGAGCCATGCCTCCAAGCGGGCGCGGATCGGCAAGGCCGTGGCGGACGCCGGCGCAGACGCGGTGGTGCTGACGGCGCCGATGTCGATCGCCTGGCTGTTCAATGTGCGCGGCGGGGACGTGATCCGGTCGCCCCTGCCGATCGGTCAGGCCATCCTCGCGGCGGACGGCAAGGCGCGGTTGTTCCTGGATCCGGCGAAGGTGACGAACGCGTTGCCGGCCTGGCTGGGCGACGATGTTCGCATCGAGGCGACCGAGCAGCTGCCGGCGGCGCTGGACGGGCTGTCGGGCCGAAAGGTCATGATCGATCCGTCTCTGTCCTCGGCCTGGTATTTCGACCGGCTGGACGCGGCGGGCGCGACGGTGGTGCGGGCGATGGACCCCTGCGCTATTCCCCGGGCGGCCAAGAATGCGGTGGAGATCGAGGGCAGCCGTCAGGCGCATATCCGCGACGGGGCGGCGCTGAGCCGGTTCCTCCACTGGGTCGATACGGTGGTGCAGGAAACCCTGCCGGACGAGCGCGAGGTGGTCGAGGCGCTGGAGCGGTTCCGCGAGGAGACCGGCGCGTTGAAGGACCTGAGCTTCGACACCATCGCCGGGGCCGGGCCGAACGGGGCCTTGCCGCATTACAAGCCGGTGGGCGCCAGCATTCGCAAGGTCGAGAAGGGCTCGCTGCTGCTGGTGGACGGCGGCGGTCAGTATCTGGACGGCACGACCGATGTGACCCGCACCATGGCGGTGGGCGAACCGAGCGAAGATCAGCGCCACAAGTTCACCCTGGTTCTGAAGGCGCACATCGCCATGGCGACGATCCGTTTCCCGGCCGGGACTAGCGGCATGGCGCTGGACGCCATCGCGCGGGCTCCGATGTGGGCGGCGGGGCTGGATTACGATCACGGCACCGGCCACGGCGTCGGCAGCTATCTGGGGGTCCACGAGGGGCCGCAGCGGATCGCGAAATGGGGCACGCCCCAGCCGCTGCTGGAAGGGATGATCCTGTCCAACGAGCCCGGCTATTACCGGGAAGGCCACTGGGGCATCCGTATCGAGACCCTGCAGGTCGTGACGCCCGCTGAGGTCCCCGAGGGCGGCGAGCGGCCCATGCACGGGTTCGAGCAGCTGACGTTCGCGCCGATCGACCGCAAGCTGATCGCGGTCGAGATGCTGACGCCGGACGAGCGGGCCTATGTCGACGCCTATCACGCCGAAACGCTGGCCAAGGTCGGGCCGTTGATGGATGGCGAGGCGCTGGACTGGCTGAAGCGGGCCTGCGCGCCGCTTTAAGGGGCGGGTGAGGGCGCCGGGGGCGCGCTGGGGCAGTGGCGCATCTGGGTGACGGGGCAGGCAAGGTCGGCGAGCGCCGCCTTTGTCGCCTCGTAACCGATGGCGACGGGGCCGTCGTAAGTCTTCCAGTCGCGAATGTCGCTGCCGGCGACCTGGGGCAGGATCAGGACGTCGGCGTCGGCGCGCGACTGCGTCATCTCGACGTCGGTGGTGATGGTGGCCGAGCGCATCAGGATCGAGACGATGGGCGGGCCGGCCTTCCAGGCGCCGGACAGGACCCATTTCCACCAGGACGGCGGATTCTCCAGCGCCTGGGGATCGACGCCGCGCGTCTGGGACATGTCCACGCCGATGATCGGGCCGCTGTTCAGCTGGCGCATCACACTGGTGGGGAAGTTCTTCAGAACGGCGCCGTCCACCAGCACCTGACCGTCCATGACGACCGGCGGCAGGACGCCGGGAATGGCGATGGAGGCGCGCATGGCCCGCCGCATCAGGCCCGTGCGGTGCGCTTCGATCCTGCCCGAGGTCAGGTTCGAAGAGACGGCGAAGAAAGGCAGGGCCAGGTCCGCCAGGTCGATGTCGCCGTAAGCCTGTTCCAGCAGACGGGCGACCTTGCGGGCGCGAGACATGGCGATGATCGGCACGGCGAGGTCCGACAGCGGATCGGACTCGACGAAGGCGCGCCGAATCTCAAAATCCAGTCGTTCGAAGGACCAGCCCAGGGCCGGGCCGGCGGCGACGACCGCGCCCATGGAGGCGCCGCCTGCGAAGTCGATGGGGACCTTGGCCTCTTCCAGGGCCCGGATCGCGCCGATGTGGCAATAGGCCCTCGCGCCGCCGCCGGACAGGACCAGTCCGACCGCCGTGCCGGTGACGACGCGGGCGATGCGCTCGGCGTCGGATGCCACGCCCTCGACGCAATGGAACCAGCGATCGGGCTGTAGCGCATCCAGCCAGACGCGCGTGTTGGCCGGGTGATGCATGCGCGGATCGCGCAGCAGGATCAGGTCGGTCAGGCGGCGGCCGTCGCCGAAGCCCTGGCGGCGCGGCACGGCGGACGGCGGCGCCAGAAGGCCGCTGCCGACGATGAACATCCGGTCCACCTGACGCGCGCACAGGCTGGCCCAGGCGGGCTGATCCTGTTCGGCGACGTAGAGGACATAGTCGTGGTCGCCCTCCACCCGGCTGAACCATTCGGAAGCCGAGGCCAGGGCCGACTGGTCGATGACCTGACAGGTGAAGCCCATGGCCTGGATGGCGGCGGCGATGCGTTCGACAAAGGCCCGGATGGGCCGGGGACGGGCCGAGACGAAGCCGAAGACGCTGGGCTCGGACGCGCCGGCGGTGCGTTCCCGGGCGCGGTGGATCATCAGCCGCGACAGCTCGACCATTAGGTCCGGTTCGGTGCGGGCGGCCTCGAAGAAGGCTTCGCGCGGTAGGGCCAGGATCTCGCTGTCCCGCAGGGCGACGACGGTGGCGGTGTGCGGCGTGCCGGCCAGCATGGCCATCTCGCCCACCGGCTCGCCCGCCTTGACCACGCCCAGCATGTGCGGCGGCTGATCCGCCTCCATTCGAAACACGCCCAGTCGGCCGGAGCGGACCAGATACAGGGTGTCGGCCGGATCGCCCTCGGTGAACAGCGGCTCGCCGCCGGTCAGCGCGAACCAGCTGGCCCGGTCGACCATGCGACCTTCGAAGATTCGCGCGAGCGAAGTCGCCAGCGTGTCGGGGCGAAGCGTGGCCATGATGCGTTTGTAGGCGCGATTCTGGGGCGGGTGAATTGGGATGTTTGGACGTGCGACGGCGCCCTCGCGCTTTCGCAGTGAAGTTTTGGAGGGCTGGGCGGAGCGCCGGGCCTTCGCCCGGAGTGTGAGTTTGTAAGTACCGTTTCGACGAAGGGTATGACGCTCCGCGCGGGTGGTTGGCCTGCAAGCTCGGGGCGCCGAGCGGTGGCGGTCTTATCGCCTAACCCCATAAGCCTGCGACGGGCGGGTCGGAGCAGCGATCCCCGATCCCCGGTGCGGCCGAGTATCCCCCTCGACCCTG